>Ga0079224_100001760_pt1 | contig 25434 bp, 23 predicted proteins | sample Stecom2015_FD_80414 | JGI IMG/M metagenome (GOLD analysis project Ga0079224, IMG submission 80414) | Agricultural soil microbial communities from Utah to study Nitrogen management - Steer compost 2015 | ecosystem: Environmental > Terrestrial > Soil > Agricultural land | place: USA: Utah... | reverse complement strand
CGGACTGCAAATCCGCGTACGCCGGTTCGATTCCGACTCAGGCCTCCAAAGACGAAAGCGGTCAGGGCAACCTGGCCGCTTTTTCTTTTAAGCTGTGCGGCCAGGCCCGGATGGCGGAACTGGTAGACGCAACGGACTTAAAATCCGTCAGCCGCAAGGCTATCCGGGTTCGATTCCCGGTCCGGGCACCAGCCGCCGCAGCCACCACCCGCTCGACGGGGCCATCACGCGGGCCCTGGATAAGGTCAAGCCATGCTCCCCAGTCTGCTGGCCCTCGGCCTGGCCGCCGCCACGGCACCCGCCTACGACACCGACGCTTACGCGCGCTGCCTGGCGCAGCTGCAGGCGCATGCCGCCGGGCAAGGCATCAGTCGTGCAGTCATCGACACCCACCTGCGCGGCATCGAGCCGGACACCTCGGTGCTGGCCTTGCTCGACCACCAGCCCGAGTTCCGGACCGAGATCTGGGACTACCTCGCCGGCCTGGTGGACGAGGAACGGGTGCAGGATGGCCGGGAGATGCTCGCCCGCCACGCAGCCGTCCTCGCACGGGTGGAACAGGCCTATGGGGTCGACCCCGCGACCGTGGTGGCGGTCTGGGGCGTGGAGAGCGATTTCGGCAACACCTTCGGCAAGCGCCCCTTGCTGCAGTCACTGGCGACGCTGTCGTGCATGGGCCGGCGGCAGTCGTTCTTCCGCGGCGAGCTCGTGGCCACGCTGCACATCCTGCAGGACGGCGACGTGCGCGGCGACGACCTGGTGGGCTCCTGGGCCGGGGCCTTCGGCCATACGCAGTTCATGCCTTCGACCTACCGGCGGGTCGCAGTCGACTTCGACGGCGACGGGCGTCGGGACCTGGTCGGCAGCATTCCCGATGCGCTGGCCTCCACTGCGAACTACCTCAAGCGATCGGGCTGGCAGCCGGGGCAGCCGTGGGGTTACGAGGTCGCCCTGCCGGATGGCTTTGATTCCTCGCTGGCCGGGCGCACCAACCGGCGGCCGCTCTCGTTCTGGGTGGACAAGGGGGTGACCCGGGTCGATGGCAGCCCCATCGTGCGCGCGGACACCCGCTCGGCGGTCCTGTTGCCCGCAGGCCGCGGTGGTCCGGCCTGGCTCGTGTTCCGCAACTTCGATGCGATCTACAGCTACAACGCGGCGGAGAGTTACGCCCTTGCCATCGCGCTGCTGTCGGACCGGTTGCGCGGCAGGCAGGGGCCGGTGGCGGCCTGGCCCACCGACGACCCGGGCCTGTCCCGGGCCGAGCGGCGCCGGCTGCAGGAGGTGCTGATCGCCCGCGGGCATGACATTGGCGAGGTCGATGGGATGATCGGGAGCGCTACACGCGCCGCCATCCGCACCGAACAGCACCGGATGGGGCTACCCGTCGACGGCCGGGCCGGCAAGCGGCTGCTGCAGGCGCTCGTGGTACCGGAAACCGGCCAATGATGGGCGGGGTCGGGTAGCGACGGCTATCCTCGCTGCACCACGCCGCCCCGGAGATCGCATGCTGCGTTTCGTTCCCTACGTCGCCTCCATCCTGCTCGCGGCCCTGTGTGCGCTGCTGGGCCTGCTGGTGAACGCCGGCTGGTTCTGGGCCGCCGCGGTCTTCACCCTGCCGGCGGTGCTGGGCACCTTCGACCTGCTGCAGGCGCGCAGCACGCTGCGGCGCAACTATCCGGTGCTGGCGCACTTCCGGTACGGGCTGGAGTCGATCGGCCCGGAGATGCGCCAGTACTTCATCCAGTCCGATACCGCCGAGGTGCCGTTCTCGCGGCTGCAGCGGGCACTGGTCTACCAGCGATCCAAATCGGTCAACGACACGCGTCCGTTCGGGACCCTGAGTGACGTCTACTGCAACGACTACGAGTGGATCAACCACTCGCTGGTGCCGGCACCGCTGTCGGATCCGGACTACCGGGTGCTGGTGGGCGAGAACACCGCGCAGCCGTATTCGGCCAGCGTGTTCAACATCTCGGCGATGAGCTTCGGCTCTCTGTCCGCAAACGCCATCCGCGCACTCAACAAGGGCGCGAAGATGGGCGGCTTCTACCACGACACCGGCGAAGGCTCGATCTCGCCCTACCACCGGGAGCACGGCGGCGACCTGGTATGGGAGATCGGCTCGGGCTACTTCGGCTGCCGTGACGAGAACGGCCACTTCAGCGCCGAGCGCTTCGCGGAGAATGCCCGGGACCCGCAGGTCAGGATGATCGAGATCAAGCTGTCGCAGGGCGCCAAGCCCGGCCACGGCGGGGTGCTGCCGGCCGCCAAGGTGAGCAGGGAGATCGCCCTGACCCGGGGCGTGAGGCCGGGGGTGGAGTGCGTGTCGCCACCGCAGCACAGCGCCTTCGCCACCCCGATCGGCCTGTTGCAGTTCGTCGAGCGGTTGCGCGAACTGTCCGGCGGCAAGCCGACCGGCTTCAAGCTCGCCATCGGGCACCCCTGGGAGTGGTTCGGTATCGCCAAGGCGATGGTCGAAACCGGGATCCGGCCGGACTTCATCGTCGTCGACGGTGCCGAAGGGGGAACCGGTGCGGCGCCGGCGGAGTTCATGAACCAGGTCGGCGTGCCGATGCACGAGGCGCTGATGCTGGTCCACAACACCCTGGTCGGGCTGAAGCTGCGCGACAACATCCGCCTGGCGGCAGCCGGCAAGATCATCAGTGCCTTCGACATTGCACGGACCTTGGCGATGGGCGCGGACTGGTGCAATTCGGGGCGCGGCTTCATGTTCGCGCTCGGCTGCATCCAGGCCCTGAGCTGCCATACCGACCGCTGCCCGACCGGCGTGGCGACGCAGGATCCGGCGCGGTGGAAGGGCCTGGACCCGGAAGACAAGGCCGTCCGGGTCATGGGCTTCCACAACAACACGCTGCATGCATTGCGCGAGCTGATCGCGGCGGCCGGCCTGGAAAACCCCGGCCAGATCGGTCCCGAGCACATCCTGCGGCGGGTGTCGCCGACCGAGGTGCGCTCACTGGCACGGTTGTACCGCTTCCTGGCGCCGGGCGACCTGCTCGCGGGCAAGGCCGAACACGAGGTCTTCCAGGCTTACTGGAACGACGCGCGCGCCGACTCCTTCCAGGCGCCGGCGCACGTGCTGTCGATGCGCATGAGCAAGTCGCTATAGCAGCTCGAGCACCCGCTCCGGCGGACGGCCGATCACCGCGCGGCCATCGTGTACGAACACCGGGCGTTCCATCAGCTTGGGATGGCGGGCGATGGCCGCGATGATGTCGTCGTCGCCCAGCGAGGGGTCATCCAGCCCGAGGCTGCGGTACTCGTCTTCGCCAGTGCGCAGCAACCCGCGGGCAGGAATGCCCAGCATGCCGACCAGGGCACGCAGCTCTTCCTCGCCCGGGGCCGTTTCGAGGTAGCGCACCACCTCGGGCTCGATGCCCCGTTCCTGCAGCAGTTCGAGGGCGCCGCGGGATTTCGAACAGCGCGGGTTGTGGTAGAGGCGCGGGGTCTGGTTGGCCATTTCGTCGGCTCCTGTCACGTGGGCTCCCTATCACGCCCGTTCGACCGCGCACATGCAAGGGTCGGCCTCCGGCAGGGCGTCCCGGCACCTGCCCGCCAGGAGGACCGGAATGCTGGACAGTCTCTGGATCGGTGGGCCACGCCCGGCGCACCCGTGCCTGAGCGGCGAGGCCGAGGCGGACGTCGTCGTGGTGGGTGCCGGCATCACCGGCCTGGCCACTGCACTGCGCCTGGCCGAGGCAGGCCTGGAAGTGGTGGTGCTGGAGGGACGCAGCGTCGGCCAGGGAAACACCGGTCGCTCGACCGGCAACCTGTACGCGACGGTCGCCACCGGCGTTGCCGGACTGCGCCGCAAGTGGAGTGACGACAAGGCGCGGCTTGCGCTGGCGGCGCGGCAGGACGCGATCGACTGGATCGATGCCGCGGCAACGCGCCTTGCCATCGACTGCAGCCTGCGCCGGGTGCCCATGCACCAGTGCGTGCTCAATCGCGATTCGCCAGCCCTGGATGGACTGCGCGAGGAGCACGAGGCGGCGCTGGCGCTCGGCCTGCCGGCGGAGTGGGGCGAGCGTGTGGAAGGTTGGCCGCTGTCGCCCGCCGGAGTCCACACGCTCTCCGGACAGGCGCACTTCAATCCATACCGCTTTGCCGCCGGGCTCGCGGCGGCGGTGCAGCGGGCAGGCGGAAGCGTGCATGAGCACAGCCGGGTGATCGACATCGACGCCGCCGCCGGCACCGTCACCACGGCCGGAGGCAGCGTGCGCGCCGGGCACATCGTGCTGGCGACCCACACACCGATGGGCCTGCACATGCTGCATACCGAGATGGAGGTCTACCGCGAGTACGGCGTTGCCGCGCCCTTGCCGGACGGCAGCCCGGCCGATGCCAGTGTGTGGGTCCAGGACGGCAAGCACTCGGTGCGCACCCACCGGCAGGACGGCCAGCGCCATCTGGTCGTGGTGGGCGAGAAGCACAAGACCGGCGAGGGTGACGAGCATGCGGACTACTTCGGCCGGCTGCAGGATTTCGCCCGGCAGAATTTCGAACTCGGGGAGTTCACCCACGCCTGGTCGGCGCAGCAGTACCGCAGCGCGGACGGACTGCCCTACATCGGCCGCAGTGGGCACGGCAAGGTGCTGATCGCCACCGGCATGGGGGCTGACGGGCTGGTGTGGGGCGCCGTGGCCGGCGCGGTGCTGGAGGACATCGTGCAGGGCCGCGACGAGGCGCCACTGGCCCGGCTGCTGTCGCCAAGACGCTTCACCCCGGTCAAGTCCGCGCGCGGTTTCGCGGCGGAGAACGCGACCGTCGCCAGGCACATGGTGGGTGACCGCGTGCAGGCCCTGCGCAGTGACGAGGAGCTGGCCGACGTGCCCCTGGGTGGCGGGCGGGTGCTGCGGATCGATGGCGAGGCCTGCGCCGTCCATCGCACCCGGGACGGCCAGTACATTGCGGTCTCCGCGGTATGCACGCACATGGGGTGCCACGTGAAATGGAACCAGGGCGAGCAAAGCTGGGATTGCCCCTGCCACGGCAGCCGGTTCGACCCCGACGGCCGGGTGCTCGAGGGCCCGGCCCTGACCGGCCTTGAACCGCGCGCGCTGCGGCAATGAACCCCCTAGTGGACGCGACTTCGCGACGGACGACCCCGGCCCGGGCGCAAGCCGCGGGTCAGCTGGCTACCGATCCAGAGGCCGGCGGAAAACGCCACGTACACGGCCGCCAGCTCGGCGCGGGTAAGGTGGCGCTCGAAGCCAGGCGTCAGGCGTTTCGGCACCACGCCGTAGTCGACCACCATGGCGGCAGTCCCTACCGCGTGGGCGATCATCCAGGCCGGCAGCCGGGTCTTGTCCATCCCGGCCTCGTGGAAGCAGGCCCACCAGACCGAACTGGCGTGGTGGATGGCATAGCCCAGCAAGGTGTGGCGCAGGCTGACCCCATGGCGTCGCCGCGCCGGCTCGCCCCACACCCAGTGGCTGGTGGCGTTGGGAGCGCTGGCAACGGACCCGGTCCGTCCGCGGGCGAACGCGCTCGCCACCACGATCGACAGGACGCTGGCGATGCTGCCGGCGGTGATCGCCCGAGCGGCGAAGCGGCGCAACGCCGTCCGGCCGGAGGCTGAGCGATGCGCATCCTGGTGCTGGGCGCGACCGGGCTGATCGGCAGCCGCCTGGCGCAAGTGCTGGTTCGAGCCGGTCATGAGCTGGTCCTCGGGGTGCGGAATCCGGAAGCATTCGACGTGGGCCGGCAGGGTCTCCAGCCGCGGGACGTACACGGCCTGGTGGCGGTCGACTTTTCCCGTGACCACGACCCCGCGGACTGGCTGCCGCGCCTTGCCGGCATCGACGCGGTGGTGAACGCGGTGGGGATCATCAGCGAGGCTCCGGGGCAGGACTTCCAGTCGATCCACGTCCGCGCGCCGGCGGCACTGTTCCGAGCCTGTGCGCAGCAGCGTGTAGGCCGCGTTGTGCAGATCTCCGCACTCGGTGCCGACGCCGGCGCGGTTTCGGCATACCACCGCAGCAAACGGGACGCGGATGCGGTGCTGCTGCGCTCGGGGCTGTCGGCCGTGGTGGTGCAGCCGTCGCTGGTGTTCGCGCCACGCGGCGCCAGCACGGGCCTGTTCGCGGCCTTGGCCGCGCTACCGGCGGTCCCCGTGCCGGGGCAGGGCAGGCAATGCGTCCAGCCGATACACCTGGATGACCTGTGCGCGTTGTTGCTTGCCTGCCTGGAGCATCCGGACCCGCCCCGGTGCATCCAGGCGGTCGGGCCGGAGCCGCTGGAACTGCGCGAGTACCTGCTGCGACTGCGCGGCTTGATGGGATTTGGCGCTGCGCCCGTGGTGCCCGTACCGGCGTTTCTGGTGCGACTGGGCTCGCGACTGGGCGGGCTGTTGCCGGGGCCTCCGCTGGAACCCGAGACGCTTGGCATGCTCGAGCGTGGCGCCTGCGGCGATGCGGGCGCGACGGCACGGATGCTGGGTCGCCCGCCACGACCGGTGGACGCCTTCGACCCGGCCGGCGAAATGCCGGACCGCGGATCCAGGGCGCAGCTGGCGTGGCTGCTGCCGCTGATGCGGGTGTCCCTGGCGGTGATGTGGGTGTTCACCGGCGTCGTGTCGCTGGGCATCTATCCCGTCGCTGACAGCCTGCAACTGCTGGCCCGGACCGGCTTGCACGGCACGCCCGCCCTGGTGGCACTGTACGGCGCGGCACTGCTCGATCTTGCCTTGGGGGTCGGGACGCTCGCACTGCGCAGGCGCCAGGGGGTGTATCGCGCGCAACTCGCGCTCATCGCCGGCTACACGCTGTTGATCACCGTGTTCCTGCCCGAATACTGGTTGCATCCCTACGGGCCCATCCTCAAGAACCTGCCGGTGCTGGCGCTGATCGTCGCGCTGCACGAACTGGAACGGAACCCGCGATGGAATACCTGATCGTCAAGTGGCTCCACGTGCTGAGTTCGACCTTCCTGTTCGGGACCGGGGTCGGCTCGGCCTTCTACCTGTTCGCGATCAGCCTCGGGCGCGATACGCAGGCGGTCGCCACCATTACCCGTTACGTGGTCATCGCCGACTGGATATTCACTGCCACCACCATCGTGCTGCAGCCGCTCACCGGGTGGTACCTGATGCAGCTGATGGGCCTGACGATGGACGCGCGCTGGATCGCCTGGTCGGTAGCGCTGTTCGCCCTGGCGACCGCCTGCTGGCTGCCGGTGCTGTGGCTGCAGGTCCGCATGCGCGATGTGTCCGGCGCCGCGGCGGCCCGTGGCGAGCCGCTGCCACGGCTGTACTGGCGCTACTTCGCCTGGTGGACCGCGCTTGGTTTCCCGGCGCTGTTCGCGTTCCTGGCGGTGTTCTACCTGATGGTCGCCAAGCCCTACTGATCGGAACCCGGCTCCAGGCCGTCGCTCTCGTCGCTGGTGCGGTTGTCCCGGGCGGAGGCATCCCGCGGGTTGTCCTCGTTGCCGAGGATCATCGGGACGTCCTGGGCACCGTGGGTGCACTCGCTCAGCGCATCGCCGGACAGCCCTTCGCAACGGTCGTCGGTGGGCTGGCGGTCGTCGGCATCCACCAGGCCTCCATCAACGCCGGGCGGGGCGACCTGGTCCGTGGTGGTGCGCGACTCGTCGGGCGGGTAGGCGTCGCGCCGGTCGCAGGCGCCGATTGCCAGGACGGAAGCCAGGGCGACGGGAAGGACGAGGATGCGTGCGGGCATGGGGCGGCTCCAAGAGCGGACGGCGTGGCCGTCGCGGACCAGGCCGAGCATCCCTGAACCGCCGTGAAGCCGGCAGGAAGCCCGTCGCCCGGGACACCGGGGTCTTCACGCCTGCCAAACCCGCCGGTTGCTGTGCTGCAGGCCCCCGGCACTACGCTGTCGAAGTCCCAAGGAGTCCACCCCATGATCCTCAGAGCGATCAAGCTTGCAGTGCTGGCCGGCGCCGGCGTCGCCGCCTGGAAGGCAATCAACCGGCAGTCCCCCGGGTCGTTCTTCGCGCAGGCGCTGCGCAGCGGCGTGGCGGAGGTCGAAGCGGCACGCTCGGCGCAACTGCGCGGAGCCTCGGCGGAGGTCCGCCGGTTTGCCCAGCAGGTCGAACTCGACCACACCCAGCTCAACGAGGACCTGGCCGAAGCGGGCGGCCTGGAGATCCCCGAGCCCGACGCGCGGCAGCGCACGGTGCAGCACGCCATCGACCTCAACCAGGGCGCGGCGTACGACCGTGCGTGGCTTCGCCACATGGCCCGCAGCCATGCGAGGGCGATCAGCCTGTATCAACGTACGGTCGACCAGGCGGGGCCGGGTGCACGGCTTGCCTCGCGGGCGCTGCCGAAGCTGCGCGAGCACGCGCGCAAGGTCGAGGAGCTGCAGTTGTCCGCGGCGCAGCCGGGCGCACGGGGTGCGACCGCCGGGACGGGCGCACAGGCCGGCGAAGGGCACGCCGGAGCCCAGGGCTCGTAACCCCTTGCCATGGACCGGGGCGGATGACGTATACTGCGCGCCCCATTCAGGGCGGTTAGCTCAGCGGTAGAGCATTGCCTTCACACGGCAAGGGTCAGTGGTTCGATCCCACTACCGCCCACCAGTAGCACGGACAAGGCCACCTTCGCGGTGGCCTTTTTCCTTTCCGCTACTTGGACGGCAGCGGGAGCAGCACCGTGGCAACGGCGCCCTGGCCGTCGGCACGCGGCTCCAGGGTCAGCGTTCCCTGCTGCGCCTCCACGATCTGTCGTGAAAGCACCAGGCCGATGCCCGAGCCGCCCTGCTTGGTGGTGAAGAAGGGTACGAACAGGTTTTCGCCCGGTGGGGGCCCCGCGCCCCCGTCAATCACCTCGATTCGCGCGCGGTGGCCGTCCGCGTGCCAGCGCAGCACGACCTCTTCGTCCCCGCCGGCTTCCAGCGCATTGCGCAACAGGTTGATCAGCACCTGTTCCAGCTGGTCGGCGTCGGCCAGGACCCGGAGCGCGTCGTCGCCCTCGAGCCGCAGCCTGCCGGCTTCCATCAGCCCACGCACGCGGGTGCACAGCGGCGCCAGCTCCAGCTCTGCCGGGCTGGGCGCGGGCAGCCGGGCCAGGCGCGCGTAGCCGCCCACGAAGCGCTGCAGGGCGATGCTGCGCTGCTCGATGACTTCCAGCCCGCGGACCATGTCGGCGCGCCGGGATGGATCCAGCGACTGCCCGTCCGCCGGCAGGATGCGCCGCAGCGTGTCGGCCAGCGAGGCAATGGGGGCCAGTGAGTTGTTGATCTCGTGGCTGAGTACTCGCAAAAGGCGCCGGAACGCCTGTGCTTCCTCCTCGCGCAGTGCGCGCTCCATGGGCTGGACGACGAGCAGGCGGCCGGCCTGGCTGCGGCTGCGCAGTGCCGCATGGCCGATCTGCCAGCGCCCACGCTGGCCCTGGAAGCTGCAGGAGTGGATCTCGCCGGCAGGCACGTCGAACAGCGGTGCAAGACCTAGCGCCTGGGCGTCAATGCCGAGCAAACGGGTGGCCGGCTGCCCGAGCAGACGCTCACCTGCGGGATTGACCAGCCGCAGTCGTCCGTCCTGCTCGAACACGAACACAGCCCCGTCCAGGGCGGCGAGGGTCTTGGCCAGCAGCTGCACGCTTTCCTGCATGCCGCGCTGCTCGTCCTGCAACCGGCCGGCCAGGGCGTTGAGGCCGGCCACCAGCCGGGCGTGGCCATCGTGGCCCGACCGCACGGCGCCGCGCGCGGTGTAGTCACCCTCCAGCAAGGCCTGGACCAGGTTGCCCAAGGTCCGCAGGCGATGGCCTTCGCCCGGCCTGCGTGCGAGCGCCGCCACCACGGTCAGCGCCAGCACCAGCGTCATGAGCAGCCAGGCCGCGGCACCCTGCGGCGCGCCGAACGCCAGGACCAGCGCCAGCGCGCAAGCCGCCGGTGCCGCCGTCACGAACCGCTGCAGCGGAGTCCGCTCAGGCCGTCGCATCGGTGCCGATGCCGTGCTTTTCCATCCGCCGGTACAGGCTCTGCCGGGTGATGCCAAGCTGCGTGGCGGCCCGTTGCAGGTTGCCCTCGTGGGTGCGCAGCGCCTGCCGCAACAGCCAGCCCTCGGCCTGTTCCAGAGTCATGGTGTCCAGCGCCGCGCCCGCCGGCGCCGCAGCCGGCTGAAGCCCCAGGTCGTCCGCGGAAAGCCGGGTCGCATCGTGCAGCAATGCGACGCGCTCCATCGCGTGGGACAGCTCCCGCACGTTGCCCGGCCACGTATATGCCAGCAAGGCCCGCTCTGCGGCAGGCTCGATGGCAGGCAGGCCGCGCCCGTAGCGGGCACAGGCGCGGGCCAGGTAGTGCCGCGCCAGCGGCAGGATGTCATCCCGGCGCTCGCGCAGCGGTGGCACCCTGGCCTGGAAAGTGTTGATCCGGTACAGCAGGTCCTGGCGGAAGCGCCCGGCCTGCACCTCGGCGGCCAGGTCGCTGTTGGTCGCGGCGATGATCCGGACGTCGACCCGCTGGGTGCGGGACGAGCCGACCCGCTCGAACTCGCCTTCCTCGATCGCCCGCAACAGCTTGGGCTGCTGCTCCAGCGGCAGGTTGCCGATCTCGTCCAGGAACAGCGTGCCCCCATCGGCCAGCTCGAAGCGGCCGGCACGCTCCTGGCGTGCGTCGGTGTAGGCACCGCGCACGTGGCCGAACAGTTCGGACTCGAACAGGGTCGGGGCCAGGCCGCCGACGTCGAGCTTGACGAACTGGCGCTCGCGCCGCTCCGACCAGCGGTGTACCAGCTGGGCGAGCATGCTCTTGCCGGTTCCGTTCTCGCCCAGCAGCAGCACGGGTGCATCGCTGGAGGCGATCCGGCCCAGGTCGTCCACCAGGCGCCGCATGGCGGGCGACTCGGCGACGAAGCCTTCGCCGGCCTCTTCCAGCAGCAGCGCGTTGGCCGCCCCCAGCCGCTGCTCGCTGCGGCGGCTGCGGTCCAGTGCGATGCGGCTCTCCAGCACGCCCAGCAGGCGGGCGTTCTGCCAGGGCTTTTCGATGAAGTCGGCCGCACCCAGGCGCATCGCCTCGACTGCCAGTTCCACGCTGGCCCAGGCCGTCATCGCGATCACCGGCACGCCCGGCCAGTGCGCCGCCACCTGCCGCACCAACTCCAGGCCCTCCTGGCCGGAGGTGGTGTCCCGGCTGTAATTCATGTCGGCGAGCACGGCGGCGAACTCGTCGCCGCGCAGGCACGCCAGCGCCTCGTCCGGAGAGGCCGCGGCCACCACTGTGTAGCCCTCTGTCTCCAGCAGCATGCGCAGTGCTTCGCGCACATCGTCCTGGTCGTCGACGACCAGGACGCGGGTGCGGGGCAGGGGAGCCCTGCTCGTGGATGTGGACATGATCGAAGTCTATCGGCTGCGGCGAGGCGGGTCAGTCGACCCGCAGCGCCTGCATCGGGGGTACGCGCGCGGCGCGCAGGGCGGGTCCGACGCTGGCCAGGGCGCCGGCGGCGCCGAGTACCAGCAGCACGGCCCCGATGGCGACCGGGTCCGCGACCCCGATGTCGTGCAGCATCGACTGCAACATGCGGGACATGGCCAGTGCCAGGCCCAGGCCGATGGCCAGGCCGAGTGCGACCTGCCGCATGCCTTCCCCCAACACCTGCCGGAACAGGCGGGCCGGGGGAGCGCCCAGGGCGGCACGGACACCGAACTCGTGGCGCCGCGCCTCCACCGCGACGGCGGTCACCGCGTACAGGCCGACGCAGGCGAGGACCAGGGCCAGGCCGGAGAACACGCCCACCAGCAACAGGTCCAGGCGCTGCTTGCCGGTCACCGCCGCGACCACCGCCTGCATGGTCTGGAACCCGGCGACGGGCTGCATCGGCGAGGCGGACGCAACCACGTCGCGGACCTCGTGCTCGTGCAGCGAGGCGCCGGGCTGCAGGCGCACCAGGTAGTTCAGCGGGACGAACTGCCGGACCATCGCATAGAGGTCCTCCGGCACCTGTGCCAGCGGGGTGTAGATGATGGCGGGCGCGGCCTGCGTGGGACCGTGCTGGCGAGTGTCGCCCACAACGCCGACGATGCGCATGGCGGGGGCGTCGTCGCCCATGGCCATCCGGACCGTCTTGCCCAGTGCCTCGCCCTCGAGGTAGGCACGCGCGAACGCGGCGCTGACCACCGCCACCGGCTCGCTGCCGGCCACGTCCGAGCTGTCGATCATGCGTCCGGCGAGCAATGGCATTCCCATCACGTCGGCGTAGCCCGGGGTCACCATGCGGTACTGCACCGGCGTGCCGCGGCCATCGGCGAACGCCACCGGAAGGTTGAACTGCGCGTTCGTCGGCGGCACGTTCGATGCGGTCACGGCGTGGACCGCTGGCAGTCGGGCGAGGGCGGCGGAGATCCGTTCGGTCTGCGCGAGCGACGAGGCCAGGTCCGGGTGCCGGTCTTCCACCGGGGACAGGGTGAAGGTGACGATGTCTCGTGTCTCGAACCCCATCGGTACCGAAAGCAGCCGATACAGGCTGTGCCCGAACAGCCCGGCGGTGACCAGCAGCACCGTCGCCACCGCCACCTGGGTCACGACCAGTCCACGCCCGAGCCGGCCCGTGCCGCGGCTCCAGCCGGTCCGTCCACCCCCCACGAGCTCCCGCGCGGGGCTGCTGTGCGCGGCGCGCCAGATGGCCAGCGCACCGCCGGCGAGGGCCATCATGAGGCCGGCTGCCAGCGCGACCACGACGCTCCGCGGGGTAATGCCCACCGCGTCACCCAATGCCCATTCGGCAGGCACCAGTCCGGCGAACAGCCGCAGGGCCGCCCAACCCAGCAGCAGGCCGGCCAGCGCACCCAACAGGCCGACCAGCAAACCTTCGGCCAGTGAGGGCAGGGCCAGGCGCGCGCGGGGAGCACCGAGCGCGACGCGTACCGCCGAGTCATGGCTGCGCGCCAGCGACCGGAACAGCATCAGGTTGGCCAGGTTGATCCCGGCGATCAGCAGCACGCAGCCCGCGGCGGCGAGGAACATCCAGAGCACGTTCGCGGGCTTCTGCAGCCCGCTCATCGGCACCGCGCGCATGGGGACGTCGCGCAGCCACTCCAGGCTGGACGGGGAGGCGCCGGGCTGGGCGGCGTAAGCGCTGCGCAGGAGCGGATCCACCGCGGCGGACACGCTCTCCGGCGACGCACCGTCTGCCAGCCGGGCCACCAGCACCTCGTTCGTCGCCATGCTGGTGCTGTCGGCGGCCACCTGCATCGGCAGCAGCAGGTCGAAATCGACATCGCCCAGGAAGTCCGGCGGCAGCACGCCCACGATCGGGACCGCGCGGCCTTCCACTTGCAGCGTCGACCCCACCGCGCCGGGCGCACCGCCATAGTGCCGGGTCCAGAAGCCGTGGCCGAGGATGACCGCCGAAGGGCCATTGGGCTGGTCCTCCTCCGCGCTGAAATTGCGCCCGGCGGCCATCGGAAGGCCGAGCGTCGGGACTAGCCTGTGGTCGGCCAGCAGGGTCCTCGCCACCTCGGCGCTGTCGCCGATGGCGATGTTGGTATTCCTGCCGGATACGGTCACCAGGCCCATCGACTGCACGCCCGGAACGCCGCGCAGGGCGGTGCGGAAGCCCGGCGCCGCAGGCACCGCGTTGTCGAAGTCGAGGCCCAGCAGGACCAGCTGTTCGGACTCCGGGTAGGGCAGCGGCTGCAGCAGTGCCCGGTCCAGCAGCGCGAACACGGCGGTCGTCGCGGCCACTCCCAGGGCCAGGGTCGCCGTGGCCAGTGCCAGCCAGGCCGGACGGCGCAGCAGGGCGCGCCAGGACTGGGCCGCTTCCGCGAACAGGACGCCGGGCCGCATCACGACACCACCTCCAGCTGCGGCATGTCGTTTTCATGGCGCATCCGCTCGAAGGTGTCCTCGTCCACGATGCGGCCGTCCAGCATGAGCACGGTGCGCCCGGCGCGCCGGGCGAAGGCCTGGTCGTGGGTCACCATGCAGATCGTGGTGCCGTTGTCGTTGAGCTGCTCGAGCAGCTGCATCACCGCCTCGCCGTTGCGGCTGTCGAGGTTTCCGGTCGGCTCGTCGGCCAGCAGGATCGCCGGATCGCCCACCAGTGCCCGTGCGACCGCCACGCGTTGCTGCTGCCCGCCGGAGAGCTGCCCGGGGTAGTGGCGCCCGCGATGGCTCATGCCCACCAGCTCCAGGACTTCGCACACGCGCTGCCTGCGGGTGGCGGCGTCCACGCCGTCGCGGTAGGTGAGCGGAAGCGCGACGTTCTCCTCGACCGACAGGTCGGCGATCAGGTTGAACGCCTGGAAGATGAAGCCGACCTGCCCGTTGCGCACCTGGGCGCCCCGCCGCAGGCCCAGGTCGCTGACCTCGCGCCCCTCCAGCAGGTAGCGGCCCGCGCTGGGGGGCTCCAGCAGCCCGAGGATCGACAGCAGGGTGGATTTGCCACAGCCGGAAGGGCCGGTGATGGACACGAACTCCCCGGACTCGATGTCCAGGGTGATCCCGGACAGGGCATGGGTTTCCATCTCGTCGGTATGGAACACCTTGGACAGGTCTTCCAGGCGGATGAGCGGGCTGGCGGGTGAAGCAGCAGTCTGGTTCATGGTGACCTCTGTTGTCAGCGCAGGCGCAGGACGTCGTGCCCGTCCCAGCGGCTGGTATCGGAAAGGATGGCCCGGTCGCCTTCGCGCAGGCCTTCGGCGACTTCGATCCGGTCGCTGGATGCCACGCCGTAGCGCACCGGGGTGCGCCGGGCCTGGCCGGACTCGGGATCGATCACGAAAAGGGTGGATGCACTGTCCGGGGCGGCAAGCGGCGGCCGGGAGATGCTGACCACGTCCTCGAGCCTGCCCAGCTGGATCCGGCCTTCGACCGACAGGTCCGGCCGCGCGCCGGCCGGAAGCGCGCCGGTGAACACCGCATCGACCGCCACGCTGCCGTTGCGCACGGCCGGGTCGATGCGCGACACGCGACCCTCCACCAACGCATTGCGGGTGTCGATGGCCACCGGCAGGCCGAGCACCAGGTCCTTGGCCAACACTTCCGGGACCTGCAGCCGGGCGATCAGGTCGTCGGGGCGCGCCACGCGGGCCAGCGCGGTGCCGACCTCGACCTGCTGGCCGGGTTCGACTTCCACCTGCTGCAGGATGCCCTCGATCCCGGCCCTGACCCGCATTGCGTCCAGCTGCTGGCGAGCGACGGCAAGCGCGCTGGCGGCCTCGTCGCGGCGCGCCTCGGCCGCGCTCAGTTGCGCGACCATGTTCTGGCGGAAGGCCTGCACCCGCTGGCGTTCGATCGAGGCGCGATGCCGCCTTTGCTCTTCTTCGATCTCGCTCTGCCGCAGCTCGATGGTGGCGAGCACGCCCGCCTCGTGCGCTCGGCCATGGGCCTGGGCCCGGACCTCCGCGCTCCGCCACTCGGCTTCAGCCTGGGCGAGTTGCGCCTGCTGGTCGAGCAGCTGTGACCGCAGCGAGGTGCGGGCCGCGGCCACTTCGGCCTCGGCGCCGGCCAGCGCGGCCCGGGCCTGCTCGACGCCGGCCTCGAGCTCGGGATTGACCAGGTCCAGGATGACCGTGTCGGGCTCGACCCGCGCCCCCGGCTCCACGACCACTTGCTGCACGGTGGCCCGGGCCCCGGCGCTGATCCAGCGGATGTCACGCGGCAGCAGCACGCCCGTGGCGCGGATCTCCCGGACCATCTCGCCGCGTACCGCGGCCTCGGTCCAGACTTCGGTGGCGGCGACCGCCGGGGCCGCCCGGTCCATGCGCAGCAGCGCGACCAAGGCGATGAGGATGAGCACTCCCCCGGCTGCGATCGCGAGGGTACGAGGCCGGCGCCAGGAGCGGGTGTTGCGGGGCTTGGTGATGTCCATGCCCTGATGGGAGCAGGACCCGTGCCAGGCTCCGGATGCTTGTAAGTCATTGATCCTGCGCGATGCGGGACCGGATTCGGACGCTCGCCCTGTCCGTTTCCGGACGCTGCGGCCGGAATCGGACGGCCCGCATGGGTGCGTCGGGATGGGCTTCGCGCCGATTTCATCCCTCGCGCTCCCACCATGGGCGGGTCCCCGATGGAGCAGTGCGATGGCGAGTGGAGGCGCAGGTACGGAGTGAGCCTGACCGAGTACCGGCGGAAACGGCGATTCGACAAGACCCGCGAGCCCGAGCCCGGCAAAGCCGCGGGGGAGCTGTCGCGCACCATCTTCGTGGTCCAGCTCCACCATGCCAGCCGCCGGCATTACGACTTCCGCCTGCAAGTGGGTGATGCGCTTAAGTCCTGGGCTGTCCCGAAGGGACCCAGCTTCGATCCGTCAGTCAAGCGCATGGCGGTCGAGGTGGAGGACCATCCGCTGGACTACGCCGGCTTTGAAGGCGAGATCCCCAAGGGCGAGTACGGAGGGGGGCATGTCGCCCGGTTCGACCATGGCGTGTGGGCCACACAGCACGATGCGGAGGCGCAACTGGCCAAGGGGCACCTGCGCTTCGAGCTGTTCGGCAACAAGCTCAAGGGCGGTTGGCACCTGGTGCGCTCGGGCAAGGCGGCCCGGCAGCCGCAGTGGCTGTTGTTCAAGGACGACGATGCGTATGCGTCGGAGATCGAGGCCGACGACCTGCTGGCGGACGTGACCCCCGCACCCGAGTCGGACCTCAAGCGCTCCGGGCGCGGCAAGGAGGACAAGAAGAAGCTCACCGCGCCTCCCGTGCCCAAGCGTCGCAAACGTAACTGGGCGAAGTTGGCCGAGAAGCTCACGGGCGCGCGCAGGGCGAAGCTGAAGGACCAGGCTTTCGCCCCGCAGCTGGCAAAACTGGGCGACGTCCCCCCGAACGGAGAGCAGTGGCTGCACGAGGTGAAATGGGACGGCTACCGCCTGGTCGCCACCGTGGTTGATGGCCGGGTGCGGCTGTGGTCCCGCAACGCCCTGGAGTGGACCGACAAGGTTCCTGAAATCCGCGACGCGATCGAACAGCTCGGCTTGAAGCACGCGGCGCTGGATGGCGAACTGATCGCCGGCGCCGGCACCCAGGCGGACTTCAACCTGCTCCAGGCCACCTTGTCCGGCGAGCAGCAGGGCATGCTGACCCTGGTGCTGTTCGACCTGCTGCACATCGACGGGCTGGACATCTCCCGCGCGCCGCTGGTGGACCGCAAGGCCTTGCTGGAGCAGGTGCTGGATCAGCCGCCGGCGCACCTGGCCTACAGCTCCCACGTCCAGGGCCAGGGGCAGGCCGCGTACGAGGCCGCGGCCGGGCAGAAGTTCGAAGGGATCATTTCCAAGAAGGCGCAGGCCGCCTATCACCATGGGCGCAGCGAGGACTGGCGCAAGACCAAGCGGATCGAGAGCGACGAGTTCGCAGTCGTGGGCATCACCCCCGGCAAGGGGGCGCGGCAGGGCATCGGCTCGCTGCTGCTGGCCCGACCCGACCCGCGGCATGGCTGGGTGTATTCCGGGCGCGTGGGGACCGGCTTTTCCGCCGAGCAGTTGCGCGAACTGGAGGCCCATATCGGCGATGCCGGCGCGAAGAAGGCGACGGTCCACATTCCCGACGGGACCCAGGTCGACCTGAGGACGGCGCTGTGGTTCGCCCCCATGTTCGTGGTCGAGGTGTTCATCCGCGGGATCTCTAACCAGGGCGTGCTGCGCCAGGCGTCCCTGAAGGCCATCCGCCTGGACAAGGATCCGGCCGACCTGCGGGATACCGACCATGCAGCCGAGCCCGGCCCGCCACCCGTCAGGATCACCAGCCCGACCAAGGTCATCTACGCCGACCGGGGCATCACCAAGGGCGAAGTGGCCGATTACTACCGGTCCGTGATGGACCACATCCTGCCCGGGATCATCGACCGGCCGCTGTCCATCATTCGATGCCCGAATGGCGCGGGCAAGGCGTGCTTCTTCCAGAAGCACCACACGCCCGGCCTGGAACGGGTCGATCTGGTCAAGCTCAAGGAGGAAGCCGGCACCAGCGCCAACTACCTGGTGGTGCGCGACGAACAGGGACTGATGGAGCTGGTCCAGCTCAACGGGCTCGAGTTCCACCCGTGGGGCTCGACCGCGGAAGATCCCGATCGGGCGAACCGGGTCGTGTTCGACCTGGACCCCGGCCCGGGCGTGCCGTTCGCGGAGGTGAAGAAGGCCGCACAGGACGTGCGCCGCCTGCTTGGGCAGATGGAGCTCGAAAGCTTCCTGCGCACCACGGGCGGCAAGGGCCTGCATGTGGTCGTGCCGCTCAATCCCGGCTGCGAGTGGGACCTGGTCAAGTCCTTCGCCGGCGGCTTCGCCGAAGCCCTGGCGCAGACCCAGCCGCAGCGTTTCCTGGCGGTGTCGACCTTGAAGTTGCGCCCGGGGAAGATCTTCGTGGACTACCTGCGCAATGGCCGCGGCGCCACCGCCGTGGCCTCGTACTCGCTCAGGGCGCGGGACGGGGCGCCGGTGGCGATGCCGATTTCCTGGTCGGAGCTCACGCGGCTGAAGAGCGCGCAGGAGTTCGACATCAAGGAAGTGCCCAAGCGGCTGAAACGACGCCGCAAGGATCCGTGGGAAGGCATCGCACGGGTCGAGCAGGACCTGGGGCGGTGGTCGGCGGGGTAGGTGGGGTAGGTGGGCGGCGGCAGCCGGGCGGCCACCAGGGCCCGTCCGGACTCAGGACATCGGGTTGGGCGGTGCGCCGGGTTCGGGCGGCAGGGGAATGAACTCGCGGTCGTCGTGTTCGGGGAGCTTGATCCGCCCCGCGCGCCAGTCGGCCTTGGCCTGCTCGATGCGGTCCTTGCGGGAGGACACGAAGTTCCAGTCGATAAAGCGCGGCGCCAGCGGTTCGCCGCCCAGTGCCATCACCACTGACGGCTCGAGCGCGGTGATCACCGGCCGGCTGCCGGGACGGAACACCGGCATGCTGCCGGCCCCCACCCCGGTTCCGTTGACCTCGACGCGGCCCGAAGCGACATAGGCAGCACTTTCGGTGGCACCCTCCGGCATGGCCACCCTGGCGCCGGCATCCAGTGTCCACTGGATGTAGAACAGCGGCGAATACACCGGAACCTTCGATTCCAGGCCGAACGCCCGGCCCGCGATCAATCGTCCCTGGACCCCGGCATCGTCGATCCGGGGTACGCCGTCCAGGCCGATGTGGTCGAAGGAGGGCTCGCACTCCTCATGCTCATCCGGCAGCGCCACCCAGGCCTGGATCCCGTCCAGCGGACCGCCGCCTTCGCGGCGGGCGCGTTCAAAGCGCTCGGAGTGGGTGATGCCGCGGCCGGCGGTCATCCAGTTGACCTCGCCCGGGCGCACCGGCTGGCTGGAGCCGACGCTGTCGCGGTGCATGATCTCCCCCTTGAACAGCCAGGTCAGCGTCGACAGCCCGATGTGCGGATGCGGACGCACGTCCACGTCGTCGGGAATGCCGGGCGGGAACTGCTCCGGGCCCATGTGGTCGAGGAAGATGAAGGGCCCGACCATGCGCCGCTGGCGGTACGGCAGGACCCGGCCGACCTCGAAACCGCCGAGCGAACGGCGGCGCGCGTCGATGAGGATTTCGATCATGGCGGTCGGTCCTGTCCGGGGCCGGAGGCGTTCGCCCGAGGGTACTCCAGCTCAGGCCACCGGATCGCGCGCGGCTCCGGTGAACCTGTCCACCACTGCGCTGCCGGCGGGGCTTTGCACCAGCGACTCGAGCATGCTGCCGATCGCCTGCCCGCCCTTGGCCGAGAACAGCTCGCCCACGCCCGCAAGACCCTCACCGGCACTGGCCCCGGTGTTGGCGATCACCTTCACGTCCGCGTGCTCGAGCGCAGCGGCCTGGGCGATCCCGATCTTCTCCCCGGCCTCGATCTGGCGGATGCTGACCAGGTAGTTCTGGTAACCGGGCAGGCTGGCGATCTGCTCGGCCAGCATGATCTGCGCGGTCACCGGAGCCTTCAGGATGGCGGTCTCGGCGGCGGCGCGGGCCTCGCCCTCGGCCTGGATGCCTTCGGCCTCGCGCTTCATGGCTTCCATCTTGCCCTCGGCGTGCAGCACGGTTTCCTGCTTGACGCCCTCGGCCGCGATCACCGCGGCCTCGCGCTGCGCGGCGGCGCCGATGATCGCGGTTTCCTTCGACTGGTTGGCGCGCACAACCTGCACGTCCTTCTCGATCTCGGCGGTGCGTACCTCGGTGACGCGGCGGACTTCCTGCTCGCGCTCGGCGGTGTTCTTCTGCTCGAGCTTGATCTGCTGGTGCGACTTCTCGTTGGCGATGCCGATCGCCTGGTCCTTCTCGGCGGTGCGCTTGCCGACCAGCTCCAGCGCGTTCTGTTCCTGCAGCTCGATCTCGCGCCGCGCCTCGATCTCGGCGATCTCCGCGGCCTGCTTGTTGAGCGCGACCACGGTGCGGCTGTCCTTCTCGATCTCCGACGTGCGCTTCGCCATGATGTTCTGGATCACCGAGCCGCCGGTCAGGTCACGGATGTCCATCAACTCGATGGCCTTGACCGGGACCACGCCCCAGTTCTTCAGCTGCTCCTCGACCTCCTGGGTGAAGAGCGTGCCGAACTTGGAACGCTCGACCATGATCTGGTCGATGTCGTCCTTGGCCAGCACCGTGCGCACCGCGCCCTGGACGATCGACTCCAGCTGGTCAAGCAGTTCCTCGAACGTCGCCACGCGCTGGGCGGCGGTGTTGGAGTCGCTGATGCGGAAGAACGAGACCACGTCCACCAGGAACGGCACCCGGTCCTTGTCGTAGGCCTCGTATTCGTCCAGCCGGACGCTGAAGACCGAAACCGGCATGACCGTCACACTCAGGCCCATCATCGGCAGCCACGACGGCCACTTGTAATAGGTGTTGCCCGATTCCTGGTCCTTGCCGTAGGACGTGGTCTTCTTGCTGGTCTGGACGATGTGGACTTCGTTGGTCGGCACCACCCGGCGCAACAGCACGGCGGCACCGATGATGGACGCGAAGAAACTGGCGATGGCGGCGAGGATGGTGCCGGTGATGACGGTCATAGCTTTGTTCCCCTTGGATGTCCATGCCCGGGCAGCCAAACGCCGAATCCCGGGTCCCCGAGCGCAAGCATGCAACAGAATGGATCGGCAGGTGGGGTGCTGCGGTGACAGCGCGAGTGGGCACTGCCAGGTGGCAGTAGCGCCGTGCTCACCGGCGAGCGAAATTAGGTCGGACGGCGGCGGGAGGTGCCCGAGAGCCTCTTGTCGTATCTTGTGACGAGGATCGCGCGCAGAGGGTGGGGACCCCCAAGTGTGACTAGGAGTTTCGGGTAGTCTCGCAGAAGCAATCTCCTACGGACTTGGCAATCCAGTTAGGATCTAACAGGCCACGAGGCGTGGAGGAGGAGCGTTTTGGGACCAGGTGCACCGCCGATGGGAGCAGTCGGCTTGCTCTTGATGATCCTCCTTGCGCTGTTCTTTCTCTTCGTTCCGCTGTATTGGAACTCGTTTGTAGTGACCCGATTGGCAGCGCGCATGCCCACGGTGTGGCGCCACTTCGCCGGTGCGCTGGTCGGGCTTGCGGCGGGCGCGCTTGCCGTCGCCTCCTCGCTCGCCTGCTTGGTGTACGCCCCCAGGTGGACGGGGCTCTTGTCCATCTTCCTTGTGCCGCTGATTGCGTTCTCCGGTGGCGCCTACACCATGCGCCGCAAGCTATAGGTGCCGCTTGAGCATTGATCTCAGCGCAGGTTAGTCCGTGGCCTCATTCTCTTCGACCCAGCCTTCCGCCAGGGACAGGCTCATCCGGCACGCCTGATTGCCGCCAAGTACTCTCTCCTGCTCGTACCGCCTGCCCGTGACAGACGATGAATAACGCACCCTTGGCCACGCCCCGCCGATTTCTCGTGTTCTTCCTGTTCGCATTGGCTGGCTCGGTTACCGGCATCCTGGTCGGCCCCCGCATCGTGGCGGCGTTCGAGGGCGCTCCGGCATGGCTGCTGCCAGCGGTGCTTTGCGCGTCGGTGCTGCTCGCACTGATCGCGGCGTACCTGGCATTTCGCCTGGCAGGAGGAAGAGCCACCCTCCGGAAGCAGCACTGACATGCAATCCTGCCCCTGCACCCCGTCCGCTTCCTACGCCAAGTGCTGCCAACCCCTGCACGAAGGCACCCCGGCGGCGACCGCCGAAGCCCTCATGCGCTCGCGTTACAGCGCCTATGTGCTCGGCCTGCATGAGTACCTGCTCGCCACGTGGCATCCGGATACCCGCCCGGCGACATTGGATCCGGACGACACTCCGGGTTTGCGTTGGCTCGGCCTGGACGTGAAGCGCCACGCCGACGCCGACGACGGCACCGCCGTGGTGGAGTTCGTCGCCCGCTACAAGGTCGGCGGCGCGCCAGCGGTGCGGATGCACGAGGTGAGCCGGTTCGTGCGCGAGGACGGGCGCTGGCTGTACGTGGACGGGGAGTTCCCGGGCTGATCGTGCGGTCGCGCCAGGTTCAGGATGGCCGTTAGCATGGGGCATCTTCCCGCAAGCGAATGCCCCATGAGCCAGTGGCAGCACCTGGTCCGCGACGTCCCCGATTTCCCCGAGCCCGGCATCCTGTTCAAGGACATCACGCCCGTACTGGCCGACCCGGCTGCCTTCGCCGGCGCCGTGGCGGCGATGACGGGTCCCTGGCGGGACGCCGGCCTGGATGCGGTCGTCGGCATCGAGTCGCGCGGCTTCATCCTGGGCGCGGCGATGGCGCAGGCGCTGGGCACGGGCTTCGTGCCGGTGCGCAAGCCCGGCCGCTTGCCTGCGAGCACGCTGTCGCAGGACTACGCGCTCGAGTACGGGACCAACCAGTTGCAGATCCATGCCGACGCGCTGCCGCCGGGCGCACGCGCCCTGGTGGTCGATGACGTGCTCGCCACCGGTGGCACGCTGGAGGCGGCGCTGATGCTGCTGCGCCGGCAGGGCGCGGAGGTCGCGGGTGCGGCGGTCCTGTTCGAGATCCGCGGCCTGGGCGGGCGGGAGCGCTGGAGTGATTCCTCGCCGTTGCGGTCCGCGGCGGCCTATTGAGAAGACAGCATGGCACCCGAGAAGCACCTGTTCGCCGCCTGCGCCGCACTGGCCCTGCTCACGTTCGCAGTCGGCGTGCGCCTATTCTTCGTCCGGGTACGCGAGATGCGAACCCGGCGCATCCATCCGCAGTCGGTGGCGCTCACCTCGCAGCGCTCCCGGAAGCTCGAGGACGCACGGGCCTCGGACAACTACAACCACCTTTTCGAGCTGCCGGTGCTGTTCTACGTGTTGTGCCTGGCCGCGCTCGCCACCGGCCACATCCCCGCCTGGCTGCCGGTGCTTGCCTGGGTATTCGTCGGGCTGCGCGTGGTCCACAGCGCCATCCAGTGCACCTACAACAAGGTCATGCACCGCTTCCCGGTGTTCCTGGCCGGCTTCCTGGTACTGCTGGGTACGTGGGTGGCGTACGCGGTGTCGTACCTGGGTTTCTAAGCGCCCCCGGCTTCTGTCGTCGAGGCCCAGTCCTCGACCACCGTCTCCAGGACCTGCAGCGGCAACGCGCCGTTGCCCAGCACCACATCATGGAACGCGCGGATATCGAACCCGTCGCCCAGCCGGTCGCGCGCCCGTTCGCGGATGTCCAGCAGCGTCAGGTGCCCCACCTTGTAGGACGTGGCCTGGCCGGGCTGGACCAGGTAGCGGTGGATCTCGGTCCGCACCGCGGACGGCGCCATGCCGGTCTTTTCGGCCATGTAGTCCATGGCGCGCTCCATGGTCCAGCGCTGGCGGTGCAGGCCGGTGTCGACCACCAGCCGGACGGCGCGGAACATCTCGGCCTGCAACCGGCCCAGGTCGCCCATCGGGTCCTCGTCGTAGAGCCCGGCCTCCTTGGCCAGCTGCTCGGCGTACAGCGCCCAGCCCTCGGTGAATGCACTCGGGTTGAGGTTGCGCCGCAGGAACGGCAGCTCCTTGAGCGTCTGGCCGATGGAAATCTGGAAGTGATGGCCCGGTGCACCCTCGTGGTAGACCAGTGTCGGCAGGTTCCAGCGGGTGTTCACCGCCATGTCGCCGAGGTTGATGAAGAAGGTGCCGGGCCGTGAGCCGTCCAGCGCCGGCGGATAGTAGTAGCCGCCCGGGGCAGTCGCCTCGGCCTGCTCGGGGACGCGCTTCACCTCCAGCGCCTGGTGGGGCACGCGGTTGAACAGCGTCGGGATGTGCGGCTCCAGTTCTGCGAGGATCCGCTCGATGTCGCCCAGCAACTCGGTGCGCCCGGCGTCGGAGTCCGCGTAGTTCAGTTCCGGCACCCCGGCCAGTGCGGTAATGCGCTCTGCGACCGTGCCCTCGGCATGTCCCTGCGAGCGAAGCAGCGCGTCCATTTCCGCCTCGATCCGCGCGACCTCCTCAAGTCCGAGGCGGTGGATCTGTCCGGCGTCCAGCTCGGTGCTGGTGTTCCAGCGCAGCATCATGTCGTAGTAGCCGTCGCCACCGGGGAGCGCCCATACGCCATGGTTGTCCGGATTCTCCGCCCGGGCGGCCTCGACCTTCGCGAGCAGGCGGCGGTAGCCGGGATTGGTGTGGTCCCGGACGGCACGCGTCGCGTCCTTGAGCAGTTCTTCCCGAAGCTCCGGTGCCAGGTCGGGCAGGGCTTCGAGCTTGCGCTGCAGCGACAGCACGAAAGGGCTTTCCGCCGGCTCGGGCTGCAACAGGGAGCGGAAGTGGCCGGCGGCTCCCTCCAACGCCACCGCCGGTGGCACCACGCCATGGGAGGCCTGCATGTCGAAGTTCTCGCCGATCTGGTCGAGCTTGGTGCCGATCGCCTCGAGGCGAGTGATGTAGTCGCGTGCCGAGGCTTCGTCGCGGACCTGATGGTGGTTGTCCATGAAGGACGGCAACTGGACCGGGCTGCTGAAGAGCTGGTCGACCGCGTACATGTTGCCCAGCGGGAGCCAGGCCGGCGCCCACTCAAGCTCAAGCGGCTCGGCCATGCGGTCGTAGTACCAGCTCGCCATGGCGTGGGTGACGCGCTCCTGGCCGGTCAGGGAGTCGCGGTCGATGGAGGCGATCTCGGCGCGCAGGCGACGCACCTGCTCGCGGATTTCCTCGCGCCGCGGCAGCGACACATCGGTCAACTTGGCAGCCTGTCCCGGCTGGGCACGATCGAGCCCCAGCATCGTCTGCAGCTCGGGGTCAGTGGCGAGCCACTCGTCGATGCGCCGGTCGAGCAGTGCATGGAAGCCGCCAGTGTCCTGCGACTGCTGCGCCGAGCTGGACGGCGTGGCACTCGATGCCGGTGTCGGGCCGGCGAGGGCAAGCGCGAGCGCGGTGGCGAGCAGGGCACGGGTGACGATCGGCATCGTGGGATCCTTCCGGCGAGTGGGGGGCCACCGTAGCACTCGACGTGGAGGGCCTGGACGTGCCGCCCGAGGAGGTGCTTAGAACCGCGCGCGAACGCCGACGGTCGCGTTGCGGCCGCCGTGGATGTAGATCGCGCTGTGGGTGCCGGTGCTGCCGTTGATCTCGCCGGTGGGCGAGAGCGAGTTGGGCACGATGACGTTGCGGTTCTTGTCCAGCAGGTTGCGGATGTTG
>Ga0079224_100001758_pt1 | contig 25458 bp, 22 predicted proteins | sample Stecom2015_FD_80414 | JGI IMG/M metagenome (GOLD analysis project Ga0079224, IMG submission 80414) | Agricultural soil microbial communities from Utah to study Nitrogen management - Steer compost 2015 | ecosystem: Environmental > Terrestrial > Soil > Agricultural land | place: USA: Utah... | reverse complement strand
TGTGTGGAACCACCCGATCCCATCCCGAACTCGGAAGTGAAACGCACACGCGCCGATGGTAGTGTGGGCTTCCCATGCGAGAGTAGGTCATCGCTGAGCATTTACACCGCAAGGCCGGTCCCTTATGGGGCCGGCCTTGTTCTTTTTGGCCGGGCCGGGGCGCGGGCGCGCCCACGACCCCGCTGCGCCAGGGCCAGGGCCACGTCGCCCCGCCGTCGTGCCGGGGCGACGGGCACTACGCGGACTGGCGGGGACGTTCGGCACTGCACGGACTTCCGGCACTGCACGGACTTCCGGGACTGCACCGACTGGCGCGCTGCGGCTGCGTTCTCCTGCTGCGGCTGCCTTGGCCGGTCCGGGCATTGGGGCGGGCTGGGTGTGCAAACAGCCGTGGCTGCGAAACCCCTGCGGCTGCGAAGTCGCAATGGAAAGGCAGGCATGCGGACCAGCGTTTACCTCGCTGTTTGCCGTGGCGTGCAATACGGCAATGCACGAAAAAAGGCCGGTCCCTTTCGGGGCCGGCCTTCTCCGTTAATGGCGGTTTGTGCCTGGTCGTCAGTCGGCCCGCGTCTCCATCATGCGGTCGCGGTTGGCCTTGAACGCGTTGCCTTCGCGCCAGTTCGGCCAGTCATCGCCATCAGCCAGGATCTCGCCGACCTTATACAGCGCCTGCAGGTCTTCGACCACCCCGCTCATGTCCCAGGACGGGTCGAAGATGTCGGCCGGCTGGTGGTAGCGTGCGTCACGATAATCGAGCTGCGCCGCAGCGCCGGCTTCAAGGCCACCCTCGCGGAGGTTGTCACCGCCCTTGGCGTAGAGCGCCGGGACCCCCGCCTTGGCGAAGTTGAAGTGGTCGGAGCGGAAGAAGAATCCGTCCTGCGGCGTGGCTTCGGGACTGAGGGTCCGGTCCTGGCCGCGCAGCACCCGCTCGAGGATGTCTTCAAGCTCGGAATTGCCCAGGCCGACGACGGTCATGTCGCTCGCGCGCCCGATCACCGGCATGGCATCGAGGTTGATCACCGCCACGGTGTTTTCCAGCGGGACGGTGGGCTGGGCGACGTAGTACTTGGAGCCGAGCAGGCCCGATTCCTCCAGCGTCACCGCCAGGAACACCAGCGAGCGCTCCGGGCGCTGCTCGCGCGCGGCGAAGGCCTCGGCGATTTCCATGATCCCGGCGACCCCGGTCGCGTTGTCGATCGCGCCGTTGTAGATGTCGCCGTTGTCATGCACGCCGAGGTGGTCCCAGTGGCCCATGTAGATGACCGCCTCGTCGGCCCGGCTCGTGCCCGGGAGGCGGGCGACCACGTTGCGCGAGCTGCCGCTGGTACTGGTGCTCGAAAGGCGCAGGGACATCCGCGCGTCTAGCTCGATCGCCTCGAAGTCGGGCTTGTTGGCGGCCTGGTACAGGTCGTCGAGGTCATGTCCCAGGCGCGCCAGCACGTCGCGGGCGACATCCCCATTCAGCCAGCCCTGGGCGGGCAGGCGCGGCTCGGGATCATGCTCGGCGGGCAGGTCGAACTGCGGCCCGGACCAGGAGTTCTTCACCACGTCCCATCCGTAGGAAGCACCCGCGGTGTCGTGGATGATCAACGCGGCGGCGGCGCCCTGCCGCGCGGCCTCCTCGAACTTGTAGGTCCAGCGCCCGTAATAGGTCATCCGCTGCCCTTCGAACAGGCTCTCGTCGTCGACATGGAAGCCGGGGTCGTTGATGAACATCACGACGGTCTTGCCGTCGACATCCACGCCCTCGTAGTCGTTCCAGCCCAGTTCCGGTGCGTTGACGCCGTAACCGACGAACACCAGCGGGCTGTCGTCGATGGAGACCGTCTCCTCGCCGGTGCGGGTTCCGACCACCATGTCCTCGCCGAAGGCCAGGCTGCGCTCGTCGCCGGCCACGTCCAGGGTCATCGCCACCGACGCCTCGTCGGCCGTCGTCTCGACCATCGGGACGTCCTGGAACCAGCTGTCGCCGTTGCCGGGCTCCAGGCCCATGCGCTCGAACTCCGCGGCCAGCCATTCGACCGTCTTTTCCTCGCCCGGGCTGCCCGGCGCACGGCCCTGGAAGTCGTCGGAAGCCAGCACCTGGACCCGGTGGGCGAAGTCGGCTTCGGTGATCGCCGGTTCGTAGTCGTGCGCCGGCGGCATGGCGCTGCCGGAGGCGGGGGTGCCGGCCTGGCTGCCGGCGGGGGGTGCGGGCGCCGGCTGTTCCGCTGCGCGGTCACAGGCGGCCAGGGCAAGTGCGGCGGCGAGCACCGGCGTTGCCGATAAAAGGGTGATGCGTGACATCGGAGTCTCCCCAGGGGTCGATCACCCGATGTTAGCAGCGTGTGCGGGGTGCCCCGGAGCCGGGGCACCGGATGCGGGTCAGTCCCTGCGGGGAGCGCGATCACCGCTGTAAGGCTGCGCCGTCGCGCCGGTCACCGGGCCGATGGTGGCCGACTCGTGGACGTGCAGCTCCACCTCGTGCTCGAACACCAGCGGACCGTCGACCCGGGCGTTGGGACCGATGATGACGTGGGGGATCCGCCGCTTGCCCAGGCTGAAGTTGGAGCGTGACTTGCTGTAACGGATCCCTCCGCGCACGTGCGAATCGACCCCGACGGTGAGATCGCCGTTGACCAGTTCCACGTCCCCGGTGACTTCGGTGGCGACGATGCCCACCGCGCCGTTGACCGATTCGATGTCGCCGTCCACCCGGCTGCCGCGGTCAATGAAGATGCTGCCGTTGACGGTCTCCACACTCCCGGAAACCTGTGCACGCTCCCCGGTCCTGACGCGGCCATTGACCGTTTCCAGCGAGCCGGAATGGACATCGTGGCCCAGCTCGATCCGGCCGTTGACGGTCTCCACCGAACCGACCCGGGCGCCGTCGGCGACTTCGATGCGGCCATTGACGGTCGCGGCATCGCCGGCGGTGGCGCCGGGACCGACGCTGATGCGCCCGTTCACCGTGTCCAGGTCGCCGGCGGACTGGCTTGCCTCTACGTCGATCGAACCCATGACCTTGCTGACGTCCTGGGCGAACGCGGCGGGGGTGGCGAGGAGAAGGGCGGCTGACACAGCCGCGGCGAGCAGGTGGTGCCGGGTATTCATGGCGGTACTCCGGTTGTGTGCTGGCGGACGTTCCGCTACTGCCGGAACAGGGCGGCCGGCGCGGCGCCCACGGCCGCTCCGATACAATCACCGTCGCCAGAATCACCGAAGAACGCCGTGTCAGCCAACCCCAACGAAAGCCATAGTCCCGCCGTCCGCCCCGTCGTGCTGATGATCCTCGACGGCTGGGGGCACCGCGAGGATCCGACCGACAACGCCCTGGCGCAGGCGCGCACGCCGAACTGGGACGCGTTGCTGGCCAGTGCCCCCCACGCCCTGATCCATACCGAGGGTCGCCACGTCGGCCTGCCCGACGGGCAGATGGGCAACTCCGAGGTCGGCCACATGAACCTGGGAGCGGGGCGGGTGGTCTACCAGGACCTGACCCGGATCGACGCTGCGATCGAGGATGGCAGCTTCTTCACCAACCACGAGCTGCTCGGGGCCTGCAGCGCCGTGCGCGGGACAGGCGGCACGCTGCACCTCATGGGGCTGGTGTCGCCTGGCGGCGTGCACAGCCATGAAGACCATCTGCTGGCCATGATCGACATGGCGCGGCGGGAGGGCGTCCGCGAGGTCGCCGTCCACGCCTTTCTTGACGGCCGCGACATGCCGCCGCGCTCGGCGGCGCCCAGCCTCCGGCGCCTGCAGGCCGCCTGCGATGCCGCCGGCAACGCGCGCATCGCCACCGTCAGCGGGCGCTACTTCGCCATGGACCGCGACCGACGCTGGGACCGGGTGCGCAAGGCCTGGGACGCGATGGTGGAGGCCCATGCCGCGCACGCGGCGCCAAGTGCCAGCGAGGCCTTGGAGGCGGCTTACGCGCGCGGGGAGAACGACGAGTTCGTCGATCCGACCGTGATCGATGCCGGTGCTCCCGTCCGCGACGGCGATGCCGTCGTGTTCATGAACTTCCGTGCCGACCGGGCGCGCCAGCTCACCGCCGCCTTCGCCGCGCCGGAGTTCGACGGATTCCAGGCCGCCCGGCCCGCGTTGTCGAGGTTCGTCTGCCTGACCGAGTACGACGCCCGGCTGCCCGTGCCGGTCGCGTTCGGCCCGGAAGACCTGCGCAACACTTTGGGCGAGGTGCTCGCGAACCATGGGCTGCGCCAGCTGCGCATCGCCGAAACCGAGAAGTACGCGCACGTCACCTTCTTCTTCAGTGGCGGGCGCGAGGACGAGTACCCGGGTGAGGTGAGGATCCTGGTGCCCAGTCCGGACGTGGCGACCTACGACCTGAAACCGGAGATGAGCTGCCCCGAAGTCACGGCGAAGCTGGTCGCGGCCATCGATTCCGGCCGGTTCGACGTCTGCGTCTGCAACATCGCCAATCCGGACATGGTCGGCCACAGCGGCAGCCTGGCCGCCGCCGTGCAGGCGGTGGAGGCCGTCGATGTCGCCATCGGCGCGGTCTCCGACGCGGTCCGCCGGGCCGGCGGCGCGCTGCTGGTGACCGCGGACCACGGCAACGTGGAGATGATGCGCGACCCGGCCACCGGGCAGCCGCACACCTCGCACACCGTCGGACCGGTTCCGTTCGTCTACCAGGGCACGCGACCGGCCCGGTTGCGCAGTGGCGGTTCCCTGCGCGACGTCGCGCCCACCGTGCTGGACCTGCTCGGGCTTGAAAAGCCGGCGGAAATGACCGGACGCAGCCTGCTGCTGGACGGGCCGGTCGGCTGATGCGCCGCGCCCGTGCGAGTGCCGCCTGCAGCCTGGCCGCGTTGCTGGTGCTCGCCGCGGCGGCCCCCGCGCCGGCGCAGGATCCGGCCACTACGCGCGAGAAACTGCAGCGGATCCAGGGCGAACTGAAGGAGGTCGCGGCCGAGCGCCGCGAGGTGGAAGGCCGGCGAAGTGCGGAAGCCCGGCAGCTGCGCGCCGCCGATGAGCGGGTCGCCGGCGCGGCGCGGCGCCTGCGGGAGATCGAGGCCGCGATGGAGGCGGCCCAGGCCGAGTTGCAGCGGCTGCAGGCACAGCGGGTGGAGATGGAAGCGTCCCTGGAGAGCCGGCGCGCCGAACTGGCGACGCTGCTGCGCTCGGTCCAGGCCCAGGGGCGCGCCGCGCCGCTGAAGCTGCTGCTGGCCCAGGACCGGGTGGCCGACGCCAACCGCTTGCTGGCGTACCACGGCTACCTGCAACGCGACCAGGTGGAGCGGATCCGGGCCTTGGCGGCGGAGTTGGCCGAGGTCGACCGCGTGGAGGCCGACATCGCCTCGCGGCAGGCCGCGCTCGAGGCATCGCGGGCCGAGCTGGATGAACGCATGGCCACGTTGCAGGACGAGCGGGCGAGGCGCCAGGCGCTGGTCGCCGAACTGGATGCGCAATTCAAGGACCGGCAGTCGCGTGAACGTGCGCTCGGGCGCGATGCAAAGGCGCTGGAGGAACTGCTCGCCAAGCTCCGGCAGGCTGCGGCGAGGGCCGAAGCCGAACGCCGGGCGGCAGCCGCCAGGGAAGCAGCCCGCAAGGCGGAGGCGCCTGGCGCGGCCACTGCGCCACCGCCCCGCGCCGACGGGCCGGCGGTTGGCGGCGCCGGCTGGCCGGTGGACGGCCGGTTGCTGGCCGGGTTTGGCGCGACCATGCCGGATGGGCGCAAGAGCCAGGGCCTGCTCGTCGGCGCCCCGGCGGGCACCACGGTACGGGCGGCCGCGGCCGGGACCGTGGTCTATGCCGAATGGATGAGCGGGTTCGGGCTCATCCTGATCATCGACCACGGTGACGGGTACATGAGCCTGTACGCCCACAACGAGTCCCTGCTGCGCGAGGCCGGTGAGCGCATTGCCCGCGGCGACGCGGTCGCCACGGTGGGCAGCTCGGGCGGCCACGGCCAGCCCGCGCTCTATTTCGAGCTCCGCCGTGGCGGCCAGCCGGTGGATCCGCGCAGCTGGCTCGGCCGCTGAACTCCCGTCCGCGCAGTGCTGTCCCCGCACGGCGCGGGTCCGCATAATCAGGCGACGGGCCGACTCGCGGCCACCTGCACTCCGGAGGACGCATGCGCCGACCGCTATCCCCGTTGTACGCACTGGCACTGGCACTGGTGGTGCCGCTCGCCGCGGCCCAGGATCGGGTGCCTGCCGGGGAGCCGGTGCCTGTCGACGGACAGGAGCCTGTCGAAGGGCAGGAGCCCGCCCATGAGCCCGTCCAGGAGCAGGAGCCGGCGCCGGGGGAGCAAGCTCAGGCACCTGGGGAGGAGGACCGGGAGGCGCATGACTCCGCGGTCCCGCTGGACGAGATCCGCCGCTTCGTCGCGGTCTACAAGGCGGTCAAGCAGGCCTATGTCGAACCGGTCGAGGACCACGAGCTGATGCAGGCGGCGGTCCGTGGGCTGCTGCTGGACCTGGACCCGCACAGCGCCTACCTGGCTGGCGATGACGCGGAAAGCTTCGATGAGCAGACCCGCGGCAACTACGGCGGCCTGGGCGTCGAGATCCTGCGGCTGCCCGACGGCACCCTGCGGGTGATCGCACCGTTCGACGACACGCCCGCCGCCCGTGCCGGCATCGTGGCCGGCGACCTGATCGTCGCCGTGGACGGCGTGCCGCTCACCCCGACCACCACCGAGGAGGCGGTGCCGCTCCGGGGCGAGCCCGGCACCACGGTGGAACTGACCGTGGTGCGCGAGGGCGAGGATGAACCCCTTGAGCTGAGCCTTGAGCGGGAGGTGATCCGCATCGCCAGCGTGCGCAGCCGGATGCTCGAGCCGGGTTACGGCTACCTGCGGCTGGTTGCGTTCCAGACCGACACGGCGGCCGAGTTCGAACGCCAGCTCCAGCAGCTCCAGGACGAGTCCGGCGGCCGCTTGCGCGGCCTGGTCATCGACGTGCGCAGCAACCCGGGCGGCTTGCTGACCTCGGCGGTGCAGATCGCCGACGCACTGCTTGAGGACGGGCTGATCGTGACCACCCGCGGCCGTACCCCGATCAGTGACGCCAGCTTCAGCGCCACGCCGGGTGACCGGCTCGATGGCGCGCCGGTGGTGGTGCTGGTCGATGCAGGCTCGGCCAGTGCGTCCGAGGTGCTTGCCGGGGCGCTGGCCGACAACGGGCGCGCCACCGTGGTGGGCAGCCGCACCTTCGGAAAAGGGTCGGTCCAGACCGTGCTGCCACTGGACAACGGCGACTCGGTGAAGCTCACCACCGCGCGCTACTACACGCCCGACGGCACGTCCATCCAGGCCACCGGCATCGTGCCGGAGGTGGTCTTCCAAAGCACCGACGCGGAGGACGATGGAGAAGGGAGCGGCTACAGCGTGCCCACCGAGGCGTCCCTGCCCGGGCACCTGGAGGGGCTGGAGGAGGGCGGCAGCGCCGGTGAAGTGCTCGGCGGCGACGGGTACATCGACCAGGCGCTCGCCGAGCTGAAGGCCCGCGCGGCGGCGGGCTGACGGTCAGCGTGGCTTGGCCGGGAACGGGAAGGGAGTGACCACCTTTTCGCCGGTGGCGGCATCCCTGATCGCCGACGTGCCCTTCCGCTCGACCTCTTCCACCCGCACGATGCTGTGCATCGGCAGGTGCAGCACGCGGGTGTTGCCGAACTCGTCGCGCAGGCGTTCCTCGGTGGGATCGACCACGACCCCGTCATGGACGTCGAACACCAGCCCGGACACTTCGGTAAAGCCCCACAGCGCGCCCGAGGTGATCCTCCGGGCGTACAGCTCGTAGACCTTGCCGGCGTTGAGGAAAGTGACTTTGTAGAGCTTGTCGGACATGTCGCGATTGTAGCGCGGCAGCGGGCGGGAACCGATCAGAGTCCGCGTTGCCGGCGAAGCCGCCGGGCGATGCCGGCCCGTGCCGCGAGCGCGAACGCCCCGCCGAACGCGAACCCGGTCAGGTGCGCCGACCACGCAACCGCACCAAAGGCGGGGCCGATGAACGTGAACACCAACTGCAGCAGGGCCCAGATGCCAATCAGCAGGGGTGCCGGCACCCGGACGAACTGCAGGAACAGGCCAAGCGGCACCACCACCCCGAGCCGGGCGCCGGGGAACAGTGCCAGGTAGGCACCCATCAAGGCCGACACAGCGCCGCTGGCGCCAATGATGAGCCGGTCGGGGGTGGAGATCGCCAGCACCGCCGCCAGGTTGGCCACCGCACCCCCGAGGCCGAACAGCAGCAGCAGGCGCCACGGACCCATGCTGCGCTCGGCCGGCAGGCCGAAGATCAGCAGGAACACCAGGTTGCCCAGCAGGTGCGCCCAGTCGGCATGCAGTCCCAGTGCCGTCACCAGGCGGAGCAACGCGCCATCCGCGACCGACTGTCGCCATGCGTCCTGGCTGGTCAGCCCACCCGACAGTGCGCCCCACTCCAGCAACCACAGGCGCTGTTGCTGCTCGCCCGCCAGCAACATCCAGGTGAAGCTGCCCCACAGCACGGCGAACAGCAGGGGAGTGGCCCAGCGCAGGGGGGCCTTGGCGCGCGTCGGGATGGTGACGAACATCGATCGGAGCGTTAGCTTGTGGTTAAGTCGCGCTATAGTGCGGACGGCCCCGTATGGCGCGGTCCGGCAGAAGGTGCCGGACAGGGGCGCCCGGCGCGCCGGCCGCGACCGAAGACCAAAAGAAACTCCAACGGAGAGTACACGCATGCAACACGCACACCGCATTACCCGCCTGTCGGCGCTCGCCCTGGGCATCGCCGGTGCGCTGGCCTTCGGCCAGGCTGATGCCTCCGGCTTCCAGCTCAAGGAAAACAGCGTCAAGTCGCTGGGCAGCGCCTTCGCCGGCGCCGGCCTGCGTGACGATGACGCCTCCGTGGTCGTCAACAACCCGGCCACCATGACCCAGTTCGAGGGCACCACGATCCAGGGCGACGTGAGCGTCATCGACCTGAGCTACGAATACCGCGGCGACGGCTATGACGCGCTCGGCCGCCCGCTGACTGGCGGCAACGGCGGCAACGCCGGCGACGTCACCCCGATCCCGGCGTTCTCGCTGGTGCACAAGTTCGACAACGGCGCCGCAATCGGCGCCATGGTCAGCGCGCCGTTCGGCCTGGCCACCAAGTACGACCAGGACTGGATGGGCCGCTACGCCGCGATTGATTCCGACGTCCAGATCGTCGAACTGGCGCTGACCGGCGCGGTCGACATCATCCCGGACCGCCTGTCGGTGGGCCTGGGCCTGACCTTCTCGCAGGTCGACGTGACCCTGTCCAAGGGTGTCGACTTCGGATCGGTCCTCGCGGGCTTCGGCATCCCCGGCTTTGCGCCGCAGAGCGCGGACGGCATGGCCGAGGTCGAGGGTGACGACACCGGCATGGGCTGGATCGCCGGCGTGAACATCCGTCCGACCGACAAGCTCAGCATCGGCATCAGCCACCGTTCGGAGGTCAAGTACGACCTGCGCGGCGATGTCGACTGGACCGTCCCGGCACCGGCTCGCGCGACGTTCGACGCCGTCGGCCAGGGCGCGCTGTTCCAGGACGGTGGCGCCGGCGCCAAGCTGACCACCCCGGGCATGACCACCGTCGAGGTGGCCTACCAGTTCACCGACCGCTTCTCGATGGCCGCGACCTACGCCGAGACCAAGTGGCAGTCGCTGGAGGAAGTGCGGATCGAGTTCGACGGCCCCGACGCGCCCAGCATCGAGCCGTTCAACTGGGGCGAGACCCGCTTCTCCTCCATCGGCGCCGAGTACGTGCTCAACGACGCCTGGACCGTGCGCGCCGGCTACGCGTACGACGAGACCCCGACCACGTTCGCCCACCGCACCCCGCGCCTGCCGGACGAGGATCGCCAGTGGTACTCGATCGGCGCGACCTGGAACTACTCCGACAACCTGGAGTTCAGCTTCGCCTACACCCGCCTGGAGCCGGACACCCCGCACATCGGCATCCAGGCCCCGAACTACAGCCTGTTCGGCGAGTTCGACGGCGCGGCCGACCTGTACGGCATCTCGGCCCAGTACCGCTTCTGATCCGGCAGGATCCGGCGGCAGCAACGAAGGACCCCGCCATCCGGCGGGGTTCTTTTTTGGCGGGCCCGGCCGCCGTCGCGGCCGGGCCGTGGCAGGTCAGTCTTCCAGCGTCAGCAGCGAGGCATTGCCGCCGGTGGCGGTGGTGTTGATGGTCACCGTCTTCTCGGTCACGAAGCGCAGCATGTAGTGCGGGCCGCCGGCCTTGGGACCGGTTCCGGACAAGCCCTGGCCGCCGAACGGCTGCACGCCCACCACTGCGCCGATCTGGTTGCGGTTGATGTAGCAGTTGCCCACCTTCGCCCTGGCCGCGATCTTCTCGGCGATCGAGTCGATCCGGGTGTGGACGCCAAGGGTCAGGCCGTAACCGGTGGAGTTGATCGCGTCGATCACCTTGTCGAGCTCGCCGGCCTTCCAGCGCACGATGTGCAGCACCGGGCCGAACACCTCGCGGCCGAGCACGTCGATCGAGTCGATTTCATAGGCGCGCGGCGCGAGGAACGTGCCGTGTCCGGTGCCCGGACCCAGCTCCGCCCTGGCCACCAGCTTCGCCTCGCGGTCCATGCGCTCGGCATGCTCCTGCAGCATCTTCAGCGCGTCTTCGTCGATCACCGGGCCGACGTCGGTCGACACCAGGCCGGGGTCGCCGATCTTCAGTTCCGCCATCGCGCCGGCCAGCATCCGCAGCACGTGGTCGGCCACGTCTTCCTGGATGAACAGCACGCGCGCTGCCGAGCAGCGCTGCCCGGCCGAGGTGAATGCCGAGCCAAGCACATCGCGCACCAGCTGCTCGGGCAGGGCCGAGGAGTCCGCGATCAGCGCATTCTGGCCGCCGGTCTCGGCGATCAGGGTCCCGATCGCCCCCTCGCGGGCGGCAAGGGCGCGGTTGATTGCGTTGGCGGTCTCGTTGGAGCCGGTGAAGGCAACGCCGGCCACGCGGCGGTCCGACGTGAGGGCCGCGCCGACCGTGGCGCCGTCACCGGGCACGAACTGCAGCACGTCCTCCGGCACGCCGGCCTCGTGCATGAGACGGGTCGCGTAGTAGCCCACCAGGTTGGTCTGCTCGGCGGGCTTGGCGATCACGCTGTTGCCGGAAGCCAGCGCCGCGGCGACCTGTCCGATGTAGATCGCCAGCGGGAAGTTCCACGGGCTGATGCACACGAACACGCCGCGGCCGGCCAGCTGCAGCACGTTGCTCTCGCCGGTCGGGCCGGGGAGCGCCTCGGGGGCGAAAAGCGTGCGCGCCTGGCAGGCGTAATAGCGCAGGAAGTCGACCGCCTCGCGAACCTCGCCGACGCCATCCATGATGGTCTTGCCGGCGTCCCGGGTGCACATGGCGATGAACTCGGCGGTGCGCGACTCCAGCAGGTCGGCCGCGCGCTCCAGGACCGCCGCGCGGCTGGCTGCCGGAGTGGCGTTCCAGCCCGGCTGGGCCTGGACCGCGTTCTCCAGCGCCTTCTCGACGGTGGCCTTGTCCGCCGGCAGCCAGTGGCCGACCACCTCGCGCAGGTCGGCCGGGTTGGTCACCGGGATCCGCTCGCCCACGGCGCGCGCCCCCGGCACCAGCGGCTCGGCGTACCAGTCATTGCGCAGCGCCGCGTTGACCTGTTCGGCCAGCGTGCGCAGCTGGTCGTCATTGGCGAGGTTCACGCCCATCGAATTGCTCCTGTCGCAGTTTTCCAGCGAATCGGCGTGGCTGCGGTACAGGTCGACCGGCAACGGGATCCGTGGGTGGGGAATGGAATCGAAAGCGGCGACGGTTTCCACCGGGTCGCGGACCAGGTCCTCGATCGGGATCGACTCGTCGCCGATGCGGTTGACGAAGCTGGAGTTGGCGCCGTTCTCGAGCAGCCTGCGCACCAGGTAGGGCAGCAGGTCCTCGTGGCTGCCGACCGGGGCATACACGCGGCACGGCACGTCCAGGCGGTCGGCCGGGATCACCTCGCCGTAGAGGTCGTCACCCATGCCGTGCAGCTTCTGGAACTCGAAGTCGACCTTGCGCCCGTCAAGCCGGGACATGTGGTGGACCGCGGCGATGGTGTGCGCGTTGTGGGTGGCGAACTGCGGGTAGATCGCATCGTCCAGTTCCAGCATGCGCCGGGCACAGGCCAGGTACGAGACGTCGGTGTTGGGCTTGCGGGTGAACACCGGGAAGCCCGGGTGGCCGTCGACCTGGGCACGCTTGATCTCGGTGTCCCAGTAGGCGCCCTTGACCAGCCGCACCGGGATCCGCCGGCCGACTTCGCGGGCCAGCGCCGCGATGTATTCGATCACCTCCGGTGCGCGCTTCTGGTAGGCCTGGATGACCAGGCCGCAGCCTTCCCAGCCCTCCAGCGAGGCATCGCGGTAGACGGCATCGAACACGTCCAGCGAGATCTCCAGCCGGTCGGCTTCTTCGGCGTCGATGGTGAAGCCGATGCCGTGCTGCTTTGCCAGGCGGGCCAGTTCGAGCACGCGTGGGGTGAGCTCGGCCAGCACCCGCGCACGCTTGGCGTGCTCGTAGCGCGGGTGCAGGGCGGAGAGCTTCACCGAGATCGAGGGCGCGGTGAACACGTTCCCGGCTTGTTCGCCCTGGGCGCCGATCGCCAGGATCGCGTCGCGGTAGGCCTGCAGGTAGCGCGCGGCGTCTTCGGCGGTGAACGCGGCCTCGCCCAGCATGTCGTACGAATAGCGATAGCGCGCGTTGATGCCCTTGCGGGCCCGGCCGAGCGCTTCGCCGATGGTCCGGCCCATCACGAACTGGTGGCCCATGATCTTCATTGCCTGGCGCACCGCCAGGCGGATCACGGGCTCGCCGACGCGCCCGACCAGGCGCTTGAAGGCGCCATGCGCGTCACGCCGGGTCTCGTCCGCAAGGTCCACCAGCTCGCCGGTCAGCATCAGGCCCCAGGTCGAGGCGTTCACCAGCAGCGAGTGCGACTGGCCCATGTGGCGCTTCCAGTCGGCCTCGCCCAGCTTGTCGCGGATCAGCAGGTCGGTGGTGCCGGCGTCGGGGATCCGCAGCAGTGCCTCGGCCACGCACATCAGGAGCACGCCTTCTTCGCTGCCCAGGTCGTACTGGCGCATGAAGGCCTCGATCGCGCTCTGGTCGGCGCTGCGGGCGCGGACCCGGCGCACCAGGTCGGCGGCCACGGACCGGATCGCGGCGCGGTCCGCGTCCGGCAGTCGCGCCCGTTCCAGCAGGCCGCGGACATGGGTCGTTTCGTCGCGGTCCCAGCCGGCGGTGATCGCGGCGCGTGGGCCGGTCGGTGCCGGAGGCAGTTCAGGGCTGATCAGCGCGCGGTCACCCGGCGCGCGGGAAGTGGGGGTCTGGAGGTTCATTGCTGCCTGCGTACAGAAGATGGCCGGCGCGGCGCCGGCCGGGGGAACTACCAAATATAGGGCCAAAATAGTACGCGCGCGCGGGTGAACCACGGGGACTTAAGGCTCTTCCCAGGTCCAGCCCGATGTGCCTCCGGACAGGATCCGCATGCTCCAGGCGTGCCGCGGCCGGTGCGGCGTGTCGCCGCCCATCTAGCCCATCCAACATGAACAGAGGCTTGCTGCGCTGGACACCGTGGCGCTACCATCCAGACGCTTTGGTGTCGCCATGACGGTTCAACGACCCCGCAGGGGGCGGCGGTCAAGCAGACGCTACGGGGTCCGGGCCCGCCAGGCCGCAGGGCGGTCCGGCGTGGCGATTGCACGGCACAAAAATTCGAATTCGGGGCCCTGACTGATGAAATCCGGTTGTTTGAAACAGTGGATCGCAGGACTCGCCGCAGTGGCGGCTCCGGCCATGGCAGCGGCGCAGAGCGCCGACCCGCAGCGCTGGCAGCTCAACATGGGCCGCGGGGTGACCCACCTGTCCAACAACGCCTACGACGCGCACATGCTGGCGCTGTGGATCTGCGTTGCCATCGGCCTGGCGGTGTTCATCGCCATGGGCGTGGCGATCGTGAAGTTCCGCAAGTCCACCGGTGCGGTCGCCGACACCGGGTTCGTGCACAACACGCGGCTGGAGATCCTGTGGACGGTGATCCCGGTGATCCTGCTGGTGATCATGGCGATCCCCGCCACCAGCAAGCTGATCGCGATGTACGACACCCGTGACTCGGACCTGACCATCAAGGTCACCGGCTACCAGTGGATGTGGGGCTACGAGTACCTCGGCCAGGACGTGCGGTTCATCAGCCGCATGGACCGGCGCAGCGACGAGATCCGCCAGTCCGGCCAGCGTCCGGACCCGGCTACCGACCCGTACTACCTGCTGGAGGTGGACAACCCGCTGGTGGTGCCGATCGACACCAAGATCCGCTTCGTGATCACCGCCGACGACGTCATCCACTCCTGGTGGGTGCCGGCACTGGGCTGGAAGCAGGACGCCGTCCCCGGGATCGTCAACGAGGCCTGGGCCGACATCTCTACCCCGGGCATCTACCGCGGGCAGTGCGCCGAGCTGTGCGGCAAGGACCACGCCTTCATGCCGATCGTCGTGCACGCGGTCACGCAGGATGAGTTCGACCAGTGGCTGGCCAGCCGCCGGTCCGGCAACAACGACCCCTCGCCGCTGGCCCTCACCAACGCCGTTCCGGCACCTCCGGCAGGCTGAGCGCAGGCTCGCCGTCCGGCACACAGAACACGCAAGCAGAGGTAGGCAATGGCTGCCACGACCCCCGTCGCTGACCACCACGACGCCCACGGCCACAAGCAGGGCTTCATAGAGCGCTGGTTCTTCTCCACCAACCACAAGGACATCGGCACCCTGTACCTGGGTTTCGCGTTCCTGATGGCGATCGTCGGCGCCGCGTTCTCCGTGGTGATCCGCGCCGAGCTGGCGGTGCCGGGGCTGCAGGCGGTGAGCCCGCACTTCTTCAACCAGATGACCGCGATGCACGCGCTGGTGATGATCTTCGGCGCGATCATGCCGGCCTTCGTCGGCCTGGCGAACTGGATGATCCCGCTGCAGATCGGCGCACCGGACATGGCGCTGCCGCGCATGAACAACTGGTCGTTCTGGATCCTGCCGTTCGCCTTCGCGATGCTGCTGATGACCCTGTTCCTGCCGGGCGGGGCCCCGGCGGCGGGCTGGACCATGTACCCGCCGCTGTCGCTGCAGGGCGGCGCCAACGTGGCCTTCAGCATCTTCGCCATCCACATGATGGGCATCAGTTCCATCATGGGCGCGATCAACGTCATCGCCACCGTGCTCAACATGCGCGCGCCGGGCATGGACCTGCTGAAGATGCCGATCTTCGCCTGGACCTGGCTGATCACCGCGTTCCTGCTGATCGCGGTGATGCCGGTGCTGGCCGGCGCGGTCACCATGCTGCTGACCGACAAGTTCTTCGCCACCAGCTTCTTCAATGCCGCCGGTGGCGGTGACCCGGTGATGTACCAGCACATCTTCTGGTTCTTCGGGCACCCCGAGGTCTACATCATGATCCTCCCGGCGTTCGGCATCGTCAGCGAGATCATCCCGACCTTCAGCCGGAAGCCGCTGTTCGGCTACCAGGCCATGGTGTACGCCACGGCTGCAATTGCCTTCCTGAGCTTCATCGTCTGGGCGCACCACATGTTCACCGCCGGAATGCCACTGGGCGGCGAGATCTACTTCATGTACGCCACGATGCTGATCTCGATCCCGACCGGGGTGAAGATCTTCAACTGGATCACCACCATGTGGCGCGGCTCGCTGACCTTTGAAACGCCGATGCTGTGGGCGATCGCCTTCGTGTTGCTGTTCACCATCGGCGGCTTCTCGGGCCTGATGCTGGCCATCGTCCCGGCGGACTTCCAGTACCACGACACCTACTTCGTCGTGGCGCACTTCCACTACGTGCTGGTGACCGGTGCGCTGTTCGCGATCATCGGCGCGATCTATTACTGGTGGCCGAAGTGGACCGGCCGGATGTACAACGACGCCTGGGGCAAGTTCCATTTCTGGTGGACGATCGTGTTCGTCAACCTGCTGTTCTTCCCGCAGCACTTCCTCGGCCTGGCCGGCATGCCGCGGCGCATCCCGGACTACAACGTGGTGTTCGCCGACTGGAACCTGGTCAGCTCGATCGGGGCCTTCGGCATGTTCATCACGCCGTTCCTGATGGCCTTCATCCTGCTGCGCTCGAAGAAGACCGGTGCCGTCGCCCCGGCCCGTGCCTGGGAAGGCGCACGTGGACTGGAATGGACCGTCCCCAGCCCGGCGCCGCACCATACCTTCACCACCCCGCCGGTAATCCGTGACAGCGACCTTGCCCACGGTGACGTGAGCCACTGAAGCCGATGACACCCGCCCAGGACCCGCGCGACCAGGACATCGCCGCCCGCCGCAAGGCGGCGCGACGGACCGCGCTGTGGTTCGCGGCGGTGGCGGTGCTGATCTACCTGGCCTTCATCATGAGCGGGGTGGTGGGGCGATGAGCACGCAGGCACCGGATCCGCGGCACGACGAAAGGGGTGGCGGGGCACGGCCTGCAGCGGGGCGGACCGCGGGACTGGCCAAGATGCTGGTCGCCGCGGGCCTGGCGTTCGCCTTCACCTTTTCGCTGGTGCCGCTGTACCGGATCGCCTGCGAGAAAGTGCTTGGGATCCGCGTCGACAACACGGCCGCCAGCGCGGCCGCGACTTCCGTGCCGGTGGAGGACCGCTGGATCACGGTGGAGTTCGACGGCGGCGTGAACTCCAGGCTGCCCTGGCAATTCCGCCCGTCGGAGGCCTCGATGAGGGTACGCCCCGGCGAGCAGTACGAGACCACCTATTTCGCCCACAACAACAGCGACCGCACGATCGTCGGCAGCGCCGTGCCGTCGGTCGCGCCGGCGCGGGCCTCGGGCTACTTCAGCAAGACCGAGTGCTTCTGCTTCACCGCCCAGACCCTGCATGCAGGCGAGAGCCGTGACATGCCGGTGCGCTTCATCGTCGACCCGGCACTGCCGGAAGGCGTGAAGACACTGACCCTGTCGTACACCTTCTTCAAGAACGACGCGCTCACCGAGCAGCAGCAACTGGCTGCGCGCTGAGCCCCAACACGCAACGGAAGCCGCCATGGTCACCACGCAGTCGCCGGACGCCACCCACTACTACGTGCCATCAAGCAGCCGCTGGCCCTTCTTCGGGTCCATCGCGCTGTTCACCGCCGCGGTCGGGGCGGGGGGCTGGCTCAACGACACGGCGTGGGGCCGGGTTGTCTGCCTGTTCGGCCTGGCGCTGATGGTCGGTGTGCTGTTCGGCTGGTTCGGCGACGTGATCCGCGAGTCGGTGCGAGGTCGTTACAACCGCCAGGTCGACATCTCGTTCCGGATGGGGATGATCTGGTTCATCTTCTCCGAGGTGATGTTCTTCGGCGCCTTCTTCGGCGCGCTGTTCTATGCCCGCCAGCTCTCGCTGCCGTGGCTGGGCGGCGCCGGCGACGGCATGATGACCAACGCGTTGTTGTGGGACGCCTTCACCACGGCCTGGCCGAGCAACGGGCCGGCCGGGATCGGTGGCGCGTACCAGACCATCCCGGCCTGGGGGCTGCCGCTGGTCAACACCTTGATCCTCCTGACGTCCGGCGCGACCATCACCGTGGCCCACCACGCGCTCAAGGCGGCCAACCGCCGCGGCTTGCTGGTGTGGCTCGGTGCCACCGTGTTGCTGGGCTGCCTGTTCCTGTTCTTCCAGGCGGAGGAGTACATCCACGCGTACTCCGAGCTCAACCTGACCATGCGCTCGGGCATCTACGGCTCGACCTTCTACCTGCTCACCGGTTTCCACGGCCTGCACGTGACGCTGGGCACGATCATGCTGGCGGTGATCTGGCTGCGGTGCCTCAAGGGGCACTTCAGCAGCGACGACCATTTCGGCTTCGAGGCGGTGGCCTGGTACTGGCACTTCGTCGACGTGGTCTGGCTGATCCTGTTCCTGTTCGTCTACGTGCTCTGAGGTCCTGCCGGGGAGGTATTGCCCGGCCGGCACGGAGCCGGCGCCGGCCGCTTGCCTCAGCCGCCGCCGCGGCGTGGCGGTCAGCCGCCGACGCCGTGGAACTCCAGCAGCCCCATCCAGGCGGCAAGGATCACGCCCAGGATCAGGGCGATCGAAATGGCGATGCGGCGGGTGAGGGCGTTGACCGTGCGCTTGCTGCCGCCCTTGTCGACCAGCATGTAGTACAGGCCGGCGCCGAGGTTCCAGAGAATGACCAGCAGGACGGCGACGATCAACAGGGTCTTCATCAGGCATCTCCAGGTTTCGTGCGGCCGCGACTGCGTGAGGGTCCGGATCGGGCGATTATGGCAAGCCATGGGGCTGCAGTCGTGAGCCGCACACTGGGCATGGCCGCCGGATGGCTGCTGGCGCTGGTCCTGGCGGCCGGCGTTGTCGCATTGGGCTTCTGGCAGTCCGGGCGCGCGGTCCAAAAAGAACAGTTGCTCGAGGCCGCAAACCGCGTCCTGCTGGAGCGCGAGGCCGCGCCGCTGCAGTCGGCTTCCGACATCGGCCGGCGTGGCGCCCTGGACTGGGCCGCGGGAACCGGGCGCTTCGTGGAAGCCCCACCGGTCCTGTTGGACAACCAGCAGCGTGGAGGCCGCTCGGGCGTACGCGCCTACCGCCTGCTCGACGCCGGAGGCCCTTCGTGGTTGCTGGTCGAGCTGGGCTGGCTGCCCCTGCCGGGGGACCGGACCCTGCCGGCGATCCCGCGGCCGGAAGGCGAGCTGGAGCTCGCCGGGCTGCTGGCACCGCCGCCCTCTGCCGGCCTGCGGCTCGGCGAGCCGCTGGGCTGGCGCGACGGCACCGTGCTGATGGTGCGGCTTGAGCTTGCGGCGCTGCAGGAGGCGGTCGACCATCCGATCGCCCCGCGCGTGCTGCGGCTCGACCCGGCCCTGCCGCTCGGGTTCGAGCGCGACCTGGAGCTGCTGCCCAACACGCTTCCCCCGGACAAGCATCGTGGCTACGCGCTGCAATGGTTCGGCCTCGCCACGGCGGTGCTGTTGATCGCCTTGTTGCTTACGGTGCGCGCGCTGCGCCGTCCCCGCAGGAAAAAGACATGAACCAAAGCCCGACCCCGGCCGGGGTGGACACCCGGATCCGAAACCGCAACCGCCTGGCCTTGCTGGGCGTGGTCGCGGTGTTCGTGCTGCCCATCCTGGTGGCGATGTGGATTGCCCGGGCCGACAGGATCCCCGCGGCGACCGGCGTGCACGGGGAAATGTACGACCCGCCGCGTGACCTGCGCGGGCTGGCGCTGGTGCATGCGGACGGGTCGGCGTACCCGTGGCAGCCGGAGCAGCGTACCTGGCGCATCGTGGTGGTCGCCCCGGCCCGCTGCGATGCCGCCTGCGCCACGCTTGCCGCCGACCTGGACAAGGTGTGGCGCCTGTTCGGGCGCCGCGCCGAGCGGGTCGACGTGCTGTGGGCATGCGGGCAGGTCGCGTGCATGCCGCCGGCCGGCGCGCCGCGTCCCGACACCTTCACCGCGATCCGGGCGGACGCCGCGCTGCGCGCCGCCCTGCCGGGCGTGGATGATCCCGACGGGATCCCGGTGTACGTGCTCGACCCCAATGGCTTCCTGGTTCTGCGCTACGCTCCCGGATTCGATCCGGCCGGGTTGCGGGCGGACGTGGCGAAGCTGATCAGGCTGGTGTGATGGGTGATTTCCGACCGACACGAACTCCGCCGGCCGGTCGACGACCGAAGGCACGGCCCTGGCGGCACCTGCACCGGTTGGCGTGGCTGGCGGTGGCGCTCGCCCTGGGCGTCATCGTGTTCGGTGCGTTCGTGCGCCTGTCGGACGCCGGGCTGAGCTGCCCGGACTGGCCGACCTGTTACGGCAGGGCCACCTGGCCGACCACCGTCGAGCAGGGTGACGGCCACGCCGCCACGGCGATCCGTCCGGTCGAGGTGCACAAGGCCTGGCGCGAGCAGGCCCACCGCATGGCCGCCGGGCTGCTCGGCGTCCTGACCCTGGCATTGGCCCTGCTGACTGCACGGCACCGCGTCCGCGGGATGCTGCAGATCGTGGTCGCCTCGGCGCTGGTCGCCCTGGCCATCCCGCTGTACATGGGCGGATGGCACGGCGCGGCTTCGGCGTTGGCGGTCGGTGGCGAACTGGTCCTGCTGCTTGCGGCCGTGCGCTGGGACAACCGGGACCTGTCCCGGGTCGGCGCACTGACCCTGGCGGTCATCATCTTCCAGGCATTGCTGGGCATGTGGACCGTCACCTGGTTGCTCAAGCCGATCGTGGTGATGGGCCACCTGCTCGGCGGGCTGCTGACCTTCTCGCTGTTGCTGTGGATGGCGTGGCGGGCGACCAACCTGCCGATCCGCCTGGCCCAGGCGGCCCGGTTGCATCGCCTGGTGCTGATCGGAGTGGTGCTGCTGGCATTGCAGATCGCGCTGGGTGGCTGGACCAGCGCGAACTACGCGGCGCTGTCCTGCGGGACGGACTTCCCGACCTGTGTCGGGCAATGGTGGCCGCCCACCGACTTCGGCGAGGCCTTCGTGCTGTGGCGTGGCATCGGGGTCGACTACGAGGGCGGAATCCTGGACGGCCAGGCACGGATTGCAATCCAGATGGCCCACCGCATCGGTGCGGTGGTGGTCGCGTCGTACCTGCTGTGGCTGGCGCTGCGGATGCTGCGCACGCCGGGAATCCGCGGCTGGGCCAGCATGCTCGGCGTGCTGATGCTGGTGCAGTTCGGCCTCGGAATCGCCAACGTCAAGCTGGCGCTGCCGCTCGGCAACGCGGTCGCGCACAACGCCGGCGCGGTGCTGCTGCTGGCGGTGCTGGTATCCCTGCTCGCGCGCCTGCGCGCCCCGGAGGCGTGATGGCCACCCTCGTTACCGGCAGCCCGGTCCTGCGCCAGTACTGGGACCTCACCAAGCCGCGGGTCGTGGCGCTGATCGTGTTCACCGCGGCGATCGGGATGTTCCTCGCCGTGCCCGGCCTGCCACCGCTCAAGGAGTCGGTGATGGGCTTCCTCGGCATCTGGCTGGCCGCCTCCTCGGCGGCCGCCATCAACCAGCTGCTGGATGCCCGGATCGACGCCCGGATGGCGCGTACTTCCTGGCGCCCGATCGTGTCGGGCAAGGTCACCGCGCGGCAGGCCCTGGTCTTCGCGCTCGCGCTGGCCGCGCTGTCGATGCTGGTGCTGCTGGTGTTCACCAACGCCCTGGCGGCGGCACTGACCTTCGCCTCGCTGATCGGTTACGCGATCGTCTACACCGTGTTCCTCAAGCGCGCAACACCGCAGAACATCGTGATCGGCGGCATCGCGGGGGCTGCGCCGCCGGCGCTGGGCTGGGTTGCCGTCACCGGCACGCTGGACCCGCATGCGCTGTTGCTGGTGCTGATCATCTTCGTCTGGACGCCGCCGCACTTCTGGGCGCTGGCGATCTTCCGCCGGGAGGACTACGCCCGTGCGATGGTGCCGATGCTGCCGGTGACCCACGGGGTCGAGTACACCCGCTGGCAGATCCTGTTCTATACGGTGCTGCTGCTGGTCGTCAGCGTGCTGCCCTGGGTCACCGGCATGAGCGGGCTGTTCTACCTGGGCGGGGCGCTGGTGCTGGGGCTGGTATTCCTCGCCCATGCCTGGCGGCTGATGGACCCGCCCGACGAGCTGTATGCGATGAAGGTGTTCAACTACTCCATCGTCTATTTGATGGCGCTGTTCGCCTTCTTGCTGCTGGACCACTGGATGCTGCCGCTGCTGCAGCCCGCGCCGGTGGCGGTGATGGAGTTCGTGCCGGGCTGAGGGACCGGCCCGTTCGCGGCGGACGGCCCACCCCGGGCGGGCCATCGCCGGCGCCGGTCCCGCTCAGCGCTGCAGGCGCCCCTGCAGTTCCCGCAATTCCTCCTTTTGCGCCGCGTCAAGCGCCGACATCCCGCCGGCACGGATCGCCGCCTGCAGCTCGTCTATCCGCTGCTGGCAGGTCATGTAGTCGAGCCGTTCGATCGCGCCGAGGAACTCGGTGCGCCAGGCGGCCGGGTCTCCGGGCAGGTCGATCAGGGCCAGCGCCTGCAGCGAGGCGTGGACCTCCTGGCCTGCGAAGTGTTCGATCAGCGCCCCGGTGCGGATGTCGGGGCGCTCGTAGACCAGGCCGAGCAGGTCCACCAGCAGGTCGATGCCCGGCTGTTGCAGCGTGGCGAAGCGGAACGGCGGCTCCAGCTCGAGTGCCAGCGAGGGCTGCTGCAGCAGCAGGACGATGGCACTGCGCACCAGGCTGCGCCGGGGCGCGGGTGCCGCGTGCCGGCGCGCGGGACGCGGAGCCGGCGCCGCGGGCGGCGGTGACGAGTCCAGTCCGGTGAGTGCGTCCAGGCGCTGCCGCATCAGGTCGGCGAAGGCGCCGTCGGGGATCTGCGCCAGCAACGGGCGGACGCGCCCGGCCAGCTTGCCGCGGCCTTCGAGCGTTCCCAGGTCGACCTCGGCCGACAGGGTGTCGAACAGGAACTCCGAAAGCGGAGTGGCTTCGGCCAGTCGCTGCTCGAAGCCCGCTGCACCTTCTTCGCGGACGATGCTGTCCGGGTCGGCACCCTCGGGCAGGAACAGGAAAAAGGCCTGTCGGCCGTCGCGCATCCGCGGCAGCACGGACTCCAGCGCCTTCCATGCCGCGGCCCGTCCGGCGCGGTCGCCGTCGAAGCAGAAGTACACATCGGGCGAGTTGCGGAACAGTAGCTCGGCGTGCTCGCCCGTGGTCGCCGTGCCCAGGGTTGCCACGGCGGTCTCGATGCCGTTCTGGAACAGCATCACCACGTCCATGTACCCCTCGACCACGACCAGCCGGGGGATCGTGGAGTGCGCCTGGCGCACCTGCCACAGCCCGTAGAGCTCGCGCCCCTTGTGGAACAGCTCCGTTTCCGGCGAGTTGAGGTACTTCGGCGCGGCGTCCTTCTCCAGCACCCGGCCGCCAAAGGCGATCGGCCGTCCGCGGCGGTCGTGGATGGGGAACAGCAGGCGGTCGCGGAACTTGTCGTAGACCCGGCCGGACTCGCTGCGTGACAGCAGCCCGGCGCGCTCGAGGAGTTTCATCCGCCGCTCGTCGCTCCCCAGGGTGGTTCGCAGCGCATCGAAGCTGTCTGGTGCGTATCCGATTGCGAACCGCTCGCAGGTCGCCGGCTCCAGGCCGCGTTGGCGCAGGTACGCACGCGCCTTGTCGCTACCGGGCAGCTGGCGGCGGAAGAACGCCTCGGCGTCGGCCAGGATGTCATACAGCGCCTGGCCGTCCGGGTTGGTTTGGCGCCGTGCCGCGTCGCGGGGGATCTCCATGCCGGCACGCCGGGCAAGCTCCTCGATCGCGTCGGGGAACTCCAGCCGGTCGTAGTTCATCAGGAAGCTGATGGCGGTACCGTGCGCCCCGCAGCCGAAGCAGTGGTAGAACTGCTTGGTCGGCGAGACAGTGAAGCTGGGCGAGCGCTCATCGTGGAACGGGCACCGCGCCGAATACTCCCGGCCCTGCTTCTTGAGCTGTACCCGGCTGCCGATCAGCTCGACGATGTCGGTGCGCGCGAGCAGGTCGTCGATGAAGGCGTCGGGAATGCGGGCCATGGAGTACGGAAGCGCCGGAGCGGGCCGACTAGCATGCCACGGCCGGGCCTTCAGGCCGGCCCCGCCATCAGCCCCGGGCCGTGCTTCCGTCCGGCACCGGCTGGCCTGCGCCGGTCGTGGCCGGCCGCGCCCTGCGCTGCTCGGCGTGATCTTCCAGCAAGGCGGTGATCAGGGCGCCGACCAGGAAGATCACCGCGCAGTAGTACAGCCAGACCAGCATCACCATCAGGCCGCCGGCCGGGCCGTAGGCACTGCCCAGGCTGGCCTGTCCCAGGTACAGGCCGATCAGCCAGCGACCCAGCATGAACATGCCGGCGGTGATCGCGCCGCCCAGGAACGCCCGCTTGCGGCTTACCGGGCAGTCGGGCAGCAAGCGGTACATCGCCGCGAACAGCAGGGTGTACAGCAGGAAGGAGAAGCCACCGACCACCACCGGCAACAGGTCCGGCAGCCACTGGGTCAGCAGTGAAAGTGCCGCCTGCACTGCCATGGACACCACCAGCAGGAAGCCGATCCCAAGGACGATCCCCAGGGACAGCAGCCGCTTGCGCAGCCACGCCCACAGCCCGCCGAGCTGCTCGGCGCTGGAGTGGAATACGCGGTTGAGCGCGGTCTGCAGCTGGGCGAACACCACCGAGGCGCTGAACAGCAGCGCCCCGGTGCCTACCGCCGCAGCGAAGGAGCCGATCCCCGGCTGCTGCTCGGCGTTGGCCACGATCAGCCGCGTGGTGCCTTCGACCTGCGGTCCGACCAGCAGCCCGACCTGGCGGAAGAACTCCTCCTGCGCGGCCGGGTAGAGCGCCGTGGTGACCCACAGCACCAGTACCACCAGCGGGGCCAGCGAGAGGGTGGTGTAGAACGAAAGCGCGGCCGCCAAGGCCAGGATGTCGTGGTCGATGAAGCGGCGCACCAGCTCGGCGGTCCAGCTGCGCTGGAAACGTGCAACGAGCGCCTTCACCCCGCTGGGCGGTTCAGTGGCCGGGGTGTCGGACCGGTGCTCGTTCATGCGTCCCTCGCGTTCCCATCGGGGGCAACGATCCGGGATTGGCGGTTAGCGTGGCGTGTTCCGGGCACCGGCACCCCGGGGCCTGGACACCGGCCCGGGCCGAGTGCAGCAACCGCGTTCCGCTCAGGGGGCCAGGCGCTGCTTGACCAGCCTGGAGACCAGGCCCATGTCGGCCTGGCCGGCCAGCTTCGGCTTCAGCACGCCCATCAGCTTGCCCATGTCGGCCGGGCCGCTGGCCCCGGTCGCCGCGACGGCGGCCTCGATCTCGGCGCTGATGGCGGCTTCGTCGAGTTTCGCCGGCAGGTAGCGCTCGATTACGGTGATCTCGTCACGCTCGACCTGGGCCAGGTCCTCGCGGCCGGCGGCCTCGTACTGGGTCACCGAATCGCGGCGCTGCTTGACCATCTTGTCCAGCACTGCGATCACCTGGGTGTCGTCGAGTTCGACGCGCTCGTCGACCTCACGCTGCTTGATCGCGGCGTTGACCAGGCGGATCACGCCCAGGCTCTGCTTGTCGCCGGCCTTCATCGCGGCCTTCATGTCGGAGGTCAGCTGTTGCTTGAGGGACATGGGATGCTCCTGGGAAGAGGGGGCGGACAACGGGGCCGGGCCACGGCGCGAGCCCGGGTGCCGGACAACGCAAAAAGCCGGCGGCGCGGGTGCGCGGCCGGCTTGATGCATGGGCGTGCGCGACCGGCCTGGCCGGCCGGCGCGAGGGCCGCGCTCAGTACAGGCGCTGGCGCTTGGTCACGTCGCGCGAGGTGCGACGGGCCTGGCGCTTCACCGCGGCAGCGGCCTTGCGCTTGCGCTCCTGGGTCGGCTTCTCGTAATACTCGCGCTTGCGGGTTTCGGCGAGGACGCCGGCCTTCTCGCAGGTGCGCTTGAAGCGACGGAGGGCAAACTCGAAAGGCTCGTTTTCGCGGACTTTGACGCTGGGCATACGGAATCTCGGT
>Ga0079224_100001756_pt1 | contig 25467 bp, 13 predicted proteins | sample Stecom2015_FD_80414 | JGI IMG/M metagenome (GOLD analysis project Ga0079224, IMG submission 80414) | Agricultural soil microbial communities from Utah to study Nitrogen management - Steer compost 2015 | ecosystem: Environmental > Terrestrial > Soil > Agricultural land | place: USA: Utah... | reverse complement strand
GTGCGGATGGTATCAAAACGGGGCTCGGGCGATCGGCACTCGGCTCTCGGCGGCCCCGAGCTCAGAATGAGAGTCGATTTCCGATGTCCGAGAACCGAAAGCCGTGGGCCGAAAGCCGATCGCCTGCTACTCCGCCCTCAGCGCCTCTGACGGCTCGACCTGCGCGGCGCGGCCGGCGGGACCGCCGATGGCGATGAGCGCGACCATCGCAAGCGTCGCGGCCACGATGGCAAACGTCGGCACGTCGAGCGCGTCGACGCCGAAAAGGAGCGCGCGCATCAACGGCGTCAGCACAGCGGCCGCCATGAGTCCAACGGCAAGGCCGCCGAGGGTCGTGACGAGCCCCCCGCGCACGACCATCCGCGCGACCTGCGCGGGTGTTGCACCCAGCGCGAGTCTGATGCCGAACTCGCGGCGCCCCTGACTGACGAGATACGCCATCACACCGTAGGTACCAATCGCCGCGAGTCCAAGCGCGACCAGGCCGAACGCCACCAGCAAAGTCATCGCAAACCGGCGGCTCGCCAGCGAGGTCTCGACCCGCGCCGCCATCGTCTTGACGTTGTGAATGGGTAGATCCGGATCGAGGCCGCGAACAGCCTCGCGCACGCCGGGCACGAGCGCGTTGGCATCGCCCATCGCCGTGCGCACGACGACATTGAGGCTGCGCGACGGACGCTGCTTATGCCAGTGATACATCGCGATACGAGGCTCGTGTCCGTCGAGAGAGTACTGACGCACGCGTCCGGTGACGCCAATCACCGTCATCCACGGCGTGTCAGGCCGCACGTCGAACCCACCGGTACGAATCCGCTTCCCGATTGGATCCGCACCTGGCCACAACTCCTCGGCCATCCTCTGGTCGATGACGACGACCCGCGGCGTGTCGACCGTGTCGTCCTCAGTGAAGAAACGCCCCGCAACGAGCGGAATGCGCATGGCCTCGAAGTAGCCGGCCGCGGCCGTGCGCTGGTCGACGTTGATGAACTTCTCACCGGGCGCGACCTCGCGTCCCTCGACCGTGATCGGCCCCCAGGCGAACATGTCGCTGAGCGGCAGTGCGGTCACGCCGCCGACCTGCTCGACACCCGGCAACGCGCGCAGCCGGTCCCAGAGCAGCCGGTATGCCTCGCCCACGCGCGCACCGTCGGGGTACTTGCCGCCGGTCAGCGTCAGCTCCATCGTGAGCACGCCGTCCGCATCGAAACCCGGGTCGACGGTCTGTACGCGCGCGAAACTGCGGACGAGCAGTCCCGCGGCAATCAGGACCGTGACGCAGAGCGCAATCTGTCCGGCCACCAGCGCACGCCGCAGCACGCCCCCACGCCCCCAGAGCATCTCGCCGCCGCTGCCGCCGCGACTGCCATCGGCGAGTGCGCCGCGCAGATCGACGCGTCCCAGCTGCAGTGCGGGCGCCAGGCTGAACAGCACGCCCGAGATCATCGACACGCCGAGTGTGAACACGAGTACCAGGCCATCGATGGCGACGTCGCCGAGACGGGGTACGCTGCCGGCCCCCAGCACGTGAATCGCGCGCACACCGGCGGCGGCAATGACGAGACCCGCGACGCCGCCAGCCAGGCCAAGCACCACGCCCTCTACGAGAAGCTGGCGAACGATGCGGCCGCGCCCCGCGCCAAGCGCGGCACGCACGGCCACCTCACGGCGCCGCGCCAGCGCGCGCGAGAGCAGCAGATTCGCGACGTTCGCGCACGCGATGAGCAGCACGCACGCGACGGCCGCCGCCAGCATCAGCAGCGGCCGCGTGACGTCGCCGACGACCTGCGTCTTGAGGGGGACGACGCCGAACGTCAGGCCGCCGTTCGGCGGATAGAAGTCCGGATGCTCGGCACGAAGACGCGCCGTCAGCGCATTCATTTCCGACTGTGCCGTCTCGACCGTCGCGCCGGGCGTCAACCGGGCGAGGATGTTGTAGTCCTCGCCGTTCCGCACCTGCGCCGCGTTCGGTCCGAGTGGCAGCGGCAGCAGAAGTTCGGCCTCCTCGGCCCCGCCCAGCGTGGGCAGCGTTTCGCGCGGCAGCGTGAACCGTCGCGGCATGACGCCGATGATGCGATGCGGCGTGCCGTTGATGTCCAGAATCCTTCCCACGGCGTCGGGGTCACCGCCGTAGCGCCGCATCCAGGTGCCGTGATGCAGCACGACAACCGGCGCCGACCCGGCGCGATCCTCGTCGGCCGTGAACAGCCGGCCGATCTCGGCACGCGCGCCCAGCATCGGCAGCAGGTTCGAGGTCACGCGCACGGCGCCGATCCGCTCGGGGCGGTTGTCGCCGCTGACGTTGACGTTCGAACCGATGGCCGCCGCGACCTCGTCGAACTGCGTCGACGCCTCCTTGATGTCGAAGTACTGCGCCGTCGAGAACCAGTCCTCGTCGATGCCGAGACCGGGCGACCGGTTCCACAGGATCACGAGACGATCGGCGTCGGCATAGGGCAACGGCCGCAGCAGCAACGCGCTTGCCACGCTGAAGATCGCGCTGTTGGCGCCGATGCCGAGGCCCAGTGACAGCACCGCGGCGGCGGTCAGGCCAGGCGTGGACGCGAGCAGACGAAGGGCATGACGCATGTCACGCAGCATTAGCGGGCGATCCTCCCCTGCAGAAAGGCGTCGAGCATGCAGGCAGTGTAGTGCAGCCGGTGCCGCGGGGATGGAAGGCGCGGCGCGCGGGGTGAAACGCGCGAACTACGACGCCAGTAGTAGTTGCCGAGGAGTCGCCTGCTTATGTCCTGGTTCCGACGCGTCCTGTCCAGTGCCGCGCTTGCCGCAGCGGCCGTGATCTTCTACACCGGTCTCCCCGCAGCCGCGCAGTTCGGCGCCCCCCAGCCACGCGCGCGCGAGGTCCGCCCGCGCACCGGCGATGCCGTGACCGACGCCCTGGCGCAGTTGCACTGGCGCGAGATCGGCCCCGCGAACATGGGCGGCCGCGTCACCGCCATCGTCGGCGTGCCGGGCGATCCGAAGACGTTCTGGGTGGGCGCGGCCGACGGCGGCGTCTGGAAGACCACCGACGCCGGCACGACGTTCCAGCCGACCTTCGAGGACTACTGGACCTACTCGATCGGGGCCCTGGCGCTGGCGCCATCCGATCACAACGTGCTCTGGCTCGGATCCGGCGAAGGCGACCCGCGCAACTCGGTGAGCTACGGCAACGGCGTCTACCGCTCGACCGACGGCGGTCTGACCTGGACGCACCTCGGGCTGGACGACACCGAACGGATCAAGCGCATCGTCGTGCATCCGAAGGATCCCGACACAGCGCTGGTGTGCGCGCTCGGGCACGAATGGGGCGCGAACGAGGAGCGCGGCATCTTCAAGACGACCGATGCCGGCAAGACCTGGACGAAGGTCCTCTACATCGACCAGGACACGGGCTGCTCCGACCTGGCCATGGATCTGAGCAATCCGCGCAACCTCTATGCGGGCACGTGGACACATCGGCGCAAACCGTGGCGGTTCGACGATGGTGGCAAGGAAACCGCCGTGTACGTCAGCCGCGATCTCGGTGAGACGTGGCGCAAGATCACGACGACGCCGAACGAGCCGATGGCGCGGCCGGGTCTGCACGTCGCGCAGAGCAGCCCGAACGTCGTGTACCTCGTGACCGAGTACCCGACGGCCGGCACGCTGTTCCGATCGGACGACTACGGCGAGACGTGGCGGATGGTCAACGACGACCGCAACATCAACTTCCGCCCCTTCTACTACTCCGACGTCATCGTCGATCCCAATGACGAGGACACGGTGTTCGTGATCTCCGGCGGCAACTACAAGAGCACGGACGGCGGCCGCACGTTCCAGCGTGTGGCGGCAGGCACGCATTCGGACCATCAGGCGCTCTGGATCGATCCGGAAGACAGCGACCGCATCCTGCTCGGCACCGACGGCGGCTATCAGGTGAGCTACGACGGCGGCATCAACTACCACATCTTCCGGAACATCTCGATGTCGCAGTTCTACCAGATCTTCGTCGACGACCAGGATCCGTACTGGGTGTGCGGGGGGCTGCAGGACAACGGCAACTGGTGCGGACCGAGCCGCAGCAAGGCCGGCGCGATTCTCAACGACGACTGGTTCACCGTCAGCGGCGGCGACGGCTTCTACACGGTGCCGGTGCCCGGCAAGCCGCACATCATCTACTCGAATTCGCAGGGCGGTTACTTCAACGTCACCGACACGAAGAGCGGACGGACGCGCAGCATTCCGCCCTATCCGCGCATGATCGGATCGCAGGGCCAGGCGATGAACATGGCGAAGTACCGGTTCAACTGGAACGCGCCGATCCACATCTCGCCTCACGATCCGTCGGTGACCTACTGGGGCGGCAACGTGCTGTTCCGGAGCCGTGACGAGTTCTACACGTGGGAGATCATCAGCCCCGACCTGTCGAATGCCGAGCCGCACAAGCTGCTCGACTCGGGCGGCGAGATCTACAACGACAACACCGCGGCCGAGTTCCACGCGACGATTCTGACGATTGCGGAGTCGCCGCGCGAGAAGGGCGTGATCTGGGTCGGCACCGACGATGGCAACGTGCAGGTTACGCGTAATGACGGCGCGTCGTGGGCGAAGATCAACGCGAACATCCCGGGCTTCCCGAAGGAAGCCTGGGTCGGCAAGATCGACGCGTCGCATCACGTCAATGGCCGCGCCTACGTGATCGTCGACCAGCATCGGCTCGACGACTTCACGCCGCATGCCTGGCGCTGCGACGACTACGGCGCGCGCTGCGTCGACATCGCCGCCGGCCTGCCCCAGGACGACTACGTGATCGTCGTCCGCGAAGACCCGAAGAATCCCGACGTGCTCTATGCGGGCATGGAACGCGGCATCCAGGTCAGCATCGACGGCGGCAAGTCGTGGCACGATCTGCGCCTGAACCTGCCTCGGGTATCGGTGCGCGACATCAAGATTCATCCGCGCGAGAACGACCTCGTCATCGGCACGCACGGCAGGGGCGCGTTCATCCTGGACGACATCACGCCCATCCAGCAGCTTGCCTCGGCGATGCGAAGCGATTTCGCGGTCTTCCCCATTCGCCGCGCAACGAACTGGGAGAACTGGAACAAGGACTCGAACCTCGGGTCGAGCACATGGCAGGGCGAGAACCCGCCGAACGGCGCGCTCATCAACTACTGGCTGCGGAACGGCGGGCCCGCCACCGTGACGATCACCGACAAGGCCGGCAGCGTGGTCAGCCGCTTCACGCATCGCGGACAGCCCGGCGTCAACCGCGCCGTCTGGAACATGCGCTTCGACAATCCCGCAGGCATGCCCGCGGGCGGGCGCGGTGGCCGCGGCGGCGGCAGCCTTGCGGCACTCCCCGGCACCTACACGGCCACCGTCGCCGCGGGAGATTACACGGCGTCGCAGACGTTCGAACTGCGAGGTGACCCGGATGTCTCTCTCTCGCTGGCCGACTACGAGGCGCAGCACGAAGCCGCGCTCCGCGCGCGCACGCTCGCTGTCGATGCGGGCCGACTGTCAACGGCAGTCGACGACCTCACCGAACAGGTCGAAGCCGCGGAAGCGCAGGTGAAGAAGGCCAACCTGCCGAACGCGTCGCAGCTGCTCGAACTCACGGGCACCGCGAAGTCACAGCTCGACGAACTGCAGAACAAACTGCGCCGCCCGAGACCGACGATGAACTACCGGGTCTATCCCAGGCTCACGGAAGAGATCCGGACGATTCTCGGCGGCCTCACGGGCGCACAGGCCCGACCGACGCAGGGCCTGCTGACCGCGCTCGGCGAACTCGAGACGGAGAAGGCCGAGCGCGCGAAGGAGCTCGAGCAGATCCTCAACACGACGATCAAGACGCTGAACGAGATGCTCGGACAGTTCCCGAAGATCGTCGCCCCCGGCGATCGCTAGAACACACGGGCCGGGAGCCGGGGGAGACCTCGGCTCTCGGCTCTCGGATGGCAGTACAATCGACGCGTGTTTCGGACGACCATCGAGCCGTTTCGTATCAAGTCGGTCGAGGCGGTCAAATCGACGACGCGTCCCGAGCGTGAGGCACGGCTCCGCGAGGCGGGGTTCAACGTCTTCCAGCTGCGCGCCGAGGACGTCCTCATCGATCTGCTGACCGACTCGGGCACGGGCGCGATGTCGTCGGCGCAGTGGTCGGCGATGATGCAGGCCGACGAGTCGTACGCCGGCAGCCGTTCCTTCTACCGCTTTCGCGACGTCGTCGCCGACCTCACGGGCTTCGCCCACATCATTCCGACGCACCAGGGCCGCGCAGCGGAACGCATCCTCTTCCACAGCGTGTTGAAAGCCGGCGACGTCGTGCCGAGCAACAACCACTTCGATACGACGCGCGCGAACATCGAGGTCGAAGGGGCCGAGGCGCGCGACCTGGTGATTCCCGAGGGACGCGAACCCTCGACGCTGCATCCCTTCAAGGGCAACGTCGATCTCGATGCGCTGGAGAATCTGCTGGCAACGCAGGGCGACAGGGTGCCGCTCGTGATGGTGACCGTCACGAACAACTCTGGCGGCGGCCAGCCGGTCTCGCTCGAGAACCTGCGCGGCGTCCGCGCGCTGTGCGATCGATTCGGAAAGCCGCTCTTTCTCGACGCCTGCCGCTTCGCCGAGAACGCGTGGTTCATCAAGACCCGCGAAGACGGCCAGCAGCATCGCACGCCGAAAGCCATCGCTCAGGAAATGTTCTCGCTCGCCGACGGCTGCACCATGTCGGCAAAGAAGGACGGCCTGGCCAACATCGGCGGGTTCCTCGCGATGCACGACGCCACCCTGGCCGACGCCGCTCGCAACGCGCTCATCCTGACAGAGGGCTTCCCGACTTACGGGGGTCTGGCCGGCTACGACCTCGAGGCCGTCGCGCGCGGACTCGAAGAGGTCGTCGAGGAGTCGTACCTGCACTATCGCATCAGGTCGACCGCGTACCTCGGCGAGACGCTGACGGCCGCGGGCGTGCCGATCATCCAGCCGCCAGGCGGGCACGCCATCTACATCGACGCACGGGCGCTGCTCCCGCAGGTACCGCCACTCGCCTACCCGGGCATCGCACTCGTCAACGAACTCTATCTGGCCGGTGGCGTGCGCGGCGTCGAGATCGGCACGGTGATGTTCGGCCTGCGTCCCGACGGGACCGAGCAGGCGGGTGCGATGGATCTCGTGCGGCTGGCGATTCCGCGTCGTGTCTACACGCAGTCACATATCGACTACGTCGGCGAAGTCGTGACCGCCGCGGCGGCGCGGCGCGACGACCTGCGCGGCTACCGTATCGTCGCCGCGCCTCCAACGCTCCGACACTTCACGGCACGTTTCGCACCACTCTCCTGATCGCGGGCGGTTCATCTCGCTGAACGTGCCAGAACACGGCGCGACGATGGGTGCTGACGAACGCCCATCCCGGCACCGCCGAGATGGCCACGGCCACGAAAGTCGTGAACGACAGCGCCGTCATGCCTGCTCCTCGCTGGTGCCTCGCCTGACCTGGTGCAGGACCGCACCGGCCGTGGCCACGCCGCAGCGCGACATCGCGTCGTGGTACGCGGCGAGCTGCCGCGCGTATGCGGCCGCCGCGTCGCTGCCGGCGGGCAGGGTGGCGTCGGTCTTGTAGTCGACGAGCTGCCAGCCGTCGGGCGTGTCGAACATGAGATCGACCATACCGAAGAGCACATCGCGGTCGCTCGTCTTCACCGCGAACGGTGTCTCGACGAAATGCGGCGCGGCCTTCGCTCTGGCCCAGAACTCGGACCCCATCACGTCGACGACGGTCGCAACCGCCTCGTCGATGACCTGGCGCAGCTCGGGCGTTTCGACAGTCAGCCACAAAGCGAGACGCCGCAGGTCGGCTTCACTGACCTGCTCGTGACGCATGGCATGTTCGAGCAGCCCGTGCACGAGCGACCCCCACGCCATGCCGGCATCCGCGCGCCGCTCGCGCGTATCGGCAACGACGACCTTTGTCGGGTCGTCCTCGTCCGCGGCCTCACGCCGCGACAGCTTCTCGATGTGCCTGGCCTCGCCAGTCACCGATGCCGCGGACCAGGATGGCGTACGCGCCCTGGCCTGCGCCGCCTCACGGTGTGCGGCGGCCGCGGCACGCGCGTCGGCCGACGCATCACGGGCCCAGTCGGCTTCCACGGCATCGACGTCCGGAATGTCCAGTTCTGGAGCGCGGACGACGAACGCTTCGAGCGGCTTCCAGGCTCCCGATTTCGCGCCCGTGCATCCGACGACCAGCATGTCGCGCGCGCGCGTCGCCGCGACGTAGAGCAGCCGAATCTCCTCGGCGTCGAGAAAGCGCTTCTCTTCCACCTGGTGCGCGTCCCAGCCTTCGGGTTCGGCAATCTTCGGCGCCGGCCTCCATTTGTCGTCGTCCGATTTGTCGTCGGTGACGACAATCCACCCGATGGCCGCGTCTCCCTGACGGACGATGCGGCGCGTCACGGTGGGGTTCGGCCCGCCATTCGGATCGGCGAGAAACACGACCGGCGCTTCGAGCCCCTTCGCCTTGTGCAGGTTCATCACGCGCACGACATCGGAGCGGCCGGGTTCGAGCGGCAGGGATTCGATATCCGCAAACCCATCGACATCGTCACCCAGCGCGGCCGCGGCATCGGCCAGTGTGCCGCCCTGCTCCATCGTCCGTCGTACGCGGTCGATGGCGTGAACGAGATCGCCCGCCTCGACGCCATCGGGCGATGTCGCGACGAGCGCAAGAAAGCCGGTGTCGTCGAGCACGCGGTCGATGGCCGCCGGCAGCGGCAGCTGACGCGTCCACCGATAGTGGCGCGAGAGCGCAGTCAACGCGGCAGCCACACGAGGCTCGGTGCCCGAGTCGTGCGCGAACATCGTGAAGCGCCCTCCCTGCTGCTTCCAGCGCCAGAGTTCGGGGTCGCTGATGCCGAAGAAGGGGCCGCGCAGCACGCCGACGAGCGTCAGCGCGTCCTGCGGGTCGCCGAGCGCACGCAGCAGAGCGGCCAATGCGGCGACGTGCGGCGAGCGCGCGAATGCCCCGGCCCCACTCACCTCCACCGGAATCGAGAGCTGCTCGAGCGCGGCCATGTAGGTGGCAAGCGGCTTCTTCGTGCGCGTGAGGATCAGGAAGTCACCTGGCCGACGACGGCCGCTGTCGATCTCGGCACGGATGTAGCGCGCAATCGCGCGCGACTCTACATCCCTCGCCTCGTCACGCCGTGTCGCGACCGATGACAGACGGAAGACCGCGGCGCCTGGCGAGACGGGCGCGTTCGGACGCGCATCGAGTGGCGAGAACGCCGGCGACTCGGCGGTCGCCTCAGTTGGGAACTTCTGCGCGAAGACGCCGTTGGCCCACTCGCAGAGGTCAGCGGTCGACCGGAAATTGGAGGTCAGCGTTTCAACGCGCCCGTTCGGCGCGCGCTCGATGCTGGCGCGCACCTGGTTGTAGATCTCGATATCGGCCCGTCTGAAGCGATAGATCGACTGCTTCGGATCGCCGACGACGAAGAGTCCGGCGTCGCGCAACGTCACGTCGCGCCACGTCTCGCCGCCAGTGCCGGCGAGCAGAAAGATGATTTCCGCCTGCAGCGGGTCGGTGTCCTGGAACTCGTCGACGAACAGGTGGCGGACCTTCTGCTGCAGCGCCTCGCGTACGTCGGGACGTTCGCGCAGGAGCTGAGCGGTCAGCAGTAACAGGTCGTTGTAATTCAGGGTGTTGCGCCGACGGCGTCCTGCCGACGCATGTGCACGCGCTTCGAGCAGCAGCCCGATCGTCAGCCGGTACAGATAGCGGCGCCACTCACCGATGAAGGGCGTGACGACCTCGGCGCGGAACGATTCCCACAGGGCCTGCGCCCGGCGGCCGTCGCCGCCCGGCGACCACCACTTATAGGTGGCCTTGGGCGTCGCGTCCCAGATGGTCAGCACCGACGCGAGAGCCGCGGGGCTGTCGCGTCGCGTGCGCGTAACGGCCAGCTGGCGATCGAATCGTCCGAGCCTCGGCAGCATGCCGCATTTGTGCTCCCGATCGATCGTGGTCGGCCGGCATGCGCGCAGCGCATCGGCGAAGGCATCCACGGCAGCCCACCGTCCGGCGGTGTCGGGCCGGGCTGCATCCCCTGCCGGAAAATCGACGTCCTCGTGGTCGCAGAGGGTCGCAAACGCGGCGTCGAGCTGCCTCTGCTTGACGCCCGTGTCGCGGAGCTCCTGCAACAGCGGGTGGCCTGACGCCCGTGCGTGGCGCAGGAACTCGCGCCACGCCTGCTCGCGATCGAGTTTGTCCTGGACCTCGTCGAGCTCGTCGAACACCGGCGACAGGCCGGCCTCGACAGGATGCTGCCGCAGCAGGTGCGCGCAGAAGGCGTGAATGGTGCCGGCGAAGAAACGCTCGAGCGAACCCAGCGCGCGGCCGAGGTTGGCGCGCGTGAACATGTCGGTCGCGCCGCGCAGTTCCTGTTCGAGCGTTTCCTGAAAGCGTCCACGCAGCTCGGCCGCGGCCTTGCGCGTGAACGTTACGGCGGCCATGTGCTCGATGTCGCAGACACCCGCGGCCACGGCGCGGGCCATCCGCACGGCCATCATGTGCGTCTTGCCCGAACCCGCGCCGGCTTCGACGAGCAGGTTCGTTCTGAAATCAGACGCGATGCGGTCGCGCGCAGGCTGATCGCCGAGTGCAGCAGCGTTCGGAGCCGCGCGCCGCTTAGACATGTTCACCGAGCCTCAGGCGCGCAGCCATGACCGTGTCGGCCAGCTTCATCGATACACGCGGCACGGCCGACGCATGGCCGCACGCGGCCTTCATTTCACAGAACCTGCAGTCCTCATCGGACGTGGCGTGCGCGAAGGCGCCCGACGCGATCACTGCGCGAATCTCGCCCAGCACCCTGGCGAGCGCCGCTTCGGCGGGCGCATCGATGACCTTCCGTTCGAGGCCGCCCTTGAAGCTGGGAAAGTAGTACACGCCGCGCGCGACATCGACGCTGCCGAAGCGCTCGCGGAGCAATTCAGACGCAGCACGCCCGTAGAGCGCGTGCTGCAGCAGGCGGCCGCCGCGGAACGTCCCCGAATAGCGCGGCTCGTAGAAGCTGCCGGTCTTGTAGTCGATGACTTCGAACGTGCCGTCACCGATCCGATCGATGCGGTCGATCTTGCCCTGCAGGCGGAAGCGCAGGCCGCCGCCGAGATCGACCGTGACAGGTTCGTCGCGTCCGAGCGTCTCGCCGGCGTCGGACGGCATGCCGAACGCCACTTCGAAGCCGACCGGCTCGCGATCCGCCTCGCGATTGCACTCGGCGTCGAAGAACTGATCGAGGTCGCTGATCAGGTCGCGCGTCTCGCGATCGTCGACCTCGGCCGACGGTGGCGGCGTGGTGACACGCCATTCGGCCAGCGCGGCGTGCGCTTCCGCGTGCAGCCAGTCACGGTCGGCGGGATCGGCAATCGGCCGGCCGGCATCACGCATGCGCCGCATGAAGCGGGCGAAAAGGTCGTGCAGGATGCCGCCCCGCGTGAGCGGATCGAGCCACACGTCGTGGTCCTTCTGCCGCTCATCGAGCGGCCAGAGGCCAAGGCCACGCTGGAGGAAGTGTCGAAATGGACACTCGGCCGCCCGTTCGAGCTGGGTCGCCGACAGCACGACGTCATCGCTCGACGGATCGAGCGCCGGGCCTGCCTCGGGTACGTAGCCGTCGAACGCCGTCAGACGATCGGTGGCGCGGGCCCGTTCGGCTTCCAGGCCACGGGCGATGCCGTCGTACGCCGCCAGCACCTGCTCGCGTCCGCGCGCGCCGGCCCCTTTGACGAGACCCAGCCACCAACGTCCGTCAGTGAAGGCGCGGTCGGGCGCGGGCGGCACCACCGAGACAGGCTCGCCGAGCGCGTCACGCATGTCCGGGAAGGACAGCGTGTCGTCTCCTGTGCGCCTGCGGAACGCCCGCAGCATCACCCACGACGCGTAGGTCTCGCGGTACTCGCGCAGATCCCGTGACGCGTAGCTGTAACACACGCGCGCGTCCGGAGCGTTTTCGATGTCGGCCAGCCGCGCGAGCGTCTGCCAGACGGCCTCGTCGACACGATCACCTGAAAGACGCAGGGCCGGCGAGATGGCGCTGCGCTCACGATCCAGAAGGACGGCGTCTTCACGCGCCGACGGGAACACCCGTCCTTCTTCGAGCCCCGTCACGAACGCGAACCGACGGCCGGCATGGCCGGCCTGCGGAATCGTGGAGATGAACAGATGGCCCGGCCGCGGGCGATCGCCGCCGACCGACACCGCCACGCGCTCACGCACGAAGCGCAGAGCCGATGGCACCGCACACTGGAACGGCCCGAGCGCGGCGAGCTCGCGGATGTTCTCGACCAGCACGGTGCGGGCACGCGCATCGAGCGCGCTCGCCGTGACGGCCGTGTCGAGAAAGCGCAGCGCCACCGACACGATCGCCTGCAGGTCGACGGTCTCCTCGTCGGGCACCGCCCCAAGCAGTGCGTCGATCCACACGCGCAGCCGTTCGGCCTCGCCGGCCGTCCGCTCGAGATGCGCGCGCGCGTCACTGCCCTCTTCGCGATCCGCCGCCCGCCGCGTGTAGTCGCCGGTCAGGCGCGACAGGGTCAGCCCATACGTTGCGCGCCCCCACGCCGCCTCGGCCTTCACAAGCAACCGCGCGGCACGGCCCGCCGATAGACCCATCTCGCGTGGCAACGTGACGTCACCGCTCTCGAGCAGGCGACGAAGGTCGGTTGCCGCGAAGCCGCCCTCTATCCAGGCGCAGAAGGCGAGCAGCGCGCGACCGGGCCGCGTGGTCGCCGCCGGCACGCCGGGGCCGATCGTAGCCGGCCACTCGAGGCGCAGCGCCTTCTCCCACGCCATGATGACGCCCGACTCCGACCCGCACGCAATCTCCACATCGTCCAGCGACGCCCCACTCGCCTGGATGCGGCGGAACACCTCTTCGATCTCTGCTTCGCGGCCGGCCGCGTGAAACAGATCGATGGCGTCGCGCCTCACCGGCTGTGCCTCACGGGTCACGGACACGCCTTCGAGCCGGCGCGGAAGCCCAGCGCCGTCGATCGCGCACGCGCGCGGCGTCAGACGTGTCCCGGGCAACGCGTCGAGCAATCGGCGCTGGAGGACCGTCCAGAACACGTCGGGTGTTTCGATCCAGCAATCGGCCGCGCCGATCGGACACCAGTCGACGTGCCGCAGGGCTTCTTCGTAGACCGTGGCCTGGTCGCCGCGCTTCTCCGTCGCGAGGAACGTCTCGTAGGCGGCTTGCAGCGCGACGAGTTCGCGGAACTTCGCGGGCGACGTGAAGGCTTCCGACGGGATGTCGCCCGACGTGAGACCCGCGGCGCGCAACTCCCGGACCGCACTCCACAGCGCCGCGCCCATCGAAGGCTGGTCAGCCAGTGGCCGGAAATAGCCGTCCTGCTCGGGCAGTTGCATGAGCAGGCGCATCATCAGCGCAGGGCCGAGTCCGTCCTCGGAGGGGTCGATGCCGCGCTCGACCAGAAACGGCGCGCCCATGCGCGTCGCCAGGTCGAGCGGCGTGACGAACCGCAGGTTGACCCAGTTCGTGCCTTCGCGCGTGAGCCGCTCACCCAGCGTGCGCCCGACCGCGTGCGTCGGCACGATCACCCACTTCGTGCGTGTGATGTCGGTGCGGCAGAGCTCGGCCAGCTGCGAGACGAAAGGCGTGCTCATGGAACGCGTCATTATAGGTCCTGGCACTGACGCGTCATGGTGAGGATCGGACATGCCGACGGGTGCGATACCACGGCCGCGGCGCGCGATAACGCGCGAGGCCTTCAGCCCGTCAACCAGGCGAGCGCGTCGTCGCGTGTAGCACACATCTGAAACGTCTGGTCGCGGCGTTCCGCTGTGGCAAGCGAAGCACTCTCCGATGACATCGTTGAAGTCGGCGGCCCTACTTGAATTCGACGCGGCCGTTCGGACAGTCGAGCGCAATGGCCATGCGCGCGGGCGTTCCCTCGAGGACCTGAAACGCGTAGCCGACCGCGTCGAACACACGCCGCAACGGAGCGGGATCCGGATGCTGCAGCGTAAGCGACGCCAGGCGGCATCCCTGCGGGCTGGTGTGGGACGGCTGCAGCGCTGGATTCCGCCACTGGATGAAGAACGGCATCCACTCGTGGGCGGGCTCGGTGACCCCGAGCGTTGCCCACTCGAGCCGCGATCCGTCCGGCAACGCACGCGAGCCGCCGACGATATCAGTGAGGGACATGCTGGCGGCCTCGGCGCGCTTCCTGACCTCGCCGAGATCCGTCGTCGCCAGCGCCCACGCGCTCGGCGTGAGCGAGGGCACATCGCGCAAACCGAGCATCGGAGACGAAGGATTCGGTTGCGCCGGGTCGGGCGCGAGGATCTCGAGATACGGTCCGTCACCGAGCGACACCAGCGCATTGCGCGTGCCGCGTCCCGGATGGACGCCGCCGAACACGGGACGCACACCCGTGAGGCGTTCGAAGTCGGCGACACCACGGTCGAGATCGTTGATGGTCAGGATGAGGTGATCGAGTTGCACGAACGACTCCTGAGGCGGAATGGGCGCGGCCGCCGGGCTGAAAGTAACAGTTGAAGCTAGGTGCCGCAGAACGTCCGATACGTCCCCGAATCGCGCGGCGGCGTGCTGTACTCGGGCAGGTCGCGCGTGTGGTCGAAGGGCGCACGCAGCACGTCGAGCAGCCGCTCCAGCGTCGAGAGGTCGTGCCCCGTCGCGTCGTACAGCGCCTCTTCGACCTTGTGATTGCGCGGAACGAACGCCGGATTGCTGCGCCGCATCAACGCATCGACCTCCTCAGGGCTCTGAGGTTGTCGCGCGCGCCGCGCCTTCACGCGCTCCTGCCACGCAGGATCTTCCACAGCCGACAGGTCCTTGAAGGTATTGGTGAAATCCATCTGGCGCTGGTGCATCCACGTGAGCAGATCGTCGGCAAGCGCCCGGTCGTCGTCCTCGTTGGTGAACAGGCCCAGCTTCGCGCGCATGCCGCTCAACCAGTGCGCGTCGTAGCGTTCGGCGAAGGCTTGCATTTCCGCCGTGGCCCGCTCGATGGCGCGCGCCTGATCGTCGTCGATGAGCGGCAGCATCGCCTCGATGAGCCGCGTGAGGTTCCACTGCGCGATCCCCGGCTGGTTGCCGTAGGCGTAGCGGCCACCGTGATCGATGGAACTGAAGACCGTACGCGGGTCATAGGCGTTCATGAACGCGCACGGACCGTAGTCGATGGTCTCTCCCGACAAGGCCATGTTGTCGGTGTTCATGACGCCATGAATGAACCCGACGAGCTGCCACTGCGCCACCAGACGCGCCTGCCGTTCTGCGATGGCCCGGAAGAGCGCGAGTACGGCCTCGGCCGCACTCGCGTCTCCACTGCCATCGAGTGGGGGCGAGTCCGGATAGTGCCGCGCGCGCGTGTGCTCGAGCAGCGCGCGCATCGCCTCGACATCGCGATGGGCCGCGGCCCACTGCACGGTGCCGACCCGGATGTGGCTGGCCGCCACGCGCGTCAGCACCGCTCCCTCGAGCTCGTCCTCCCGGAATACCGGCTCGCCCGTCGTCACCACGGCAAGACCGCGTGTCGTCGGGATGCCCAGCGCATGCATGGCCTCGCTGATCACGTACTCGCGCAGCATCGGGCCGAGCGCGGCGCGGCCGTCGCCTCCCCGCGAGTATGGCGTGCGCCCCGCGCCCTTGAGCTGGATGTCGACACGCTCGCCCGAAGGCGTGATCTGCTCGCCCAGGAGGATCGCGCGTCCGTCGCCAAGTCCGGTGAAGTGACCGAACTGGTGGCCTGCGTACGCCTGCGCGAGCGGCTGTGAGCCCGGCGGCAGCACCGAACCGGAAAGGATCGCGGCGCCCTCGGGTGTGTCCAGGGTCTCGGCATCGAGGCCGAGCGCAGCGGCAAGCGGCCGGTTGAACACGACCATCCGTGGCGCGCGGACGGCCGTGGGGCCCACCTCTGAGTAGAAGAGCTCGGGCAGCGATGCGTAGGTGCGCTCGAGGCGCCAGCCGGCCATCACTCAATGATACCGGTGCGCGCCGCACTGACTTGCAAGATCGTGTTACCTGCGCAGAGGTGCGCCGGCTAGCATCGACCTCATGCCATCTCCTGCTGTGCCGCGCGCACGAAGGCTGGCATGCGAGCGTCGTACTCGCCACAGCAGGGATGGCATACCGCGACGCCCGTGCGCGGCCCCGCCCGAAAGCTAGGTCACTGACGCGAACTCTTCGCGTTCGAAGAGGCGAACGCGGCGCAGGAGCAGGTCCACCAGATAGCCGATGAGGGCCAGCACCAGCAGCAACGGCCAGAGTCGCGTCGGCACGGTGGAACGGTCGCCGGTTCCGGGCCTCAGCGCGTCAGCATCGGGCTCGTAGTGCCCTCCCGTCGAGACCGCCAGCGCCGACAGGGCGGCGGGATCGGCCGGTCGGAAACGGTACTCGTCAGGATAGTTCGCGGGCACGACGAGTCTCGGCGTGTCGGCGACCCCTGTCACGCTCACGTCATAAGCCGCGGTCGCGTCGAGGACGATGTCGGCGACATAGGTGCCTGGCGCCGTCTGTCGCGCGTCGAGCGTGTACTCGGCGCCGGCGCCATTGCGGACGACGAACGCCGGACGGAGCAGGTTCTCGTATCCCCCGCTGCTGTTGCGCGCGTCGAGACGGACGACGCCGCGGACCACACCCCGCGGCTCGCGCGACGCCTCGAGCGAGAGCTGCAGCGGCGGCGTGTCCTGGCGGCGCACGGCGCGCACCACGCGCGTCCAGAACGGCCCGTAGCCGCGCCAGCTGATCCACCGCGCCGCCCAACGGTCTTTCGCGTCAGACGCGAACACCGCGGTGCGGCCCAACCCGTACGGCCATATCGCGAGCAGCGGCTCTTCACGGTCCGTGGCCATCAGTTCGGTGGCCGTGTCCTTGAGCTTCGTCCCCGTGTAGCCGTTCAGTTCCGGCGCGTTCCGCAGGTCGACGCCCTCGAAGAGCGACGCGTCCACTACCGTCGGCCGAAACGCTTCTTCGCTCAGGGCCGGCCGCGCACTCGCTTCCGTCTCCTTGACGAACACCTGCGGCACCTCGCGCGGGTCGTCGACCTCGTAGTTGCGCCCCTTGCCCCACACGGCAATGTTGCGCAGCAGTTCGCGGTCTGCCTCCGTACCCACGGCAATGGTCGACACCGTCATCTTCTCGTCGACCATCTTCCGAACCAGCGCCTCGTACTGATCCGCGTACGACCGGCCATCCGACATCAGGATCACGTGCTTCACACGCGCATCGGACTGCTGCAGAGCAAGATACGCCTGCTCGATGGCGGGATAGATGATCGTGTGCCCGCTCGGCTCGATGCCACGGAGCGCCGACGCAATGCGCTCGCGGTTGGGCCCGACTTCCATCAGCTTGACGGTCCAGTCGAACAGGTGATTGAACGTCACGAAGCCGATCTCGTGGTTGTCGGCCAGCACGTCGACGGCGGCCAGGGCGGCTTCCTTCGACAGCTCGATCTTCGGCCCCGCCATACTCCACGACTTGTCGAAGACGATGATGACGGCGACGTCCTCGGGCTTGTCCTTGATCTCGAACGTGACCGGCAGGATGTCTTCGACAACCGTATCGTTGTAGCCGTCCTTGCCGTACACCGATTCGCCACCGATCATCAGGAACCCGCCGCCGTCTTCGCGCACCCACTGCTCGAGCGCACGCATCTGCGCGTCGGCAATGAGCTTGCGGTCCACGTCCGACACGATGACGGCGTCGTAATCGCGGTACCTGTCACGATTTGCCGGCAGCTCGCTGGCCTGCACCAGCGTGACGTCCATGCCGTCGCGCGTCAGCGCGGTTCGCAGATACCGCGCACTCGCGGGCCGGCCTTCCACGTAGAGCACGCGCGTGGCAGGACGGACCTCGACAGCCACTCGACGAACGTCGTTGTCGTCGAACGCCGCCGACACAGGCCGCCAACGCGCCTCGGCCGTCGCGACATGCGCGAGCCTGGCGCTGCCTGACGACCCGCTCGGGAACACCGCCGTCATCTTCACGTCGGTCATCCCGGCGCCGAGGCTGATGTGCTCGGTGGCTCTCACGTCGCCATCGATGACCAGTTCGAGCCGCCCCCGCGCCTCGCGCTGCGCCCCCATCGTCACGACGAAATCCGCCTGCTCACCGGCGACGGCTGTCCCGACGAGGCGGACCTCGTCGACCCAGCTGTCGCCCAGCTGACGGACGGACAAGGGATACGCGCTGACGGCAATGCGCTCGTCCGCCAGACGCGCGAGTGCTTGCTCGGCCGTGTCGTCGGTCGCGTGACCATCGGAAAACAGCACGATGCGCGCCGCGTGTCCCGGCAGCAACGCCCGTCGCGCAGCATCGAGCGCCGGCCCCAGCGCGGTCTCGCCGCGTTCGAGCCGACCGACGATGGCCGCATCGTCCTCGATGGCGGCGAGCGCGCCGGCATCGGCGATCGGGACGACCGCCCCGGCGAACGCGAGAATTGTGTGGTGATCAGGTCTGAGGTCCGCGTTGAGGGCGCTGATGCGTTCGGCGGCCGACGCCAGCGCCGACGCTGAGACGCTGTGCGACGCGTCGACGAGGTAGACGATCGACAGGCGATCGGTGCCGCGATAGATCACGGGCTGCGCGAGCGCCAGAGCCAGCAACGCCAGGACGACCGCACGCACCACCACCTGCAGCCGCAACTGTCGGACGTTGAAATTGGTCCGCGTACGCGTCCTCGCATACCACGCCACACCCGCCGCGACGGGAATCGCGAGAAGCCACCACGGTTGAACGAACGTCAGCACTTCTTCACTCTTGATTCGCGAATCTCGACTACACCGTGATTCGCCTGTTCCACGTGTAGAACTCGGCGGCGAAGACCACCAGCGCAAATGCCACGAGCCACATCCAGAGACCCGACGTGGCGCGTGGTGCGGCGTCAACATCGCCCGATGCCAATGAGGTCGCGCGCACGTTCGACCCCGCGCGTGTTCCCGCATTGACCGCTATCGCCAGTTGCCCCGCCGGACGCTCGGCCACATAGACGCCGGGCTCGCGCAGATCGGCAATCGTCACGTCGCCAAGGCGCCGAAGGCCGATGCTTCCGGCACGCGCACCGTGACGGCGCAGCTCGCTGACATCCGAAGGCAGCCGGACCGCGCCGGGCGCCACGACACGCACCGGCGCCTCGCCCTCGAACCAGGCGAGCAGATCGCCGACCAGTACGGGAAACGCCGGGTCGTTTGCGATGTTGCCGCGCGTGAGGTCGAACGTCACGAGCGCGTAGCTCACGCCCCCGCTCTCGCGCACCGCCACGAGCGGCGTGCCGTTGCCGCTGAACGCGAGCGGCGTCCACCCCTCGAGCGCGTAGTCTCCGGCCTCGTCGATGCGCAGCGTGCGCCCGTCGATGCCGCGCACGGCCGTGTGCGTTGCATCAGCGCGTGACCAGGTCGCGTTGCGCTCGGCCGCTCCCGCCAACCCCAGCCAGGGCACCGGCGGCGGCGCAAGCAAGATGGCCGGCCGACGGGGCGCCGACTGGGGCGCCCAGCGGTCGAAAATCACCAGGCCGTCGCCCGACTCGCGATACTGCTCGGGCTCGATACGGGTCACGGTCACGGCGGCATCGATTGCCAGCAGTTCCTCGAGCGGCGGATTGCGCCGGGTGACGAGCGTCACGGCATCCGGCCGCGCCGACGCAACCCACGCAAATGCCTCATCGTCTGCCGCCAGGGCATCGTCGGCACCGTCGAGTCGGGCGCGGACGACGCCACCGTCGCCCGCTTCGAACGGCAGCGATTGCCGGACGATCTCGTCGGCGGCCAGCTGCACCTGCTGCTCGTAGATGCGGCGCGAGCCGACGTCGACGATCAGCGTGACCGCACGCGGCGCTTCCGCATAGTTGGCAATCTCGACGTAGGCCTCGTAGCGGCCGGCGTTGCTGAAGTCGCGTCTGATGTCGAACGCCGTGATGGCCGCATTGTCGGCGGCGCTGAACACCGACTCGACGCGGACGTCGGCGGGCACGTCGTAGCGCGCGACGCCGTCGGTGATGAAGATCGTCTGACCGTTCTGAAGCCCGACGTTCGCGGGAAACGGCCCCGGCTCGGACGGCGCGACCTCTTCGAGGGCCTGACGCAGCGTCTCGCGATCGCTCGTCGGTCCACCGACGATGCCGTCAGCGGTCGTGAGAATGGTGACCTCGTCATCACCGGCCAGTGCCAGCGCGCGGGCGGTCGCAGCTTCCCAGCGCATGCGTCCATCCGGCCGCTCCGCCAGCATCGACAGCGACGAATCGATGACGATCGTCAACGGTCCGGCAACGCCTCCCGCGCCGGCCCGTTCCGGGCGGCCAAGCGCGAGCACAATCAGCAGCGGTACGAGAACCGCGATCGCGTACGAGACCGCCTTGCGCACCTTCTCCCAGAACGAGACATCGCGATCCTCGTCGAGCACGCGCCGCCACAGCAGCAGCGACGGCACGAGCACCCGGGGATGACGCACCTTCATGAAGAAGATCGCCGACGCCGCGGCCACGGCGCCTGCCGCAAGTCCGGCCACGAGCCATCCGCTCAGCGCGCCGAAGATCACGCGAGGAACCTCCCCTGCCGGAACACCTGCAGAATCGTGTCCTCGAACGGCTCTTCGACCGGCGTACGCACGTAGCCGATGTTGTAGCGCGCGCAGTAGGCCTGCAGATCGTCGAGGTGCTTCCGCCACGCGCGCTGGTAGGCGTGCAGCAGCGTGGGGGTCAGTTCGACGTCACGCATGTCGCCCGTCTCGGCATCGACCATGCGGATGTCGCCCGCGACGGCCGGCTCCTCATCGTTGCGGCTCGTCACGTGCACCAGGAACACGTCGTGCTGGAAGTAGCGCAACGCGTTGAGCCCGGCCTCATGCCCGGATGGGTCGAGAAAGTCCGAAATCACCACGGCCACGCCGCGCTGCTTGCGCCGCGCGCAGAACGCCTTGATCGATTCGGCCAGGTCGGTGCGTCCGTCCGGCTCGAGCGACTGCAGGAAATCGAAGATGCGGAAGATCTGTCCCTTGCCGCGACGCGATGGCGTTTCGGCGGCGAGCTTGTCCTTCCACGTCAGAATCGCGACGCGATCCAGATGGGCCAGGCCGATGTAGCAGAGCGCGGCGGCCACGTGGCACGCGTAGTCCAGCTTCGACGGACTGCCCTCGGCCATCGACCGGCTGGTATCGACGAACAGGTACACCGGCATGTCCTGCTCTTCCTCGAACATGCGCAGCAGCAGCCGATCGAGCCGCTGGTAGGCCCGCCAGTCGATGTGCCTGAAGTCGTCGCCGAGCGCGTACGGCCGATGGTCGGCGAACTCGAGCCCCGATCCGCGCTTCTTCGAGATGCGCTCCGCCCGGAACTGCCCCGCGAAGACACGCTTCGAAAGAATGTGCAGATACTCGAGTTTCTTCAGGAACTCGTTGTCGAAGTGGAGCGACATGGTCGGACTACCGGCCGCAGGCCTCAGGCTTCGGGCGCACCGCGCGACGAACAACGCCGCCGCGCGGAATCCTCCAGGCCTGAGGCCCGGGGCCCGGGGCCTGAAGCCTACTCAGGCGTCTTCTCAATGATGTCCGCCACGATCCGGTCCGTGTCGACCTGCTCGGCTTCGCCTTCGAAGTTGAGCAGGACGCGGTGACGGAGCGCGGGCATGGCGAGCGCGCGGATGTCTTCGGCGGCAACGTGCAGCCGGTTGTTGAGCAGCGCGCGAATCTTGCCGCCGACGACCAGCGCCTGCGCGGCGCGCGGGCTGGCGCCGTAGCGCACGTACTTGTCGACCATCGGCGTGGCATGCGCCGACTTCGGGTGCGTCGCCAGCACGAGACGGATGGCGTAGCTCTGCACCGGCTTCGCAATCGGCACGTCGCGCACGGTGCGACGCATGTCGAGCAGCTGCGCGCCGTCGACGACGCGGCCGACCTCGGGGATGTCGTTGCGGGTGGTGCGCTCGAGAATTTCGTGCAGCGCCTCTTCGGTCGGATACGACACCTTCAGCTTGAACAGGAAACGATCGAGCTGCGCTTCGGGCAGCGGATAGGTCCCCTCCATCTCGAGAGGGTTCTGCGTCGCCAGGACGAAGAACGGCTGATCGAGTGTGAACGTCCGGCGGCCGACCGACACGCTCTTCTCCTGCATGGCCTCGAGCAGCGCCGACTGCGTCTTCGGCGTCGCGCGGTTGATCTCGTCGGCGAGGACAATGTTCGCGAAGATCGGTCCGGGCTGAAAGTCGAGAACCTTTTCGCCGGTCGCCGTTTCCTGCACGACGTTGGTGCCGATGATGTCGGCCGGCATCAGGTCGGGCGTGAACTGAATGCGCGCGAACTGCAGGTGCAGGACGTCGGCAATCGTGTGCACGAGCTGCGTCTTGCCGAGGCCGGGAATGCCCTCGAGCAGCACGTGGCCGCCGGCGAGCAGCGCCGTCAGCGTGCCATCGATCACCTCGTCGTTGCCGACGATGCGGCGGGCGACCTGCTGCTTGATGTTCGAGAACTGCTGCTTGAAGGATTCAATCTGAGTGTCGAGCGCCGTCGTCATGGGTCCTGTTTCTTGTTACCGCGAGGTCCGTGGGCCGTGAAGTACTTCCTGACGACCTCGCGCAGCGATTCGGGCACGGCGCCCTCCTGCTGGGCTGATGCGCGGTCGTAATCCTGCGTGCCATCGACGCGCCGGTACTGCACCGACGAATCGACGCGTTCGGTCTTGCGATCGACGAGTTCCTCGGGCGTGCCGTCCGACGCCTCGTCGTGCGCACGGACCATCTCTTCTTTCAGTGCGACTTCGATACGGCGCTTGCCGTCGACGAGCGCCTGCTGCTGTTGCGGCGGCAGCATCTGCGGCGCGCCGGACATCTGGCCGAGCCCCGGCATCTGCGCCATCGACTGGTTCGGCGTCGACGCCGACTCGCGCGCCATGCCTTCGCCCTCGCCCTGCATGTTGCCGGTCGACTGGCTGCTCTGCCGGTTGCTCTCTCCAGGGTCGCCCTGCTCGGCAGCCTGCCCCTGCTCGCCGAGCGCTTCTTCGAGCGCCTGCGTTTCTTCCTGCAGGCCGTCGGCTGCACTCTGATCGGCGTCGCGCGCAAGTTGATCGAGGCCGTCGGCCATCTTCTCGAGCGACTTCTGCATCTCGGCCGCATCGTCGCCGCGCAGCTTCTCGGCGGCCTCACGCATGTCGTTCGCCAGATCCTCGAGCGACTTCTGCGACCTGTCGGCCGCCTTGTCCATGGCGTCAGCCAGTTGTTCGCGCTCGCGCTGGTCGAGACCGGGCGCCTTCTCGGCGAGCTCACGCGCCTGCCTTGCCGCTTCGGCAAGCTGCTGATTGCGGAGCGCCTCGGCGAGGTCCTTGATCGACGGCGCAACGTCGAGCGCATCGGCCATCTCGGCGAGCGCGTCGGCGTCGAGCGGCTGGCCGCCGAGCAGCTTCTCGAGTTCGGCCAACAGCGCCTTCGCCTCTTCCGACGTCAGCCCTTCCCGACGCAGTTCCTCGAGGATGGCCTCGGCTCGCACGCGATCCGCCTCCGACATCTCGGTCGCGTCGATACGCGCCTCGATCATCTCGATCGCGTCGGCCTTCTTCGCATCGGCGCCCTCGCGCGCGCCGAGCAGGGCGGGACCACTGATGCTGCCGGTCGGAACGAACAGGAGGACCATCGTCACGCCGACGAGCACCGCGCTGGCGACCCAGGCCCGGCGCGGCCGGGGCGCGGGCTGCGCCGCCTGCCAGTCGACGCCCGCAATGCGCGCCGCCGCTCGATCGATCTGTGCGCGTGTCCAGTCGGTTCGGGGCCCATGCGCGGCGAACCAGTGCGCGCTGACGAGTTCGTCGTTCAGCGCGGCGTCGGCATCCATGCGTCGCGCGGCCCGTTCGGCGACGGCGTAGCGTCCGACGCGCGCCGACGCCCATAGCGCCAGCAGGACCGCAGGCAGTACGAACGCAGCGACGATGACCAGGGACGGCACGGGACGCACCACCCGGACGGCCGCAAGCACGGCTGGCACGACCGCCGCGACGACCGCGCCGCGGCTCAGCTCGACGACCAGCGCATGGCGACGCAGCCGGCGCTGGCCCTGCCGGACCGCTTCCAGCACCACGTCGGATGCGTGCGTCTGTTCAGCCATGGAGTATTGGTCAGTCTAGCATCCGCCTCGCGGCTCGAACTCGAGAGTGACGAGCCGGTGCTGCGTGCCGCCGTGTCCTTTCTTTAACGCCGTCGGCACATCGCCGTTTCAGGAACGGCAGGGCCGGCGCTTGCTCAACGACTGACGTCGGTCCGGCCCATGGATGAACGGGACGTCCCAACGCCTCCCACGCGGGCCGCCAGTGACGATACGGTGCCAGAGACATGAATCTGCGCGCCATCGCATCCACAGCCAGCCTCGCCACAGTGCTTGCGGCCGCTCCGTTCGCCGCACCGCCCGATCCCTGGCCAGGCTGGCGGGGGCCGGATGGCACAGGCGTCTCGACCGATGCCGACGTCCCGATCGAATGGAGCGTCGACAGGAACGTGCTCTGGAAGACGCCTGTCGGCGGGCGGGGCTACTCGTCACCCGTCATCTGGGGCGACCGCGTGTTCCTGACGACGGCGTATGAGGGCGAAACCGTGCCGGGCGCGGAACCGCCGCCGCACCTGCTCGGCGGAGAACCGTTCGTCCACCCCGACAGCGAGGCCGGCGACAAGCGCCACCGCATGGTCGTCATGGCGTTCGACGCACGCACGGGCGAAGAACTATGGGCACGCACGGCGTACGACGGGCCGGTCTACGACGCCCGGCATCGCGCCGGCTCGTACGCCAACACGACACCCGCAACCGACGGCACGCTCGTCTTCACGTGGTTCGGATCCGAAGGCCTCTACGCGTACGACTTCGACGGCCGTCTCGTCTGGTCGTACGACCTCGGCGACATTGCAGCATTCGGCATGGGCACGGGCAGCTCGCCTGTGCTCTACCGCAATCTGCTCATTCTGCAGTGTGACGACGACAACGGCGAGAAGTCGTTCATCGTGGCGGTCGACACGCGAACGGGCAAAGAGGTGTGGCGCACGCCGCGTGGGGTACAGGCAGGCTGGTCGACGCCTGTCATCGCTCGGGCCGAAAGCGGACGCGAGGAACTCGTCGCCAGCGGCAACGAGTGGGTCATTGGCTACGACCCGGCGACCGGTCAGGAACTCTGGCGCGCGCGCGGCACGGGCGTCTGGACGGTTGCCAGCCCCATCGCCGCGCACGGCATCGTCGTCGCATCGGGGTCGCACGTCGAGAAGCGCGCGGTGGCAATTCGTCTCGGCGGCAGCGGCGACGTCACCGAGACGCACGTCGTGTGGGAACGGAACCGCGGCACGGCGTACACGCCGTCGGCCATCGCGTATGGCGACTACGCCTACATGCTCACCGACGGCGGGCTCATGAGCTGCATCGACATGCGGACCGGCGAGGTCAGGTACGAGGGGGGCCGCCCCACGACGTCGTCGCG
>Ga0079224_100001755_pt1 | contig 25468 bp, 24 predicted proteins | sample Stecom2015_FD_80414 | JGI IMG/M metagenome (GOLD analysis project Ga0079224, IMG submission 80414) | Agricultural soil microbial communities from Utah to study Nitrogen management - Steer compost 2015 | ecosystem: Environmental > Terrestrial > Soil > Agricultural land | place: USA: Utah... | reverse complement strand
TAGCTCGGCCGCGCTCCGGCGCCTCTTATCGCAACGTCGCGCAGCCCGTGACTCAAGAACCTTCGACCCCGAGCGGGTCGTCATCCGAACCTCGAGACCTTCATGAGCGATTGTCCTGGCAGAAGTGCACAGGCAGATCCTCGCCGCCGACCCACCTCAGCTCCCAGCTCGCAGTCCACGGCCGCGTGTACGCGCCGCGATCGTCGATCGTCACCTCGTACCGCAGCGTATCGAAGTCCGGCCGCGAGAACCGTTCCGTGAGCTGCAGCAGGTCCGTGTGCGGCAGGCCCCCTTCCGTGAACCAGAAGTCCTCGTTGAAGCCGATCGTGTCGACGACCAGCGTATCGCCTTCCCACTTACCCACCGAGCGGCCATAGTAGAGTGGGTTGTCGTCGTCGCCGCCGACCTGGCCTACCTGCGCGCGCCCGTCCAGATAGATGATGCGATAGTTGCGATTGCCGCTGCCCATCAGGACGAAGACCCGCTGAGCGTCCCGATCCTCGATCAGCTGCACGCCGAGCGGCGACTGAAAGTGCCGCACGCCGCCAGGAGGCTTGCAGTTCAAGAAGATCGGGTCGTCCTGCAGCCCGCGGCTCTGACGGTGAACGTAGAGCCCGAGCGCCCACGGCTGAAGCGGTGCAACCTTCGCCGCATCGCCGATGTCCTCGAGCAGCCCGTCCGGGCGCATCGCGACCGCCACCCCGTCCTCGACCAGCGCCGTTTCGGTCGGATAGCCCCAATAGCCGTCCCGCGTGTCCGGCGAGCCGAGCATCGGTGTGCCGTCCGGCCAGCGCGGCGTCGGCCGCGGCGCGATCGGGGCAATCGGCGCCGTATCGCGGACGTGAAGCACGTCGCGGCCGGTCGCGCTCAGCACGAGCGACTGCGCCCAGATCTGCCGGGTGCCGTCGCGCGCCGCGAGGCCCTCGACCGCGATCGCGTCGCCCGGGCGAAGCGACTCTCGCCGCCAGCCGCTCTTCTCGAGCAGCGCCGCGCTCTCGAGCTCGACCGCCCAGTTCTCCACCTCCCCAGGCTCGACCTCGACGTTCACGAAAACGTGAACGTGCGGGTTCCTCCAGTCGACGCCGGTGACGATGCCGTCGAACGACGCCTTGCGCCCCTCGTCGAACTTCGCGCTCACGGCGTGGTGCGCCGATGCGGCCGAAGCCGCGAGCGTGACGGCAAGCGCGGCGACGACGCCCCGGCACACGTTCGACACCGTATCTCTCCTCGGCCGCCCCCGACCGCGTGCCCGCGGCTCCGGCATCATTGCCTGCTCGCCTCGAACGCACCGCCGCCGCGGCCGTTCTCCCACGTGCCGACGATCGAACGGTTCGCGAGCTCGAGGTTCTCGATCCGACCCTCGATCACATAGCGGAGCGTCCGGCCCGAGCGGTCCTCGGCATCCGCCTCGATGCGCACCACCCAGCGGTCCGGATCGAGCGTCGCCTCGCTGATCCGAATGTTGTCGGTGCCGGGATTGATTACCCCGGTGACGCTCTCGCCGTTCCAATCGAGCACGAGGAGCACGTTCTCACCGTGGGTGTCGTTCGATTTCCAAGTGCCGAGCCACGAGCCCTTCAGAGGATGCCCTTCCTGGGCGCCTGCCGGCATCCATTGCGCGAGCGCCAAAGCGCCGATCAGCGCAGCCGCCCGCGCCGCGCTCGGCACGGCCCGTTTCGTCGTCAGAAAAGTGCTGTGAGTCAAGAATGTCTCCCCGTTACCTTCGGGCGCGCAGAAGCCGCGCAGCCCCTTCCGTAGAACGTGTAAGCGCACAAGTGGTCGTGCGTTCAGAATTGATAGTTGAGCTGGATACCGATCGTGCGCGGACGCAGCATGGTGCCCGTGAGGTAGGCGCTATCCGCCGTGGCGGAGCTGCCGGGCAGGCGGCGTGCCGGCTGCCGGTCGGTCAGGTTCGTCACGTACAGCGCCCAGTCGATACCGAGGGCATAGATGCCGGCGCGCAAGTTCAGGTTGTACGTGGACGGTGTCGTCCAGTTCCAGGGGTTGTAGTTGTTGATCGGATTGCCCGCCTCGTACTTGTCGAGCTCTGCCAGCAAGCCGGACCGGTACGAATCCGAGAACGAATAATCGAAGCGGACGAAGCCCGGGTTGCCGGCAATCTCGAAGTCATACTGCGGGCTAAACGATAGCGTCCAGTCGGGCAGAGCCCCGATGTTGTCCCCTTTCTTCCTGACCACGGAACTGTTGGGGTTGTTCGGGTTGGACAGGATGGTTTCTGCGTACGTGGCCTTGTTGTAGCTGAGGTTGAGATTGAAGCTGAAGTTGCCGAAGCGGCCGGCGGCTTGCAGCTCGGCCCCCTTGGACACGGCGTGGCCGGCATTGTTCAGGTAGCTGAAACCGCAGGCCACGTTCTGGCTGTACTGCATGTCGGTCCAGTCGATGTAGAACACGGCCGTGTTGAGCTGCACCCTGCCATCCATGACGCGGGCCTTGTTGCCGATTTCGTAGCTGGTCACCGTATCCTGCGCGTAGGTCAAGGGGCTTTGCGTCAGCCCGAGGTCCGCCAGCGCCTGCTGGCACTGACCGCTCGCGGGCACCGGCGGGTTCACGCCGCCCGGGCGGAAGCCTTCGGAGTAGACGGCGTAGACGATGTTCGTATCCGAAACGTCATACGACAGCGCTACTTTCGGCGTGAAGTTCGTCTCGTGCGAATTCAGCTTGGTGTACTGGATGCCGCAATTGGGCGAATCGGGACAGCCGGCGAGGTCCGTGGGAAACAGGGTATCGAGCACCGCCGGGTTGGTCAGATCCACCACGGGATTGGCGGGAGAGTTGGGCTGGGTCGGATCCAGCGAAACCGCCTGCACGGCCGCCGCGTCGGGTGCGAACCCGTCGTCTTCCAGGCCGGGCACGGTGATGCGCGGCGGGAAGCCGGCCACCAGGGCACCGTAATTCTGCTCGTAGTCCTGCGAATAGTCGTTGAAGCGCGCACCGATGGTGATCGTCAGCCTGTCGGTGATGTCGTAGTTGGCCTCGGCGAACACCGCCCAGGTCCTTTCGTCCAGCCATACCTCGCGGTCGGAGACGTCCTGCAGCCACGTATCGAAGGGGCCGACGCCTGGCGGCGAGTATCTGCCCCATTGCGGCAGAAAGTACCCGCCGCCGCGCCACACTCCGGAAATGCCGCTCAGGTGCCGGGCAACCGCATCCTCGTTGCTGACCTCGCGGCCATGCATGTGAATCTCCGAATCGCTGAAGTAGGCCCCCGCGACCCAGGAAAGCCGCCCGCCTGGATAGGAGGTGAAGCGCAGCTCCTGGCCGACGGCCTTGCGCTCGTTCTCGTAGTTGTACCAGTTCGCGTACTGCGGAAAGCCCGGTATGTAGCGCACGGCCCGATAGCAGGCCAATGGATCGCCTGGGTTCAGGCCATTGCGCGGCTGGTTGATGCCCTCGACACAGTCCGTCGTGCCCCAGATATAGGCCCCCAGGTTGCGAGTGCCGCCGCCCGTCCCCCCGGAGAAGGTATGGCCCTTGGTCGAGTCATCGACGTAACTCGTGATCGACTTGACGGAAAACGCATCGAAGTCCTTGTCAATCACCAGAGACGGCAACACCAGGCGCGTCACGCGCGGCGAGTTCACGTACGTGACGTCACCCGGCTCCGTCGAACTGTAGAAGCCGGTGCCAATGGAATCGAAGTCGTACCACGGCATGGCGTTCTGGGTATGCGCAGGCACTTCCTTATCGAGCGCCGCATAGTAGTAGGTCACGGGATTTCCAAGAGGGTCGGCGTAGTTCAGCTGGCCGACGCCGGGCACGAAATTGCCGTTGGCGGTAGGCCGCCTGCTCGTGGTGAAGCCGACCACGGGCGCTGAATTCGGACCGTACTTGGAATAATCGATCCCATCGGGATTAGAGACGGGATCGTAGACGTTAGGAATACCGTTGCGGACAACCGAGCCCGACCAAGTGATCTGCTCCGACGGTCCCCAGACGGTGTTGTTGTCGTTGGAGTGATCGCGTCCCCAGTAGAGAGTCGGCATGATGGACAAGGTATCGGTCGCCTGCCACAGCATTGCGGCACGCACGTAACGCGATTCGCTCCAGTTGTTGTCCTCGGAAAAGGTGCTCCCGTCATAGACGGATCTGGAATCGACCCAGCCGCCCTGACGCCGGTAGCTGCCGCTAACGCGAAAGCCGAGCACGTCCTCGATGATCGGGCCGCCGACGGCAACCCCCGCTTCGCGCGACGGGGCGCCATCGTCGGTCAGCGAACCGTCGAGCCTGGCCCGCCCCGAGAACTCGGTCAGGCTCGGAGTGGGCGTGATGAAACGGATCGTGCCGCCTGCCGACGAATCACCATACAAGGTGCCCTGCGGTCCACGCAGCACCTCCACGCGCTCGATATCGTACAGGTTCGGGAACGGTGCGCCGTTGCCGGTCTGCAACCCGTTGATCATGCGCCGCTGCAGCGCAGTGTCGTCCAGGTACATGCCCGTGGTTTCCGATCCCACGGAGCTACCACCGATACCGCGGATGGTGAAACTGGGCTTGCGGTCGCCTCCGCTCACCGAGTACTGGAGACCGGGCACGAGGCGGGCAAGATCATCGCCGACCCGGATGTTCTGGTTGGTCAGGTTATCCTGGCTCAATGCGCTGATCGACATCGGCACTCGGTTGACCGATGCCTCCTGGCGCGTCGCCGTCACCATGACCTCTTCCAGCGGACCGGCCGGCGGCGCCGTGCTTGGTTCCTGAGCACCGGTCACACCGCTGCCGCTGGACATCACCGCTGCGATAGCAGCCGCCAGGAGCCCGCGCCCCCCCATTCTCAAAGCCATAGAATCGTCCTCATCGTCTCATCGTCGTTATCGCACCGTTGGCCTCGGCCAACCGTTGACCGCCGGTTGCCTGGGTTCGACTTTGGTTCTGACTGCTATCTGCGTCGTCTCGGGCAGGAGTTGCAAAGCTCCGTCGGAGCCGGAGCTCGCCAAGAGAGGCGCGGCGGCAACGTCGTTGAACGCGGCCGGGAAGAAGGACCAATTGCCGTCCCTAACACCCCGCGCTCGGCCGCACGCTGATTCTCTCCGATCCTCTCCATCTCGATGTGGAATTTGTCTTGCAGTGCGACCAGCTCGCTTTCACGTCTCCGGATCGCCAGTGAACGCACACGCCGGCGCCGAATCGGCTCCGTGGACCATGACGGGCGTTGGAGTACTCATGCCGTCGCGGACGATCAGTGCGAGCCGGTCATCCCGACCTCGTCGGGCACGGGGCGCCTCCCCGCGCTTGGGCGAAAGCCCGCTATCAATGACCGATTGGAGACAATGGCAGCTATTGCAGTTGAAGCAGCCTGCGGTCCTCGCCCTGTCTCGTCACACCCCCTCCTCGCACGTACTGAATCCAGCTCTCTTGAACGGCTGGTTGCGGAGACTGTGCACTTATATTCGTTCCGGTAGCTAATGAGCACGAAAGCCACCGCATGCATGACAGAAAGTGCGACAAGACTACCTCGCGAGCGCTAGGAGAACTTCCTTCGGAAAGTACTAGCAACGGCGCCCATACCTCGAAGCACCGAACTCAACGTTACGCTGTGAACGAAGTGAACCTGTAGCCGCCGCTTCCGTGCTCGCATTCGTGGTCCCGTAAGTGAGAACGCGACGCATTGCTCTTAGCGCTCGTCAACTGTCGATGCGAACGCAGCAGGCGGCAGCATCGACATCGACCACCGGCGGCCGCCGAAACATCGATCGGCAGCTGCGCTGCGATCGGTAGGGCCGAGAGGAACGTCGGATCGGCTGCCGCGCTTTCGGATCTTGCGGGGCAGCAAGGAACATGACCGTCCGACGCGTCGGATCCGAGCGCGGCGCGGATCTTGCACCGCTGCTCTCGCTCGGACATGGTCGCCGTGTATCCTGCATTCCGCGGAGAGAGAAGTAATGGCCATCCCAAATCTCACGACGTGCCTCTGGTTCGATAAAGGCGAGGCCCGCAAGGCCGCCGAGTTCTATGCCTCCGTGTTCCCGAACTCGAAGGTGGGAGCGGTTCACACCGCGCCGTCCGAATTCCCGGGCGGCGAGGAAGGCGAGGAGCTGACCGTGGAGTTCACGGTGCTCGGCCGGCCATTCATCGGCCTGAACGGCGGACCGGATTTCAAGGCCAACGAGGCGGTCAGCTTCATGGTGATCACGGAGAACCAGGAAGAAACCGATCGCTACTGGGATGCCATCACGAAAAACGGCGGTGCGGAAAGCGCCTGCGGTTGGTGCAAGGACAAGTGGGGCTTCTCCTGGCAGATCACGCCGCGCGTGCTGCTCGAAGCGACGAGCAATCCCGACCGCGCGGTCGCCAAACGCGCTTTCGAAGCGATGATGCCGATGCGAAAAATCGATATCGCGACGATCGAAGCGGCGGTCAGAGGCGAGTCGCAAGCTTGAGCAGGATCGCCGGGGCGACGCTGAGCTCGCTGTTCCCGATGACGGCCGCAGCAATCAATACCCGGATGACGACGCGAGGTCGGCGGCGCACGTGAACGCCGCTGCGGCGCAGCGCTAACGCATCCATTGCACCCGCAGGCTCAGCGCCACCCGAGCTCCGGCGCCACGTACTTCAATATGCTCTCGATGACGTGCGCGTTGTACTCGACGCCGAGCTGATTCGGCACCGTGAGCAGCAAGGTGTCGGCCGCCGAGATTGCCTCGTCCTGCGCGAGCTGCTTCACGAGCACGTCGGGCTCGGCGGCGTACGTGCGGCCGAAGACCGCCCGGTTGCTCGGCTCGATATAGCCGATCGAGTCCTGGTCGTTGCGGCTGCCGCCGAAATAGGCGCGGTCGCGATCGTCGACGAGCGCGAAGATGCTGCGGCTCACCGAGACGCGCGGCTCGCGCGCGTGGCCCGCCTCCTTCCAGGCTTCGCGATAGGCCTCGATCTGCTTGCGCTGCTGCACGTGCAGCGGCTCGCCGGACTCGTCGGTCTTCAGCGTCGAGCTCTGCAGGTTCATGCCGAGCTGCGCGGCCCACCTGGCCGTGTCGTTCGTGCCCGAGCCCCACCAGATCCGCTCGCGCAGCCCCTCCGAATACGGCTCGAGGCGCAGCAGCCCGGGAGGGTTCGGGAACATTGGGCGCGGGTTCGGTTGCGCGAAGCCCTCGCCCTTCAGCAGCTCGAGGAACACCAGCGCGTGCCGGCGGGCCATGTCCGCGTCGGTCTCGCCTTCCTGCGGCGCGTAGCCGAAGTAACGCCAGCCGTCAATCACCTGCTCCGGCGACCCGCGGCTGATGCCGAGCTGCAGCCTGCCGCCCGAGATGAGGTCCGCCGCGCCGGCGTTCTCAGCCATGTACAGCGGGTTCTCGTAGCGCATATCGATGACGGCCGTGCCGATCTCGATCCGGCTCGTGCGCGCGCCGATGGCCGCGAGCAGCGGGAACGGCGAGCCGAGCTGCCGCGCGAAGTGATGCACGCGGAAGTACGCGCCGTCGGCGCCGAGCTCCTCGGCCGCGACCGCAAGCTCGATCGACTGGAGCAGCGAATCGGACGCCGTCCGCACTTGCGAATGGGGCGACGGCGACCAGTGCCCGAACGACAGGAATCCGATTTTCTTCACGGTGGGTCCATCCTCTCCGGCGGGAGTCACTCCTATGCTCTCCCGCCCATGCTAGAGGATATCTGAAGGCAGCTGGCAGTACGTCCAAGTACCTTACGGATACAGGCCGATGGGGTCCGGCGGACTCGCCAGCCCTCCAGCGCCGCCCCGGAGCGCAAGCGCCGAGCGGCCGCCCTCCGCGGGCGCCGACGGAGACATCCGGCCGGACGCCCTCGAAAGGACCGCCTACATCTCGATGTCGAGCACGACCTCGACGGAATCGCCGCCGCCCTCGACCGTGAAGCGGTTGATGCCGCGCCTGAAATGCTCCGACAACGCCTTGAGATCGACGTTGCCGGTGCCCGCGGTCTCCTACGACGGGAATCTCAGAACCGACATTCTCTGCTTCGAATTCCTCTCAGTTCCGAGCACCTCGGCGCCCATCAGCCTGACGGGCGCCCGAGAAGTTTGCCGCCCCGCCGCGGAAGTCATTATGATGAGACCACTGCTTGCTCAGGGGGTTGGAGATGAGATTTCGACCTGCGGCTACCGGTGTCCTCGCAGCGGCCCTGCCCTTCTGCATGCCTGCGTTCGCTCACCACAGCCAGGCCATGTTCGACCAATCGCAAGAAATACTGATCGAAGGGACTGTCGCTCGCTTCGACTGGAAGAACCCGCACATGTATCTGATCGTCGAGACCATCGGGCCGGACGGCAAGCCGGCGCTGATCGAGGGCGAAGGTCTCGCGATCACCCAGGCGCTCGTCGACGGCCTTCGCCGCGAGGCGCTTCAGCCCGGCACGCCGGTCGTGATGCGCGCGAACCCGAATCGCGGCGGCTGGGGCAAGCAAGTCCGCATTCTGGACGTCACGACCGAGGACGGCGAGATCCATCCGTTCTACGCCGCGAATACCCGCAACCGCACGCTGACGCCGGCCGAGAGCCTCGAAGGCAAATGGGCGCCGTCCAGGGCCGCGCTCGGCGCGGGCTTCGGCGCGATGGCGCGCTGGCCGCTGACGGCGGAGGCGCGCGCCGCGCAGGCGGAGATGGCCGCCGACGGGCTCTGCTTCGTGGAGCCCGTGCCGTTCCTCGCGGTGCTCGACGAGATGCGCACGATCGAGCTCGGCGAGGACGTCGTCGTGCTGCACTTCGACAACTCGGGCGACCACGTCGTGCGCACGGTCTACATGAACGCCGAGCATCCGGCGGATGTGGAGCCGTCGCTGCACGGCCATTCGGTCGGCTGGTGGGAAGGGGATACGCTCGTCATCGACACGATCGGCTACGAGCCGAACCCGTCCGGCCTCGGCGGCAACGTCCCGTCGAGCGCGGCCAAGCATACGGTCGAACGGCTGACGCTCACGGACGATCGGCTGCGGGTGCGCTACGAGATCACGGTCGAGGACCCGGTCTATCTCGAACGGCCCGCCACGCTGACGCAGCAGTGGGACCATCGTCCGGACCTCGACTTCTCGCCGCCTTCGGAAGCCTGTGACGACGAGGTCGCGGCCCGCTATCGCGACCACGTGCCGGAGTAAGCGGCCGCCCATGCGCTGACATCGGCCGCGCCGACGTCAGCGGGCATCCGTCTCTCGAATCCTCTCCATATCGGGATCGGCCCGCATCCGGCGCGGCCGTGTCCCGCCGCCCGGCTTCGGTTTATGATGGCCGCCGAAACGTGTCCGGGGGAGGGACGACGATGAGAACAAGAATGCTCGGATGGGCCGGACTCGTCGCAGCCTCGATCGCGCTGCCGGCCCTGGCGCAACGCGACGTGCCGATGCGAAACGACATCCCGGTCGCGCCCAGGGGGCTCGTCGTGCCGCCGCTGCCGAAGGAGCCGGTGGTCTACGACACCGCCGAGGGTCAGAGGATCCGGCTCTCGGTCATCGCGCGCGGCCTCGAGCAGCCGTGGAGCATCGCGTTCCTGCCGGGCGGCGATCTGCTCGTGACGGAAAGGCCCGGGCGCCTGCGCCTGATCCGCGACGGGAAACTTATCGCCGATCCGGTAGAGGGCGTCCCCGAGGTCGTCGCCGGCGGCATCTCGGCCGGGCTGTTCGACCTCGCGCTGCATCCGGACTTCGACACGAACGGCTATGTCTACTTCGCGTACACGAAGGCGGTGCCCGAGGGCGACACGCGGCTCGCGATTGCCCGCGGCCGCTGGGACGGCAGCCGGCTCGTCGGCACGGAGGACATCTTCCTGACCCGCGGCGGCTCGTCGCGCCTCGCGTTCGGTCACGACGGGATGCTGTACTCGTCCGCGGGAGGCACGGTGCTGCGCCTCACGCCCGACGGCGACGTGCCGCCCGACAATCCGTTCGTCGGCGACGAGAGCCAGCCGCCCGAGGTCTTCACGTTCGGCCATCGAAACACGCTCGGCCTGGCGGTGCATCCGGTCACCGGCGAGATCTGGCAGAACGAGAACGGCCCGAACGGCGGGGACGAGATCAACGTGCTCGAGCCGGGCGGCGACTACGGCTGGCCCCGCGTCAGCCTCGGCCGCGCGTACCACGGCCCCTGGCACTCCGGGAAGTTTCAAGCGGAAGGCGTCATCGATCCGATCGTCTACTGGATGCCGTCGATCGCCGTCTCCGGGCTGACGTTCTACACGGGCGACGCGCTGCCGCTGTGGAAGGGCGACGTGTTCGTCGGCGGCCTCAGGACCGGCGAGATACCGGGCACGGGGCACGTCGAGCGCATCGTGTTCAACCTCGAGATGCAGGAGGTTCGCCGCGAGTCGCTGCTCGTCGATCTGCGTCAGCGGATCCGCGACATCCGCATGGGCCCGGACGAGCTGCTCTACGTGCTGACCGGCGAGGACGACGGCGCGGTGCTGCGGATCGAGCCGGCCGAATGAGGCCGATGAGGCCGGGCGTCCCGCTCTTCCGCGAATGACTGCGACTTCGTTTACCATCCTGCGCTCGTCCGATCGAGGGGGAGGAGGACCATGCCGACCACGATGACGGGTTCCTGCCTGTGCGGCGCACTGCGCTTCGAGGCCCGCGGCGAACCCTTGTTCCAGGGCTTTTGCCAATGCGTCGACTGCCGCAAGGTCGGGTCCGGGCGCTACCCGGCCATCGGCATGCCGTCGGATACCGTGACGATCACGGGAGAGAGCCGCCGCTACGCCAAGCCGGGCGACAGCGGCAAGATGGTGTATCGCAACTTCTGCCCGACCTGCGGCAGCATGGTTTTCGATCAGGGCGACGCGATGCCCGGCGTGACGATCGTCAACGCGGCGCTGCTCGACGAGCCGGAGCGCTTCACACCTCAGCACGTTATCTACGCGCGAAGCGCGCTGCCCTGGGATCACATCGATCCGATCCTGCCCCGGTTCCCGGCGATGCCGCCCGGCTGACGAGACGCCCGGGCCGGGCCGCGCCCGCGGCCGAGGCCGAGATCGAAGCGGCACTGCCGCCTCGCCCGTGCCGGCATGCACGGTGCGCGTCTGTTGCACGCGGGCGCTCGCAAGGGCTAGCCTGAGGGGCCTTCCTCGAGGCTCTCCGGCATGAACGTCAGCGCGAACCGCCGGCGGCGATGGGCCGCGGCAGCGGTGACTGCGGCCGTCGTGGCCGCCGCTGCGATCGCGATGCTTTCGCGCGCGGCGCTCGAGGCCGAGCGCGGCGCGGAAGACGCCGACGCGCTCGGCGTCTCGCCGTTCGACCTCCTCGCGGCATCCGTCGACGAGGATTTTCCGCGGCCGCCGTCGCCGCACGTCTTCGAGTTCCCGGCCGATCACGCGGCCCACGACGACTACCGCACGGAGTGGTGGTCTCTGAGCGGCACGCTGAGCGGCCCGGGCGACGCCGGCCAGCCGCGTCTCGGCGTGCAATGGCTCCTCATGCGCATCGGGCTGCGCGCGCCGTCGCGCGGCGAGGCGGAGCCGGCCGAGGACCGGTCGGCCTGGAGCACGTCGCAGATCTACGCGGGCCTCTTCTCGATCTCGTCGCCTGCCGGTGCCGGGCTCGAGGCGAGCGGCAGGCTGAGCCGCGGCGCGGCGGGTCTCGCCGGCGCGAGCGCGCCGCCCGTGCGCATCTGGCTCGAGAGCTGGCGCCTCACCGAGCTCGAGCGGGCCGCCGACGCGCCGGCCCTCGCGCTCCGCCTCGATGCGGAAGGGATCGAGCTCGACCTCGAGCTCCGCAACGCGAAGCCGCCGGTCACGGCCGGCGACGTCGGCAGTCCGGGCGCGCCCGCGCCGTTCCAGTTCTACACGCAGCCGCGTGTCGAGGCGCAGGGCACGCTCGTCGCGGACGGGCGGCGGATCGAGGTCGCGGGCCGCTTCTCGTTCGAGCACGCATGGGGCGAGCTGCCGCTGCCGGGCGGCCCCGTCGGCACCGACCGCTTCACGCTGCACCTCGACGACGGCAGGGAGCTGATCCTGCTGCGCACGCATCGCACGCGCGCCGGCGGCGAGCGGACGGCGTCGACGACCGGGCTGCTGGTCGGCCCCGACGGCTCGGCCTCGCCGCTCGGCGACGACGACGTCCTGCTCGAGCCGGTCGGGCACTGGACCAGCCCGCGCACGGGCATCCGTTATCCGATAAGGTGGAGCCTCGAGGTCCCCGACCGGGACCTCGCCCTGGCGCTGACGCCGCCTGTGGCGGACCAGGAAGGCGAAGCGTGGCTGCGGTTCTGGGCCGGCCCGGTCCGGGTCGACGGGACGGCGGCCGGCGCGGGTTTCGTGCAACTCAACGGATACGCCGAGTGATGGACGCGCGACTCTTCGAACGCTTGCCCGCCGCGCGCCTGCGGAGGCTTGCGGCCGTGACGGCGGCCGCGGCGGCGCTGCTCGTCGCGGGCTGCAGCGGCACCGACGGCGGCGCCCTCGTGAAAGCGGAGCCCGGTCCGGTCCCGGCCGCGCCGCAGCGGATGGGCGACCCGGAGATCGGCCGCGACGTGATCGAAAGCGGCCGGTACATGACCTGCGGCATGCCGTACGCCGCGTGGCGCAGGGTCGGCGGCGCGCCCGGATCCGGCGCCGAGTCTTCGGCGAGCCGCGACGGCCTGCCCTACTACATGAGCGTCACGGAGGACGAGCGCGGCGTCGAGATCGCGAACGCGAACTGCCTGCTGTGCCACGCCGCGCTGTTCGACGGCGAGCCGGTCATCGGGCTCGGCAACGAATCGCTCGACTTCACGGACGACCCGAGCGAGCTTGCGGACGCGGTCGGCGCTTACGTGCTCGGCCCCGAGCAGGCCGAGACGTGGCGCAAATGGGCGGATCGGATCGCCGCGATCGCGCCGTACATGATCACGGACACCGTCGGCGTGAATCCGGCGCCGAACCTGACGCTCGCGCTGATCGCGCACCGCGATGCGAAAACGCTCGCGTGGCACGACACGCCGCAGATGGAGCCGCCGCCCGAGCGGCCGCTGCCGATCAGCGTCCCGCCGTGGTGGCGCGTGGCCAAGAAGCACGCCGTGTTCTACAACGGCATGGGGCGCGGCGATCAAGTGCGCTTCATGATGATGAAGTCGCTGGTCTGCACCGACGGCGTCGACGAGGCCGAGCGCATCGAGGAGATGTTCACGCACGTGCGCGCGTACATCGCGTCCCTCGAGCCGCCCGCCTACCCTTACCCGATCGACGAGGCGCTCGCGGCGCGCGGCGAGCCGATCTTCGCTGAGCACTGCTCGTCCTGTCACGGCACGTACGGCGAGGACGGCGAGTACCCGAACCGGCTGGTCGCGCTCGACGTCGTCGGCACCGATCCCGCGTACGCGCTGCAGGCCTACGAGGATTCCGATCGCTTCATGCGCTGGTTCAACCGCTCCTGGTACGGCGAGCGCGCCGAGGCGCGCCCGGCGCCGGGGTACGTAGCGCCGCCGCTCGACGGCGTATGGATCACCGCGCCGTTCCTGCACAACGGCTCCGTGCCGACGATCGAAGCGCTGCTCGACAGCCGCAAGCGCCCGACGTACTGGATTCGCAGCTTCGATTCCCGCGACTACGATCCGGACGCGCTCGGCTGGAGATACCGCGAGCTCGATTACGGCAAGGCGGGGGCCGCGAGCGCGCGCGAGCGCGAGCGGATCTACGACACGACGCTCGAGGGGTACTCGAACGCCGGCCACACGTTCGGCGACGAGCTGACGGCCGACGAGCGGCGCGCGCTGATCGAGTACATCAAGACGCTCTGACGCGGACGCGCGCCGGACCTTCAATCACTGCGGCGGACCGGAGCTCGTCCACAGGGGCTCGCCGGTGTCGGCTCGGATCATCGACGAGGCGTTCGCCGTGTTCGTGCCGTTGCGCGCCCTGTAGCCCGTCACCGTGATCACGTCGCCGGGCTTCAAGGTTCGGCGCGAGAGACCGGCGCGCGCGAGGGCGTTCACGCCGAGGAGCTCGACAGCCCAGCGGGCGGTGTTGCCCTCGGCGTCCGAGGCGTCGATGTGCACCCACGTGTGCGGGTTGGTCCATTCGATCTCCGCCACCTTGCCGGTGATCTCGACGGGCTGGCCGATATCGAACTCCGCCGAGAACGAATGATGTGCATCGGCGCAAGCCCAAGCGAGGGCGGAAACGAGCGCAACGCTCACCGACATCGGCCTTCTCACGAGCCCCATCCTCCCGACTCCCGGTCGCCGTTCATCCCGTAGACGTCAATAGTATACTTTCGATACATAAGCGAAATAACGATAAGCGCTGCAAGGAGAGCACATGAGACGGCCGGCGGCTGCACTTCTTCTGATCCTGACAAGCCTGCCGCTGCATGCGCAGTGGTTCGACTGGCGCTCGCCGCTCGTGCCGCGCACGGCAGACGGCCGTCCGGACATGCATGCGCCCGCGCCCGAAACGGCGGACGGAAGACCGGATCTGACCGGGCTGTGGGTGCCGGAGGACGCGCGCGGGAGCCTGTTCGACGAGTCGAAGATTCTCGGCTGGGCGCTCGACCTGAGAGCCGAGCGGGAACGGCGCTTCTACACGGACGATCCGCGGTTTCATTGTCTGCCGAGCGGACCGAGCTCGTATCCGGCCGGCGCGTCGGTCGGCGGCATGCGCCGGATCGTGCAGCATCCGGAATTCATCGCCGTCCTGAATCCCGACATGACCTATCGCGAGATCTTCATGGACGGCCGCGAGCTCGAGGACGAGCCGATCCTGCCGACGTGGCTCGGGTACTCGGTCGGCCGCTGGGAAGGCGATACGCTCGTCGTCGAGAGCAACGGCTACAACGACAAGACGTGGCTCACGCGCGAGGGGCTGCCGCACACGGAGCAGCTGCGGATCACCGAACGGTACACGCGGCTCGACTACGGTCACATGAAGCTCGAGATCACCTACGACGATCCGGGCACGTTCACCGAGCCCGTGCACGCGATCGTCGATCTCGTGCATCGGCCGGACGGCGCGATGCTCGAGGTCATCTGCAACGAGTCCGAGACGGGGCGCCAACACTACAGCGGCAATCTCGAGCAGGCGGAGCAGAAGGTCGTCGAAGTCCCGGAGGAGCTCCTGCAGCGCTACGTCGGCACCTACCGCGGCGTGTGGCTCGGCAACACGATCACCGCCGTCGTGACCCTCGAGGACGGCGAGCTCTATCTCGAGCGCACGCCGCGCTACTCCGACACGGGCGGCAACACGAATTCCGACAAGTCCCGCCTGATCCCGCAGTCCGAGAACGCGTTCGACAGCAGCTTCGGCCTCGGCTGGGTCTTCAATGTCAACGAGGACGGCGAAGTCGAAAGCGTCTCCGAGGTGCACGTCTCCGGCGCGTGGGCCTTCCCCCGCGTCTCACCCTGACCCGCGACGCCCGTCGACGCCAAGGAGGGCGCTGCGTGATATGCGCTCCTTGGGGAGCGTGCGAGCCATGGATGGCGAGCCCGCAGCCGACATGGACGTCTTCACGGCGGTCCCCAAGGAGCGCATATCACGCAGCGCCCGACCCGCGCCGACGCTAATCGACTAATGCGAGCACAAGGCCGATTTCGCGAGGCCTCAATCGAGCCCCTTCGACATCGTCTCCCAGTTCGGATTCGTGCACAGCGAGCACTCCGGGCCGACGAACATCGAGCCCGCTTCCTCGTCGTCCTTGAACACGTAGCGCAGCCAGCTCGACGCAACGTTCGCGAACTCCCCGCCACCGGGATGAAATACCGTCGCCGTATGCCCCGCGTTGTCCCGCGCGCCGTAGAACACCGGCACGTGATCGATGAGCTCGAAGTTCGCCTGCGCGGGCTCGTACATGAAATCCACCTCGCCGCCGTTGATCAGCAGCACCGGACCGTGCAGCCTGGCGAGATCGTCCGTGCTCGCGAAGCCGCCGCCCGGCGCATCCGGATTCCGCGGCTGGACGGCCGAGTTGAACATGCCGATCGTGCCGACCCGCGGATCCGCGCCGGCGCTGACCGACATGAAGCCGCCGCACGACTGCCCCATCGCCGCCATCCGGTCGACCGCGACCTTGCCGGCGAGCGGCGAATCGGCGCGCGCATGCTCGCGCTCGGCCCAGTCGAATGCGGCGATCATGTGCTCGGCCGTCCCGCGCACACCTTCCTGCCCCTCCACGGGCACCGTCGAGATCACGAGAAACCCGTGCGACGCGATCGTCGACAGAAACTCCCCGTAGCGCGTGCTGTCGATCGCGCAGCCCCCGTTGCCCCAGGCCATGACCGGCAGCGTATCCGTGTCCGGGAAGGCGCTGAGATCGGCAGGCCGATAGACGACGTGGCCCGGCAGCCCGAAAGCCGGCTCCGACACGACCTCGTACGGCCCCGGTATCGCCTCCGGCGCCCCTTCGCGCGGCAGCTCCCGCGCGATCTGCTCGAAAGTGATGCCGGGCGGCTGCGCGTGCGCGGCGCCGGCGGCGCCGATCAGAAGGGCGAGCGCGATGCTCCGATTGTTCTTGTTCACGTGTGTCTCCCCCAGGGTCGAGACGCCCATGGTCGCGCCCGCGGGCGCCGCCCGCAAGCCCCGTTCTCCGGGAAGGCTGCGCAGCCAAGGAGGTTGCGGGCGGCTTTGATCGGGGCGGCGCCGGGAACCGGCCGACCTATTCGGGCTTCACCGTCTTCGCGAAAGCCGGCTGCGGGCGCGCCATCTCCTCGAGCAGCCACGTCTTCAGCACGTCGAACGCGACGGCCGGCGTGTCGACGCACTTGAAGAGCTCGAGATCTTTCTCCGCGATCGTGCCGTACCGCACGAGGGCCTCGAAGTCGACCACCTCCCGCCAGAAGCTTTCGCCGTACAGCAGCACCGGAATACGCCTCGAGAGCTTTCTCGTCTGCGACAGCGTCAGAATCTCGAACACCTCGTCCAGCGTGCCGAACCCGCCCGGAAACGCGACCATCGCGCAGGCGAGATGCGCGAACCAGAGCTTGCGCATGAAGAAGTAATGGAACTCGAAGCCGAGCCCGGGCGTGATGTACGGATTCGGCCGCTGCTCGTGCGGCAGGCCGATGTTGAGCCCGATCGTGCGCCCGCCCGCGTCGCGCGCGCCGCGGTTCGCGGCCTCCATGATCCCGCCGCCCCCGCCGGTGCAGATGACGAACGGCTCGGACCCCCGGTTCATCGTCAACGCCCATTCCGTCACGAGCCGGGCAAGCTCGCGCGCCTCGGCGTAGTAGCGGCCGAGCGGCCCGTCCGGTCCGAGCCGGGCCGATCCGAAGAAGACCACGGTCTCCTTCACGTTCTCGCGGCGCAGGGCCTGCATCGGCTGCAGGTACTCCGCGAGAATGCGCAGCGGCCTCCCATCGTCGCTGTCGAGAAACTCCCTGTCGTAGTACGCAAGAATCGGGTTCCGGTGCGTCTTGCTCATATCCCTTTCCATCCAATGGCAGAAGCGCCGCAGCGCGGGCTCGAGGGCCGACCCGGCTCGGCGCCCGGCCGTGCCGCCGCACGGGCTCCATCCGGCGCCGCGTCGCCCCGCTCCGGAGCAGCGGGGTTATACTCGAAACGCCCGCCGGGAGGGTCGGTGAGAACGACGAGAATAGCGCAGCAGGGCGAAGCCTTGCGCTGCGCCTTCGGCCGGTTCGTATGTCGGCCGCGATGCGTTTTCGAATACTATCGCTGCATTCATCCCGCCCTGGAGATCAAAGGAGCACGGCCGATGAAGCCCTTCCTCGCCCCGATTCGAGCCGCCGCCGCAGTGCTCGCCCTCGCCGTCTCGGCCGCCGCCCTGGCTCAGCTCGGCCAGCCGACACCGATCGGCGAGGGCCCGTGGGAGATCGAGACCGAGGCCGGGGTCGTCCGCGTCTCGGTGCTGTCGCGCGACGTTGAGTCGCCGTGGAGCCTCGTGTTCCTGCCGGACGGGGACATGCTGCTGACCGAAAGACCCGGGCGGCTGCGCGTGATCCGCGACGGCCAGCTCGATCCGAAGCCGATCGAGGGGCTGCCGGAGATCGTCAGCGTCAGCATCGGCGGGCTGATGGGGCTCGCGCTCCATCCGAATTTCGACAGCAACCGATTGATCTATTTCGCCTACACGAAGCCGCATCCGGAGGACGCCGCGCTGACGTCGCTCGCCGTCGCACGGGCCCGCTGGGACGGCGGCCATACGCTGGCAGACGTCGAGGACGTGTTCGTCGCGAAGGACTGGTACAGCTCCGCGATGGCGGCGTCCAACGACCGCTGCTGCGGCCAGGGCCCGGCCTCGGGCAGCTACGGCGCGCGTATCGCGTTCGACGGTGACGGGCACCTTTACGTCACGAGCGGCGATCGGAACTGGGGCGAGAAGGCGCAGGACCCGCAGTCCCATCTCGGCAAGATCCTCCGCCTGAACGACGACGGCTCGGTCCCCGAGGACAATCCCTTCGTCGGCATGGACGGCTATCTGCCGGAGCTCTTCACGCTCGGCCACCGCAATCCGACGGGCCTTCGCTTCGATCCCGCAACGGGCGTGCTGTGGTCGACGGAGTTCGGACCGCGCGGCGGCGACGAGCTGAACCGCATCGAGGCCGGCCAGAACTACGGCTGGATCCTGATCACGCAGGGCGAGCATTACGACGGCGCCGAGAAGGCGCTCGGCTCGAGCGGGATCGAAGGTTACGTGGACCCGGTGGTCGCGTGGCCGCCGTCCGGTAACCCGGGCAACGTGATCGTCTATCGCGGCGATCTCTTCCCGGCGTGGCAGGGCAACGTGCTCGTCGCCGCGATGTCGCGGCCCGGCGCGCTGGTCCGCGTGATCCTCGACGAGGACGGCAACTTCGTCCGCGAGGAGCGCATGCTGACCGAGCTCGGCCAGCGCATGCGCGACGTCGTCGAGGCGCCCGACGGGCGGATCTTCGTGCTGACGGAAGCGTCCCCGATGGCCTCGCCGGGCGCGATCCTGGTGCTCGAGCCCGCGAAGTAGAGCGCTTTCGTCCCGGCGTCGCCCGCATGGCGGGCGGCGCCGCGTGGCTCAGAAGAGCTGCGGCGCCACCTCGTGCAGATAGCGGCTCCACACGTCGGGCGTGTGCCCGCCGAGCGTCACGCGAAAGGTATGCTCGACGCCGTGCTCGGTGAGCTGCTCGGAGAACGCCTTGTTCGCGTTGAAGAGCGTATCCTCCGTGCCGCAGCCGATCCAGAGCAGATGGAGGCTCTCGTTGATCTGCCGCGCGTTCGCGAGCGCGGCCGGCATGTCGATGCCGCCCCAGTCCGGATTGTTCGCGATCTGCATCGCGGAGCTGAAGCCCGCGACCGCGGTGAACAGCTCGGGATGGCTGAGCCCGATCGCAAACGCCTGGCCGCCGCCCATCGACAACCCGGCGATAGCGCGGTGCTCGCGATCCGCGAGCACCCGGAAGCGTGATTCGACGTTCGGGATCAAATCGTTGACGAAATCGACCGCGAACTCCTCCATGTCCGTCTTGTAGGCTGCCGCGCCCCGGCGCCGCTCGCCTTCCGGGAGCCGGCTCGTGTAGCCGTACGGCATCACGACGACGAGCGGCTCGAGCCTTCCTTCCGCGATCAGGTTGTCGAGGATCACGTTCGCTTGCTGCCGGTCGATCCACGTGCGCTCGTCGCCGCCCGCGCCGTGCAGCAGGTAAAGCACGGGGTACCGGTCGGCGCTCGAGCCGTAGCCGGGCGGCAGGTAGACCACGACCTCGCGCTCGCGATCGAGCGACTTCGAGTGGTAGGCGAACGTCTCGACGTCGCCGTGCGGAACGTCGCGGATCTCGAGGTACGCCGGGACGGCCTCGGCCCGCTCGGGCGCCTGCGCGGAGGCGGTCGCCGCAGCGAGCGCGAACGCGGCCGCAATGGACCAAAGAGCGAGTCTCGTTGTTCTCATGAAGGGTTCCTCGTTTCCGCCGTCGATGGTCCGCGGCGAGCGCGGGATTACGGCGCGCCCGCTACAGCTGCCTGACCCGCACGTTGCGGAACCGGACGGTGCCGGCGCCGTGCTGCAGCGCGATCGGCCCCGCGGAGAGCTGCGAATCCTCGACGTCGACCATGTCGCGGCCGTTCAGCACGACCTTGAGGCGGTTGCCTTCGGCGGTGATGTTGAAGCGGTTCCACTGCCCGCCGGTATAGACGAACTGGGACGGCTCGGCGACGTTCATGATCGCCCCCGTCCGGTAAGTCTGATCCGGCCGAGTGTCGAAAATGTTGACCTCGTAGCAGGACCTCTCGTCGACGGCCGCGGGGTCGGCGCAGCGGATGAAGACGCCGCTGTTCGCCTGCGTGTCGACCCAGAACTCGAGCTCGAGCTCGAAGTCGCCGAAGCTCATGTCGCTGACCACGAAGCTCGCCTGCGAGCTCTGGTCCGCCGTGATCGCGCCGTCCTCGACCCGCCAGTTGCCGTCGCCGAGCACGCTCCAGTTGGACAGGTCTCGGCCGTTGAACAGCGTCAGCCAGCCGTCGGCATCGGGCCGAGGGTCGCTGCTGCACGCGCCGAGCAGCACGAGCGGGACCGGGACCAGAACCAGGCGGATCGCGTCAATCACAGTTCGCATAGAGTTTCCCCCGACAAATGAGCGTCTCGATTCGTTTTCGGCCGGATCCCTGTCGCCCGGCACCTCCCGAAGCCTTACCCTCGGCCGGGCTCCGACATCATCCGCGATTCCCCGGCCGGACGACACCCGGCCGGCGTGCGGGGCGCCGGGGTAGGCAGGAAGGTCGCTTTCGGCGAAATTATAGTGGAGCCGGCCCGCGAATCGACCGGCGAGGGGCTGCAGCGCAGCGACCGTCCTCGAAACGGTTCACGCCCTGTAATATTGACGAAAACCACATAAGGGGAAAGCACTATGCGGCCAGTCATCCGGAACCCAGCTCTGTTCGCGGCCGGCGCCCTCCTCGCGCCCGCGGCGTTCGCCCATCACGGCTTCGGCACGTTCGTGATGGACGTCGACATCGAGATCACGGGCACGGTCACGGGCGTCGACTTCGTCAACCCGCATTCGTGGCTGTATCTCGACGTCGTGGACGAGAACGGCCAGACCGTCGCGATGCGCTGCGAGATGCGCTCCGCGAATACACTGCGCCGCTCGGGCTGGACTCCGGACCTGTTCCCGATCGGCAAGGAGATCACGATCACCGGCTCGCCGGACCGCGACGACCCGTACTCCTGCTACGTCAGCACCCTGATCTTCGAGGACGGCTCGCGGCTCGACCGTTACGGCCAGATCACGGCGCCCGTGGAGATCGGCCAGGGCGAGCGGCCGCTGCGGCTCGCGAACGGCGAGCCGAACATCTCGGGCGACTGGGCGCAGGAGCAGCGCGTCATGACCGACCCGCGCGGCCAGCGCGGAACGCTCGTGCCGCTCAGCGAGGCCGAGAAGTACGCGGACGACCCGGAGGCCGCGGGCGTGATCGGCGGCGCGCGCGGCACCGAGCAGGCCGCCATCCGGGCCGAGGCCCTGCGCCTCGTCCAGGAGGGGCAGTTCGAGACCGCCGCCGAAGCCGAGGCGGCGATCAGGGCCAGGAATGCGGCGGACGGCGGCCGCGGCGGGCAATTCAATTTCGGCGGCGGCGTGAACCTCACCGAGGCCGGCCAGGCCGCGCTCGACGCGATGGAGCCCCGCAGCCGGTATGAGATGTCGTGCGTCTTCACGAGCGTCGCAACGGAATGGAGCGGCGACTCCGGCGAGGTGGTCAACCGCGTGATCCAGCGCGGCGACACGATCACGATCCAGTACGGGCGGCTCGGGATCGAGCGCACGGTCCACATGAACATGACCGAGCACCCGGACGACATCGAGCCGAGCTTGACCGGCCATTCGATCGGCCGCTGGGAAGGCGACACGCTGATCGTCGACACGATCGGCTTCCAGGCGGGCCTGTTCAACGCCCGGATACCGCACAGCGACCAGCTGCATCTCGTCGAGGAGTTCTCGCTCGATCCGGAGACGCAGCAGCTTCGCCGGAGCTACGTCGCGACCGATCCGCTCTACTGGACCGAGGAGCAGACGGGCTCGACGATGACGAACGTCTCCGACGTGCCGTACTTCACGGAGGCCTGCGCGGATCTGACGATCGACGAGGACGCGGAGCTCGGCCCGCGAGCCTGAACGCGCAGCGCACCGCCGGCATGCACATTCGTCCCGTCACACGCGGCGACCGGGACGAATGGCTGCGCATGCGCCTGACGCTCTATCCGGACAGCACGCCGGACGAGGTCGACGAGTGGCTCGATAACGCGGACCAGGGAACCCTGCGCGTCGGCGTCGCCGTATTCGTCGCGGACCGCGGCGACGGCCGGCTCGCGGGGTTCGCCGAGATCGGCCTCCGCAGCTACGCCGAAGGCTGCCTCTCGACGCCGGTGGCGTTTCTCGAGGGCTGGTACGTCGATCCGGATGTGCGCCGCGCCGGCCTCGGCGCCGCGCTCGTTCGCACGGTCGAGGACTGGGCCCGGGCGCGCGGCCTCACCGAGCTCGCCAGCGACACGACCCTCGACAACGAGATCAGCCTGCGCGCCCACCTCGCGCTCGGCTTCGAGGAGGTCGAGCGCCAGATCTGCTTCCGCAAACGCCTCTAACCCGGTGCCAGGCACCACCCCCCGAAAAAGGTGTCCGAAAAAGGTGTCAGACACCTTTTCCCGCGCGAAAAAGGTGTCAGACACCTTTTTTCTGAGGCGAAAATGGTGTCAGACACTTTTTTTCTGGATACCTTTTTCTGACACCTTTTCCGCGAAAAAAGGTGTCAGACACCTTGTTCGGGACACCTTTTTCGGCGGCCGACGCCGCTTTCGCGCACCATTTTGGAGCGCGGCGCCGATTTTTCCGGCACGGGGCTTGCACGAGACCATGGCGAGGTACGACGACATGGAACGCAAGCACGCCGTCGGGGTTCCGCTCGAGCGGCTCGCCGTCTGGGATCCGGAGAGCGAGGCGCAGCTGCGCTGCACCCAGAACGGCCTGTTCGAGCAGGTGCTCGGCGAGGTCGTCGCAGCGCTCGACCGCGACGCGGTCGAGTACACGCTGATGGGCGGGATCGCGTCGACGGGCCTCGGCCGCCCGCGATGGACCCACGACATCGACGTCTTCGTGCGCCCGTCCGTCGCGGACTCGGCCCTCGACGCCCTTGCCCACGCGGGCTTCGACACCGAGCGCACCGACACGACGTGGCTCTTCAAGGCGTTCAAGCACGGCGTGCTCGTCGACGTGATCTTTCGCTCCACGGGCGGGTTCTATCTGGACGACGAAATGATCGCGCGCTCGGTCGAGCGCGACTTCATGGGCCATCGCGTGCGGCTGATCGCGCCCGAAGATCTCCTGGTCATCAAGGCGGCGGTGCACGACGAGCAAGGGCCGCGCCACTGGCACGACGCGCTCGGCGTGATCGGCATCAACGAGCTCGATTGGGACTACCTCCTCCGCCGCGCGCGGCAGGCACCGAGGCGCGTGCTGAGCCTGCTGGTCTACGCGCACTCCCTCGACAAGAACGTGCCCAACTACGTCGTGCGCGCGCTGTATCGAGAGATCTACGAAAGTTGAGACCGGCGGAACGGGCGTGATGGAGCCGAAGCATCTGATAGGCCGCATTCGCGAGGCGCTCGCGACGGACCCGCGCACGAACGTGCTGGACATCACCATCAAGGTCACGGGCGGCAAGGCGTTCCTGATCGGCGAGGTCGCGTCGGAGGAGCGCAAGCGGGCCGCGGCGGACGTCGTCGGCGAGATGCTGCCCCCGGACGTGGAGCTGGTCGACGAGCTATGGATCGCGACGTACAACGAGCCGGGACAGCCCGAGACGCTGGGCTAGTGCGCATCGCCGCCGTCGGCGACGTGCACGTCGGGCTCGACATGCGGGGCGAGCTGCGCCGCAGCTTGTCGACCGTCGCCGAGCACGCGGACGTCCTGCTGCTCGCCGGAGACCTGACGCAGCACGGCTCGCGCGAGGAAGGCAGGCTGATGGCCGAGGAGGTCGCGGACGTGCGCATCCCGACCGTCGCGGTGCTCGGCAACCACGACTACCATCAGGATGCCCAGGACGCGATCCGCGCGGACCTCGAGCACGCCGGCGTGACCGTGCTCGAGGGCGAGAGCATCGTACTCGACGTCGCGGGCCGGCGGGTCGGCATCGCCGGCGTCAAAGGCTTCGGCGGCGGCTTCGCCGGCGCGTGCGCGTCCGAGTTCGGCGAGCTCGAGATGAAGGCGTTCATCCGCCACACGAAGGACACGGCCCGCCAGCTCCTGCATTGCCTGAAGGCGCTGCAATGCGACATCCGCATCGCGTTGACCCATTATTCGCCGACCAAGGACACGCTGCTCGGCGAGAAGCTCGAGATCTACCCCTTCCTCGGCTCCCACCTGCTCGGCGAGGCCATCGACGAGGGCGGATGCGTCCTCGCGCTGCACGGTCACGCCCACCACGGCGCCCAGCGCGGCATCACGCCGGGCGGCGTGCCGGTCCGCAACGTCGCGAAGCCGCTGATCCGCAGCGCCTACCAGATCTTCGCCGTGCGCGTGCAAGACGGTCTCGAGGCCGTGACCGCCGCGCCGGCGAGCCGGGACGAGGCCGCCGCCGCACGCGCGTGACGGCAGGCGGCCGCGGCCCCGCCCGCGCGGGGCGTCGCCCGCACGACTTCGTTTATGATCCCCGGGGTCAAGCTCGAACCCGGGGGAATCCACGATGAAGTATCCGTTCCGCCTCGAGCGGCTCGCGCTGCTCCCGCTGCTCGTCCTGCCCCTCCATGCCGCGGCCGAGCGCTATCCGGAAGGCTATGCCGACGACCGTGCCGCCATCGTCGACCTGCAGGCGCGCTACGTGATGGCAATGGACTATTTCGACGCCGACGGCTACGCCGCCGTGTTCGCCGAGGACGGCGTGCTCGACTGGGCCCGCGGCATCGTGGAAGGGCGAGACGCGATCCGCGAATTCATGGCGAGCGGCACGTACGACCTCACGCGCGGCGCAGCGGAGGCGAAGACTCCGGACGGCCGCGACTGGCCGTCCACCGTTCGCCATCTGATCACGAATCAGGTCATCGACGTCGACGGCGACAAGGCGCGCGCCTTGACGTACTGGATCCAGTTCAACAACAACGCGCAGCGCGACAAGGTCGAGTGGATGCTGTTCGGTTCGTGGTACGACGAGTTCGTGAAGATCGACGGCGAATGGTTCTTCAGCCTGCACAGGATCCACAACGAAGGCCATCCGAGAACGTTCACGGCCGGCCAGGAGAACCCGGTCAAGACGCTGCTCGGCGACTGACGCCGGCGCGCTGCACCCGCGCGCCATCGCGGGCGGCGCGTCACTCGTGCCGCAGCACCTTCGCGGGCGACGTCCGCGCCGCCCGCAGGGTCTGGCCGCCGACCGCGGCCCACGCGATCAGCAAGGTCAGCGCGAGCGAGCCGACGAACGGCAGCGGCGTGAGCTCGATCGGATCGATGAACGTGCGCAGGTAGGATCGCGCGGCGATATAGGCGATCGGCCAACTCACGACCGCGGCGGCGACCATCGGCTTCGAGAAGCTTGCGACGAGCATCGCGACCATCTGCCGCGTGCTCGCGCCGAAGGTCTTGCGCACGCCGATCTCCGGGCGGCGGCGCGCGGCGACGAACGCGGCC
>Ga0079224_100001754_pt1 | contig 25469 bp, 14 predicted proteins | sample Stecom2015_FD_80414 | JGI IMG/M metagenome (GOLD analysis project Ga0079224, IMG submission 80414) | Agricultural soil microbial communities from Utah to study Nitrogen management - Steer compost 2015 | ecosystem: Environmental > Terrestrial > Soil > Agricultural land | place: USA: Utah... | reverse complement strand
TCTATTTTACCAGTGGTAGGGTTAACCTCTATGTCTAAAAACAAAATGTTTTGCATACAGTAGTAGTTTCATAATCATAGATCAAAACAGCATAGATCCTTTTTTGTTAATCTCTAAGGCTATTATTTTGAATACTATGTCAGTGTTGGGACTATAAATTTAAGGTTTTTTTCTAAAGGGAGCTGTGTCTTATATCTCTGGTAATTAGAAATGTTTAATATTCATAATAATAGCGAATGATTGTTATGAATTTTTTATAAAGGCGAGAACAGCATCAATTACTTCCATAAGGTCGTCTAGGATTCACTTAATACTCTTTACGGAATTCCTCAAAGATCCTTGGATTTTAATTTTTATTTTGCCGAATCACATTGAATTTTGAACGTTAGGATAATAAGAAATTATAGGATATATACGTAATTTATCAAATACACAATAATACTTTATTTAATTTTTTCATAAACCCTTAACCTAAACTTATGAAACTTTCAAACGCCATTGTGGACCAGACCACAGCACTTCTACTTGATCACTACCAACTTTCCACTCGATTTATTAATATCATGATTAAGAATTTTGGCTTGGATTCGGCAGAAAAATTATTGAATAAATCATTGACCAACCAAGAAAAGCTTAAGTTGATCCTCGGATCCCAAGGTTCGCAGTTATTTGTTGGAAAGTCTACAATTATTTTAGAGTTGAAAAAAAAGATAATTGAAAAATGGAATTCTGAAGATATTGAAAGTCAGTTTGAATATTTTATTAAATCCCAAGGGAAAAGTCGAACTCATAAAATTAATAAACTGGCAAATCAACGATGGCATAGCGGCAAACGCTGGCCAAATACCTTTGTGGAAATTTCTGGATTTAATTCAGTTTTCACTGGTTTAGCTAATGAAGCGAGGAAAAGAAAGTTTGATGATGTGGAGCCTATTATTAGGCCACCAGAATTAAAGGACTTTCAGATAAAACTCAAAAACGATCTAATTTCTACATTAAATGATAAAGGAGATAAAGCCAAATGTATAATTTCATTGCCGACTGGAGGTGGTAAAACAAGGACTGCCGTTGAAGCGTTTGTAGAATGGCTTCAACCTCGATTTGCAGAAGGTAAGTATCTTATTTGGATCGCGCAAAGTGAAGAGTTGTGTGAACAGGCAATAGCATCCATTAGCCAGGTATGGTCAACAAAGGAATTTACGGATAGTCTTCGGATCTATAGGATGTTTAGTACACATGATGTAATAAAAGAAGACCTAATAGGTGGTGTTATTGTTGCCACAATTAACAAGTTATATAATGCCATTGAAAATGATAATGAAGTTGTCCGTGAGATCATAAAATATTGTGGTGCCATGATTATAGATGAAGCTCATAGGGCTGTTACTCCGATGTATGAAGCTTTATATTCATATGCAGGAGAATTAAAAGGAACGGATATGTTTCCGATTTGTGGATTAACTGCTACTCCTGGAAGAAAGCATAATTCTCAATCTTTGAGCAAATTTTTTAAGACTAATTTATATACGCCTGACTTAGGAAAGGAGTATGAAGATAACCCTTTAAAATTTTTCCGTGATAAAAAATATCTCGCAATGCCAATCCATAAAACCATTAGAACTAATTACACCGTTCCTTCGGTAGTAATGGATGGAGATGTGTGCGATGAACAATTTTTAGTAAATCTGGATCAGGAATTTAAAAAGTCGCTAAATAGGGTATTGGCAAAGGATGAAGATCGTAATTTGTTGATTATAAAAACATTATTAAAGATCCCAAAAAATGAAATGTCTCTTATTTATACTTGTACAGTGGATCATGCGACATATCTTTCTAGCATTATGAATTATTATGATCGAACTTCGGTTGTGATTTCCTCTGATACAAGGAAACCGCTTAGAAGAAAGTATATCGAGCAGTTTAAAAATGGTGAGATTGAATTTATATTTAACTATGGGGTTTTGACCACGGGCTTTGACGCTCCAAAAACACAAAACATTGTAATCTGTAGACCAACATTTAGTACAGTCCTATACGAACAAATAGTAGGAAGAGGGCTTAGAGGGCCAGAATTTGGAGGTACTGCTACGTGTAAAATTATAGATTTTTGCGATAATTATGAAAGATTTGGAGATCAACAGGCATATATGAGATTTGTTGAATTTTGGGAAAGACAGGAGCCAGAGTTTGCCTGATACCTGCGGTAGGCTAATTCCACGTGAATCGATTTCGTGTATTCATATAATTATTCGACGAGTCTAAATCCGAGAAAGCCAATTAGGAAAGTTTTAAATAGCTTGCCTTGTCATTGGGTAATTCCCGATTTGCGATAATGTTTTTGGCTATTTGTTTAGTTTGGTGGTTTTCATTTACTTTACAATTTATGATGTAATATTAATTTTAGCTGAACTAGAATGCCTACTGAGTACACCAAAGAAATAAGAACTATTTTAAATCACCCTTGGAAACGACAAATGATTTTCCAGGACAAGGTTCGATGGAATAAAATTTGGGCCTCGTTAGACACATTCGATGACACACAAGAAGCTATAAATTATTATTTAAGTTTGCAAGCGTTTGGTCCATATAATGGGGGCTATCTTTATACATATGGTATTTTGCAAGCAATTAATCTGCAACAAGATGCTCTAAATAATTTATTATCTGCCCTATTTAATAAGTCAATAGATTGGAAAAAAGAACAACCAGAACTTTATAAAATCAGAGAACAACGCAATGATTCTATAGGGCACCCTACGAGAAGAGGCAATGATAAATCTTTTCATTTAATTGGTAGCTCCTCAATATCAAAAGATGGGTTTACATTAGCTTCTTATTTTCCAAAAACAGGTAAAAAATCAAAATTTGAGAACATTAATATTATAAAAAGTATAAATTCTCAATCTGATTTATTAAAAAATATAACCTTCGAAGCCATGAATAAACTTAAAGATGAATTTGAATGTCATAAGAATAGATTTAAAGGAGCTAAAATAATAAGTGTGGTCCCGAATACGTATGACTACCACATTTCAAAATTATTTGAACATTCCCATAAAAATTGCCCTATTGTAGAAGCTAATTTTAAGACTATAAAAGAGACAATAAATAAAGTTAAAATTGAAGTAGAGAAAAGATATACTAAAATTAGTGCATTACCTGGAATAGAGGATACTTTTAAGCTATTAGAATACATTATTAATCGACTTGATACAACGTTAATTCAGGATAAAATTGAAGATGAAAATGAGCTACGGATTTTTATACAAGCACTAAAAAATAATTCTGAAGATTTATTCAAAATGATAGAAGAAATTGATAGAGAATTTGAATAGACTCCATATTAAATTAATCGAGAATGATATTTGAAAGTATATAATCCAGTTAAATAACGGTAATTATGTAGATCCATTTTTACACACAAATTAGTACACACGTGGATGTAGCGAAAGTGTTGTCATATTTTAACAACCAAAAATGTCGCATTTGGTAATAAGTAATTTGGAAAAATGACAGGATATAGCTATGAAGATAAATTTAGGAAAGACAATGAACTGGTTGATAAATAAAGTAGATTAGCTGCTATTTTCGAAAACTCTGCATTCGGTTTTAGTAATAAACCTTGCAGAGAATGGCGATTTTCTTGGGGATGTCTAATAGTTTGGGAAGTATAACTTGGCTAAAAGAGTCCAGTTATAATATTAATGTGGTTATTAACAAAATGAACCAATAATTTGGTTGCAAATAATTTTAAAATATGGATATTAACGCTGATGTTAAAAGTATTTCAAAACTAAAAGATTATTTTTTCTTAGTCCCGGATTATCAAAGAGAGTATGTTTGGAAACCAGAGGACCAAGTGGAACAGTTTATCATCGACATTGATAATGAATTTGAACCTAACCATAGTGACCAAAACAGTTATTTTTTAGGTTCAATAATTATAGTTGAAAACAAAGGTAAACACGATGTTATTGATGGGCAACAGCGTTTAACTACAATCATCATATCACTTTGTGCTATTAGAGAACTACTAAAACCCTTAGAACTTGATGTAAAACAGAAAAAATATCTTCAAACGGTGGATGAATTATTGTCTGACTTTGATATTAATACAGAAAAAACGCAACTGAGGTTAGAGTTGCAATATGCAGAGAGTAAAGACTATTTAAGCAAGTTGATTTGTGATGAGCCATATGAGGACGATAGGACGGCATCAATTATCAAAATGGAACAGGCGTTTAACAAATTAAAATCTCATTTTGAGGGATATCTTAACGAGGGTGTTAATAGTTTAATTTCTTTTACGCGATATTTTTTAACCAAAATAGAATTGGTGTTAATTGAGTCAGAAAATCTAAGTAGTGCATTAAAAATATTTGAAACAATTAATCAAAGAGGTTCAGGGTTGAATGCCATGGATTTGGTTAAGAATTTATTATTTAGTCAAGCCTCAGGAGCAGATTTTCAGAAAATAAAGGATACTTGGAAAAACATTAATACCAATTTACAATTATGTAGAGAGGATCAAAATCCACTTCGTTTTTTGCGATACTTTGTGATGGCACGTTATCACGATGGTATTATAAGAGAAGATGAAATTTATAAGTGGATGATTACAGTTGAAGGTAAAAATGCAACTCAATATGAATCTAAGCCTTTAGAGTTAGCCAAAGAATTAGATAAAATTTCAAAACGTTATTCTGATTTGGTATTGGCAACTGAATTAATGGAAGATGGTGGTAATTATCCAAATGTTACAAATTTAGGTTACATTAATAAGTACAAATCGCGACAGCATTTAATTCTATTATTGGCTCTCAAAACACCATTAGGAAGAGATGAAATCGAATATTTGGCTAAACAGACAGAGAGTTTTTTCTTCTATAGCAATACAATTGGTATACAGGCAAAAAATAATGAGCGCCTTTTTGCTAAATGGTCTTTACAGTTAAGAGAGGTTAATTCTATAGATGAGATTAAAACGGTTCTTAATGAAACAATGAGACCTTATATTTATGAAAAAATCGGGGAGTTTAAGTCAGCATTTTTGAATATTAGGCACAGCTCTTACAACCCGTTATACAGATTAAGGTATGTTTTAGGTAAAATTGAAAATACAGTCTTATCAAAGTCTGGGTTACCATTAAAAGGGCATAAATTTTTTAATGATTTGCAAGTAGAACACATTTTACCTCAAACTCCAAAGAATGGTGTTTTAACAAATGAATTTATTGACCAAGATGACTATTACAATTTTGTTTATAAGTTAGGTAATGTTGCTTTAATAGAAAGCCAAATAAATCAAGCCGTTAATAACTTTAATGATTTAACTTTAGATTGGTTTGATAAAAAACAACTAGAATATTCACGCTCTGATGTAGTGACATCTAATTTATTAAATCACGAATACGGAATTGGAATAAATACCGCCTTAAATAAGTTTAGGAATAATAGCAGATACTTATTTGATCAGTGGAATAAACAGGCTATTAAAGATCGTCAAGCAATTTTGCTTGAATTGGCTTTTGAAACTTGGAAAGTTAATGATATACGAATAGATAAATTGAATATCGCTAATTCTAATACCGTTGAGGTATCTTAAATAGGTACTCAAAACAAAGTTATTCAATATTTCGAATTAGGATTAAAGTATGGTTATCTTGGAAATTGAATAGACCGCAACCAGCTTCATGATAGGGGTGCAGAAGATATAGGTTTTTCGTTAGTAGACTACCTATGCATTCAGGAAGAAAGAGTTTTTACCCATATAATAAAGTAGCATATGGCTAGGAGGTATTTAAAAATGCAATCGGGATGGCGGTTCTTTCAGTGATAGATAGCAAGGAACTATTAGTAAAATTTGGGACTAGCAATTGATAAAAAAGAATAAAATAAACTAATTAATCAAATTATAGAAACTTATAACTCCCTAAACTATGACGAAGTGCTACAATGCATTCAAAATATAGTTAATGGAATAAACGAAAAATAAATGACTCAAAATTCGCATTCTAAACTTATATCTTTTATTTGGTCTATTGCAGACGATTGTTTACGTGATGTATATGTACGCGGAAAATATCGGGATGTGATCCTACCAATGGTTGTTTTGCGCCGACTTGATGCTTTACTTGAACCAACTAAGAAAGAAGTAATGAACGAAGTCCAGTTCCAAACTGTAGAAGCGGGCTTTACAGAGCTCGAATCTGAAGGACTGAAAACGGCAGCTGGTTATGAATTTTATAATACTAGTAAATGGACGCTTCAATTATTAAAAGATACAGCTTCCAATAACCAAAGTATTCTCTTGGCAAATTTTGAAGATTATATTCTTGGATTTAGCGATAATGTTAAAGAAATCATTTCAAAATTTAATTTGGTTCGCCAAATTAAACATATGGCCACCAAAGATGTGTTACTCGATGTACTGGAGAAATTCACCTCACCACGAATTAACTTAACCCCTTTTGAGAAAGAAGATCCTGATGGATATAAACTTCCCGCATTGTCCAACTTGGGGATGGGGTATGTATTTGAGGAACTCATACGAAAATTCAATGAAGAAAATAACGAAGAAGCTGGAGAACACTTTACACCACGTGAGGTGATTGAATTAATGACACATTTGGTATTTGAACCGATTAAGCACCGCCTCCCACCCGTAATGACTATTTACGACCCAGCCTGTGGTAGTGGAGGAATGCTTACGGAAAGTCAAAATTTCATCAAAGATGAATCTGGTGCCATTCAAGCAAAAGGCGATGTGTATTTATTTGGAAAGGAAATTAATGATGAGACTTATGCCATTTGTAAAAGTGATATGATGATTAAGGGAAATGATCCACAAAATATCAGATTAGGATCTACTCTGTCTACCGATGAGTTTTCTGGTATGAACTTCGATTTTATGTTGTCAAATCCGCCTTATGGAAAAAGTTGGGCCAGCGAACAGAAATACATCAAAGATGGAAAAGACGTGATCGACCCGCGTTTCAGCATTCCGCTGTCCGATTATTGGAACAAAACAAACACCGAAAATGCCACTCCGCGAAGCAGCGACGGTCAATTATTATTTTTGATGGAAATGGTGTCCAAAATGAAAAGTTTAAAACAAAGCCCGTTGGGAAGCCGAATTGCCAGTGTCCACAATGGTAGCAGTCTTTTTACTGGTGATGCAGGGAGTGGAGAAAGCAACATTAGACGTTATTTAATTGAAAATGACTTACTGGAAGCCATTGTGCAACTGCCCAATAACCTATTTTACAATACGGGCATTACCACATACATCTGGTTGCTTAGCAATAATAAAGCCAAGGAACGGCAAGGCAAGGTACAACTCATCGATGCGCAGCCGCTTTACCAAAAACTAAGAAAAAACCTGGGACAAAAAAATTGTGAATTTACCCCGGAACATATTGCAGAAATCACGCAGACTTTTCTCAATTCAGAAGCAAGAGAACGAGAAGAAGACAACCAATTGGCAAGCAAAATTTTTAGTAATACAGATTTTGGGTACTATAAAGTGACTATTGAACGTCCCAAGCGATTGCGGTCTCAATTTACATTAGAAGCTATTGAAAGTTTACGATACCACAGTCAATTGCAAGAGCCAATGGAGTATGCGTATAAAACCTATGGCAAAAAGGTTTATACAGAATTGCCCAGTATTAAAACAGAAATCTTAAACTGGTGTGAGGCTAATGATATCAGTTTAAGCTCTAAAAAGAAAGCGCAGCTTACCGCAAAGAAGACCTGGGAAGATGCTAAATTCTTGGTAGATACTGCTACCAAATTATATGAAGCTATTGGAGACGCGGTGTCTATGGACTTTAACCACTTTTCAAAACAGGTCAACAAAGCACTCAAAAAATTGGAGATCAAACTAAGTAGCTCTCAGAAAAAAGCCATTTTGGATGCGGTGAGTGTTTACGATCCTGAAGCCGAAAAAGTTATCAAAACCACCAAAATCTTAAAAGGTGAAAAACTGGAAAACCTTTGCGCCCATTTAGATTGCACGCCCACACAACTACACCATTTCGGCTATTTCCCGGGTGGAAACAAAGATACCTATACAATTTACGAAAGTGAAAGTGATTTACGGGATTATGAAAATGTTCCCTTAAACGAAACCATTTATGATTATTTTTTAAGAGAAGTTTTCCCTCACGTGGAAGAATCTTGGATAGATTTGGATAAAACCAAAATTGGGTATGAGATCAGTTTTAACAAGTATTTCTATCAGCACAAGCCCTTACGCCCGCTTGATGAAATTGATAAAGACATACGCGAACTGGAAACCGAAAGTGAAGGCTTGATTATGGATATTTTAAACAGCGTGAACCTATGAAAACCTATCCGACATATAAAGACAGTAATGTAGATTGGTTAGGTGAAATTCCTGAACATTGGGAATTAAAAAAATTAGGGGCAATTGTCCAACCTTTTAGCAAGAGAAACCAACCTAATCTTCAAGTTCTTTCAGTTTATAGAGATTATGGTGTAATTAAAAAAGACTCAAGAGATGATAACCACAATGCCACATCTTTGGATACTTCAAATTACAAAGTAGTTCATAACGGAGATTTAGTTGTTAATAAAATGAAAGCTTGGCAAGGTTCAATGGGTATAAGTTCTTATGAAGGAATTGTCAGTCCAGCCTATATTACTTGTAATGTTATTGATGAAGACGTCCATTCTCATTATTTACATAAAATAATCCGATCATCGTTAATTATTGAAGAATATATACGTATTTCTTATGGTGTGCGAGTCGGTCAATGGGATATGCATTGGGAAGACTTTAAAAATGTTCCAATTTTAATTCCTCCAAAACACGAACAACAGGCTATCGCCAATTTTTTAGATGAAACCTGCGGAAAATTGGACACCGTTGTAGCGCAAAAGGAAAAAATGATTGCCTTACTGAAAGAGCGTAAGCAAGCTTTGATACAAAAGGCAGTAACACGGGGCTTAAATGAAAATGTGCCACAGAAAGATTCAGGGGTAGATTGGATTGGAGACATTCCTGAAAATTGGGAAGTGAAGCGATTGAAGTTTATATGTGTTTTAAATAAAGAATCATTACCTGAAAACTTGAACAAAAAGCAAAAAATTAATTACGTGGATATTGGTAGTGTAACGTTTGAAGATGGTATTATTTCAACTGAATATTACATTTTTCAAAATGCCCCATCAAGAGCTAGAAAAGTTGCTGAAAATGGTGATACTATTGTCTCCACTGTACGAACATACTTAAAAGCAATTGATTTTATCGATAAGAATAAATCCAAATATGTTTATTCTACAGGGTTTGCTATCTTAAGTCCAAATAAAAATATATTAGATAAATTTTTATATAATCAAGTTAGAGCTGATGCATTTACAGAACAAGTTAGTTATAATTCTAAAGGGATGAGTTATCCCGCTATAAATAGTACAGATTTAGGTAGAATATGGGTTTGTGTTCCTCCCAAACAAGAGCAAGAAAAAATTGTCAATTACATTGATGCGCAATCACAAAAAATAGATCAAGCCGTTACCCAACAAGAGCAAACTATTGTAAAATTAAAAGAATATAAGGCAAGCTTGATAGATAGTTGTGTATTGGGAAAAATTAAAGTGAGTTGAATATGAAATAATTATAAGATATGGCTAAAGAAAATATACCACAAAATTTAAAATTTGAAGATATACCAGATTACAATTCAGTCCTTAAAAAACTAAATAAAAGACCACAACCCAAGCATCTAATTATGGGAAATGGCTTTAGTATGTCTTATGATCCAGAAATATTCTCATATAATGCGCTATATGATTTCATAGATGAGCTTAAAGATCCTACGCTTTCTAAACTTTTTGAAGTTATCAACACCAAAAATTTTGAACAGGTAATGCGTCAGCTAGATAATTTTATTCAAATAGCAAAAGCATTTGATAAAGAAGGAAATTTCACTAAATCCCTAACTGATGCTAATCAACTTTTACAAAAAAGTTTAATAGATGCGGTTAGTTCCTTACATCCAGAGCACGTCTTTGAAATTTCAGAGAAACAGAGCAACTCTTGTTATACTTTCTTTAATGAATACTTGGAAAAACGTGGTAAAGTTTTTTCCACAAATTACGACTTGCTTTTATACTGGGTTTTAATGCGCAATGAATCCAAAATCGCTATTGATGGTTTTGGGAAAGAACATCTTAATCCCGTAGCAACACGAAGAGGTCAAGAAGATGCAGAATATGGAGACCTTTATTGGGGTAAACATAAAGATGAACAATGTGTTTTTCATATTCACGGAACCTTGCCCATATTTGATACAGGTACAGAAATAGAAAAAGAAGTTTACAGGAATCGCAAATATTTATTGGAGAATATAAAAGAAAGAATGCAGAATAAGGAGTATCCGATATTTGTAACAGCCGGAAACGGAGAAGAAAAATTAAAGCAAATTTATCATAATAGATATCTAACCCATTGCTATGAACGTTTGAGTACTATTACTGGCTTTTTGATCTCATTTGGATTCAATTTTGGGGAGTATGATTATCATATTATAGATGCAGTTAATAAAGCAGCTAAACGTGGTGCACAATCTGGAGATAAACTTTTTAGTATTTATATTGGTGTTTATTCAGAAAGTGATTTGGATTATATTAAAAGTATCCAAGGTAAGTTCGATTGTAAAGTGAATGTTTACAACTCTCAAACAGCTAGGATTTGGGGTTGATGTTTTATTTGACTAGGATTCGGAAAATCACGAATATCTCAATGTTTATAGGGGTTCCTCATTTGATTGGAAGTCCAAAATTAAATTGAAAAAACATAATAGTAAATTACGAGTATGAAGTCATGGATGAATAAGGCTATTGCCCTTTTAGACAGAAGTCTTGGTAATGTCAGGCAGGAACTAAACGAATTAGATTGGAAGGAGGATCTTTCTCCCAACAATAAAAAGTTGTGTCAGCATTTAAGTGCTTTTGCAAATCATCCTGGAGGTGGGTTTTTAGTTTTTGGTGTGGAGGACAAAACAGGCAGTGTTATTGGAGTTACGCAAGAAAAGGCAGATAATATCGTAGAACGACTCTCAAGCTTATGCCGCGATGCTGTTAACCCCTTGGTTCGTTTAGATCACGTTGTCGAGGATTACCAAGGTGCTTCTCTCTTGTTTATCTGGATACAAGAGAGTGCTATTAAACCAGTACAACTCTCTGGAAAAGGGAATACTATAGAAGATTGTTTTATAAGAAGCGGAGGTACTACTAGAAAGGCTTCACGACAAGAAATTGGAGGGCTGTTGCTTAATAGTAAAACTCCTGTTTTTGAAGAATTGCACGTTTCTAAACTCAAAACCCAAGTTGAAGTACTAACTTCTTTAAATTACGGGGCAATATATAGTTTATTGGAGAAACCCATACCCACAAGTTTTGATGAAATTATTTATTGGTTATCTCAAGAAAAAATGATTGTAGATATTGATGGTCAAGGCTATTATATAACCAATTTTGGAGCTTTAGCTGCTGCAAATAATCTGAATAATTTTGATAGTTTAGCTCGTAAAAGTATAAGGGTTATAAAGTATTCTGGTAAAAACAAAACAGGTGAAAGTATCGAATTTCCAGGATCTAAAGGTTATGCCGTAGGTTTTGAATCATTAATTCAGTTTGTAAAAAGTCAACTTCCCGGAAGTGAAGTTATAAAACAGGCTTTAAGAAAAGAAACAGCTGTTTACCCCGAGATAGCTTTACGGGAGTTAATTGCCAATATGTTAATCCATCAAGATTTCACCATACGGGGAAGCGGACCTATGATAGAAATTTTTGAAGATCGCATAGAATTTACAAATCCCGGTAGATTATTACCTAGTAAGGAGATAGACAGATTAATAAGAACAACACCCGAATCGAGAAATGAAATTTTAGCACAAGCCTTTAGACGCTATAATATTTGTGAAGAACGCGGTTCTGGTTTTGAAAAAACGGTAATAGCAATAGAACTTTATGGACTCCCGCCTTTAAAATTTGAGGAAACTGAAAATTCTTTTAAAACTATCTTATCAGCACCCAAATCATTTGCAGATATGTCAGATAAAGAACGTATTGATGCGTGCTACCAACATGCTATTATACAATATTATGGTCAAGGGGGAATGAATAATGCTTCACTTAGGAGACGTTTTGGGATGCACGATAAGCAAGCATCGCAAATCTCTAGATTGATTAAAGAAGCAATAGAAAAAGGAGTTATAAAATCCAAAGATCCAGAAAGTGATTCTAAGAAGTTTACTATGTATGTCCCCTATTGGGCATGATTCTTATTAAACTAAAAAACAGAAATAATAGGGAAAGCCTTTAATAGCGGAGCTTCCTTATTTGACTCGAATTCGGAAACACACCCCAAAAACCTGATAATCAACTGCTTTTTTATTGATTATAATGTGGGAAAGAAAATTTAGAAGGAAATGAATAAAGACAATACTAACGAACAAGCTTTAGAGGCTGCAATTCAAAAATCTTTAACGGGAGTTTCACTAGAAACACTCAAAGAAGAAGGCACTTCAGTTGCTGAAGCTAATGCAAAATATAGAAAAAAAAACGGCTATTATATTGGTGACCGTTTTCATTTTGATGCCAAGTATGCAATAGATACTGAACGGTTTTGGGATTTTCTGGAAAGCACACAGGAAGAAGAACTTATCAAGCTCAAACGCAGCCACGATTGGAAACTTAAAATTTTGCAACGTTTAGATCGTATTATTAAAAAGCAAGGGGTATTACATGTTCTCAAAAAGGGTTTGGGGGTTGATGATGCGTATTTCACACTATTGTTTCCGTTACCTTTGCGAAGTAGTAGTGTACGGGTTGCTAAAGATTTCGACAGTAACCAATTCAGCGTAACCCGTCAAGTACCGTTTTCGGAAAGTAATCCGAGGGAAGAAATTGATATGGTCATTTTTGCCAACGGTTTGCCTCTTATTACCTTAGAACTCAAAAATCAATGGACAGGTCAAAATGCCCGACTACATGGTCAAAACCAATATCGTAAGCAGCGTGATCCTAAAGAAACCCTCCTCAATTTTGGACGCTGTCTTGCACATATGACTGTAGACACCGATGAAGTCTTTATGACCACCAAACTCAATGGCACAGATACATTTTTCTTACCTTTTAATCAAGGTTATGAAAATGGTAAAGGCAATCCACCCAACCCATTTGGTCATAAAACAGCCTATTTATGGGAAGAGGTTCTAAAGCCAAAAAGCATGGCCAATATTATTCAACACTTTGTGCGCTTAGATGGTAAGTCAAAAGACCCTTTAAATAAACGTACTTTATTTTTCCCTAGATACCATCAAATGCTCGTAGTACGAAAAATTATGCACCACGTGAGCGAAAATGGAACTGGTTTCCGTTACCTCATCCAGCATTCCGCTGGTTCGGGAAAATCAAACTCTATCACCTGGGCAGCTTACCAGTTGATAGAAGCCTATCCACATAATAACCAGGCGGCTGGTGAAAAAGCAATGGACGAACCTATTTTCGATTCAGTTATTGTGGTTACCGATAGGCGTTTGTTAGATAGGCAGATTCGTGAGAACATTCGGAGTTTTTCGGAAGTGAAGAATATTGTAGCTCCAGCGTATTCCAGTCGTGGCTTAAAAGAAAGTTTGGAGCAAGGTAAAAAGATCATTATTACTACGATTCAAAAATTCCCTTTTATCGTAGAAGGAATTTCCGATTTAAGCGATAAGCGTTTTGCGGTGATTATTGATGAGGCACACAGTTCACAATCGGGAACCACAGCTGACAATTTAAACAGGGCTATTGGACAGGAACCATCCGAAAAAGAAGCGTTGGATATTCAAGATAAAATAGCGCAGGTGATGCAATCACGAAAGATGCAAACCAATGCTTCTTACTTAGCCTTTACGGCAACGCCCAAAAACAGCACCTTAGAAAAGTTTGGTATGCCACAAGAAGATGGCACTTTTGAACCTTTCGATTTGTATGCTATGAAACAAGCCATAGAAGAAGGCTTTATTTTTGACGTGCTGAACAATTATACCACATTTAAAAGCTATTACCGTCTGACGAAATCAGCAGAAGAAAACCCAATATTCGATACCAAAAAAGCCCAAAAAAAATTAAAAGCCTTTGTTGAAAAAGACCAGCAAACCATAGACACCAAAGCTGAAGTGATGCTGGATCATTTTATAAAGCACTTTGTGAAAAAGAAAAAATTGAAAGGAAAAGCCAAAGCGATGATTGTGACTCAGAGTATTGAGTCTGCCGTTCGTTATTTTAAGGCTATTCAACGATTGTTGGGAGCACGTGGAAACCCATTTGGTGCCATATGCGCTTTTTCAGGAGAAAAAGAAGTGGACGGTATTTCGTTAACCGAAGAATCTGTCAATAATTTACCTGCTCATTTGGATACTGCCAAACCATCGGATCCTGATTATATCCAAGATAAGATTGCGCGTTATTTTGAAATGGACGATTACCGTATTTTGGTTGTCGCCAATAAATACCTTACAGGATTCGATCAGCCCAAACTATGTGCGATGTATGTAGATAAAAAATTGCAAGGCGTAATGGCTGTGCAAGCCTTGTCACGATTAAACCGTTCTGCTCCAAAACTGGGTAAAAAGCCTGAAGATATTTTTGTGTTGGACTTTTTTAATGACAAAGAAGATATTAAAAAAGCTTTTGATCCATATTATACTGTAACAACGTTAAGTAGTGCAACAGATGTGAATGTGTTGCACGATGCCAAAATGATTTTAGATGAAGAAGGTGTTTACGAATGGTCTGAAGTAGAACTATTCAACGACTTATTCTTTTCAAATGCAGACACAGAAACCTTGGGAGCCGCTTTAAGCAAACCCCAAGCACGCTTTGATGTTGAATTGCAATTAGAGCAAAAGCAAAAGGCAGATTATAAAATCAAGGCAAGGCAGTTTGTTAAAATTTATGGGCAAGTGGCAGCACTCTTGGAGTTCAATAATCCAGAATGGGAAATGCTATATTGGTTTCTAAAGTTTCTTATCCCTAAAATGATTGTCAAAGACCCTGATGAAGATGATTTGGATAAATTATTAGATGCCGTTGACTTGGCAACTTATGGATTGGAACAACGTGATAAAATAGGGGTGAAAATAGGTTTGGATGATAGTGATTCAGAGCTGGACCCGCAGAACTCCAGTATTCGTGGCGCTCATGGAGAAAATGAAGAAGATGAGCTGGAAGCCATTATAAAAACTTTTAATGAGCGTTATTTTCACGGTTGGGATGCAACCCCAGAGGAGCAAAGAGTTAAAATGTTGAGTCTGCAAAAATTTGTTGAGGCACATCCAGACTTCGAAGAAAAGGTTAAGCAAAACCCAGATGAGCAAAACAGTGACATTGCCTTACGACGCATTATTCAGGAAGTGTTGTCCAGACAACGGAAAAATGAACTGGAGCTTTATAAGTTGCACACTCAAGACAGCGCATTTCAACAAGCTTTTTTTGATACGTTGAAACGAATGGTTCAATTAGATGTTTCGACAAAATGAATGAATTCCATGATCATACAACCAAAAGTAAACTGGATAACCATTCATGATTAAAGAATAACTGTGTAAATCGACTAGGATTCGTGTCTTTAAATGGTTGCAATGGGTTAAACCAGAGTGATTTTCTTAGATAGGTTCCAGAGATTTTAGAACGCCTGGTTTTTTAATTCTATTCCTTCAATCACTCCTCCATCAACTTCTTAAAAAAGTCCATTTCAAAATAAGTACTGAAGTGATCATGCATTAGCCCTTGGAAATCACTAACTGTACCGTTTTCTAGACATTCTACGAGTTGCGTATGGTCTACCTTTTTTGGTGGAATTTCGGTTTTGTCTATTTTGGCTTCAGCTTCCAGTACATAATCAAATACAATCTTCAAATACTTCTGAAACCCAAATAAGGTCTCATTATGAGATATCTTATAGAGATATGAGTGAAAACTAATCTCATAATCTATCTTGGTTCCTTGACCTGAGGTTTCATAGGTCGAAATGATTTCCTTTAAGGTGGCTATATCCTCGGCAGTGACATTTCTAAAAAGCGCATTTGCCATTCCTATCTCCAACATTATTCGAAGTTCAAATAATTCATGTAAGGTATCGGCATCAAGAACCGATGGATCTAACACACGTTCCAAGGCAGAAAACAAATTAAACTTCTTAAGCTGAATCCCTTTTCTTTTATTTGAGGAGATTAGTCCAAGCATTCTAAATCTACTGAGTGCTTCACGAATGACATTTCTACTTACTCCCATACTTTCTGCAAGATCCATTTCAGTGGGAAGGGTGTCTCCAGGCTTAAATCCGTGCTCTTTAAAATAGATTCTAAGGTTTTTTTCTACTTGATCTACCATACTCAGTTTCTGCACTGGCTTGATCATTGGTTTGTTTTCCGTCGCCATGTTTTTGATGTCTTTTAATGTGGTGGTGCCATTTTTGTTTGGACAAATGTAAGGAAGTTTTTTAGTAAATTTTTGTAAAAACAAATAAAATGCTATATTAGCACAATAATATTGTCCTACAATATACAATTAGATATGAAATTACTAATCAAACTAAACCAAAGACTGCGGAACATTCACCTGTTGCCGCTATTGCTGTGTACCGTTGCGACGGTATATGGCCAAAATGAAACCACAATTACGGGTACTGTTTATGGTGAGACAGGAACAATGCCCTTGCCTGGTGTTAACATTACCGTGGAAGGTAAATCTATTGGAACAAGTTCCGATTTTGACGGAAATTATTCGATTAGAGTGGCCTCTTCGGATGTACTGGTTTTTTCCTATATAGGATTTAAAGAGATCAGAAAAACAGTAGGAGAGAGCACCGTAATTGATGTAACCATGCTTCTCGATGCTGAAGAGCTAGAGGATGTCGTGTTAATTGGGTATGGTAAACAATCCCGAAGTACTGTGACAAGCGCACTCTCCAATTTAGATGAGGTGGAGATGCAAAAAGCACCAGGAGCCAATCCGCTTTTACAATTACAAGGAAAAGTAGCTGGAGTATCGCTACAAATTCAAGATGGGCAACCTGGTTCTAATCCACAAATTTTTATTAGAGGAGGGTCGTCCACCTCCCCTGAAGGAGATACGCCTTTGTTCATTGTGGATGGAATTGTTGGGGGCATGCGTAATATAAGTGACCTTAATCCAGATGATATCAAGTCTGTTCAAGTGTTAAAAGACGCCGCTTCCACCGCAATTTATGGTGCCCGAGCAGCAAATGGTATTATCATCGTTGAAACAAAATCTGGATCGGCTGGAAAAACCCAAGTTAATTTAAGGTTGACTACAGGCTTCGATGCGATGCAAAAAAAATTACCACTTTTAAATGCTAGAGATTACGTGTATCTCTCCAGAAAAAACACTGCCCAGTTCAATACAACGAATCCAGACTTTTTTCTCACTGGTGGAAGGTTTGGGATGTCTACTGGAAATCCTCGTGACTCGAAGAACACTTTAGAGTTTCTGGATGTATACCTTCAGGACTACGGACAGGATTATGTGGCTGATTTAATTAACAATCAAGGATGGGAAACCATGGTTGATCCTATTACTGGAAAGAAATTAATATTCCAGAATAACAATTTTCAGGATGCTACTTTTCAGTTGGGTCAACGGACAGAAATAGATTTTGATATCAGCGGAGGAGGGGATAAGGTGAATTATTATTTTGGTTTAGGTTATCTGAATCAAGATGGTATTGTCAGAGGTACGAACTATAAAAACTATAGCCTACTGTACAAAGGAAACTTTAAATTAAGCGATTCCTGGACTCTAAATGCTAAAGCTAGTTTATCTATCAGAGATGCCAATGCCCCAAATAATTATGAATGGGTTCTGGCCAGAAGTGTATTACTACCGCCAACTTATCGCAAGTATTATGAAAATGGGCTGCCAGCTCCAGGAGAAGGAATTTCTTCTTTTAGAAATCGCTTACATGAGATTCATTATAAAACAAAGTATAATGATCTAAATGTCTACCGCACTACCTTCCAGCTCGGAGGCGTTTGGGATATTATGCCTGGCTTGACATTCTCGCCATCAGCGTATTATTTTAGTACAGAAGGGGTGGAAAACTACTTTGAGGCTTATAATGAAACCGTGACCAATCGTCCAGCTTCTGCGCGTCACAACCTTGATCGTCACTTACAGTTTGACGGTCTATTAAACTATGACCTATCCTTTAACAACAAACATTTTTTCAATACAGTTTTAGGAACGAGTTATAACCATGATTATAGCTATCGAATGAGTGGAAGCGGTAGAGAAGCTCTTACAGATCATATTCCTACACTTAATGCAACTTCGGAAGAAACTCAACGGGTGTCTACTACGATAAATTATGATGCCATGCTTAGTTTCTTTGGTCGGGTAAATTACCATTACGATCATAGATATATGCTATCGATCAGTGCTCGATATGATGGATCCTCACGTTTTGCAAAAAACAATAAATGGGGGTTTTTTCCAGGGGTTTCTGCTGGATGGAATATACATAGAGAAAATTTCTTTTCACCCTTGTCTGAAGTAGTATCTAATTTAAAACTTAGAGGAAGTTGGGGGAAAACTGGGAACAATTCACTGAGCATCTTTGATTCCAGAGGGAGATATTCAACGGGGTATATGTATGATGGTAATGTGGGGATTCTTAATACTACGTTGATTAATGATGATCTTATCTGGGAAGAAACCGCTTCTTTTGATATAGGAATGGATTTAGGTCTATTTGATAATAGAGTGAACCTATTGGTTGATTTTTACAACAAAGAAACCTCTGAGAGGTTATTTGATAAACCGCTTTGGTCCTCTACTGGTTTTAGCGCCATTAAAAGTAATTATGGAACAATCAGCAATAAAGGAATCGAAATTGAACTAAATGCAACCGTTATTGATAATGAGAATTTCTCTTGGGACCTAGGGGCAACCTTTGCTTATAACAAAGGAATTGTAGAGGAATTACCAGAAAATGGAGAAGACAAAAATCGTATCGGTGGAAACTTTATATATGATCCAACTACAGGTGGAACGATCAAAGTTGGCGGAATTGCAGAAGGTGAACGTTTTGGAGGCCGGTGGGCTTTTAATTATCTGGGTGTATATCAAACAGACGAACAAGCGGCAAGCGCTCCAAATGATTTAAATGCTTCTGGAAGAACAAAATATGCAGGTGATGCCATATTTGAAGATCGCAATAATGATGGAGTGTTGGATAATCGTGATATGATTTTTATGGGTTACATAAGACCAAGTAAAACTGGTGGAATAGTGAATCATTTTAAATACAAAAGTTTATCCTTACGAATTGTCACCGACTGGGCCGTAGGCCATGTGATTGATAATGGATTTAAGGCCAGAGTGATGGGGAGCGCCCGTAATAATAATAACGCTTACAAAGAGTCCTTGACCGATACATGGCAATACGAAGGGGACGATGCTATTTATCCAAAATATAGTGTTCAAAGTGATTATGATTATAATTTTAGAAATCACAACAGATGGGATTATCAAATTGGTAATGCCAGCGGAGGTGCTAATAACAGCTTGTATTATAGTAAAGGAGATTTCCTTGCTTTTCGAGAAGTATCTCTAAGTTATCAATTTCCTAAACGTGTTATGGATGACTTAAATCTTTCTGGGCTAGAGCTTTATGTGGGGGTGTATAATATTGGATATCTCACGCGTTATGATGGGCTGATGCCAGAATTGTATACGGGTAGAGACTATGGAACATATCCTAGACCAAGACAAGTTAATCTTGGAGCTAAAGTTTCTTTCTAACACTTAAAATCTGATTTATGCAACGTATAAAAAATATCATACTAATTTTAGGAGTATTCACTCTTGGGAGCTGTCAACTTACCGAAGTTGATACCGTCTCTGATATTACCAACGAGCAGTACTGGAGTACACAGGGAGATGTGGAAAGCTATCTGTTCGGGATCTATAATAAGATGCGAAATGAACAGAATAGTACTTTCCGCTTTGAAGATAGAGGAGATAGTTTTGTTCCAGGTTTAGAGTCTGGACTATCCTCAGCATGGAACCAAAATCTCAGTCCCCAAAATGCACCAGACTGGCTAGGATATTATAATTTGATCCATCATTGTAATTTGTTACTTACCTATGGTGCGCAAATGGAATTTCAAGTAGAGCAAGAGAAAAATCAAATTCTCGCTGAAACCTATTTTATTCGGGCATTTTCCTACTTCAACCTAATACGAACATGGGGCGAAGTACCCATTGAACTAGAGCCTACTGAGAGTGCTTCCGAGGAGCAACTTGCTAGAGCTCCTAAGTCTGAAGTAATGACGCAAATATTGGCCGATATAGAAAATGCTTTAGCGTTATTTCCTGGAGACGGGTTGGTAACTAAAAGTAGGGCATCTAAATCCGCTACCTATGCACTTAAAGCTGATGTCTTATTATGGAAATCTAAAGTTCTTGATGGAGGAGAAGAAGATTTATTAGCTGTCATTACTAATGCCAATGCCGCTAGTGAAGGACTTTCCTTGGAATCTGATTTTTCTCAAATTTATGATTCAGAAAATAAAAACGGTTCGGAAGTTATTTTTTCCCTTCATTTTGAAGTGGATGAAAAGTCTGATCATTATGCAAGAAACCTTAAGCCAAGAGATATTTTTGTGCAAGATGCCGTAAACTTTGAAGCGCTACCTTATGCAAGAAGTGGAGCTCGCAGTAATTACATGCCTTCGCCTAAATTAATTGCAGCTTTTGATGAACATACCACTGATACTAGGAGGGACGCTTCCATCATTGAAGCCATAGCTCAAGATGGCTCCGTTATCGGGATTTTTGATAATAAAATGAGAGGAACTGTAGTTGCCGAAAATCGTGAATATGATTCTGATATAATTGTCTATAGACTTGCCGAAATGATCCTTTTTAAGGCAGAAGCGCTGGCGGCTTTAAATAGACCTGCAGAGGCCATTGTTGAATTGAATAAAATTCGAAATCGAGCTAAGATTGGGGATTATACGGGTCCATCGGATAAAAATACTGTTGAATTAGAAATTCTTAAAGAACGATACAGAGAATTCTATTTGGAGCTGAAGCGTTGGCCTGATCTACTTAGGTTTCATTTCGGAGGCACCGTAAATGTGTACAGTGAGGTGCCTAATCTTGTGGGAACCACTGTTCCATTGTATTTCCCAATACCTGTTGTTCAAATTGACAGGAATCCTAATCTTGAACAAACTGAAGGTTATGAATAAAACATTTAAAATATCAAAAATGAAATCAAAATCAATTTTACATACGATCTGTTGTTTATTTATTCTTACCTCATGCCTGGCTTGCGATGAAAGCAGTATGGGACTTAGTCAACCACCATTGGATCCACCAGTTGGGGAAAACCCTGGTGAGGATCCAACAGATCCTCCTGAAGAAGGGAATAAAACAATGGTGTATCAGGAAGGTACGCATGGCTATGAGGTATATAGGATCCCTGCAATTGTAAAAACGAAACAAGGGACTATACTAGCTTTTGCGGAAGCGAGGAAGTTAAAGAGCAATGGTGATACAGGTGATATCGATTTGGTGGTGAAATCCTCTGATGACAATGGGAAGACCTGGAGTGAGATGCGAACTATTTGGGATGAAGGACAAAACACCTGTGGGAATCCCGTACCTATAGTAGATAGGCTAACTGGAAAGATTCATTTACTTATGAATTGGAATCACGGTGATGATACCTGGGGTGAACTTAGTTCTGGAACGAGTAAAGATACAAGAAGAGTTTATTACACTTCATCAGATGATAATGGTCAAAGTTGGGCGGCACCTATAGAGATCACGGCATCCGTTAAAGATGAGAGCTGGGGCTGGTATGGAACTGGTCCAGTTCACGGAATACAATTACAAAAAGGAGAACATCAAGGAAGATTAATTTCTCCTAATTACTATACGGTAAAGGAAATCGGTAGTGTAAAAACTTATTCACATGTTATCTATTCGGACGATGATGGAAAGACTTGGCTTCCTGGAGAGGCGGTTCCCAGTGCTGGAGCAGGCGAATGTACAGTAGCTGAATTGGAAGATGGTACCCTGTTATTAAATATAAGAAATGGTAATGAATTAGCTCGAAAGGTAAGTAGAAGTGAAGACGGTGGTAAGACCTGGTCATCTCCCGAAATCTCTTACGTCCTTACTGACCCACATTGCCAAGGAAGCATGGTCATCTCTGACACTGATTCATATAGAGTTTTCTTCGCCAATGCGGCGAGTACTGAACGTACAAATATGACTATCAAAATGAGTGAAGATGGTGGCGCGTCTTGGGAGCGTCAAATGCTAATTCATCCAGGTCCTTCTGCCTATTCCGATTTGGTAATGGTGTCAGGTGATGAAATCGGAATACTCTATGAAGGAGGAGAGGGGCGGCCTTATGAAAACATCGTATTTGAAAAGGTTGCGATTTCAGATCTTAAATAAGAAATGAAATATATACGAACGAACTGTTTTGTCTTAAATGAATTTTTAGGCATTCAAAGAGATTAAGGCCATCAAATATTTACTGTCAAGGGTTTTGACACGAAGGCTTTAAAGACTAAAGTTAATATACCTGACAAGATAAAAACAATAATAATCAAACGTATGAAAACAAGACTAATCTTACTGATATTAATACTCACTGGGCCGATGTTGTTTATGGCTTGCGAAGATGAGCAGGATCCATTGCTTTTGAAAGCAAACTTTACTTCGGATAAAAAGGCGGTAGCTGCTGGAGAAAGCGTGGTGTTTAGTGATGAATCAACTGGAAGTCCTGCAACTTGGGACTGGAAGTTTGAAGGTGGGGAACCCTCGACTTCTGTTTTATCCAGTCCAACCATTACATACCATACCCCAGGGACCTATCCTGTAAGTTTAAAATTGACCAATAGCAGTGGTAGCGATGAGCTCTCACAAGCAGATTTTATAACGGTGACTTATGGAGGACTTGCTCCTGATTTTACAGCCGATAAAGTAGTGCTTCTTGCTGGGCAAGAGGTCACATTCACGGATCAAACCGAAGGAATAGCTGAAAGTTGGTCATGGGAATTCATCAGCGATAAGGGTGTAGTGGTAACAGCCAACGAACAAAATCCAGTGGTGAAGTTTACTGGTATTGGGGTCTATGACGCCAAACTTACCGTGAGTAATCCTGAAGCCACAGAGGTGATCACCAAAGAAGATTATATAGACGTTCTAGACCCCGCAAGTATTCAAGCGGATTTTGTCGCAGCGCATAAGACTACCTACTCTGGTGGGCAAATTGCTTTTCAAGATAATTCCACCGGTCTAGCTACCTCTTGGTCGTGGACTTTTGAAGGTGGACAACCGGCAACATCGACTGAGCAAAATCCTACCGTTACCTATAGTCAAGCTGGTAAATATAAGGTGACCCTCGCAGCATCTAATGATCAAAAGACCTCTACTTTAGTTAAAGAAGAATATATTGTTATCATACCAGAGGATGGGCTAGTAGCCTATTATCCATATGATGGTAATGGAACCGATATGGGGCCAAATAATGTGGTGACAAATACGGTAGGTAATGTAAGTTTTGATGCCGCAGATCGTAAAACTGGCCAGGCAGCAGTCTTCACGGGATCGGATGCACTAGTTATTCCTGATACTGATGTCTTAAACTTTGATAAAGGGGACTTTACCGTGGCTGTTTGGGTCAATACTTCAAATCCAAAAAAGATGATGGTTTGGCAAGAAAGTGGGGCTGAAGGATCCCGTGATAACCAAGGTTGGATGCGATTAGGAAACAATCTTACTTCTCAACTGATTCAATTTGCCATTGAGGACGACACTGGTGGTGCCTTCCAAAGTGTAGGTACTACTGAATTATCTGGAACCTTATTAAACGGGATATGGCACCATATTGTATGTGTTCGAGAAGGACTTTCTTCAAAGGTCTATGTTGATGGGAATTTAGTTAAGCAGGGCAATGCTTCGTCTATTAAAGATGTTTCAAATGCAAGTGACTTTAAGATAGGGGCTCAAGAGGGACCAGTAGGAAATTACAAAACATTCTATAAAGGCATGTTAGATGAGTTAATTATTTACAATAAAGCGCTCTCAGCTGAAGAAATACAATTCTTATATGAGCTATAATAGTTCATGGTTTTATGTATTGCAGAGGTAAGTATGATTTGGACTAATTATTAAAGTCATCATAGAAAGGAATAAAAATACAATAGTTTTTAGTGTAGTTAGTTTACCCCGGGGTTAGTTTTGGCACCTTACTCCGGGTTAATTCCTAAAATGAATAATCAAACTATTTATATTCTAATTGAGAATTTGACACGCTTATTCTCCTAAGACATTTAGAATCTAAACAGGATAACAAAATAGTATTCACCACATTTTGCTGTATGTGATGGGAAGGAATGAATCAATTTTCCTTCTATACAGCCAAAATGATAAATTATAATAGATGAAATTAAATTTTAATGGATTGATAGCTGCAGGGTTTAGCCCTTTTAAAATCGATGGAACACTAGATCTAGAAAAGATCACTCCCTTGGTAGATAAACTTATTGGAGATGGGGTAAATGGTTTTTATCTCATGGGAAGTACTGGAGAAGGAGTTTCTATAAAATTAGAACAAAGACTTGCCATAACGGAGGCTTATTTTGAAGCTATAAATAATCGAGTTCCCATTATTGTAAATGTAACACATTCTAGTTATGAGGCAAGTGCAGATTTAAGTAGGCATGCTGTACAAATGGGAGCGGATGCTATATCAGCAACAGCGCCATCCTATTATGGTATTTCTGGAATCAATCAGCTGATTTATGCTTTAGAGAAAATAACAGATTGCCAAGACCAAGTCCCTTTTATTTATTATCATATCCCAGGAAAAACAGGTCTGAATTTTAAGATGCATCATTTTTTGGGGCAGCTGGAAAATAGGATCCCTCAACTTGGAGGGATTAAATATACCGCTGCCTCAATGGATGACTTTATGATATGTAAGGAAAATTTTGGGGATCGTTATAAAATGTTCTTTGGGGTGGATGAGCTTTTTCTTCCTGCCCTAGCAATGGAAGCTGATACTTTTATTGGAAGTACATATAATTTTATGCTTCCTTATTATAAAACCATTATGGAGAATTATGGAACTGAAAATCATAGGTTGGCTTTGGATAATTACCATAAGGTGGTAGAGATTATAAATGCTTTTTTAAAATTTGACGGATTAGCTTCGCAGAAAGCCATTTTGAAAATGATTGGATTTGATTATGGACAACCTATCGCACCGATTTTACCACTTACCAATGACGAATACAAACGCTTAGATCAAAATTTAGAATCGCTACATTATTTTGACCATGTCAAATAATCGTCGGCCTTCCGTGAAGCACCAACGTGTTTCGAGAAAAATTAGATCAAATCTA
>Ga0079224_100001753_pt1 | contig 25472 bp, 20 predicted proteins | sample Stecom2015_FD_80414 | JGI IMG/M metagenome (GOLD analysis project Ga0079224, IMG submission 80414) | Agricultural soil microbial communities from Utah to study Nitrogen management - Steer compost 2015 | ecosystem: Environmental > Terrestrial > Soil > Agricultural land | place: USA: Utah... | reverse complement strand
TTTAGGAAAAAGGTCAATCTCATTAAGATTGACCTTTTTTGTTCCCCAATTGTTTCAATTCTTGTTTGATCTGATCTCGGGTAGGCTCTGTGACAGACACCAGAGGCAATCTGGTCGCCTCTGTACAGAGTTTTTTCTGATTAAGCATTGCTTTGACACCCGCCGGATTACTTTCTGTGAAGCATAATTCAAATAGATGAGATAATTGAAAATGAATTTCTCTTGCTTCGTCCCACCTATTATGCAAAGCTGCACTCGTTAATTGTTTTATTTCTTTAGGGAAAGCATTGCCCGCTACGGATATCAATCCCTGTGCACCGATGGATGCCATTGGTAGAAATATTGCGTCATCTCCTGATACTAACAGAAAATCAGCAGGCTTGTCTCTCATTATTTTATTATACTGGTCAAAATCTCCACACGCGTCTTTAATCCCCACAATGTTATTGAAATGTTTGGCTAAGCGTAAGGTGGTTTCAGGCTCAATATTGCTGCCTGTACGACGCGGTACATTGTAAAGCAGAATTGGAATTTCCGTAGCTTTAGCTAATGCAGCATAATGTTGGTAGATGCCTTCTTGTGTAGGTTTGTTGTAATATGGACTTACTGAAAGAATAGCCGAGTAAGCGGATAAGTCGGTCTCTTTTAATATTGAAATTAGTTCAGCAGTATTATTTCCTCCAACTCCAGCAACCAAAGGAATTCTACCTTCTGCCTTTTTCGCCGCATACTTAAAGATCTCTTTTTTCTCTTCGGCCGATAATGTTGCTGTTTCACCGGTAGTACCTAATAAAACCAGATAATCCACTTCACCATCGATCTGGAAATCGATTAACCGTCCCAAAGTATCAAAATCAACTTGGTTATTTTCATCAAATGGAGTGACTAAGGCGACTCCGACGCCGATAAGAGTCTTCATTAAGTATTTTTTGTTAATATTATGCAAATATGGCTATTTTATTATCATTTTTAATAGCTGTTCGTAAGAAATTATATCAATATTTAATTTTTCGGCTTTCGCGAGTTTACTTGGTCCCATGTTTTCTCCCGCCACAAGGAAATCCAGATTGCCCGATATGCTACTCAACATTTTTCCTCCATGTTTCTCGATCAAATCTTTTAAATCATTCCGGCTGATAGTTTCAAATACACCGGAAATGAGAAAAGTCTTACCGCTTAACTCATTACTGAGAACTTCCTTTTCGACATGAATAATTTCGAAATTAAGACCAAAAGCCTTCAATTTCTCAATCTCTTTCAAATGTTCTTCATCCCCAAAATAGCTTATCAAGCTATCAGCAATTCGTTCACCAATTTCATGAATCGCAGTTATCTCTTCGGCTGTCGCGGTAGAAAGTTTTTCAATCGTTCCGAAGTGGTTTGCCAGTTTTTGTGCGACCGTTGCGCCAATATGACGAATTCCTAAACCAAACAAGATTCTTTCAAATGGTTTTTCCTTTGATTTCTCAAGGCCTTCAATCATGTTTTGTATGGATTTTTCCCCAAATCTTTCAATCTGTGACAGCGTTTCCGTTTTATCCTTCAGAAGGTATAAATCACTGATTTGTTTTACAAGTCCAGCACGGTAAAGTGTGACAATGGTTTCACTCCCTATACCACTGATATCCATTGCGCCCTTACTTACGAAATGTTTTAGTCTACCGAGAATTTGTGGAATACATTGACTGTCATTCGGGCAAAAATAGATAGCTTCTCCCGGTTCACGGACAAGTGGGGTGCCACATACTGGACAACTAGAAGGGTAGATAACCGGCTTAGAATTTGGTCGGCGTTTTTCCATGTCGACTGAAATTATCTTAGGGATGATTTCTCCTCCTTTCTCAACCAGAACAGTGTCTTGTTCATGTAGGTTCAATCGTTCGATTTCGTTTGCATTGTGTAAAGTCGCTCTTTTGACTGTTGTACCAGCTAATAATACAGGCTCAAGGTTTGCAACAGGGGTTACCGCGCCGGTTCGTCCAACCTGATAGGTAACTTTTTTTAGTACCGTGTATACCTCTTCCGCCTTGTATTTATAGGATATCGCCCAACGAGGTGACTTGGCTGTAAATCCAAGGTCATCTTGTTGGATATAATTGTTTACTTTGATAACAATACCGTCAATATCGAATGAAAGTGAATTCCGGTTTTTCTCCCAATATTCGATAAACTGCCAAACTTCGTCCATATTTTGACAAACGGCTGTATGTTCACTTGTAGGGAAACCCCAATCTTTTAAGGCTGCCAAACTCTCTGAATGAGTACGAAAGAGTTTTTCTCGATTCTCAGCATACAGAAAATAAAGAAAACAGTCCAGTGGTCTTTTGGAAACTTCACCCGAGTCCTGAAGTTTAATTGTACCGGCGGCAAAATTGCGTGGATTGGCAAATGTTTGGGCTCCTTCTTCAGATCGTTTTTTATTTAAGCGCAGAAATGCCGCGCGATGCATAAATATTTCTCCGCGTATCTCGAAAAAATCAGGATAATTTTGACCCTTTAATTGACGTGGAATACTACGTATGGTTTTGACATTGGCAGTTACATCATCTCCCTGAACTCCATTTCCTCTGGTGACTGCCTGGGTCAGTTTTCCGTGCTCATAGCGTATGCTAATGGAAAGTCCGTCGAACTTCAACTCACAAACATATTCGACCTGGTCGCCAACGGCCTTTCTGACCCGCGTATCAAAATCTCTCAATTCTTGTTCATTGTAAGTATTATTCAATGACAGCATTGGCCAAGTGTGTGTTACAATCTTGAACTTCTTTGTAACTTCTCCGCCCACCCGCTGCGTAGGAGAATGAGGATCAAATAATTCGGGATTTTCGTCTTCCAGCTTTTGTAAAGCTTTTAATTTCTGATCAAATTCATAGTCGGAAACTGAAGGCTGTGCCAGAACATAATATTCATAATTATACCGGTTGAGTTCGGTTCTTAGCGCATTTATTTTTTCTTCGGGTGATGTACTTGCCATAGAAGCGAAGTTACAATATTCGTGGGAAATATGTTAGAGGGATGTTTCTGTATGTCTTGTTTTTTTATTTGTCCATTTGCTGGCAAAAACAAGAATCAGGTAACTCGAAACAGCACAAAAGGCCATGATTGATGTCATCGGGATGGAAGTGTTGTTATGGAACATACTAACCAGAGCAGAGGCAACTGCACCGATGGATAACTGTATGCTTCCTAACAAAGCGGAGGCGCTTCCTGCTGATTTCGAAAAAGGATTTAATGCTAAGGCTGATGTATTTGGAAAAACGAAACCCTGACACGCCAAAAAACAAAAAATTAAAAATATAATACCAAACAGACTCAAAATATTAAGAGCAGCGAAAAGGAATAATGAAAAACCTACAATGGCCTGCATCATCAATGCATAGTGCGCGACGGTGGCGCTGCTATGCCTTTTGAGAAGAAGGTTGTTTAACTGGCTTGCTGTAATCAATCCCGCCGCAACCAGACCAAATACCCAGCCATATTGCTGTTCCGATAATCCGTATATTTCCATCATCACAAAGGGGGATCCGGACAAGTAAGCATACATTCCCGATGAAGCTGTGCCACCCGCAATGGCATAAATGATGAAAGCAGGTGTTTTAACAACCTTTGCAAAACCCGTAATAATCGGCTTTGGCATAAGAGAAATCTGTGGATTCGGTTTGCTCTTTGGAAGAATGAATACGACGCCTAAAGTGATAATTGTCGTGAGTACCGCTAAAAAAGCAAAAATATAATGCCAGCCCCAAAGGTGGATAACCGACCCGCCTATTGTAGGAGCGAGGATGGGAGAAACCCCAATAACAAGCATGAGCAATGAGAATATTTTTGCTGTTTCAGACGCAGGAAAATAATCGCGAACCAATGCTCTGGATGCGACCATACCGGCACAACTTCCAAGGGCCTGAACAAAACGAAGCAGGATAAGACCATCAGCCGTTTGTATGAAAACACAGCCGACCGACGCGGCTATATAAATAAATAGACCAATGACCAAAGGAATTTTACGACCGAAACGATCCAATAGTGGTCCGTACACAAGTTGCCCCGAAGCAATACCAATAAAAAAACTGGTCAGAGACATCTGTATCTTCTCGATGTTGGTTCCCAGATCGGTAGCAATTGCCTGGAAACCTGGCAAGTACATATCAATTGAACAAGGGCCAAGAGCAGATAAAAGCCCCAGCAATAGAATGATTATGAACTTTTTCTTTTTTTCAACAGTCATTAAAAAGTGCTTGGTTCTTCGAGTTGTTCGAGCTGTTTTTTTATGAAGTCAGCTAATTCTTCTACATAGTCTTCTTCGAAGTTAAATTGAATACCTGCCGTGCGATACGTTTCCGGTATCGTTTTCGTGTATCCCAATTTAAGAGCTTCCAAATAGTTGGCAAGACCTTCTTCCGGATTTTCAATATATTTTTTCCAGATAGCAATAGCGCCCAGTTGAGCCATTCCGTATTCGATGTAGTAAAAAGGAACCTCAAATAAATGCAATTGTTTTTGCCATAAGTTTTCACGCGCGTCTTTTAATCCGGTCCAATCAGCGAAGTGATGTCCGAACTGATTGAAAATAGCCGTCCACTCCCGTTCTCTTTCTTCAATACTATGTTCAGGATGAGTATAAATCCAATGTTGGAATCTGTCGATCGTTGCAACCCAGGGCAGAGTCTTCAGTACATCGATCAGTTGTTCCCGTTTTGCTCTTCTTAGATCTTCTTCATTATCAAAGAAAACATCCCAATGAGACATCGAAATCAGTTCCATCGACATCGAAGCCAATTCAGCGACCTCGCTCGGTAGGTGTTTGAAGTCATTTAGTTCCAGATGGGCTGAAATAAAAGTATGCAAGGCATGCCCGCCTTCGTGGACCATGGTGGTAAGATCACGAAAGGTATTGGCGGAGTTCATAAAGATAAAGGGTGCTCCACTTTCTGACAGAGGATAATTGTAGCCTCCAGGTGCCTTTCCTTTCCGACTTTCAACATCGAACAGGCCGTTCGCCTCCATGATTTCAATACGCTCTCCGATGTAAGGGTCTAGTTTAGTAAAGCATGCTTTTGTTTTTTGTATCAGTTCCTCGCCGTCCTTAAAAGGCTGTAACGGTGGCAAATTGTCCGGGTTAACATCCATGTCCCAAGGTCGAAGAATCGTTAGCCCTAAACTGTCTTGGCGTTTTTCTGATAATTCTTTTAAGATCGGAACGATATGCTTTTCAATCGCATCATGAAATTGAGAGCAATCGTCAGGTGTATAGTCAAAGCGCCCCATAGCCTGAAAAGCGTAATCTCTGAAATTGTCAAAACCTGCGTTTTTGGCCACTTGATGTCTCAAGGCTCGCAATTGGTTGAACAGTGAGTTTAATGAATCTTTATCTTCCAAGCGTCTTTTCGTGATGGCTTGCCAAGCTGACTGGCGTTTGTCACGATCTGTATCTTTCATAAAGACCGCTGCTTGTTCCAGTGTATATTCTTTGCCATCCAATTTTACAGACATAGCACCAGTGATGGATTGATATTTTTGTTGCTCAATCTGTATTTGTGTTTGCAGAGCTATGTTTTCTTCGCGAAACAAATCTAGAGCGTTCTTCACACTTCTCAAGTAGATGTAGTATTTGTCGTGATTCAGTTGATTAAAAAAGGTACTATCTACTAATTTTTGATTAAGCGCATTGCTAAAAGGAGCGATTTTGGGTTCTATTTCTGTAGCGAAATATTGAAAATCTTGCAGAAGCTTTTCGTCGTTCGTATTACAGGTCATTCGTATATATCGCCATGCTGCATCTTCTTCCAGCATCGCTTCGAGTTCACTACGGTCCGTCATCCATTTTTCTAAGTCCTCCAAGGTATTTATTTCTCGGGTCTTAAGCTCGTCGAATAGAGGGGACAATTCTTCCCATAACACGTTGATATTTTCAGGAACAAACGTTCTTGTTTTCTTAGCGAATGTAAGGTCTTTCATTTTTATTATTTCTAAATCCAAATATCCAACAAGAAGAAAAGAGCAAAAATGACGGATGCCATACCATTGGTAGTCATAAAAGCTCGGTTCACTCTTCGGAGGTCGGTTGGACTAATAATGATGTGTTGATAAATTAATAAACTGATATAAAAAATAACTCCAAGATAATAAAGCCATCCTAGATTGATATAAAAGATAGGAAGAATTACAAAAATGGCTGAGAGAACATGAAAAAGCTCAGAGATTCTCAGCGCATTTTTCTTGCCAAAAAAGGCAGGGATGGAGTGCAGGGATTTATCCTTATCAAATTCTTCATCTTGAAGGGCGTAAATAATATCAAAACCGCTTACCCAGAAAATCACTGCCAAAGAATAAAAGAAGGGTACGAGATTAAAAGCCCCCGTTACCACCAGGTATGCACCCAACGGAGCTAAACCCAGGCCGAGTCCAAGGACCAAATGACAGAGCGCGGTGAATCGTTTGGTATAGCTATAACCCAGTATCACCAGTAGGGCGATCGGAGAAAGATAGAAACAAAGAGGATTAATAAAATAGGTGCCAATGATAAAGCAAATAGAATTGACGACAGTGAAAATAAGTGCCTGATTGGGTGAAACTCGTCCTGCGGGAATATCCCGGCCTGCTGTTCTCGGATTTAAAATATCGATGTCTCTGTCAATATAACGATTGAAGGCCATGGCTGCATTTCTGGCGAAGACCATACAAAGGAGCATGAGAATAAATTTGATTATATTGAAATCAGCAGAGCTGATGGTCACAGCGAGGAAAAAACCGATGATGGCAAAGGGCAGTGCAAAAATGCTGTGAGCGAATAAAAATAAAGAAAAATATTTCTTCATATTATGTGATGATAATAAAGCTTAACGTATTTGCTGATTATACCGCTGATTTATATTGTCAATTTCGTTTAACAAACTGTCACATCCCTCCTGAGTTTCCGATGAGGTTAGAAAAATTGGAGGAACTTCTTCGAACCATTGTAAAAGAGCCTTTTTAAACTTCTGGATATTTTGCGTCGATTTTAAGTTTGATTGTTTGTCGGCTTTCGTAAACACAAGAAGGAAAGGAATCCCGTTTTCGCCGAGCCATCGACAGAATTCGAGATCAAGTTTCTGAGGTTCATGGCGACTGTCAATCAATACAAAAATACATTGTAAATTTTCGCGTACCCTTAGGTATTTACGGATAAACTTTTCCCATTCGGCACGGTTTGTTCTCGATGTTTTTGCATAACCATAGCCGGGAAGATCAACAAGATACCATTCTTCGTTGATGAGGAAATGGTTGATAAGTTGTGTTTTCCCGGGGGTTTGGGAAGTCTTAGCTAAATTTTTCTTATTTGTGAGTGCATTAATCAAAGAAGATTTTCCCACATTTGAGCGGCCGATGAATGCATATTCAGGTAAGTTTGGCTCGGGAAGTTTATCTGTTCTTGTGTTACTGCATAAAAATTCCGCGCTTTTGATAATCATTTTACAAAGTTAAACATTAAAAACTAGGAACTCTTTATACTAATTTATAATTTGGGCTTTGTATCTTTGTGTAGTATATGACAAAAATCATAACACCTTATGAGCAGTCTGATGCCGGTAAAAAGCAGCAGGTCGCAACCATGTTCAATAATATTTCTGGCAACTATGATTTTTTAAATCATTTTCTCTCTTTTGGTATTGATAAGATATGGAGGCGAAAGGCTATCTCCAGTCTTAAGAATTTGAAACCAGAACGTATCTTGGACGTTGCTACCGGTACAGGAGACTTTGCTATCGAGTCGATCAAAAGACTAGAGCCCAGGCAGGTTATCGGGATTGATATTTCAGAGGGTATGCTTGAAGTTGCTCAAGAGAAAATTAAGCGTCAAAAACTAGATGATGTATTTGGTGTTGAATTAGGCGATTGTGAAAATTTAAGATTCAAGGAGAATTCCTTCGATGCAGTAACGGTTGCGTTTGGAGTTCGAAACTTTGAAGATCTGGATCAAGGTTTGTTGAATATTCATCGTGTTCTTCGCCCGGGAGGCCAAGCAGTAATTCTGGAGTTCTCGAACCCTAAGAAATTCCCGATTAAACAACTTTATTCTTTTTATTCGAGGAATATTCTCCCGGCTATTGGTAGATTATTTTCAAAAGACAACCGAGCATATAACTATCTCCCTGAGTCCATTGTTCAATTTCCGGACGGAGAAAGATTTGCCAGTTGCCTAAAAAATGCTGGATTCCGAAAGGCAGTATGCAGACCACAAACTTTCGGAATTTGTACAATATATATAGCAACTAAATAAGTTATAACGTGAATACAGCAAAAATTGCCATGATTACCGGAGCTAGTGCTGGAATAGGGGAAGCCTGTGCGCGAACCTTAGCTCAGCAAGGCTATAAACTTCTTTTGGCAGCGCGTCGACGAGAAAAACTGGAGCAATTGGCGGAAGAACTAATTGAGGGTTTTGATATTGAATGTAAAATTGTTGAACTGGATGTTCGGGATAAAGATCAAGTTGGGGCATTTTGGGAAAGTCTGCCAAAACAATGGCAGGATATTGATGTTTTAGTTAATAATGCTGGGTTGAGTCAAGGTTTAGATCCGATTTTTGAAGGCAACTTAGACGATTGGGATCGGATGATTGACACGAATATTAAAGGCTTGTTATATATTAGCCGTGTGGTTCTTCCTGGCATGAAGGAACGGAGAAGCGGACATGTGGTCAATATCGGATCAATTGCTGCAAAAGAGGTATATCCGAATGGTAATGTCTATTGCGCTACGAAGCATGCGGTTGATTCGCTGAGTAAAGCAATGCGGATTGATCTCCTTCCGTATTCGGTAAAAGTTTCCACCATCCACCCTGGCGCTGTAGAGACCGAGTTCTCGATCGTCAGGTTCAAAGGAGATATCGAAAGAGCAGAACGGGTTTACCAAGGTTTTGACCCTTTGCTAGCGAAGGATATAGCAGATGCGGTAGGTTATGTTGTTTCAAGGCCGAAACACGTGAATATCAATGATTTATTGATTATGCCTACTGCTCAGGCAAACGGAACCCTGTTCCACAAAGAGTGATTATCAATAGAATTAAGTAATTTTGTTTACAATAAAACAAGAAACATGTCATTAAAAGATACCATTAATCAAGATATAAAAAGTGCCATGCTGGCAAAAGATCAGGCTCGGTTAAGGGGGCTCAGAGCAATCAAAGCAGCCATTATTGTGGCTGAAACTGAGAAAAACGCCAGCGAATTTGACGCTGACGGAGAAATCAAAGTATTGCAGCGCCTTGTTAAACAACGCAGAGAGTCTGCTGAAATCTATAAACAACAACAGCGCGAAGACCTATTGGATATTGAACAGGAAGAGATTGATGTGATCGAAAGCTACCTGCCGAAACAATTGGATAAAGAAGCTGTGAGAGCAAAGGTGCTGGAAGTTGTTGAGCAGTTAGGAGCCAATAGCATGAAAGACATGGGGAAGGTAATGGGTGTAGCTAACAAAGAACTTGCCGGGAAAGCAGATGGAAGAACGATATCCGAAATCGTAAAAGAAGTTTTATCGGCTTAAAACACCCGGTTTTTCTAAATCTAAATTATTACATTTAGAAAATAATATGTAGAACTTCTTAAGATATATCATTATTAAGAATGAAATAGCGAAAATAAACCGCATGGATTTTACCATAAAAGAAGATAAAGAATTTAAGTATATCGATGAAGGCCAAGGAGACGTTATCATCCTTCTTCATGGACTGATGGGCGCATTAAGCAACTGGGAGGCTGTAGTTAATGAATTTAAGGGACAATATAGGATCATCATTCCGATGTTGCCCGTTTATGAGATGCCCATTATAACTACAGGTGTTAAAACCTTATCTAAATTTTTAGCGAAGTTTGTCCGCCATATGAAACTTGAAAATTTCGTTTTGGTTGGAAACTCTTTAGGCGGACATGTTGGCCTAATGTACTGCGTAGCGTCTCAAGCGAATGTTAAATCTCTCGTGTTAGCTGGAAGTTCAGGTTTGTACGAAAATGCTTTTGGCGGAAGTTTTCCAAAGCGTGGAAGTTATGAGTATATTAAAGAAAAAGTAGAATTTACATTCTATAGTCCTTTAACCGCTACCCCCGAATTGGTCGACGATGTGTATGCGACAGTTAACAATAGAGAGCGCGTCATCAGGATACTGGCAATGGCGAAATCGGCAATCCGTCATAATATGGCCAAAGACCTGCCGAAGATCAAGATTCCCGTATGTATCATCTGGGGAAAACAAGATAAGGTAACCCCGCCGGATGTCGCTGAACAATTCAATGAATTACTGCCGAATTCCGAATTACATTGGGTAGATAAATGTGGACACGCTCCGATGATGGAACAACCTGAAACGTTCAATATACTTTTACGAGATTATTTAGAAAGATTAAACTAATCACAATCTATATAGTTTAATAGATAAAAGAGGGCGATGATTGCACAAGATATGATTTCTGATACGATTTATCCGGCAAAGGCTTCAGATAGTCTCGGGTCCTTATTGAGTCGTATGGATGAATATAAAGTGAAACAGCTTCCTTTTGTTCGTTATAACCAATTAGTCGGATTGGTTCATGATGAGGATATCAAGATTGCGCTCGGTGAAAATGCAGACAGCAAACTCAGAGACGTCTCGCATGAATTGATATTTGTTTTCAATACACAGCATTTTTATGACGTCGTAAGACTATTTTTTATTCACCAATTGGATGTGTTAGCTGTAATCGATGAGAAACATCATTACTGTGGCTGTATCACGTTACACGATGTCATCCAAACTCTTGCGCAAGTGACGACATCAGATGAACCCGGAGCAATCATCGTGTTGGAGGTTAATAATAGAGATTATTCACTTTCACATATCGCTCAAATTGTAGAGTCGGATAATGCCCGAATCCTTAGTTCATTTGTTAGAAGATTTCCCGATTCCACTCGGATGGAGATTACGATCAAATTAAACCGAACGGATGTTGCTTCCATTGTCGCTGCTTTTTTACGATATGAATATCATGTTAAAGCAACGTTCAATGAGTTGAAGGCAGACGACTCTTCGCGTGATCGATATGAACAACTTATGAACTATTTAAATATGTAAATGAAAGTTGCAGTCTACGGCATCGAGTTTCAGCCGTCAGTAATCCCTTATGTCGAACAGTTATTTGACCTGCTTAGAGAAAGAAAGGTTGAGCTTTGGGTATATAGGCATTTTGATAAATTTCTTTCAACCTTCATAAATTGCGGGGAATGGGAAGTTTTTGACAAACGGGACGATTTACCAACAGATATCAACTTTATGTTGAGTTTGGGTGGCGACGGAACCATGCTGTCCGCCGTTTCAATTATCAGAGACTATGAGATACCAGTCACTGGGATAAATCTGGGAAGACTTGGTTTTTTAGCCAGTATTAACAAAAACGATATTTCGACGGCTTTAGATCTTTTGTTGAAAGGAGACTACAGTATCGAAAAGCGTACGCTTTTGTCCGTCAGCGCCCCCAATCAGCACTTGTTTAATGGCGACAGTTTTGCTTTAAATGATATTACGGTTCTAAAAAGACGCTCATCCGCTATGATAACGACCAGCGTTTATCTTAACGGCGAGCTCCTTAACGCATACTGGGCTGATGGCATAATCATCGCTACCCCTACAGGATCTACTGCCTATTCGTTAAGTTGTGGCGGTCCGATCATCCTTCCTGACTCTAATAATTTTGTTATAACACCCATCTCTCCCCATAATCTGAATGTCCGTCCTTTGGTCATTTCTGACCGTGATGTGCTGACGATCGAGATAGAGAGCCGAAGTAATGAGTTTTTACTATCGTGTGACTCGAAAACCACAGATCTACACACCAATGTCAAGCTGACTGTGGCCAAAGCAGATTTTCTTGTAAACCTGATCCGTTTAAAAGAAGAGAGCTTCTTATCAACTCTGAGACGTAAACTACTGTGGGGTATCGACAGCCGAAACTATTAATTATTTTAAGAATTTAGAACATTCTACTATCTTTGTTCCTGATTTTTCCTATTATAAAAGAAGGAATAGTGTTGTAATCTACTTGCCGTTATGGAATAAGCCGGTAATAAAAATACAAATGGAACTCAAGGAACAGCTTAACCTGGATAAATTACCGAAGCACGTCGCTATTATTATGGATGGTAATGGACGATGGGCGAAAGAGAAAGGTAGATTAAGGGTTTTTGGACATAACCAAGGTGTTGAGTCTGTCAGGCAAGTGGTTGAAGCAGCGGTCGAAATCGGTATTCCCTTTTTAACATTGTATGCTTTCTCAACAGAGAATTGGAAACGACCTAAATTGGAGGTAACTGCTTTAATGGAAATCCTTGTCAACGCCATTAATAAAGAAACCAAAACCTTGATGAAAAATGGAGTGCGTCTCAATACGATTGGTAATATCGACCAATTGCCATCCTCATGTTCTAGGCTTTTACGCAAAACGATCGAAAAGACTTCCGTAAACACAAGCTGTACATTAACCTTGGCTTTAAGTTATAGTTCACGCCAGGAAATCGTTGAGGCGACGAAGCGCATCGCCAAAAAGATTTTGGATGGGCAGATAGAAATGAATGAAGTAGACGCAGATCTTTTTGCCAATAGTTTGGAAACTGCTGATATCCCGGATCCGGAATTGATGATAAGGACCAGTGGGGAGCAGCGGATCAGTAACTTTCTGCTCTGGCAATTGGCCTATTCGGAATTGTATTTTGTTGACAAGCTATGGCCGGATTTTAATAAACAGGACTTCTACGAGGCTATTATAGCCTATCAAAAACGGGAGCGAAGATTTGGTTTGACCAGTGAGCAACTTTCGTAGAAAAGATATACATCAAAATATGCTAGATTGTGGATTATTTCCATTTTTTTTGCAAAAAAATATTTTAACAAAAATTAACAACTGTTTGCGCTACATTAGCAGCGTTAAATTATATAAATGAAGCACCTACTAATTATACTTTGTTCACTACTACTGGGAAGTACGCTTTCTTTTGCTCAGATCCAAATGCCTACCAATACCAATTCCTCTGGTAGCCTGTTACAACAAGTCCAAAATGAGGATATCAGCTATTTGCGTCCCAAGGAATATACAATTGGAGGTGTTAAGGTAACGGGAACGGAGTATTTGGAGGATGATATTTTGATCACTATTTCCAGACTGAATGTTGGGAATCGAATCGAAGTTCCGGGAGAAGCTGTTACAACCGCGATAAAAAACCTTTGGCTGCAGGGTTTGTTTGATGATATCGCGATTAACATCGATCGCATTGAAGGCGACCAGATATTTTTTGAGATCGTTGTCGTTGAACGTCCACGTTTGACGCGTATCGAGATCAATGGACTCAGTAAATCACAAACCACGGATATTCAGGAACGTGTGGACGGTAGTGCGAATAAAATTATCAACGAAAACCTGCTGACCACAACGGAAGGGACTATTAAGCGCTATCTTGCCGAAAAAGGATTTCTATATCCTGATATTGAAATGACCCAGGTGAAAGATTCTACAGAAGCAAACAACCAAATTTTGGTTGTAAACGTAGATCGTAATAAGAAGGTGAAGGTAAACCAGATCAATTTCGAAGGGAATGAGGTGTTTTCCGACGCAAAGCTCCGCAAGTTTATGAAGAAAGTAAAACAGAGGACATGGTGGAGGTTTTGGGGACCTGGCAAATTTAACTATGAAAAATACGACGAAGCAAAAAAATCATTAATCGATAAAATTCATGCTGAAGGGTATCGCGATGCTGATCTTATCTCAGATACGGTACGGAAAATCAGTAATAAGCATGTTGAATTGGATCTGGAGATTTATGAAGGTAAACAATACTATTTTGGGAATATAGGATGGTCTGGAAATGCAAAATATTCAGATACTGTTCTGAACCAGATTCTTGGGATCCGCAAGGGTGATATTTTTTCAGAAGAAAAATTGATGTTAAAACTCTATGGTCCATCACGTTCAGAAGCTGATGTATCTACATTATATATGAACGATGGTTATCTGACTTTTAATGTTGACCCAGTCCAAACTAAAGTATATGGAGATACGATCGATTTGGAGTTACGGATGTACGAAGGGCCGCAATATACGGTTAGTAAGGTAACGGTAAAAGGAAACGATGTAACAAACGACCGCGTTATATTACGTGAAATTGCGAATAAACCTGGACAGAAATTCTCGAAAGATTTAGTGATGAGGACGGTGCAGGAGATCGCCCAACTGGGTAACTTTGATGAAACCAAAACCAATCCGGTACCTATTCCAAACCAGCTGGAGGGAACCGTAGATATGGTGTACAATGTGGTGGAGAAACCTTCAGACCAAATTGAGCTTTCGGGAGGATTCGGTGGGAATCGGATTATCGGAACCTTGGGTCTGACCTTCAATAACTTCTCGACACGTAAGTTATTCGATAAAGGAGCTTGGAAGCCACTACCCAGAGGAGATGGACAGAAATTAAGTCTGCGGGGACAGACCAATGGTAAACAATATCAATCCTATAGTTTCTCCTTCTCGGAGCCTTGGCTTGGCGGCAAGAAACCGATTTATTTTGGTCTGAGTGCCTTTACGTCATCTTCGTCTTACGGATGGAACCCATGGACTGGAAGGCAAACTGTTCCTGATGAAGAAATGCAGCGAATTCAGATGGACGGGGTATCCGTGAGTTTAGGTAAGCGATTGAAATGGCCTGATAACTTCTTCCGAATCAATTATGCGCTTAATTTCCAACGCTATAAGCTTCAGAATTGGCAAAATTATTTGTTCGAGACAGGTACTTCGTACAACTTCAACCTAACCCAGGAGATCAGCCGTAACTCATTGGATGCGTTAATCTATCCAACGTCAGGTACGAATTTACGATTTACAATCCAAGCTACGCCTCCTTATTCATTGATGAATAAAACGAATTATGCGACCGCTCCGGATGCTGAGCGATATCGTTGGACGGAGTATCATACGTGGAAATTTGATTCACAGTGGTTCCAACGTATATCAGGAAAGCTGGTTTTAAAAGCGCAAGCACAATTCGGATTCTTAGGTACCTATAGCAGTGCTACCGGTCAACCTGCGTTTGAGCGCTTTAAATTGGGTGGTGATGGAATGCAAGGCTTTGATTTTATCCAGGGTTCTGAAATCATCGCTATGCGTGGGTATGCGAATGGATATGTGATTCCTGAAGGGGTTGATGTGAACACGGCGATTAATTCAGGTAGTCCGATTTATGCGAAGTATCAATTGGAACTTCGTCATCCAATTATGTTGAACGACCAGGCGACTGTATTTGGATTGGTTTTCGCTGAAGCCGGTAATACCTGGAATAACTTTAAAGATTTTAATCCATTTAATGTGCGCAGAACAATCGGTGTAGGAGCCAGAGTATATTTGCCTATTTTCGGAATGTTGGGTATCGATTATGGCCATGCCTTTGATCCAATCCCATTGCCTGCAAGTATCCGGGATAATTGGCGACAAACCTTTACCTTTAGTATTCAGCAAAATATTGGTGGATTCTAGAAAAATATAAAGAATTCTGATTTTTCGTAATGATAAAAAGTAAAAGGAGGCTGCTCTAAATAGAGCAGCCTCCTTTTACTTTTGTTCTACTTGTTAATGAATTGATAATGGATTCATTCCGAATTGTACCCGCATTTTTGCCTGAAAATGCGGATATAATAGGTAGATGACTGGGTGAGAATGATAGCGGATGTAAAACAAGTCTAACAGCATGTATCACCAAATTATGCTAAGGGTTCATTTCTTTTAATCTTTCTATCTAGATAACGGAAGAATTTTGTACTTTAGATTCTATTCTCTGTGTCGTCGGAGAATGACATAATAACCCTTTTGTTAAAAATAATCTAAACTATGAAGCAAAGACTTTTACTATTCGCTATTAGTTTCTTTTTTTATCTCCATGTTTTTGCACAATCGCAAGTTGCGGGGACTGTAACTGCGGCTAACGGCGATCCGATTGTAGCAAGCGTGCAAGTAAAAGTAACTACACAAGGACTGTCGACTGACGTAGACGGTCGGTTCGTATTGACTGATGTAGCCTCAGACGCTGTACTCGTAATCACCTCCGTAGGGTACCACAGTCAGGAAATCAATGTAAATGGAAGAAACAGTATCAACATCGTGCTAGAGGTGTCCGATCAGGCCCTGGAAGATGTTATTGTCGTTGCCTATGGAACTTCGACCCGAGGAACGTTTACCGGTTCGGCTTCAACGGTCAATCAGGAAGATATAAAAGACGCACCCTATACGTCGTTTGAAAGTGCATTGATCGGAAAAGTTCCCGGTATGCAGATCACCAATTCATCCGGACAAGCCGGTTCAGTTTCAAGTATACGTGTTCGAGGCATTGGATCGATGAATGCATCGAACGAACCACTTTATGTGATTGACGGTGTACCTGTGGTATCAGGCAGTAGCGGTCAATTAGGAGATTATATCTACACCTCCAACAACATTATGAACTCAATTAACCCATCAGATATTGAATCGATCACGGTGCTAAAAGATGCGGCAGCCTCTTCGTTATATGGATCGAGAGCGGCGAATGGTGTTATTCTTATTAATACGAAGAAAGGAAAGCTGGGAAAACCAATGATTAACTTCAAGTCTTCTGTTGGTTTCACACCTTCATGGGCTACGGATAATCATGAGGCGGCAGGAGTACAGGAACAGGTTGATATGCTCTATATGGTTTTCCATGACTATAATACGGCTGGTGGAAAAAGCGACGACGTAGCGAATAGTGATGCACTGAGGAGGTTAAATGATAAATTTAACCAACATGGCTACTATTTTGAAACGAACGGGACCGGGCTTTATGATCATGTGAATATTTTGGGAATGACGGACGGAATAGAGAATAGGCAAGGTCGTTATTTTGATTGGGACGATGCGCTCTTTCGAACCGGAATGTACCAAACCAACGACCTTTCGGTGAGTGGCGGAACGGGCAATACAAAATATTATTCGTCACTTTCATACAGTAAGGACGAAAGTCGGATTAAAGTGAACGCTTTTGATCGGATTACAGGTCGTGTGAACCTATCCCAAAAAATAGGTGATTTTGTTGATTTTACTTCTAATATCAACATCGCTAAGACGGATCAGGAAGGATTTAATGATACGCGGAATACAAGTTCGAATTATTTCATGCAAACGCGAAATCTCCTTTGGCCATTGTATTGGCCGACTGATTACCTGACCGGTGATCCTTGGATGGCCCGTTACGGAAGTTACGCTCAAAACAATATTTTCTACGATAAGGAGTGGGAGAATACATCCCAGACGTTTAGGGTGTCAGCTATCGAAACATTAAATATTCAGCTCTTACCGGAACTTAATTTTAAAACAGTCTTTTCATACGATGAATCGGAAATAAAAGATCATATTTACTATAGTTCGCTTCATTATAGTGGTTCGAATACGAATGGTTCAGTTGCAGAAATGAGCACAAATATGAAGAAAATAGTATCTTCGAATACACTGACCTATGATAAACAGTTTGGTTTGCATGGATTGAATTTATTGGCGGGTTTTGAGGCGGAAAAAAATCAAACCGATTATCAGCGCGCATCGGGTACCGACTTGCCTTCCAGTGCCCTGCATACTGTAGCAACAGCCGGTGAGACCACCGCTAGCGCATATTATTGGGGTAGCAATATGATGTCTGTTCTGTCGAGAGCCGAGTATAATTATGATCAAAAGTATCTGGCCTCAGCCTCTTTCCGTCGCGACGGTTCATCCCGGCTCGGTCCAGACACCCGTTGGGGAAACTTTTGGTCTGTAGCAGGATCGTGGAGATTGAGTCGGGAAGCATTTTTGCAAGACGTAGACTATATCAGTGATTTGAGGTTAAGAGCATCCTATGGTGTTAATGGAACCTTGCCATCTTCGAACTATGGATGGCGATCGATGACTGCATATACTTCTAAATACATGGAACAAGCCGGCGGTGGTATCAGTACCATTGCAGATGCGAATCTAACCTGGGAAACCAATTACACCTTCAATTTGGGCTTGGAGTTTGGCTTGCTGGATCAACGTATTTATGGTACAGTCGAGTATTTTAACCGCGATTCGAGGGATTTACTTCAGAATGTGCCAATTTCAAGAGTTACAGGTTTCGGAAGCACGCTGAAGAATGTCGGCGAAATGAACAACCGTGGTATTGAGCTGGAACTCGGTGGTGATATTATACGGAATGAAGATTTCAGATGGAGCGCCAGTATCAACGGATCCTTTATCAAGTCGAAAGTAACTAAGCTGTATCGTGCTGAAGGAGAGGGACCTCAGGATATTGTTTGGTATGACCCGACTGGCGGGGATGGACGCGCACAATATATTTACCGGGAAGGCGAGCCTGTATTGGCCTTTTATGGCTATGAATGGGCAGGAGTTGACCCCGAAAATGGAAAGAATGTGTGGTATGTGAACGATCCGGAGAACCCAAATGGTGACTTCATGTTCAATGGTCGGGGTGCCAGTTATGATTTTGGTCAGGCGAACGACGTGATATTAGGAAGTGCCCTCCCCAAGGTGTATGGAGGCCTTAATACCGATTTGGCATATAAGAACTTCTCGTTGGCGGTGAATTTCAATTATAAAATTGGAGGTTATATCTATGATGGTGCAAACCGGGATGTGGCTGATGATGGCTACTATTGGGAGCGGATCCGTTCGCAAGACTATTACGATAATATGTGGACAGCGTCCAACCCTAACGGTAGTTTACCTAAGATTGATGGAAATGACTTGACCGACGCCATACAATACAGCAGCAGGCAAATGTTTGATGCCAGCTATTTGCGTTTAAAAAACCTAACCTTGGCTTACAACCTGTCAAGCCACTTGATCAATCAAATCGGGGTTTCAAATGTAAGGCTTTATGCGAACGGTACGAATCTACTGACGTTTTCAAAATATAAACTGGGTGATCCGGAAGTGAACCAATACGGTACGCGCGGCTGGGAAACACCTTTTGGAAGAACGTACACATTTGGTATTGAATTTAGTTTCTAATGAGTAAGAGTATGAAAATGAAAATATTTAAGATAATAGCAGTAGGCTTTGTTGTGGTAAGTCTGGCTTCATGCAAGGGCTTCTTAGATGTAGAGCCAAGTAATTCGGGTGACTCTGAGACATCGATTTCAACTCCCGCGGATGCAGAGGTGATGATTAATGGACTCATGAGTAAGATGACCGATTTTGATTATTATGGACGTAATTTTATTATGTATGGTGATGCCAAAGGGGGGGATCTAACAATTTATTCTGCGGGTCGTGGGCTTGATGGACTCTATACCTTTAACCATTCTGCCTCGAGTGGTAGTTATTCTGGCTTTTGGATTCAGATCTATCATTGCATACTCCAAGCGAACAGTCTTTTGGCAAGTATTGAACGTTTGGAAGCCGAAGGCACTGAGCATGACTTTAGTGACTACAAAGGTCAGGCGCTAACGGCGCGTGCTTTAATGTATTTCGATCTGGTACGTTTTTATGGAAAAGCTTATAATGATGATAAAGCAGCACTCGGAGTACCCAATGTAACTGAACCATTAGATGCTTCTGCCCAGCCGCTACGCGCCAGTGTAGAAGAAAACTACCAGCAAATCATTTCAGATCTCAAAGCAGCAGAAGCTTTGCTTTCGAAAGGAAAGTCGAACGGTTACATCAATTATTATGCAAATTTAGCGATACAGGCACGAGCATATCTGTATATGAATGATTATCCAGCCGCTCTTTCGGCTGCACAGACAATTATCGATGAAGGGCCCTATCAGCTTTACGGAAATAATGAATGGGTATCTTCATGGACTCAACAATTTGGGTCAGAGTCTATCTTTGAATTGGCTATGTACCCTAGTGAAGGGGACTTAGGAACGGCGTCTTTGAGCTTTTATTTAAGACGATTAGGTCACGGTTCCAGCAGTGCGATGGGGTGGTTTATGGCTAGTGACTACTTCCTTGATCGGTTAGGGCAAGATGAAGGTGACGTCCGTTGGGGGGTTATGAGTTATGATGAAAGTGGCGAAGACCATCTGGGCTCGTGCTATAAATATAGCGGTAGCGTGAATCTTGATGGAGATGGTAAAGCTACAGCTACTGCTGTGAATATTAAAGTAATTCGGCTGTCTGAAATTTATTTAATAGCCGCCGAAGCGGCCTTTCATAGCAATAAAGGTCTGGCAGCAGAATACCTCAATGAGATCCGTAAAAGATCGCCAGCTTTGGCTCCGGCGACCGCAGGTTCAATAACAATTGATATGATTCTGGATGAGCGCAGCAAAGAGTTATTTGCCGAGGGGCACCGGTTCTTTGATATGATCCGTCTCAATAAATCGATTACATTTAATGACGATTTTCAAGGGGTACCTGTAGCCCACCGGGAAAAAACAATAGACAGAGGTTTCTATAAAACGATCTTGCCGATTGCTGATTCCGAGATTAAAGCGAATCCTGGATTGGCATCTCAACAAAATCCGGGCTATTAATTGCCAGATATAGAGTGTAATCTATTATATAAACCGTGGTGGCATTACTTTATAGTGATGTCATCATGGTTTTCTTTTTGGCATAATTGTCGCTTAACACGTAGGATGCTGAATAATAAAATAAGAGTGGGTGCCAGAGATTATTAACATTTATTAACAACAATTTAGAAAAAATAGCATTACTTTTGCTTCAATAGCTAAATTATAGTAGAGGGATAAACTATGAAAAATAAGAAAATTTGGATAATAGTATTGTTAATGTCGGTATCGACATTTACCTTCGCTCAACGGTTTGCTTATGTAGATAGTGAGGCTATCCTGCAACGTATTCCTGAATATACAGCTGCGCTTAAACAATTGGATGACCTTTCAGCCGAGTGGCAAAAGGATGTAGATGCCCAATATGTGGAGATCGAAGAGATGTACCAGGCTTACCAGGAAGACCAGGCTAATATGAATGAACAAATGCGTCGGCGCCGGGAAGATATGATTGTAAACAAAGAGAAAGAAGTAAGGGAGTTGCAACGTTCTAGATTTGGTTTTGAAGGAGACCTGTTTAAAGAGCGTGAAAAACTGCTAAAGCCGATTGAAGATCGTGTTGAGAAGGCCATCCAAGCGGTTGCTGAAAGACAGGAGTTGGATTTTATCTTAGATAAAGGAGCGGAGTCTTTCTTATATTCAAATCCTAAGTTAGATCGTAGCGATGATGTGATTAAAGAATTAGGTTATTAACCCGAAATGCAATAAATAAAAACAATTAAACTAAAAAAACAGAACAAATTGAAAATGAAAAATGTATTAAAAGCAATAGCAATAGTTGCCGTATTTTTTTGTACGATAGGAGCAGTTAGTGCCCAACAGAAGATGGCACACGTTAACTCTGGAGAGGTGTTACAGGCGATGCCGGAGGTAAAGACAGCTGATGAGTCGTTTGAAGCGTTTCGCAAGACAAAATTAGGGGAACTTGAGGCGGTAGATAAGGAGCGTCAGGCTAAGATTGCAACTTTTCAAGAGAAATACAAAACGTTGACAGAGGAGAATCAAGAAGTTTTGGGCAAAGAGTTGGAAGGGTTGAACCAGGAAATCCAAACGATTGAACAGCGTATAAATGAGCTAGATCAAAAGGCTCAGCAGGAACTTGCTCAAAAAAGAGAAGAGTTATACAAACCTATTTTAGCTAAAGCCCAAACAGCTATCGCGGCAGTAGCTAAGGAACAAGGTGTTGCTTATGTTTTTGACACCCAAAACCAGGCCTTAGTCTATTTTGAAGGAGGTGAGGATATTACAGCTTTGGTTAAAACGAAGTTGGGTATTCAGTAAGAACTGACACGAGATAAAAAAGAGCCATTTCATAGCTATGAAATGGCTCTTTTGCGTTTTAATCTTCTGTTATTTAAATAATACTTTTCTGTGCGTTAATAAATACTTAATTTTGCATTTCAATTGATGCTATGAGTGACTCAATCAAACACGAGTGTGGAATCGCACTAATCCGCCTGCTAAAACCATTATCCTTTTACCAAGAAAAATACGGAACTTCTCTCTACGGCCTTAATAAGCTTTATCTTTTGATGGAGAAGCAACATAACAGAGGTCAAGATGGGGCCGGAATCGCAACGATTAAGCTTGATGTTAAACCCGGAAACAGGTACATAAGTCGGTATAGGGCTTTGGGTAAAAACGCAATCTCGGAAATATTCGAATATGTCCAGGCGAAATTTGCTGCCGTCCAGAAATCAAATCCAGAAGAGTTTTTGGATGCAAAATGGTTGAAAGAGAATATGAGCTTTACGGGCGAAGTGTTGATGGGACATTTAAGATATTCGACGCAAAGCAATAATAGTTTGGAGAACTGCCATCCTTTTTTACGACAGAACAATTGGAAAACCAGGAACCTCGTGATCGCTGGTAATTTTAATATGACCAATGTAGATGAGCTTCTCGAACAGCTATTTGAACTGGGCCAACATCCGAAAGAGCAGGTTGACACGGTGACTGTATTGGAAAAGATAGGTCATTTTTTGGATACCGAGAATAATGCATTATTTGATCAATTTAAAAAACAGGGATATTCCAACGTTGAAATTAGCGAGCTTATTGCACAAAACCTCGATGTCGCTAATATCTTGAGAAGATCGGCTAAAACCTGGGATGGTGGTTATGCAATTAACGGGATATTCGGACATGGAGATGCTTTTGTGATGCGCGATCCTGCCGGTATTCGACCTGCGTTTTACTATCAGGATGATGAAGTTGTTGTCGTGACTTCTGAGCGGCCTGCAATACAAACTGCGTTCAATGTGCCTATTGATAAAATCCAAGAAATCGATCCGGGGCACGCGCTTATCATAAAAAGAGATGGCCGGGTAAGTCTGGAGCAATTTATTGATCCAGTAGAAAAAAAAGCATGCTCTTTTGAGCGAATCTATTTTTCGAGGGGAAGTGATGCTAGTATTTACAAAGAACGGAAGATGTTAGGGCAGTTACTATGCGACTCGGTTCTTAAGTCTATCGATTATAATATAAAAAAAACAGTTTTTGCATTTATTCCGAATACTGCGGAGATTGCTTATTATGGACTCCATGATGGAGTAAATAAATATGTAAAGGAACTTCAAGGACGAAAACTTCTACGTCGTTCCGATAAGATTTCTGATGAAGAAATGAGTGAAATGCTAAATATTTCACCCCGTTTTGAAAAATTGGTTATAAAAGATGCGAAGTTACGTACCTTTATTACACAAGATGCGGATCGGCAAGATATGGTTGCCCATGTTTATGATACTACGTACGAGGTTGTTAAGCCACATGAAGATACGATTGTTGCAATTGATGATTCCATTGTACGGGGCACGACCTTAAAGCAGAGTATTCTCAAAATATTAGACCGCTTATCACCTAAAAAGATTATCATTGTTTCTTCCGCTCCGCAGATACGATATCCTGATTGTTATGGTATCGATATGTCCAGAATGGGTGAGTTTGTTGCGTTTGAGGCAGCTATTTCATTGTTACGTCAGCGTGGTCTGGGGAATGTAATCGATGAAGTTTATCATAAGTGCATACTCTCTCAGGATCTAGAAAAAGAGAAGGTGATTAATCATGTAAAGGAGATTTACGAGCCATTTACATACGACGAAATTTCAAAAGAGATTGCACGTATTATTACTCCCCATGATATCAATGCTGAAGTGGAGGTGATCTATCAGACTCTTGAAAATCTACATATTGCATGCCCCGATCATAAAGGAGATTGGTATTTTTCTGGAGACTATCCAACTCCAGGTGGAAATAAAGTTGTGAATAGAGCCTTTATGAATTGGGTAGAAGGTAAAACCGCCCGGGCTTATTTCTCAGCTTAACGTTGATGCCAGTTTAACTTTGACGATAAGGAAGGTCCCGAGGATGATTAAACCCAGCTTTGATGAAATTTTCATGAACCTTGCCGAAGAGCTTTCGAAAAGATCACATTGTATTAGAGCACAGGTCGGCGCGGTTCTTTCCAAGGATACGCGTATCATATCAATAGGTTATAATGGACCACCTTCAGGTACGCATAATTGTGATGAAGAGTGGCCCGATGAGGGTTGCGCCCGGGATAGTAAAGGAAGCTGTTCTTTAGCTTTGCATGCAGAACAAAATGCGATACTCTATGCCGTTAAAAATGGTGCGGACTTAGAAGGTGCGACACTGTATACTACCTTGTCCCCCTGTTTGCCTTGTGCACGATTAATTTTTTCTGCAGGTATTATTCATGTTGTTTACAGGCATTCCTATGCCGAATATAAAGGACTGATCGAGGATGAGGGTATTTCTTTTTTAGAAAGATTTGGTGTTAAAACTTCTCGTATATAGTTTCGTCAGAGATCTTATTTAAGTTATCTTTATCGCATATTTTGAAGTATGGGATACAAAAGCTTAGAAGACTGCGTTCGGGATCTGGAAAAGAATGGCCACCTCATAAGAATAAAAGAAGAGGTTGATCCTTATCTGGAAATGGCGGCTATTCATCTTCGTGTTTATGAAAACCAGGGGCCAGCGCTATATTTTGAGAAGGTTAAAAACAGCAAATTCCCTGCAGTATCCAATTTGTTTGGTACCTTGAGTCGCTCGCGCTTTATTTTCCGAGATACGCTTGATCAGGTAAAACATTTGGTTGAATTACGCTCAAACCCTCTTAAAGGCCTGCAATCACCTTTAAAATCGATGGGTTCTCTGGGTGTTGCGATTGGAGCCCTTCCTTTGAAATCCCGGTTTAATACGCCAATCTTATACGGGAAAACACAAATTGATAAATTACCACAGATTGTTAATTGGCCTGATGATGGTGGTCCTTTTGTAACCATGCCACAGGTTTATACCGAAGACGTCGAGAATCCCGGTCTGATGAAGAGTAATTTAGGGATGTATCGGATTCAGCTTGGCGGCAATGACTATGTGCCTAATCAGGAGGTTGGCTTACATTATCAATTACATCGAGGAATTGGAATTCATCAAACAAAAGCAAATCAGGTCGGAGAGCCTTTGAAGGTAAGTGTCTTTATTGGTGGTCCTCATGCCCACCCTTTAGCTGCGGTTATGCCATTGCCAGAGGGGCTGTCTGAATTAGCATTTGCCGGTGTCTTGGGAAATAGAAGGTTTCGGTATTTTTATGATAAAGAAGGATTTTGCATTTCAGCAGATGCAGATTTTGTCATTACCGGTACTGTATATCCTAATGAGAATAAACCTGAGGGGCCGTTTGGCGATCATTTAGGTTATTATAGTTTGGTGCATCCATTTCCAGTTATGAAAGTGCATAATGTGTATCACAAAAAGGATCCGATTTGGTCCTTTACTGTTGTGGGAAGACCTCCACAAGAAGATACCAGTTTCGGTGCGCTTATTCATGATATTACGGGTTCGGCCATACCTAAAGAGATCGATGGTCTTCACGCTGTTCATGCAGTAGACA
>Ga0079224_100001752_pt1 | contig 25483 bp, 22 predicted proteins | sample Stecom2015_FD_80414 | JGI IMG/M metagenome (GOLD analysis project Ga0079224, IMG submission 80414) | Agricultural soil microbial communities from Utah to study Nitrogen management - Steer compost 2015 | ecosystem: Environmental > Terrestrial > Soil > Agricultural land | place: USA: Utah... | reverse complement strand
GCCGTGCCCGCGGCGGCCGTGGTGGGCGAAGCCGCGGTGGCCTTGGAGCTGGCCCGGGCCATGATCGAAAAGTTTGGCGGCGATTCCCTGGCGGAGATGCAGCGGAACTTCGAGGCCTACGCGGCGGCCTTGGCCCGGCGGGGCATGCGGGGGTGGCGGCGGCCTCCGGGCAGTGGCGCGTTGCGGTAACATAAGGATGGGGGCCCGCGCGTGGGCCCTGGATTTTCCGCGAATTCGAGGTGGCATGGCGCATGCGCATCGATCCCCGCACCCGGCTGGGCCGCGTGCATTACACCGTCCGGGACCTGGAAGGCCAGATCGACTTTTACTGCCGCATCCTGGGGTTTCAAGTCTTATGGCGGGAGGGCGACACGGCGGCGCTGGGCGTGGCAGCGGCAGGCACCGAGCTGTTGCGCCTGACCGCCAACCCCCAAGCCCGGCGCTACCACAATACGACAGGCCTGTACCACACGGCCTTTTTGGTCCCGACCCGGTGGGATCTAGCCCATCTCGTGCGCCAGATCATCGAAACCCGTACGCCTGTGCAGGGCCACTCCAATCACGGCACCCACCTGGCCATCTACTTGCCCGACGCCGAGGGCAACGGCATCGAGCTGGCGTGGGACTTCCCCCGGGAGGTCTGGCCCATGGAAAACGGGCGCATGGCCTACGACCGCATGCCCCGGGAAGGCGTGGACATCGAGGCGCTGCTGGAAGAACTGGAGCGGGATCCGTCGCCCTGGACGGGCCTGCGGCCCGGCACCACGGTAGGCCACATCCATCTGCACGTGGCCGATTTGGCCGCCACCCGGCGGTTCTACCACGAAATCCTGGGCTTTGACATCACCATGGATTCGCCGCTGATGCGGGCCTTGTTCCTGAGCGCGGGCGGCTACCACCACCATATCGGCTCCAACATCTGGAAAGGAGCCGGCCTGCCGCCGGCACCCCCCGATGCGCTGGGCCTGCGCTACTTCACCATCCTGCTGCCCGCAACGGAACTGGTGGAATCCCTCGCGGCCCGGGCGCGGGACCACGGCGTCCCGGTGACGCCCCACCCCGACGGGCAGCTGCTGCGGGACCCGTCGGGCCACGGGGTGCTGCTGGCGGCGGCGCCGGAGACGCTGGCATGACCGGCGGCAGGAGGTGGACCCATGCGACTGTTCCCGATTTTCACCGGCCTGTTCGTGGCGGTTCTCATGATCAGCCAGGTGACGGCCACCAAGCCGGTGCAGTGGGGCCCGTTGGCCTTCACCGGGGCCGACCTCATCTTTCCCCTTTCGTATCTGCTGGGCGACATGCTGACGGAGGTGTACGGTTTCGCCCGCTCCCGGGTGGTGATCTGGACCGGCCTGGGCGCCAACTTGCTCATGGCTCTGGCCCTGTTTGCGGTGGGCAGCATGCCGGGGGCGCCGGACTGGGTGGCCGACGGCGGCCAGCAGGCGTGGGACATGCTGCTGGGGCTCACGCCCCGCATCGCCGCGGCCAGCCTTCTGGCGTACTTTGTCGGTGAGTTCGTCAACGCCTACGTCTTGGCCCGGCTCAAGGTGCGCACCCGGGGACGGTTTCTCTGGTTGCGCACCATCGGCTCGACGCTGGTAGGCCAGGGGGTGGACACCGTCATCTTCTTCCCGGTGGCCTACTGGGGCGCCTGGCCGGCCTCCCTTATCCTCCACATCATGCTGGTGGCCTACTTGGTCAAAGTGATGGTGGAGGTGCTGCTCACGCCCTTCACCTACGCGCTGGTCTACGCCGTGAAGCGCGTCACCGGGATGGACGTCTACGACACCCGCACCGACTTCAATCCCTTCCGCATCGTCCTCCACGACGAAGACCCCGGCGAGGCGCCCCAGCGGGCCCGGTAGCAGCCGCCAAGGGCATGGAACAGATGTTTGGCAAGCCTTGACAGGACCGGACGACTCGATATAATTTGAAACCAGAAGGGGAGTAGCTTTGCGAATCCCTGGGGCGTCAGTACGGCCATGGGCCCGCTCCAGGGACGAGGTGCCGGAGACGCCTCGGAGCGAGACCTTCGCCTGCACTATCATTGTGCCGGGCGGAGGTTGTTTTTTGTCCGCCCGCACGGGAAAGGGTGGCAGCAGTGGCGACATCTTGGTGGATGTGGGCCCTCTTCAACCTGCTGGTTTTGGGCATGCTGGCCCTGGACCTGGGCGTCTTCCACCGGCATTCCCACGTGGTCAAAGCCAAAGAGGCGGCCATCTGGACCGTGGTGTGGATCGTGGTGGCCCTCATCTTTGGCGGCTTCGTCTACTGGTGGAAGGGCCCCGACACCGCCATGGAGTACCTCACGGGCTACCTGATCGAGAAATCCTTGAGCGCGGACAACATCTTTGTGTTCGTCTTGATCTTCACCTACTTCGCCGTGCCCGCCCAGTTCCAGCACCGGGTCTTGTTCTGGGGCGTGCTGGGGGCGCTGGTGATGCGGGGCATCTTTATCGCCCTGGGGGCAGCGCTCATCTCCAAGTTCTCGTGGATCATGTACCTGTTTGGCGCCTTCCTGCTCTTCACCGGCATCAAGCTGCTGACGCAGAAGGAAGAGTCCATCGACCCCGGCCAGAGCCCGGTCCTGGCCTTTGTGCGGCGCCTTTTCCCCGTCACCGAGGGCTACGAGGGCAACCTGTTCTTCGTGCGGCGCAACGGCGTGTTGATGGCGACGCCCCTCTTCGTGGTGCTGGCTCTGGTGGAGTCCAGTGACGTCATGTTCGCCGTGGACTCGGTGCCGGCCATCTTCGCTGTGACCCAAGATCCCTTCATCGTGTATACGTCCAACGTGTTTGCCATCCTCGGCCTGCGGTCGCTGTACTTCCTGCTGGCCGACGTGCTGGGCAAGCTGCGCTACCTCAAGTACGGCCTGTCGCTGATCCTGGCCTTTGTGGGGACCAAGATGCTGCTGCAGGGCTTTGTGCACGTGCCGCCGGCGCTGTCGCTGGGGGTCATTGTGGCGGTGCTGACCGTCACCATCGCGGCGTCTTTGCTGGTGCCCGAAAGGGAGACGGAAGCCGCGGCCGAGGTGGCCATCTGGCGCGATTGACGCCGGGCCGTCGCCGCAGGCAAAAAATTGGCCCCGGGGTCCAAGACCCCGGGGCCCTTTTTTGCCTAGCCAAAGATGGCTTTGGGCAAGTACATGGACACCACCCAGTTGGGCATGTCCACCACTTCGCTGATGCGCAGGTGGGCGGCGACGCTGCAAAGCATGTAGGCCATGGCCGCGTCCATGCCGTGCTCTTTCATCAGGTAGTCGATCATCTCCCGGGTCGCGTCCTTGGCCCCCTGCATCAGATCCGGGCCGATGCCCGTGGTGACGAAGTAGCCCTTGCCCCCGTCGGGCGACGCCTCGGTGGGCGTCTCAAACCGGGGGAAGCGGTAGTTGGCCTGCTTGATCAAACTGAACCGCAGGTGGACCTTGAGGGCGGTTTCGATGGCGGTGCCGCACACTTCCCCGTCGCCCTGGGCGGCATGGGTGTCGCCCACGGAGAACAGCGCTCCCGGCACCTCCACGGGCAAATACAGCCGGCTGCCCGCCACCAGGTCCCGGATGTCCATGTTTCCCCCCACCCGCCGGGGCGGCACCACCGAGTGGACGCCGGGCTCCGCCAGGGCCACGCCGATGGTGCCGGTAAAGGGCCGGTAGGGCAAGCGGATGCCCGGGGCAAACTCCACGCCCTCCCGGTCGTACTTGGAAATGTTGATGTGGGCCTCGGGGAAGTCGTCGGCCAACAGGCCGAAGCCCGGGATGATGGCGGTCCAGCCCCAGCCGCCGCCGGAGAAGCCCAGGATGTCCACCACCAGGGTGTCCCCGGGCTGGGCCCCGTCGATGTAGACGGGGCCCGTCACCGGGTTGACCTTGCCGAAGTCGATGGCCGCGACGTCGGCTGCGGTGGACGCGGCGGTGAGCTGTCCGCCGGAGGCGTCCACGATCTCAAATTCCAGCTCATCCCCAGGCGCCACCGTCACCACCGGCGGAAGGCTGTTGTCCCAGCCGAAGTGGTGGTGGTCCCGGTGGATGGTGCGGATGGGCAGCCCACTCATTTCCGGTACACCTCTTCGTAGTTGATGGGGATGTGCAGCGGGTCAGTGAAGATGTTGTCCGCGCCGCCCACCCGGGCCGAGTGCATGGTGTACCGCATCTCGTGGAAGATGGGGATCCACGGCGCGTCCGCCATGATGTCGGTGTAGATTTCCCGCCAGAGGGCCGCGCGCTCCTCCTGCTGCTCGGGCAGGACCAGCGTGTCCGCGTGGGCCGCGCGGGCTTCGATCTCTTCGTTGCAGTACCAGGCCCAGTTCCAGCCGCCCGGGATCGCGCTGACGCACGCCAGGATCGGCCAGTAGAAGATGTTGGGGTCCGGATAGTCGGCGATCCACGCCATGCCGCCCGACCAGATCATCGGGGCCTGGCCTTCGGTGCCGCCCGCCTCGATGACGGTGCTCTGGGCCAAGGTGCGCAGCTCCACCTGCACGCCGATGGCGGCCAGATCCTGCTGGATGGACTGGGCGATGCGCGGGTTGGGATCCACGTTCATCGCGTACAGCACCGTGGAGAACCCGTTGGGATAGCCGGCCTCGGCCAACAGCTGCTTGGCCCGCTCAGGATCATACGGGTAACCCTCATAGTCGTGGTTGTAGCCCGGCATCAAGGGCGGCAGGATCTGGTTGGCCGGGACGGCCCGGTTGTTGATAATGCGCACGATGCGGTCTTTGTTGATGGCCATGTTCAGCGCCTGGCGCACCCGCACGTCGTCGAAGGGCTTGACCCGGGTGTTCATGGTCACGTAGCCCGTCTGCAGCTGCTCGCCGATCTCCACCAGCTGGCGCCACTGGGGATCGTTCATGATCTGCACGAACCGGGCCGGCGGGATGCCGTCGCCCAGGATGTCCACCTCACCCCGCTGCAGGCGCAGGAGCGCGACGTTGGGTTCATAGCCAAACTCAAAGATGATCTCATCCAGATACGGACGGTCGGGGCGGAAGTACTCGGGGTGGCGCTCCAGCACCAGCCGCTGGCCCAGCACCCATTCCTTGAGCTTGAAGGCGCCGCTGCCCACCGGGTTGTGGCCAAAGTCCGCGCCGTAGCGCTCCACTTCCTCCCGGGGCACCACGTGGGCAAAGTTCAAGGCCAGGACGTGGAGAAACGCGGCGTCGGGCCGGGCCAGCTTGAACTGGACCGTGTAGTCGTCCAGCACCCGAATGCCCGTGACTTCCGCCGCCTGGCCGTCCACAAATTCCTGCGCGCCCTCGATGGTCAGGTAAAAGCCCAAGCCCGGGCTCTGGGTCGCCGGCGTCAGCACCCGCTCCAGCGAGTACTTGACGTCACTGGCCACCACTTCGCGCCCGTTGTGGAACTTGACGCCCCGGCGAAGGTAGAAGGTGTAGGTGAGGCCGTCCTCGCTGACCTCAAAGCGCTCCGCCAGCTGGGGCCGGAGCTGGGTCGTGCCCGGCTCGTAGTCCATGAGCCCGTCGAACATGGACTTGATGATGGACCAGTTTTGCCAGTCGTAGCCGATGGCCGGATCCAGCGTGGTGACGTCCGTCAAGAAGGTCACCACCATGGAGCCGCCCCTTTGCTGGGCCGAAGCCATGCCCGCGGCCGAAAGCAGCACGACCAGCGCCATGAGCAGCGACCCCCACACAGCCCTGCGCCCACGCAACACGGCAAACCCTCCTGTCGCAATGGTGTTGGTTTCACAACCGTCAGCTGTACTTGATCCGCGGGTCCAACAACGGGTACACCAAGTCCGCCAACAGATTGCCCACCACAATAAAGGACGCCGTGAGCATCACCACCCCCATGATGACCGGAATGTCCAGGATCTGGATGGCCTGCCAGGCCAGCTGGCCGATGCCCGGCCAGGCAAACACGCTCTCCACCACGACTACCCCGCCCATGAAAACCCCGATGTCCAGCCCGACCATGGACACCACCGGCAGGATACTGTTGCGCAGAGCGTGCTTGAGCACCACCTTGGACGGCGCCAGCCCCTTGGCCGTCGCGGTGCGGATGTAATGCTGGTTGAGCACCTCCACCATGGCGGAGCGCATGACCCGGGCGTACCAGCCGGCGCCGGCGATGCCCAAGGTCAGAGCGGGCAAGATGACGTGCCGCCACGTCCCATAACCGCCCAGCGGGAGGATAGGCCATTGGTACCCAAACACGTACAGCAGGAGGAGCCCCACCGCGAACTGGGGGGCCGACACGCCCGAGAAGGCCAGCACCATGCCCAACCGGTCGGGCCACCGCCCCCGCCCCAGGGCAGCCAAGATCCCGGCGGGGATGCCCAGCAGCACTTCGGCGAAGATGCCGGCCACCATCAGCTGAAAGGTGGCGGGCAACCGAGACAGCAGCAGCTCCGTCACCGCGACCCGCTGGGCGTAGGAACGCCCCAAGTCGCCGTGGAGCAGGTTCCACAAGTACCTGCCGTACTGCACGGGCAGCGGCTGGTCCAGCCCCAGCTCGGCCCGGATGCGGGCCACCGTTTCCGCGGTCGCGCTGTGGCCGGCGATCATGCGGGCCGGATCCGCGGGCACCAGGTAGGTCAAGAGAAAGGTGATGACGGAAATGCCAAACAGCACCAGCACGGCCTGTCCAAGCCGGGCGATCGTGTAACGGATCATACGTCTCCCGTCCTGTCGGGCTCCAGCGCGTCCCGCAGCCCGTCGCCCAAGAGGTTAAACGCCAGGGATGTCACCAGGATGGCCGCCCCGGGAAAGGCCACTAGCCACGGGGCGTCGAGGAAATACGACTGGCTTTCGTTGATGATGCCGCCCCACGACGGCGTCGGCGGCTGCACGCCCACGCCCAGGAAGGACAAGCTGGCCTCCAGCAGCACGCTGCTGGCGATGCCCAGGGTGCCCCAGACGATGATGGTGGGCACCAGGTGGGGGATCAGGTGGCGAAAAAAGACCCGGCCCCGGGACGCGCCAAGGGCCACCGCCGCCGTGACAAACTCCTGCTCCGCGAGGCTGAGCACCTGGGAGTACACCACCCGCGCGATCCACACCCAGTTGACCAGGGCGATGACCAGGGCCACGATCCACATGCTGGGCCGCAGGATGGCCGCCAGGGCGATGGCCAGAATCAGCGCGGGAAAAGCCATCATGAGGTCAGTGAAGCGCATGATGACTTGACCCACACGGCCCCGGATGTAGCCCGCGGCAGTCCCCAGCACAACGCCGATGGCCAGCGCCGCCCCGTTGGCCACCACGCCGATGACCAAGGAAACCCGGGCGCCGTAAATGAGGCGGGACAAGAGATCCCGTCCCAGCAGATCGGTGCCCAGGGGAAACCGCTGGCTGGGCGGCAGGGGCATGCCCTCCAGCGTCAGGCCGTCAAAGAACTGCTCGTCCGGGTTGTAGGGTGCTAGGTACGGTGCAAAGACAGCGGTGAATACGACGGCGAGCACGACCACCAGGGCGGCCACGCCCGGCCGATTGCGAAGAAAACGCGCCAGAACCCGGTGTTTGCCCGTCTCCTGGCCCGCCCCCGCAATGGCGACGTCGCCTGACATGTACCAGTTGCCCTCCTATTCAGTTGTCCGCGCAGGGGAACTTGGCTGCGGGCCCACGGCCCGGTGACCGCTGGGCGGCACACACAGTGCAACTTTATTATGGATTAGTCTAGCAAAAGTCGTCGGCAACGTCAAACTATGGAATGGTACGAAACCCCGCAAGGGGATAAAAAAAGGCGGCCACTCCCACCGCCCAAGTCCCCCCGGGGGGCGCCTGGGCCACGGCCGCCCAAATCGCTTTCCAACGGAGGTTTCAAGGCAAACTCAATACGCCACCCTCAGCGCCGCCCAGCCCCGGAAGACGCGCCCCGGCGCCTGGGAAACCGGCTTACGCCAAGACAAGGGCGGCCAGGAGCAGCACCAGAAAGGCCAAGCTGGTGGCCCGATCGACCACCGTCTCTGCCTCCTCGGCCGCCTCCTCGGACACCGCCCGGGACCGCACCCAGCGTCTGAGCCCGTCTTCACCCGGACCGACGATGAGCACAGCCAACGCGATGAGGAGGGCGGGCACCGACCGGTTGGCCACAAACCGCACCACGCCCGCGAGGATCAGCGCCGCGCCCACCACGTTGCCCGCGGTGGTCAACACCGTGATCCAATTGCGCACCGGCATCAGCCCCCCTAATCCCGCGGGCGGCCGTCCCCCTCCTGCCGGCCGTCCTCGTCGTCGGCGCCGCCGTCCCGCTTCTTGCGGCGGCCTTCGCCTTCGGGACCGCTGTCCTGATCCGGTTCAGCGTCGCCTTCGCCCTCGGGACCGCCCTCCCGCTGGGGGCCGTCCTCGCCCTCAGGACCGCCCCGCTCCCGCTCAGGGCCGTTCTCGCCTTCGGGGCCGCCCCGCTCCCGTTCAGGGCCGCTTTCGCCCTCGGGGCCGCCCCGCTCCCGCTCGGGGCCGTTCTCGCCCTCGGGGCCGCCCTCGCCGGCGGGCCCGCCCGGCGGCTCCCCGGGCTCTGGCCCGTTCCCCTCCCGGGCAGGCTTTTCCTGGGGCTTCTCTTCGGCAGGCCCTGCCTCGGGCGGCCGGGCCGACTCCCGCAATCGGGCCGCCAGCTCCCGCAGCCGGGCCTGCACCCGCCCGCCCACGGTGTCCGGCGGGAAGTTGCCGCCGGCGTCGGGTTCACCCACTGGGACGCCCGTGAGCAACTCCACCAGCTCGTCGCTGTGATCGACCGCGTAGATGTGGAACTGGCCCGCGGCCACCGCTTCCACCACGTCTTCCCTAAGGTTGAGGTGGACGATGTTGCTGCGGGGGATGATGACGCCCTGCCGGCCCGTGAGCCCCTTGGCCCGGCACACGTCAAAGAAGCCCTCAATCTTTTGATTGAGGCCGCCCACGGCCTGCATCTGGCCGAACTGGTTGATGGACCCGGTGACGGCCAGATCCTGGCGGACGGGCAGCCCGCTCAAGGCCGACAAGAGCGCCGCCAGCTCCGCGCCCGACGCGCTGTCGCCGTCCACCTCGCTGTAGCTCTGCTCAAAGACGATCCGGGCCGACAAGGCCAAGGGCATGGTGCGGGCAAAGCGGTGGGTGAGGTAGCCGCCGAGGATGAGCACGCCCTTGGTGTGGATGCGGCCGCCCAGGCGCGCCTCCCGCTCGATGTCGATGACGCCCTCGCGCCCGACGCCCACGCTGGCGGTGATGCGGGTGGGGCGGCCGAAGGCAAACTCGCCGATGGCGCTCACCGACAGGCCGTTGACTTGGCCGACCCGCCGGCCGTCCACGTCCACCTGCAGGATGCCCCGGGCGATGGACTCCTTTAGCCGGTCGTAAATGAGGCTGCTGCGGTATACCCGCTCCTCCACCGCCTGGCGCACGTGCTCGGCCCGCACCACCGGCGCCCCGGCCTGCCGGGCCCAGTAGTCGGCTTCCTGCAGGACGCTGACCACGGTGCCAAATTTGGTGCTCAGCTTGGTCTGGTCGTCGGCCAGCCGGCTGCCCACCTCCACCATCTTCGCGAGCCCGCTGGCGTCCAGGGGCAGCAGCTTATACTTGCGGCAGATGTCGGCCACAAAGGAAGCGTAGGCGCACACGTTCTCATAGTTGCGGTCCATGACCGTGTCAAAATCCGCCTGCACTTTGAACAGCTCGGCGAAATCCTCATCATAGTAAGTCAAGAGCTGGTACAGGTACAGGCTGCCGATGAGCACCACTTTCAAGTTGAGGGGGATGGGCTGGGGCCGCAGGCTCTTGGCGGTCACAAAGCCCCAGCGGTCGGACAAGTCCTCGATGTCCACCTGCCCGTTGCGCAAGGCCCGCTTGAGGCCGTCCCAGGCGAAGGGGTTGCGCAGCACCTCCTCCGCGGGAATGACGAGGAACCCGCCGTTGGCCAAGTGCAAGGCGCCAGGCTTGATGTTGGTGAAGTCGGTGATCAGGGCGCCTTGGTGCATTTCCCGCTCGATGCGGCCCATCAGGTTGTTGTAGGTGGGGTTTTGCTCGATGACCACCGGCGCGCCGTTGTTGGGGTCGTGGTGCACCAGTACGTTGACCTGGTACTTGCGCAAGGCCAGCTGCCGGGCGGGAGAACCCCCGTCGTCGCCGTCCTCGGCCACCTGGACAAAGAGCTGCAGATTCTTGGTGATGTCGTCCCGCAGCGCTTCCAGGTACTTCACCACATGGGGAAACTGGGAGTACTTCTCCATCAAGTCTTCGACCACGCCGCTGATGGCAAACTGGCCCACCTGCCGGTCCAGCTGCTCCAGCTGCTCCCGGGCCTGCCGCTCCAGGGCCCGGGTCTGCTTCATGGCCGCCCGGATCTCGCTGTGCAGCTGTTCCCGCAGCCGGTCCAGCTCCTGGCGCACCGCGGGCGGCAGCGCCTGCAGCTCTTCGTCGCCCATGGGCCGGCCGTCCCGCATAGGGATGAGAAACAGGCCCACGGGCGTCACCTGCAGCAGGAATCCCGCGCTGTTGGCCCGGCTCTCCAGCTGGCGCAGGATCTCGGCCCGGCCCCGCTGCAGGGCGCTGGTCACCTGCTCCCTTTGGGCCGTGTACTCGTCGCTTTCGAAGGCCGCCCGGATCTCCCTGGCCGCCCCGCGGATCAAGGCCTCCACGTCCCGGGCCAGCTCAGGCCCCTTGCCCGGCGGCAGCTCCAGGGCCAGGGGACGGTAGGAATCTTGCGGGTCGTTGACGTAGACCCAGTCGGACGCCGCGGGGCGGGTGCGGGCCACGTCTTCCAAGTACGCCATGACAGCGGTGGTCTTGCCGGTGCCGGGCAAGCCCGACACGTAAATGTGGTACCCCGCCTGCTGGATTCCCAGGCCAAAGCTCAGCGCCCGCATGGCCCGATCTTGGCCGATGATCCCTTCCAAAGGCGGCATCTCGTCGCTGATGCGGCAGGGCAACTCGTCCGGATCCTGTACGGCACGGACTTGAGCCGCGGAAAGGCGCTCAATCACGGCGCGGTCTCCTTTCCATCGTTGGTGCACGGCGGCAGTCTTGTACAATAATGGAGGTGTTACTTTTCTTCCCGTGGCGCGGCGCAACCACCTTCTTCGCCGCGGCGGGGAAATTCCCGTGAGCGCACGCCAACCCGCGCCGCGGGCGGCCGGCCCGCCGGCCGCAGCAAAGGGGGTCCGGGAAATGTCCAGTGCCGTCGCCAGAATGGCCGCGGTCGCCGCCGCGGCCGCGCTGGGCTTGCTTGTCCTCTTTGTCATCAACCAGACCGCCCAGGTGGTGGCCTTGGCCGACCGCCTCTCGCCTGTGTTGGGCAGCGTCGTCCTGTGGACCCTGCTGGCCGCCTACGCCGGCATTGGGCTGTACCTCGGGTTTCAGTACGCGCGGCTGCCCAAGCCCCTCAGGCCGCCCGCCAGCAAAGAAAGCCCCGACTATCCCCGCTACCTGGAGGCGCTGCGGTCCCGGCTGAGCCGCAACCCGCTGGTCCAGGGCATGCCCCTGGAAACCGAGGCGGACCTGGAGGCGGCCATGGCCGCGCTGGGCCGCAAGGCCGACGAGGTCACCCGCGCCACCGCGCTGCAGGTCTTCCTGATGACTGCGGTTTCCCAAAACGGGATCCTGGACGCGCTCGCGGTGCTGGCGGCCCAGTCCCGCATGGTGTGGCAAATCGCGCAGATCTTCCACCAGCGGCCTACGGTCCGGGAGCTCGCGGCCTTGTACGCCAACGTGGCGGCAGCGGCGCTCTTGTCGCGGCAGCTGGAGGAGATGGACCTGTCCGACACGCTGCAGCCCATCCTGTCGTCGGCCATGCCGTCGGCCATCGGCGCGGTGCCGGGCATGGAAGCGGCAGCCATCATCCTGGTGCAGTCCATGATGTCGGGCAGCGCCAACGCCTACGGGACGCTGCGGGTGGGCATCATCGCCAAGCGGTACTGCGGCAGCTTGACCATGCCCGGGGTGGCCGCGGTGCGCAAGGCCGCCTTTGTGGAGGCCATGAAGATGATCCCCTCGGTGGTGCAGGACGGCACCAAGGCCATCACTGGCGTGATCTGGGAATCGGCCGCCAAGGCCATGCGGGAATCGGTGAAAAGGGCCGGTTCCGCGGTGGTGCAAACCGCGGGCAACGTGACGGAACGGGTTGCGCAAGGGGCCCGCGAGGTGGCCCAAGGCGCCCGGGAAGCGGCCAGCGCGGGCGTGGGCAAGGTGCGGGACCTGGGCCGCCTGTGGCCCTTTCGGGGCCGCTCCAGCCCGGCGGAGGACGCTTAGGTGGAGCTGCAAGCCGTCGCCAAGCCGGGTTTCACGTCATTAAGTCCTGACCGGGAGACCGTCGCGTCCTTTGACCGGGAGGGGCGCCTCTACGCCTACTTCAAAGGAGGCGTCACCTACCGCCGTTCCCTGGCCTCCACCGTCCACGTCCGCTGGCGGGACGGATCCGGCGCCCGCCAGCGGGGCCGCTTGTCCCGGGACGAAGCTGCCCGGGTGTTGGCGGAAGCGTACGCCATGGCCGCGGACTGCCTGCCCCATGCCTCCGGCCCGGTGCGGCAGCGGCTGGAGCGCGAGATCCTGCGCTGGACGCCGGAGAGCCTGCTGGCGGAAGCCGACCGCTTTGCCCAGGTGTACAAACCCATCTCCATCTTGCCCCCAGATCAGTACTTGAGCATCGTGCTGCAGGCCACCGAAGGATGCACCTGGAACCGCTGCACGTTTTGCAGCTTTTACCAGGATCGCCCCTTCCGGGCCAAGTCGCACGCGGAGTTTGCCGGGCACGTGGCCGCCGTCCGGGAGTTCCTGGGCCGAGGCGTCCTCATGCGCAAGGGGATTTTTCTGGCCGACGGCAACGCCCTGGCCTTGTCCCAAGCGCGGCTGGAGCCCATCTTCGCCGCGGCCCGGGCGGCCTTTCCCGGCCAGCCCATCTACAGCTTCGTGGACTTGTACACCGGCGAGCGGCGGCCGGTGGCCGACTGGAAGCGCCTGGTGGAGCACGGGCTGCACCGGGTGTACATCGGCATGGAGACAGGGCTTGACGAGCTGCTGCGGTTTCTCAATAAACCTGGCTCTCAGGAGGAGCTTATCGCCTTCGTCGCCGACTTGAAGCAAGCGGGGGCCGCGGTGGGGCTCATCGTCATGGTGGGCGTCGGCGGAGCCGAGTACCGGGAAGCCCACGGGGCGGCGACGGTGGCCGCCCTGGCGGCCATGCCCCTGGGGCCGGGCGATCTGGTGTACTTGTCCCCCTTCATCGAGCATCCGGGCTCGGTCTACAGCGCCCGGCGGGCCCAAGCGGCCTTGACGCCCATGGATGATGCCGCCGTGGAAGCCGAACTGCAGCGCCTGGCCGGCCAGGTGCGCCGCCTGGGGGTCCGGGCCGCCCGCTACGACATCCGGGAGTTCATCTACTGACGGCCTCGCTGGCGCTGAATTGCGTCCCCTCCACAACTTATTGCTCCTTTACACTGATGTCGCCTAGGTGCAGGCAAGGAAAACAGAGTGACGCGACAGGATTTTTAAGTCGATGACAGAATACTGTAGTTTGTGTGCTGTCGTGCCCGGGCCGTGCCGCGGCCGGCGGCGGCGGGGCCGGGAGCGCGACGCCCGGTCTTTGGCATCAGTGGATTTCACAACAGCTTAACGGAGGTGGCTGGGCTTTGGGTTTGTTTCTCCGTCGCCCGCTGATGTTGTGCGTCGCTCTCGTGGGAATGCTGGCTCTGACGGGAACGTGGGCCGGCACCGTCGCGCTCGCGCAGGACGCGAGTCCTCCCTCCTCGTTGCGCATTATGGCGCCGGCCAGCCCCGGCGGCGGCTGGGACCAGACGGCCCGGTTTTCGCAGCGGGTTTTTCAGGAGACGGGCATCATCCCCGGCACCGTGGAGGTATTCAACATCCCGGGGGCCGGCGGCACCATCGGCCTGGCTCGCTTGGTCAGCACCGAGCGGGGCGCGGGCGACCTGGTGATGATCACGGGCCTGGTCATGGTGGGGGCCATCATCACCAACCAGTCGGCGGTGGATCTGTCGCAGACGACGCCCATCGCCCGGCTGACCGCGGAGTACGAGGTCATCGCCGTGCCGGCCAATTCGCCTTTCCAGACGCTGGATGACCTGCTGGAGGCCTTCAAGGCCAACCCGCGGTCCATCTCCTGGGCGGGCGGCTCCGCCGGCGGCGTGGACCACATTCTCGTGGGCCTGCTGGCCAAGGAAGTGGGCGTCGCGCCCGAAGACGTCAACTACATCCCCTTCTCGGGCGGCGGCGAAGCGCTGGCGGCCATGCTGGGCGGCCACGTGTCCGCGGGCGTGACCGGCTACGGCGAATGGGCTGGCCAAATCGCGGCGGGCAACTTGCGGGCGCTGGCCATCACCTCGGCCCAGCGGGTGCCGGGCATCGACATCCCGACCCTGATGGAGCAGGGCATCAACATCGAGCTGGCCAACTGGCGGGGCGTGGTCGCGCCGCCGGGCATCTCGGCCCAGCAGCGGGACGCCCTGGTGGCAGCCTTTGACCAACTGCACGCCAGCGAGGCGTGGCATCAGGTGCTGGCCGACAACGACTGGATGGACTTCTACCTGTCCGGCGACGCGTTTGCGCAGTACCTGCAGGAAGAAAGCGCCCGGGTTGAAGCTGTCCTCCGGGAGATCGGTCTGGCCGAGTGAGCACCACGACGCCGATGACGGGAACCAACGGTGCGCCTGACGGGCCCGCGCCCGCCCCTGCCGGGCGCGGGCGGGCCCCGGGCCCGTCGGGCACCCGCCCCACGCCCGCCTGGCTTCATCCGGACTTGTTGCTGGCCATCGGTGTGCTGGCGCTGGCCGTGTTCTTCTTCGTGGGCGCGCTGCAAATCCGGGTTTCCCCCGCCTACGAGCACATCGGCCCCCGGTTCTTTCCGTTCCTGGTTTCCACCGGCCTCGCCGCGTGCGGCCTCGGCCTCTTGGCGGGCGCCCTCCGCCGTGCCGGTGTCGCCGATGGGCCCGCGGCGCCGGCGGCCCCCGGCGAACCCGCGCCGCTGGCCGATTGGCGGTCGGTGGCCATCACCGTGGCCGCGCTGCTGGCGCAGATTCTCCTGTTGGAGCGGGCGGGCTTCATCATCTCGTCCACCATCCTGTTCGCCGGCGTGGCCTGGGCCTTCGGCAGCCGCCGGCACGGGCGGGACGTGGTCATCGGGTTTATCCTGGCCTTCGTCGTCTACTGGTCCTTCACCCAATGGCTGGGCTTGCGCCTGCCCGCCGGCATCTTGAGGCCGGTGCTGGTTTGGCTGGGAGGCTCTTGACTTGGAAACGCTGTCGCTGCTTTTGGACGGATTTGCCATCGCCCTCACTTGGCAAAACTTGCTGTGGGCGCTGGTGGGCGTCACCTTGGGCACCATCGTGGGCATCCTGCCCGGTATCGGGCCTGCCTTGACGGTGGCCCTGCTCCTGCCGGTAACCTTTGGCCGGGACCCCATCGGCTCTTTCATCATGTTCGCCGGCATCTACTACGGCGGGATGTACGGGGGGTCCACCACGGCCATCCTGCTCAACACCCCGGGGGAAAGCGCGTCCATCATCACCGCGCTGGAAGGCAACATCATGGCCCGCCAAGGCCGGGGCGGCGCGGCCTTGGCCACGGCGGCCATCGGCTCCTTTGTGGCCGGCACCTTGGCCACCATCGGGCTCACCTTCGTCGCCCCGGCCATGGTGCAGCTGGCCCTGCGCTTTGGCCCCGCGGACTACTTTGCCCTGATGGTGCTGGCCTTCACCACCGTCACGTCGCTGTTGGGATCGTCTTTGGTGCGGGGCTTGACCAGCCTCTTTTTTGGCATGGCCCTGGGGCTGGTGGGCATTGACCTGCAGACAGGCCAAGCCCGCTACACCTTGGGGATGCTGGAAATGCTGGACGGCATCGACGTGGTCATCGTGGCCATCGGGCTGTTTGCCGTGGGGGAAGCGCTCTATGTGGCCTCCCAGCGCCACACCGGGGCGGCCGACGTCATCGCCGTCAAGGACTCCATTTGGATGACCAAAGAAGACTGGCGCCGTTCGTGGAAGCCGTGGATCCGGGGCGGGCTGTTGGGCTTTCCCTTGGGCGCCCTGCCAGCGGGCGGCGCCGAGATCCCGACCTTTCTCAGCTACACGCTGGAGCGCCGCTTGAGCCGGCACAAGGAAGAGTTCGGCAAGGGCGCGATTGAGGGCGTCGCCGGCCCGGAGGCGGCCAACAACGCGGCGGCGGCCGGCGTGCTGGTGCCCCTGTTGACCTTGGGGCTGCCCACCTCGGCCACGGCGGCCATCATGCTGGCGGCCTTTCAGCAGTTTGGCCTGCAGCCGGGGCCCCTCTTGTTCGAAAACCGCCCCGACCTGGTGTGGGGCATGATCGCGAGCCTGTACATCGGCAACGCGATGCTGCTGGTGCTCAACCTGCCGCTAGTGGGGCTGTGGGTCCGGCTGCTCAGCATCCCGGCCCCGCTGCTCTACGGCGGGATCCTGGTGTTTGCCACCCTGGGGACCTACAGCCTCAACAACTCCCTGGTGGACGTGGCCACGCTATTGGTCATCGGCGTGGTGGGCTTCCTGATGCGCCGCTACGACATCCCGGTAGCGCCGGCGGTCATCGGCCTCATCTTGGGCCCCTTGGCCGAGCAGCAGCTGCGCCGGGCGCTGGCCATCAGCCAGGGCGATTACAGCATCTTCGTGACGCGGCCCATCTCCGCGACGCTGCTGGCCATCGCCCTGGTGGCCCTGGTGGGCCCCATGCTGGCCCGCTTCATCGGTGCCCGGCGAAAGCGGGGTGAGGCGGCGGCCTAGTCCGTTACAGCTGGTGCCGCCAGCGGGGGTCCAGCACGTCCCGCAGGGCGTCGCCGATGAAGTTGAAGCCCATAGCCACGGTGAGGATGGCCAAACCCGGGAAAGTGCTGACCCACCAAAACTGAAAGGCCGTGGTGCCGTCGGCCACCATCGCCCCCCACTCGGGGTCCGGCGGCACCTGGCCCAGTCCCAGAAAGCCCAGGGAAGCAAAGGTGAGGATGGCCGTGCCCATGTCCAGGGTGGCCAGGACCAGGATGGGCGCCAGGATGTTGGGCACGATGGTCTTGGCCAGCACCCGCCCGGGCGTGGCGCCGGCCGCCGTGGCCGCCATCACAAACTCCTGCTCCCGCAAGGCGATGACCAGGCCGCGGGCCAGGCGGGCATACCGGGGCCACCAAACGGCGGCGATGGCGATGGTGGAGTTGACAAGACTGGGGCCCAGGGCCGCAGCCAGGGCCATGGCCAGGATCAGCACCGGGAAAGAGAGGACCAGATCGCTCACGCGCATGAGGGCCTCGTCCAGCCAGCCGCCGACGAAGCCGGCCACAGCGCCGATGATGAGCCCCGTGACCGTCGCGGCCGCAACGACGCCGATGCCTACGGGGATAGAAACCCGGGCGCCCCACACGACGCGGCTGAACACGTCCCGGCCCAGGCGGTCGGTGCCAAACCAGTGCTCGGCGCTGGGCGGCTTGTTGCGCATGCTCAAGTTTTGCGCGTTGGGCTCGTGGGTGGCGATCCACGGGGCCAGCGCGGCCACCACGATCCACGCCAGCACGATGACGAAACCCACAAAGGCCATGGGATGAAGGCGCAGCAGTTTGGCCCACCCGCGGCGCCCCCGGGCCGCGCGGCCAGGCGGGGCGGCAGCGGTTTCGGTGGTCAGCGGTGCAGCCACGGCGACTCTCCCTTGCTCCTACCCAAAGGTCTCGTTCCAAGCCTCATACCGGCCGCGGTCCCTTCATCCGTACCGGATCCGCGGGTCCAGCATGCCGTACGCGATGTCCACCAGCATGTTGATGACGGCGTACACCGCCGTGATGAGCAGCGTGACACCCATGATGGCCGGGAAGTCCAGGGTGGTGGTGGACTGGTAGGCGTAGCGGCCGATGCCCGGCCACGCGAAGATGGTTTCCACCAGCACCGTGCCCCCCAGCAAGTTGCCGTAGCTGAGCCCGATCATGGTGATGGTGGGGATCATGGCGTTGGCCAGCGCGTGGCGAAAGAGCACAGCCCCTTCGCCCAAGCCCTTGGCCCGGGCCGTGCGGATGTAGTCGGACCCCAGGACGTCCAGGAGACTGGAGCGGGTGGTGCGGGCGATGACGCCCATGGTGTAGCTGCCCAGGACCAGCGACGGCAGGACCAAATGGCGCAGGGCTTCCTTTAGGAGAGCCCAGTCTCCCCGGACGACGCTGTCCCACAGCAGCAGGCCCGTGCCGTCCGGCAGCTGCGTCAGCGCGCTCACCCGGCCCGGCCCCGGCAGCCAGCCCAGGCGGAAGTAAAACACATACAAGGCCAACAGCGCTAGCCAAAAGTTGGGCACCGAAACGCCGATCAAGGCGCCCACGCGGACCAGGGAATCGGCCACCCGCCCCCGCCACACGGCCGACGCCACGCCGGCGGCAACGCCGGCGACGACGCTGACCACGGTGGCCATGGTGGCCAGCTCAAAGGAGGCCGGGAAGTACCGGGCCAGATCGTCCAGCACCGGCCGGCCCGTGCGAATGGACCGCCCCAGATCGCCCCGGAGCAGGTTGCGCAAGTACATCACGTACTGCTCGTGCAGCGGGCGGTCCAAGCCGTAGCGGGCCTTAAAGGCGGCCACGATCTCGGGATCCGACATGGCCGACTGGCCCAGCTGGACGGCCACCGGGTCGCCGGGCACCAGGTTGGTGACGGTAAAGGTCACCAGGGTGGCTCCCCACAAAAGAAACACCAACAGGATGATGCGTCGGATGATGTAACGGGCCAGGGACACCTAGCGGCTCCTCCGTCGGGGCGCAGCGGACCCCGCGCCCCCCCGCCGGGCGGGTGCGGCAGGCAGAGGCCTGCCGCACCCCGTGCGGGCTTGGTCAGTGCTTCACCACAGTGGTCAGATCCACGCCGTAGCGGGGATGGAACGCCGCGTCGATGTTGCTGCGGGCGCCGGTCATGCGGCCCATCTGCAGCATAATGGCCCACGGACCGTAGTCGTGGGTGCGGCGCTGGATTTCCGCCAAAAGCTCGTTGCGGCGCTGGGGATCGCTTTCGACGATGGCCTCCTGGCCCAGCCGGTGCAGCTCGGGGTCGTGCTCGGCTGTCCACTGGGCCCGCAAGCCCACCAGCTCGCCGGGCAGGAAGGCCAGCTGCGTGGCCGGGTCCGGATAGTCGGGACCCCAGTACCACAGGGAGAACCCTTGCAGGCCGTCGCGGTAGCGGCCCAAGCTGACGCCCACTTCGCCGGGCCGCAGGGTGACCCGGATGCCGACCTCGGCCAAGTCCTGCTGCACCTTCTGGGCCGCGGTGACCAGGTCGACGCCGCTGACGATGAGGGTGGGCACCTCCAGCTCCACCGAAAAGCCGTTGGGGTAGCCGGCTTCGGCCAACAGCTGGCGGGCCCGGTCCAGATCCCGCTCCCGCCCCGGCGGCAGCGCCCCGGCGAAGCCCACCTGGATGAAGGAGTGGGGCGTCAGGGAGCCGGCGCCAAACAGCTCGGCCAAGCCCTGGTAGTCCAGGGCTGCCCGCACCGCCTGCCGCACCTTTTCGTTGGCCATGGGCCCGCCGATCTCAGGGTTCTGATTCATGAGCAGGAACACGATGTACAGGCCCGGCCCGTCAATGACCTTGACGTCCCGGGAGCCCTCCAGCATGGGCAACTGGTCCGCGGTCAAGGCAAAGGCCAGATCCACGTCGCCCACCAACAGCTGCAAGGCCTGGGCGTTGGGGTCTTCCACTTCCCGGAAGATGAACCGGTCCACCTGCGGCGGCTCACCCCAGTAGTAGGGGTTGCGCTCCAGCACCAGCTGGTCCTTGAGGACCCACGAGCGCAACACGTAGGGGCCGCTGCCGACGGAATTCTGATCCAGCCACGGGGTGGCCGAGTCCACCTCCGCGGCGTTCTCCGCATCGGTCCCGCCCTGGGCCCGGACGGCCTCGCTATCCACCACGCCGAAGGTGGGCTCCGACAGCTTGGTCAAGAAGGCGCCCTCGGGCTGCTCCAAGGTGATGACCACCGTCTTGTCATCGACGGCCTGCACGTCCTTGATGTTGGCCGCGAGGAAGGAGGGGTTGCCCTTCAAATTCTTGAGGCGGCGGAAGGAGAAGGCCACGTCCGCCGCGGTCAGCTCCTTGCCGGTGCTGAACCGGACCCCGTCCCGCAAGGTGAAGGTGTACACGGTGCCGTCCGCCGACACCGTCCAATCGGTGGCCAGCTTGGGATAGATGCTGCCGTCCTGGGGGTTCATGCCCACCAGGGTGTCATAGACGACGTTGAGGATAAAGGCGCCGTAGGGCTCATAAGCCCGGGCGGGGTCCATGGTGCGCCAGTCGGCGGACACGGCGCCCACCACGGTGACCTGCCGCTGGGCCAGCGCGCCCGCGGCGCCGGCCACGGCCCACAGCACCACGGCCGCCACGATCCCAGTCCACCATCTGCTGCTGCGTCTTCTCATCCAACGTCCCCCTTCTGCTTTGTGGTCCTGAGGAGGAACGCTGGCTGCGGCCCCAGCCCGCGCCCCGTCCCCGGTCGGCTCCGCAGGCCATGTTCGCTGGGGCGCAAACCAAGTCCTGCCGGTGCCCGGCCGCGGCCGGGGCCCACCGGACGGTCATTGGGGCGGCGGAACGACGATCCGCTGGCCGATGGGTTCAAAGACGGCCCGCAACAGTTGCGTCAGCTGATCCACCTGCGCTCCGTAGTGCACGAGGAGCGCCAGGGTCAACCCCGCCGCCCACAACACCGCAAAAGCCGCCATCTCCCGCCACAGCCGGCCCCGCACCAGCCCCGGCAGCTCGGGCACCCACAACAGCAGAAACACGACAATCACCACCCACGTCATGACCCGTCCCCCCGGCTATTGCCTCAGCTGTTCCGGCCGGAAAATGGTGGGGTTGCCCGTCAAGCCCGTGCGGCGCACTTTCACTTCCGCGCTGATGTGCACCGGCAGCTGGCGAAAGTGGGCGTGCCAATCCCGCCGCAGCTCCCGCCACAGCTGGGGATGGTTCTTGCGGATGAGCTCGCCGAAGCCAAAAACGTCCGCGTTGAGCTCCTCCTGGGCCAGCCGCAGCATGGCCCGCATGCGCTGCTCGATGCTGCGGGCCAGTTCCCGCTCCAAGGGCGGGATCACCGCCGGATCCGTCAGGTCCAGGCCCGCCTGGTTGGTGACGATGTCGTCCACGGCGCGCGCGTGCACGCGGACGGCCACCTGGCCGTCCTTGACTTCGGTGTGGAAGCTGACCTGGCCCCGCAGGACCATGGGCGTGATCTTGTTGGGCGCCAGGAGCCCCTGCCCGGGGCCCTCCGGAAAGCCCGGCGGCGCGTCCCGCTGGATCATCATCTCCTCGGGCGACAAGTCGGATGGGCGCAGGGGCGGCGACGGGAGCCCCCCGGGGGGCGGCCAGGGAATGGTGGCGGCAGCGAAGGGCGCTTCGTCCACCAGCCAGGCCAGGCCCCGGGCCAACTCCAAGGGAGCGAAGCCCACAAGGCGATCCCCCCGGAAGATGCCCACCCCTTGCAGCTCAAACTCCTGCGCCCGCACACCCGCTTCCAATTCGGTTTCGATGCGCTGGGCGAGCCCCACCGCCGGCACAAAGGGGTCGATGCCTTCCGAAACGAGGGCGATGGCCAGCTCCCGGATGCTGCGCACGGGTACGATCTGCTGGTTGAGGATGTTGGAGAGGGCGGACACGGGCAGCCGGCCCAGGCGCGGCGCCGCCCGCAGGAGGATGGACGCCTCTCCCCTGGTCACGATGACGTCGGCCGAGATGCGCAGCTCGCGGATGCGGGTCAGGCTGTCAAACACCGGCCCGATGCCCGCCCGGGCCAAGTCCTCCCCCAGCACAACGACGCGGATGTGGGAGGTGAAGAGGCGCCGGGGCAGCTTGGCCTGGAGCAGGCTGAAGGCATCGGGCAGGGTTTCCCCGATGGCTTCCATGATGTAAAAGGGGTCCTTGAGGCCGGCGCCCGCCCCCACCCCGCCGGGATTGGTCAGTTCCGACGGGATGATAAACTGAAGGGAGACCTTGAGGCGGCCGTCTTCGGTCCGATCGATGGCCATAAGGTCCGCGATGGCCAGCTCGTTGAGCTCTACCCGGTCGTAGCAGCCGGCGGCGCCCAACAGCAGCCCGCACAAGACCATGGTCCACAGCCGCCGGTCAGTCCGCGCCATGGCCGCGGGCCTCCTTGCCGTCCTGGATGGCGCCCCCCTCGTTGGGCCCCTGCTCCCGCCGATCCCCCATCCCCCGCACCGCGGCCACCAGCAGCACCAGGGCGGGCAGGATGAGCTGGAAGACCTGCGTGTAAGGGGGCCAAAAGTGGGCCAGCATCCGGTGGTGCTCCACCAGGTTGTTGAGGTGGCCTATCGCGTACGCCACCATCAGGGCGCCCATGGGAAACACCAAGGGGCGCCAGTGCCGCAGGCCCAGGGTGTACGCAAAGGTGATGACGGCCGCGTACAAGTGCACCGCCAGCTTCAGGCAGGTGCCTCCGATCCAGAATCCGACCACCAGCGGCTCGATGCGGGCCAGCACCGCGCCAAAGGTGCCGACGCGGGCCACCTTAAAGAAGGGCCACACAAAGTTCGCGGTCAGGGGACCGAAGACGCTCAAGGAAACTACGCTCACGAGGACCAGGGCCGCGGCGATGACCGCCAGGGCCCCGTAGCTGGCCTTGACGCCCGCGGGCACCCCGTTGACGGAGGGCAACAACACCAATAGCAGGACAAACTGGCCCGTAAAGGCCTGGGTGACGAAGCCGGACACCAGCACGGGGCGCAATCCGTGCTCCAGCACCGGTTTCAGCAGGCTCCCGTCCATGCTGGAATAGGCCAGTCCAACGATGGCCAACAGCAGCGCGGCGGCGATGGGGGTAAACAACTCGCCCAGCCGCGCCAAGATCTCCGGCCCGTGGCGCACGGCCACCGCCGCCGCCAAGCCGCCCAAGGCGGCCGCCAGCGCTGCGGGCGTGCGGGGGTGCGCGGTCGCCACGAGAAAGTCGGCGAATTCCCGGGCGATGGCCGCGTCCAGGTGAAAGAAGTACCAAAAAAGCAGCAGGCCGCACAGCTTGCCGGGGAGCTTGCCCAGCACCTTGGGGGCGTAGTCCGCGAAGGTTTCTTCGGGAAACCGGGCGGCCAAGCGCCCGCAGACCCAGATGACCAGGGCTGAGGCGGGCAGGGCCGCCAGGGGCGCCATCCACGCGTCCTGCCGGGCGAAGGCCGCGGTGATGGCCGGCAAGCCCAAGACGGCGGTGGACCCGATGCCGGGGATGAGGAGAACCGCCAGCTGCCACGGGTTGATTCTAGCCCTGGTCGGATGCACGCACCGCTCCCTCCCCCTGGGTGCCCGTTTCCTGCGCCGGAAAGTCCCGCCGGCGCCGGGTGGGCGCCCGCACCGGCTCGGGCCGCCGCCGCATCAGCCAGCGGGGCAGCCGCACAAAGATATCGGCCAACTCCGACCATCGCATGGGGCTCACCGGCGCCAGGTACGGCTGGCCAAAGGAACGCAGCGAGATCAGGTGCAGGATAAGCAGCATGAGGCCGATGGAAATGCCCAAGAGCCCCAGGCTGCCCGCCAGGAGCAAGATGTAGAAGCGGGCGATGCGAAACCCGATGCCCACGTTGAAGTGGGGGATGACGAAGGACGAAATGCCGGTAAAGGCCACGATGATGACCACGGGAGCGGACACGATCTGGGCCGAGACCGCCGCTTCGCCGATGACGATGGCGCCCACGATGCCGATGGTTTGGCCGATGGGCCGGGGCAGCCGCACCCCCGCCTCCCGCAGCGCTTCAAAGGTGATCTCCATAAGCAGCACTTCCGTAAAGGAGGAAAAGGGCACCGCTTCCCGGGCCGCGGCGATGCTGATGAGCATGGTGGACGGCAGCATTTCCGGGTGAAAGGTGGTGGCCGCCACGTAGCTGGACGGCAACAGCACCACCAGCGCCACCAGGGCGTAGCGCAGCATGCGCACCAAGGTGGTCCCGTCCCAGCGCTGGTAGTAGTCTTCGGCCGCGTTCATGAGGGCCCAGAGGCTGGTGGGCACGACCAAGGCAAAAGGGGTGCCGTCGGCCAGGATGGCCACCCGGCCCTCCAACAGGTTGGCCACCACGGTGTCGGGCCGTTCGGTGTTGAGCACCTGGGGAAAGACGGTGTAGGGCGTGTCCTCAATGAATTCTTCGATGTAGCTGGTGTCGATGACGCCGTCCACGTCGATGGCGGACAGCCGCCGCCGCACCTCCTGGACCAGGTCCGGATCCGCGATGCCGTGGATGTAGGCGATGACCACCGGCGTCTGGGTCCAGCGGCCCAAGATCATGCGGTCAAAGCGCAGGAGGGGCGAGCCGATCCGACGGCGGATGAGAGACAGGTTAGTCTGCAGGCTGTCCACAAACCCGTCCCGGGGACCCCGCACCACCGGCTCCCCCATGGGCTCCTCCACGTTGCGGGTGTCATAGCCCACCAGATCCAGGACGATGGCCACGTCCACGCCCTCGACCAGCACGGCCGTCTTGCCCTGGCAGAGGTCCTGGACCAACTGCTGGAGATCGGCACGGGTTTCCACGTTCGCGGTGTTGATCATGCGGGTGCAGATCCAGTCGGCCAGGCGCTGGGGGTCGGCGGGCACCTGGACGCCGTCCCGCACCGCGTCGTACAGCAGGGGTTTGATGACCTGGCTCGCGGCCCGCTCCGCGTGGGACAGCGTATCAAAGAAGACCACCGCGGCTCGGGCGCCACTCGGCGAGCCCGCTCCCCCGGCGATGACCAGCTCCCGCACGACCAAGTCCGGCGCGTCGCCGACCAGCTGCCGGATGACGCTGAGGTTGGCGTCCAGCCGACGGCCGATGCGAACCCCGGTCAGCACGTCATTCCCCTTTTCTACGGCCTCTGGGCTCCGGGCCAGCCGCTCTTGCAGGATCCGCTGCACGCTGCGACTGTCCAGGGAAGGACGCAGGAAGGCCGGGCGCCGCCGTTTGAGCCACGCAAACAAAGAGCGCAACGGGTTGGGCACGGGTGCGATTCTCCACCCATCTGTGCTGGTCTCGGCTCCTGGTAGTGTGCAACCGCCGACGGCACCATATACCAGCAGCGCCGTTGGGCGGGAAGGATACCCGGCGGGGCCGTTTCGGGCGACCGCGGGCGCAGGCGGCGATCTCGCCGGTCCGTTGCGCCGGTGGTCGTCCGCCGTGAGGGTGGCCCTGGGCAGAACGGGTGGATCATCCTCCGAGAGGAAGCCGGTACGAGGTCACGTGCTTGAGGCGAGCAGACCTGCTCCCACCGGTGAACTGGTAGATGTCGCAATAAGCCAGCCGGCTGCCGTCAGCCCGCGTCAAGGTGGCGTGCAGCGCGGCGGTGGCACCGTGAGTAATGATGTGGTGGATGTGGAGCTCCTGGGGGGCGGGGCCGGCCATGGCGGCCAGGTCGGCGCATACGGCCTCCGGCCCGACGAGACGCCGTTGGCCGACAACTTCCCACTGGATATCCTCCCGCATGAGCTCAGCCGCCGAGGCGTCAGCTGTGACCAAGGCCACGTTGAAATCCCGCAACTGTCCCTTGCGGGGCGCGTTGCCGCAGTCGTCCGGACAAACAACCCGCATGATGCTGCCCCCAATCCGTTC
>Ga0079224_100001751_pt1 | contig 25486 bp, 22 predicted proteins | sample Stecom2015_FD_80414 | JGI IMG/M metagenome (GOLD analysis project Ga0079224, IMG submission 80414) | Agricultural soil microbial communities from Utah to study Nitrogen management - Steer compost 2015 | ecosystem: Environmental > Terrestrial > Soil > Agricultural land | place: USA: Utah... | reverse complement strand
TCCTTCAGCGAGTCGTCAAAGTTTGGCTGGAAGTCGACCGTATCCTTGTTGATGTCGGAGAGCATTTCCTCGGCAATCCGGCGCAGGCGTGCCTCCGTGTAACGCATAGCTGCCGGTTCATCGCCGTCGATAGACCCGAAATTGCCCTGACCGTCCACGAGTGTGTAGCGGAGGGACCAGTCCTGGGCCATACGAACCATGGTATCATATACCGATTTGTCTCCGTGCGGGTGATACTTACCAAGCACCTCCCCTACGATACGGGCCGATTTTTTGTAGGGCTTGTTGTAATTGACCCCCAACTCGAGCATTCCATACAGCACCCGACGATGCACGGGTTTGAGGCCGTCGCGAACGTCAGGAAGGGCACGAGAGATGATGACGGACATCGAATAATCGATGTACGCACCCCTCATTTCATCCTCTATGTTGATCGGGATTATGCTCTGCCGGCCAGGGGTCTGGCCACCGGTATTTTCAGCCATCTAATGTGTTGTTTTTTGGCACGTTTGGGGCCCTGAAAAAGGCCCCGCAAGATACCAAAAGAATGGCTAAAATCGCACCAAAAACGGCCAAAAACGGCAAATAAATGAGCGCCTTGGCGGGGGTCTGAAATACCCTCAAAACAACCCCAAAAAAGCGACCTAGTACGGGTTAAGTTTCTTCTTGTTACCCCCCTTGTATTTCAACAAGGTGGGGTAGTTTTCCCCGTAGTGTGGATTCTGTTTTTTGTAGAACGGATGGACCCGGCTGCGGTATTCTTTGTTGCCATGAACGTGATTCAGCTGGGCACGGCACTGCTTGAAAACACAACGCCTCAACTCCGGGAGCCGATAGGTGAATCCGACGTTCACATAGAAGGCGTTGAACTTGTGGGTGATGGCGGCCGACTCCGGCACGTTAAGTTTAAAGCTCTTCAACTCATACGACGGTCGCACGAAAAGCCGAAAGTATTCAGACATCTCCCGCTCCACCTGGGCACCGAAGTTCATGTAAAGCCCCTTCTTGATAACGCTTTTATCGAAACTGCTTCCCGGATTATATCCGCCGAAATTGAAGTCGACCACGAGCAGGTAATCGTTGTAACGATACACCGCGCCGCCGAGCATGACGAAATACTTCGAGAGGATTATCGAAGGATCTTCCGGTGAAAACGCGTTTATGTCCTCTCCATGGCTGATCGGCTTGAAGTCGCCTATCTTCATGTACTCTACCGAGTAGCCACCACCAATGCGGTATCGGTCGAATTCAAAGTACAGCGTCAAACGCAGGGGAATGCTTCCTGCCCGACTCCGGAACCCAATACTCGCCGTGTCAGAATTTACCAGGAAGGTTTGACCCGTTACCGTATTGGGCGTGGTAACGACCCTGTTGAACCAGTTTGAATACCCGGCGGCGACTTGCGTTCCGTTAAAGATCACGGGAGAAGCACCCGGATTCTGCGCGATACCATATCCTGAAAGGTCGTGACTGAACACCGTATGGCCGTAACCCGTACTTACGCCCCAGGTTACTTTCGATAGCAGCGTCCGTAATAACGATGGGCCTGTGCGCTTGATGTAAAAGTACTCCAGTGGTATGGTCGCGTCCCTCTCGTTCTCATACTGGGCCAAAGCATGACCACCACCCAGAAGGCAGATTAAGAGGCATATCCATGTGACCCTGAAGTTCAGATTGCGCCAGTTTAAAGTGTCCAAAAATAAACGCCTGCAGTCAAAAAATATAAGCGACTCAGTATCTGGAAATTAAACGAGTAAAAATACTGGAAACGCCCATATCTTCCTAGTGCATCCTGAGGCCAAACCATACATGCCGGCCACGCGGGCGGGTCATTACCAGGCCGACCTGTACGGTGAATCCATGGATTCCAACGACGAAAAGGTGTGAAATAGTGTCTGATTGCGGGTTGCCCGGTACTTGAAATGATGCCTGTACTCGCCTCCGGCGGGCTCATAAAGGACGAAATCCACCTCGTTATCGCCTTCCCGCAGCGGAATCCGGGCATACGAAATGGTATGAGGGAGGGTCTGCCAATTGCGGGTATCCGCGTGTTCGGTAATGGCATTTACAACCCCTATCAGCGCCCCCAGGGTTACATCTTCTTTCCTCAGGCTCATTTCCGTCGCCTTTTTCAGCGCAGCTCTGAGCAGCCCTTTGCTGAATTCCAGCATCATCCGTTCGCGAAGGCTGTGAATGGCGATCCGGTTGAGATCTTCAGCTGTCTCCAGGGGATAACGCTGCCCTTCGTATTGGAGGTGGGCGCCTCGGTAAAACACAGGCCGCTCACGATATCGCGGAAACGCGACGCGATATATGCTCAATCCTGAAAGACGTGAGCGGTCATCGTCATCGTCAAGCGTAAAAGCAAAGTTGAGTCCCATCGCTTCGTTAACAAACAATACATCCTTACCCTGACGCGTGTGTATAGCGAAGTCGATACTCCACTCCTCTTTTACGGGACTTAGTCCGTTATGCCAGAAAAACACCAACTCAGCTTCGGGACGTTTGGGCGTATACTCTTCCAAGCCGAACCGCTCCTTGTAATATTCATACTCTTGATGCAGTCCGGTCCACCACGCAGTGTTCAGCAGATCATATTGCAATTGCTCGGGAGCGCGAAGAGAAAAAAGCCTTGCATAGTCATCTTCATATATTTCGAACGCATTCCGATAGGCGATAAATGCGTTATTGTAATCCTGCATGGCCTGATAGATGATACCCATCAGGGTATGAATAAACGCATCGCGGCGATACTTCTCTGGCGACTTGTATTTATCGCTGAGTTCCTGTAGCCTGATATTGAGTCGCCGACATTCCACGAGCGCCTGTTCATACTTTTCCATCTTAAGAAAGTTGAGCGCCTTGTAGTACAGCACCATGAGGTGTTCATGGTCTTCACCGCGATAAACCGTTACCATTGGGTTTGTCCAGTAGGACGCGACCTCATTGATATAATCCTTGTGATAGTCTTCGCCGAACAGGTATGCCTTTTCAAAGTACTCGTTGCTCTCACGGTACTTGCCCATCACGGACAGGACCAGACCGTTGTTAACGAGGTAAAGAAATTTGTTTCGACCGTGCTCGTGCTGATCGCGACGCTGAAGGGCCTCCAATGCACGGTTGAGATCGCCCCGCTCGAATTCGCGATTGAAGTCCGCCTGGGTGTGATAATATGTCGCGCACGCACTGGCGAGCGTGAGTGATCCTGCCATCAACAAGGTAGGCGCGATGCGGGCCATGACGGAAGGTTAGTTCCGAATATACTTCTTGATTTCGTGCTGGCCGTACCAGACCCTTCGGTTCGTTTCGATATCGGTGAGGAACAGCGTCGTGATGTAGTTCACCACGCGGCGATTGTTGTAGTCATCTATTTCCGAAGTCATCTCACCAAACAACATAAGGTCAGCGCCAAGCTCCTTTCCGAATTGCTTGACAGTAGCCGGGTCGGCGAAGTCCTGTTGTTCGGCACGTTCGCGGCGCAAGGCATCGCGAAACTCTGACGACTCCACGAGGTCCGCCACTTTGGAGTTATGGATGACGACTTCTAATCTGCGGATGTAGTTGTCGGCATCGATATGCTCTGATGTCCGGTTGAGGATATTTCCGACGATAATGACCGGCTTTCTGTTCAAAGCCCTGGCATATTCTTTAAAATCGGAAGAGTTGAAAAGGTCGTATATCATCTGATCCGCTACCCTCCGGGAGTCGGTGTCATTCCAACGTCCACTGAGGTCGATCTGGGTATCCGGAGATACGCGTGTTACCGTCCGCGCGCAGGACACAAGGGCAATGGATGTAAACAGTAAAAGTGTTCGGCTAAGCATTGGTTTGACGTTTTTTCGAGAAAACACCAAAAATCCTGCCTGTTTTTTTAGTTACAGATGCAGCCACAACATCTGTTAACAATTCCTCAATTTCCGAATTACCTCCTTAGGATTGGGATCACTGAACACGGTATTGCCCGCGACCAACACATGGGCGCCTGCATCTAGGATAGCCCGGGCGTTGTCCAACGTGACACCCCCGTCGATCTCGATCAGCGCGGATGAGCCTTTTGCTTTTATCAATTCCGCCGTCTGCCGGATTTTGTCGTAGGTGATATCCAGAAACTGCTGACCGCCATAGCCGGGGTTGACTGACATAAGATTGACGACGTCGATGTCGGCAATGCAGTTTTCCAGCAGCGCCACGGGGGTGTGCGGATTAATCGCGACTCCGGCTTTCGCACCGGAAGCTTTGATCTCCTGGATATCGCGATTGAGGTGGGGACAAGCCTCGAGATGAATGGAGATAATATCAGCGCCTGCCTTGCGAAATGCGTGGATATAACGACCCGGGTCGATGATCATGAGATGGACATCCATGGTCTTTCGCGCGTGGCGACGTATCGCCTCGACGACAGGCAATCCCATCGAAATGTTCGGTACGAACACACCATCCATGATGTCAATGTGGATCCATTCGGCTTCGCTTTCATTGATCATGGTAACCTCGCGCTCGAGGTTGGCAAAGTCGGATGCAAGCAGCGACGGAGCTACAATTGGGTTCATGAGTGAAATAAGGCGCCAATTTAGTAAATCTATTTCAGCGCAACCATTTTAAGGCAGACGGGAGATGGAATGCCCGGCGTATCGGATACAAAGGTCAGCTTGCCGGTATTCGGATTCACCCGAAACGTGACAATGTTGTTAGAATCCTGGTTGGCCACCCAAAGGAACTCACCCCTGGAATCGATCAGGAAGTTGCGCGGGGTCTTCCCTTTCGTGTCCTGCTGTCCCACCAGGGTTATCATACCGTCCTTGTGGATGCTGTAAATAGCGAGTGCGTTGTAGCCACGGTTCGACACATAGAGGAAACGACCATTGGGATGAACATGAATATCCGCGGCCGTATTTTCTCCTCGGAAATCCGGCGGAAGGCTGAGAATACTATCTGCCCGGATGGTGAGCCTGCCTGTCGCCCTATCGTAGTCAAGTATGGCTACCGTCGATGTCAACTCCTCGGCAGAATACACCACAGATCCATTGGGGTGAAAGGCCAGGTGCCGGGGACCACATCCTGGCTTCACGCTGACATAGGGAACGTCCGCATCTGCTATTGTTCCATTAGAGGCGTTGAATCGGTAGCTGTGGATGCGGTCGGTACCCAAATCAGAGACGAGGACAAAATTGTTATCAGGGGCCACTACGGCTGAGTGAACGTGAGGCTTTTCCTGGCGCGAAGGATTAACACTATGGCCCAAATGTCGGCGCGAGCCCGCACTGGATCCGAGAAGGCCATCATCGAATATTGGCATGATGACGAAGTTGCCTTCGTGATAATTGGAGATGAATGCCCACTTGCCACTCCTTCCGATGCTGATGTGACATGGTCCGTTACCGTATGATGGTCGTTCATTGAGCAGCGTTAGCTGTCCCGTGCCAGTATCGATGGCGAAGGCACTGACGGACCCTGAGTTTTCCATCTCCTCCACCGCGCCTCTGTTTACCGAGTAGAGGAATTTTCCCGAAGGATGGATGTCGAGAAACGTCGGACTTTCAGGTGTGGGCACCGTCTGTACGTGGGTAAATTTTCCTTTCGCGCGATCAAATTCCAGCACGTAAATGCCTTCACTTCCCGTTCCGAAAAAAGTACCTACATACAATATTTCCTTTTGACGTTGCGCTTGAATGTTCTCAAAAATCAAACATGCGCAAAGGAAGAAAAGAATGCGAACCATGGGGAAGCGAACGTTAAGGAAGGACTATTATCGTGAATTTTTCGGACTTTTTCAGGAAGCCGTGAAGCAGGCCTGCGGCCGCTTCACGGTTGACATTGTCCGTATTGAGGGATTGTGCGAGGATGAATAACAGGTTTATCTCGTGGGGAAACGCGCGCTGGGTCCTTTTAGGGAATTAAAGGGTGTGCGAAGGGAGGTGTTGATGTGTTTAGGTGTTTACGTGCGTACGTGTTTACGTTCGGTAACGTTGGCGTTTGGTGCGCTGTGGTGGAGTATGGAGTGATTGAACGATTGGGGGGGGTTGGGGCTCAGGATGACAGTGATGTTTGTAATCAACACGCACATAATCCCGTTCAGCCGTATATTTGTCCCCTATGAAAAAATTAACCATATCTCTCATTGCCTTTGCGACCCTTTCATTCTCCTTTCTCCTTCCGAGTCAGGACGACGAACTTGCCAAGAGCATGGCCCGCGGGAAGGTGATCTATGAGGAAAAGTGTATTACGTGTCACATGGAGAATGGACAGGGCATACCTTCTGTATTTCCGCCGCTTGCTGGCTCAGATTATCTTTTACAGAAACGCGAAGCAGCAATCCACGCAATCAAATTCGGACAGGAAGGTGAAATTGTTGTCAATGGAACTACCTACAACAATTTTATGACACCACCGGGCCTCACCGATGCTGAAGTCGCTGACGTCATGAACTACATTCTGAACAGCTGGGGTAACTCAGGCCCTATTGTGACTGTGGACGAAGTAGCGTCCGTGAAGGAATAATCAGGCATGCGCCGGGTCCTCGCCATCGCCGCCTTCTTGATTCTCACCGCCTGCGGGACTCGCGATGCCGCGGATAAGCCTCAACCCATAGATCGCCAGGCCATTGGAGCCTATGTGTTTACGTGTTTACGTTCGCACGGATCCAAATGCCTGCGCTATCAAAGCGTCTGCACATTATTCGATGCCCAGTCCAACGTAAACACGTAAACACGTAAACACATCTCACCCTCGCGCGACAAACTGCCTCTTCACTTCCGGCTTAATACTGGTAAGGTCCGCGATTTTGATGGGCTGCCCGGTTTCGCAGCTCTTGCGGGCGGCGATGCCGACGAGGATTGACAATGCACCGTCGCGGACACCAGCGGCCTGGTTGAGGGGATCTTCGGTAATGCCTTTAAAGATGCTGTCCTTCAGGATTCTGTCACCGCCACCGTGACCGCTTGTACCGTGAGGCACACGGATGAATTCACGGGTTCCAAAGTTGCGTGTGATCATGATCTCATCGTAGTTGCGTTCTTCTACCGGGTTACTTTCCTCAATCCACATATCGATGCGACCCTTTGTGCCGTTGAACGCGATCCGATATCCTTCATAGGGCGAATACGTGGTAAGGGAATAGCTAACATGCACGCCATTCGCGTACTTGATGGTCGCTGCCATCTTATCGTATATGTTCACGTCTTCCCTGAAGACACAGCCGTCGCGGTGGTAGTTGTCGTACTTTTCATTGGCCACGTACAAGTCCATGTGCCGCTTGTTCCTGGTGATGTCGTAATAGAACTTGCACTTGTCTTTATGCGGACAAGGCCGGCAGTGGGTGTGGCGGAATGGTCCATGTTTACCATAAAATTCCAGCATACCGGTTGCATAAACTTCTACCGGATCCGACTCGATCCACCAGTTGAGCAGGTCGAAGTGGTGCGTCGCTTTGTGAACCCACAAGGTCCCTCCTTTTTCCTTTAGTCGGTGCCAGCGACGGAAATAGTCGGCACCGTGACGTGTATCCAGATACCAGTGAAAATCCACCGAAGTTACTTCTCCGATCTCCCCGGCACGCAACAACTCATATACGCGTGCGCGATGCGGTGAATAGCGATAGTTGAACGTTACCGTGACCTTCTTGCCCGTACGCTTCTCAGCCTGAATAATAGCCTCGCATTTCTCCTCGTCGGTTGTCATGGGCTTTTCGGTGATGATGTTTGCGCCCATCTCCATGCCCTTGATAATAAACTCGCTGTGTGTGGCATCAACCGTCGTAACGATGAGGGTATCGGGCTTCGTCTCCTTCATCATTTTTTCGAAGTCGGTGTAGGTCGGGCACGTGAACCCGGTGGCTGATTTGAAAAAGGCCACGCGTCCTGGATTGATATCGCATAATCCGACAAACTCGACCTTGTCGCCATAGGTTTCGGCGACATCTTTTGACCACATTCCAAGAGCGCGGTCGCCGGTGCCCACGATCGCGATTCGCATTTTCTTTAGGAGAGCTGGTCTGGATGTAACGGACAAGGGATTGAGCATCAGCCCTCCGGCCATAGCCGCGCCAGTCGTAGCAATGAAACTTCTACGTGACAGAATGCTTTTCTTGTGGGTCATAACAGGTATTATTTGGTGAACGTATGGCAGTCTCCAAGATAATACCCTTTGTGGTGAAGGTGTAGAAAGTTAAATCAATCTGCCTTGAAACCAAAAAGGCTGACAGGAATTTAGAATCGATCTAAAAGGTCACAGCTTCACTACTTTGAAAGAATACACCTCCTGACCGGTGCGGACGCGGAGGAGATACATTCCCGCCGCCAGCTTGCTGCAGTCAGCCTGGAACCCTCGTGCAATCCAATCGAACGCAGCTTCCTGCCTGCTCAAGACCTGTCCCTGCAAAGAAAGAATTTCGACGAGAGCCTTTTGCTGTTCCGTATCCTTGGGAAGGATCACCAGGGTGTCTGTCACGGGGTTTGGTGCAATGACCATTGGCTTTTCCTGCGGCCGCCAATCAAGTAAATTCGACACAGCACGAAAGTTTGGTATTCCGTATCCCAGGAGGTTGTCCGGATTTTCCGCTTGCGAAGCGGTACTGCGGACAGCGTGAAGCAACTCGGAGTTTGAAAGGTGTGGATACTTCTGCCAGATTCCGGCCAGCAGTCCGGTAACAATAGGAGCCGCCAGCGATGTCCCGCTTGCCATTCCGATATTGCCGGAAGGATTGACAACGGCCACGCCGACGCCCATAGCCCCTACGTCCGGTTTGACCCTTCCATCAACGGAAGGACCTATGGAGCTGAGGGAGCTCCTCACGCCATTCGCATTTGTGGCTGCCACGGCAAGCACATTTTCATTGTCAGCTGGCGTCGTGATGATGCCCCAGGAATTATTTCCTTCATTGCCGGCACTTGAAACAATGGCTATGCCTCGCTCAGAAGCCCACTGTGCTGCCCGCGCGATTACCGTAGTCTTGCCATCAAGGTCGCTCTTATCATAATCCATACTTGCGTCGTCGAATGTGTTGTACCCAAGTGATGTGCTTATGATATCTGCCCCGGCACTGTCAGCACGTTCAGCAGCAAAGAGCCAGTTGTATTCTTCGATACGGTATTCGCCAGAGACATCCTCGGTGATATACAAGTGAAAAGATGCATCGTATGCAGATCCAATAAATGAATCGGGAATATAGCCTGCGATCACGGATAATACGTTTGTGCCGTGATTGCTCAATACAAACGCATCAGGATCATCATGGACAAAATCATAAGCGTCGATGAGCCGGTTGTTTTCAAAAATATGACTGAAGGCGCCGGCTGTATTTACGCCGGGAAATCCCGCATCCATTACAGCGATGTGTATGCCCTCACCCGTAAAGCCTGCCGCATGCATGTCGTTAATCCCAACAAGCGACAACTGATGGGCTGTTACCTGCGACTTTGACGACTCGTTCGTTCTTGTGCTTATCTTTCTCCGCCCCGATGGCGATGGCTTGCCCCCGGGCGCAACATATTCAATGCGAGTTACATAGGGCAGCGTGGCGATCTCGTCTCGGGCATCTTTATCGCAGGAGACGAGCACTCCATTCATCCATCGCGTCGTATGTATAATCGTGGCTCCTGTGGCTTTGACCCCATCAACGTACACGAGCGACACGGGCAGGTCTTGTTCGGCCACCTGAAGCCCATGCCTGGCACGGCGTTCCAATGCCCGTGCGCTGAGAAACTCTGATGGATTGCTGAGATCGTAGGCCGTTCCCTGTTTATCTTTAAAAAATACCATGTACCGGCTATCCTGCGCCTGAATGGTAAACGCAACGAGAAACAATACCAACGACAGAACGCCTTTACCTGACACCATACTCTTTAATCGTTTGCGTGTACTCCACGCCTGATTCAATCTCACCAAATACGTTGCACCCGGCGGTACAATAATTCAAGATACGAATTTCCCTCCGGATCAATCCGACGTCGCGGGCATATACTTCCTTGCGGATGTCGGTACGAACAATCATATCATCGTCGTCGTTCTGACTAACCTCTGCGCAATCATCGAACGTCGTTCCGTCAACGGTGTAGGGAATTCCCACACGCAGCATTTCGTAGTCATCTACTCCGAGGTCATTGAAGGCGTTTCCATTCCAGACAGCACCTTCGATAACCGGCAAGGTGAATTTGACAAAAGCCGTACTCGCCTCAGACACGATTACCCGGTGGCCGCTGACACGCGCCGACCATGTATCGTGGTATGACCATTCCGATCCGGCATCCGGCCGCTTATACCGGTATATAACGTATGTATATCCTCCCTCGGTATTTGGAAATGAATCGACCACTTCAGTTAGCAACTCGTAATGTTCCTCCTGCATCCCATTGACCGTATACCACGCTGAGTCAACATCATAAACCTGGTAAATGCCTTTCTTCAATGGCAGGTAGGACGCATCAGAGCGTTTCGGTCCAGGCGACGTGCTGCAGGCACCAATCAAAGCCACGGCAAAGGCCATCAAAAGGTTAAAAAGTCGCCTGAAATTCACGTTTTACTGAAATCCTTATCCGGAACAACAGCGCTGGCCCAAAAATATTCATCGGCTCGCTTATTTTTGCAAGGTCGTGAATTCCTCTGAATTTCTATTGATGACATCGGCACGATGCTGAAAACTCGGGTCAAAGTTGGCAATATCTCGAACCTCAGTGATGCACGGTATTGTGCAGGGATGGGTGTAGACATGCTTGGGTATGCGGTAGTCCCCGGCGAGGACGGATACGTACCTGAGGCATTGTACCAGGATATGCGTGGTTGGATATCAGGTCCCGCGACCGTCGCCGAGCTGTACGGAATCACGCCCGAGCTGGATCTCGCCAGGATTCTCGAAGGATATCTGCCCGACTTTGTCGAGGTGTTCGCGAGCGACCTGCGATTGCTTGAGAACCTTGAGGATCCGGAAATAATCGTCGCGGCTCGCGACATACACGACGTCGATATTATTCGCTCTTCACAACAGCGAATACGCTATGTGATCGTTGGCCACGAGAACATGGACCTGATTACCCGGCTGCGCCCTGATTTCGAAGTACTCCTTGCCGTTGATCCTACAAAGGAAGTATCCCCCATATTGGAGGAATGGGATATCAGCGGCATCGCGCTACGGGGAACTGCGGAAGAACGTCCCGGATTCAAGGATTATGATAGCATTGCGCGCGTGCTTGAAGAACTGGAAGTCTGAGTGTCGGCTTTCGTGTTTACAGTCTCCATATTTGCCATTTGCCAGCGAACGTACTTGATGCGTTCTCCCTGCAATGTAAATTTTTCTTCGTAGTTCGTGCGAATGTCGTAGCACTCCGGTTGCAACGGAGAATTGTAAAGATCATCGGTATACGCCAGGTCCTCAATACCTGGCATGGTACTGATCGTCTCGAGTGTGTACTCGTACAATCCGGTGTTGTCGGTCTTAAGTCGTATGTAACCGCCCGGACGAAGCAGCCTCCGATACATGTTGAGGAAGTTAGGATTCGTCAGCCTCCGCTTAACATCCCGCTTGCGTGGACGGGGATCCGGAAAGACGAGCCAGATATCGGCGATCTCTCCTTTTTCAAAAAAGCTTTCCAGCAGTTGAATCTGCGCACGAAGGAAAGCGGCATTGCGAAGACCTTGTTCCAAAGCCAGGGTACTCCCCTTCCATATCCGTTCGCCCTTGATATCAACACCGATAAAATTCTTATCCGGAAAGCGTGCGGCAAGCCCGACGGTGTATTCGCCCCGACCACAAGCGAGCTCGACGGTAATAGGATTGTCGTTCCTGAAGACAAGTTCATTCCATCTGCCCTTCACCTCATTGTAAATCGGTTTCGAAGGTTCGATGACGTTTTCTCTCGTCTCAATAATCCTAAACCGTTCCAGTTTTCTTTTCATATTTCTTCCACTTCTGCCACCACAAAGGTGCTTCCTCCAATAAACACCATGTCGCCGGGACCTGCGGCCTGCCTCGCCGTCCGGACGGCCTGTGCTACATCCGGTATCACGGTGTATGTGAGTCCACGCCCCTGGGCGCGTTCAGCCAATACTTTCGCGTCCATCGCGCGGGGAATTGCGGCCTGGCAAAAATAATATCGGGCGTCGATCGGGAGGAGGTCCAGCATCGCATCCGGATCTTTTTCCTTTGTAATTCCGAAGACTATGTGCAAGGTATCATAGCGCTGCTCCTGAATCTGAGTCGCCACACGTCGCAGGCCCTCAACGTTATGCGCTGTATCGCAAATGACGAGCGGCTTTTCGCCCAGTTGTTGCCACCTTCCTTTCAGGCCGGTTAATGCAGTTACATCGCGTATGCCTTTTCGGATGTCGTCGTCGGAAATGATATAGCCGCATTCACGCAGCTTCAGTAACGCCATCATCACGCCACAGATGTTCTGATCCTGGTAAGAGCCCTTTAACCCAGGCTCTATGCTTGACAGAATTATCCTGTCTCCCCCCTCGACATTAATGCGACCTTGCCTCCTTTGAAGGGTCAATTCATTGTCGGCGAAGACGAGCGGAGCATTGAGATCCGCGGCCACATCGTGAAAGACGTGCTCAACTTCCCGTTGTCGTTCACTAACAACGACAGGCACGCCCTCCTTGATAATCCCAGCCTTTTCACGGGCAATATCCTCAAGTGTATCACCAAGCAATTCTTTGTGATCCATCCCAATATTCGTGATCACAGAAAGCATCGGACGGATGATATTCGTTGAGTCAAGTCTTCCACCGAGTCCCACTTCAACCACAGCAACGTCTACTTCCTTTGAGGCGAAGTACTCGAATGCCATGGCAACTGTGATTTCAAAAAAGGATGGCTTCACTTCCTCGATCAACAGCTGTGCGCGATTGACAAATTCCGTTACAGCGTCCTCTTCCATCTCTAATCCGTTGACACGAATGCGCTCGGTAAATGATTTGAGATGGGGGGAAGTGTAGAGTCCTGTTCTATAGCCCGCCGATTGCAATACGGCGGCGATCATATGAGCTGTGCTTCCTTTGCCGTTTGTTCCGGCGATGTGAATCGACTGAAACCGATTCTGTGGGTTGCCGAGTGCCTCGCAAAGGGCGATGGTATTTGAAAGGTCTTTCTTAAGCGCAGCTGCGCCCACGCGCTGAAACATCGGCAGGTTCTGGTAGAGGTAGTCTACCGCCTCTCGGTACGACGTGATCATGGAATCCGTTATGACGTCCGGATGACTTTCCGGATTCATTGCCCGCAAAGGTAAGAGATTTTATCGGGAGCGGATCACGAACGTGATGGTGCCGGTGGAGACCGGCGGAACGTTCTCGCCCGTCTTACTGAAGGTGAGCTTTTCGATGGCTTTTCGACATGCGAGTTCCGTCTCCGGACGAACGCCTCTTTCAAGCGTTCGAATGCTTATGATTTCTCCCCTGTCGTCAACTTTGATTTCAAACTTTACTACGCCTCCCAGTTCCTCCGGGGGTATTGAAGGCGCAGGTCGTGCGTCCCAGACCCAGCCCGCAAGGTCAAGACTTGAACCTCCGGCGCCTCCGCCCGGCTTACCGTACAGCGCTTTCGCGTCGACACTGCCTTGCGGATTACCCTTGTCGCCCGTCTTGCCGGCATCGTCGCCATGACTTGCAGCATCACCCTGCCGCGTGTTGGCCGCATCGTTCTTCGCAGTATTGGGTTTGTATACAGCCTTAGGCTCCGGTGGCTTAGGGGTTTCCTTCACGGGTTCTTTGACAGGCTCCCGCACCGGCTCTGGTTCCTTCTTTGGTTCTTCGACTGGAGGTGTTTCCTTCTTTGGCTGTTCTTCCTTCACGGTAACCGGGCTTTCAACCTTTGAAACAATCGGCTGTTCCTCGGGAACGCTCTCTACTGGAGGCACCGGTTCACTTTCTACAGGAGTTTCTTCAACAACTTCTTCTTCGGGAGCGGCTTCAGGTTCACCGGGCGAAACTCTTGGTTGTACCGCGCCAAAACCGGTGTTGTCCAACCCGAAGTTGATCTCAATACCGTATTCAGGAAGGGGCGGATCGGGAGCCCGCCAGGCTACGATCACAAAAAGGAGGACGAGCACAACAACCGTTATCCCTGCCGTGGATATCGCAGCGATGCGCTTGTTCTTTCTCTCCTGTTCGGTTTCGATCATTGCCCTGGTTTCGTAGCTACTACTACTTTCGCTTCAAGGGAAGTCGCGATTCCTGCGACATAAACAAGATGCTCAGACGGCACGTCTTTGTCTATATGCAAGACAACTGACCCACCGCCACCTGATAGACGGCTCTTCAGCTCGCCTTCGAGCGTTCCTCTTGTCACCCGTTTATCGTTGACGTAATAATTCAAATCGCGTGTAATCGTCACGGAAACCTTCTGCACCTCGATGGTGCTCGACTTGCTGCTGGGCAGATTCACTGGAAGACCCGACGGCGTCACAAAGGACGACGTGAGCATGAAAAAGATCAGCAGCAGGAAGATCAGGTCAGTCATGGATGCCATGCTGAAACTCGCTTCAATCTTATTGTTCGACCTGAGGTTCATAACTAATGGGTAACGAATTATCTGTCAGCGTGGTTCCTGGAGGAGGTCGATGAAGTCGATCGACGTGTATTCCATCTTGTGGATGACCTTCTGGACCCGGGAAATGAGATAGTTGTAAGCCAGGTAAGCGATGATGCCCACGATCAATCCGGCCACTGTTGTAATCATCGCCGTATAAATACCGCTTGAAAGGAGTTTCGGGCTAACAGAGCCTTCCTCCTGCGATATGGCGATGAAAGCCTGCACCATCCCGATAACCGTACCCAAAAAACCGATCATGGGTGCGGCACCCGCGATGGTAGCGAGCGTTGCCAAATTCTTTTCCAGCTTGAATATCTCCAGCTTCCCGACGTTTTCTATTGAAGCTTCAATGGTTTTCAGTGGACTTCCAATGCGCGAGATGCCCTTCTCGATCATTCGTGCGATGGGACTGTCATGGCGGCTGCACATCAGGCGCGCGCCGTTAATGTCGCCACGCAATACCAGTTCCTTCACCTTACTCATGAAAGGCGCCGGGTCCTGATTCGCTTTGTGAATCGTGAGCAAACGCTCGATAAACAAATATGTGGCGACGATGAACATCAGCCCGATCGGTATCATGATCGGACCGCCTTCTATTGTAAGTTCCCAAACGGATATGGTTTGGCGCGCGGCGTCAGCTGCCTCCGCCGTGGTGTCTGTTACGATTTGTGCGAATGTCATTCAGTTAACTTCAAAAAATGTTCTCCCTGTTTCCTCGATACACAGTTCTGTAAAAAAGTCTCTATAATTAGTTGATCAGTACTTTGTCACCCACAATCCATCACCGTAATCGGCCTTCATTCCGTCGGCCGTCGCCTGTGCGCTGGCATATGTATCCCCCTCAGCAATGGCAAGCCGGTAAAATTTCACGTTTCCATGAGGTGGAATAAGCTTGGAGCTCACGCCTGCCGCGCTGAGTTTCCGAGCGTAGTCCATCAACAGATCATCATCGATGTTGCTCGCGACGATTACATAATAACGACCAGTACGGCCAGTAAGTGTGTCGATCGTACCCGAAGCCGGCTTAGGCGGTATCCGCGCCAGAGAATCATTGATTCGCCTTACACGTGCCCTTTCGATTTCCGCCAGCGAATCAGCGCGAGCACGCTCGCGACGGAATTGCTCGTCGGCGGCCGCCTGACGGGCCGCGGCAAGTCGGGCTTCTTCATCGCGTTCCGGCTTATACTTAAGGAAGTACCACAATCCACCGCCTATCAACACGGCCAGCAACAGGAGAATCCCCAGGACCTTTGGCCACACCGGTGAACTGGTTTCGTGCGAGTAAGTATACTCATACTGCGCACGCGGCGGCTCTTCATAGCGCGGTGGTTCGTATGTGTGCTCTTCATGCACCGTAGACGACTCCTCTGCTACCGGCTCCACAACTTCTTTCCGCTCTTCTTCCCACTCTCTTGAAGGAGGCTCCGGAGTAGGCTCTTGTTCGCGTTTGATCGGTTCGTATTCTATCTCAGGCAACCCGAAGGTGTCGTCTGATTCATCAAAGTTACCGGAACTATCTTCAGGCTCATCTGGTCTGTTGTCTTTGGCCATGGTTCGGTTAAGTTTAGTTGTGGTAAACTATACAAAATTAAGCGAATTTTTCGGGCGTCCAAATCATGCCTCGTCCACCTAACCTAAAAGCTCCATGTAATCCCACCGAGTACTTGCATACCTCTTACCGGATAGTGATAGAACATCGGATACTCGTTCGACGCGATGTTGTTCAACTGCACAAAGAAGGAGAAGCTCTTTGAAAAGAGATACTCTGCCCTCGCGTTTAGATCGAACGCATTGTCCAACGACACCTCTTCCTGCGTAGGCTGATCGAATGCCTTCATTCCTCCCTGCATGATAAGGTCAGCTTTGAGCAATATCTTGTCGAAGACATTGTAAAAGGCATTGGCAGATAGACGATATGTTGGTCTGTGCCATACTTCTGCCAGGTCGCCGGCCGTGTATGTGTAGAAATCTCCGCGGGCCATGAACTTTGCCCGTTCAGATTGTGCATAGCTGATCGCCGCATATACGTTGTTCCTTCTCACAGTGCCCGGATCGAACACCGTTATGAACTTGCTTTGATCGTCGGGATCATTAACAAACGAGTACAGGTTCTTCAGATGCGCTGCTGCAAGTCCGCCCTCGACCTCTACTTTGCTACCAACGCGCGCCTTGATGCCCGCGAGAAACTCAAACAATCGATTCGTGTGATAGATGGCAATATCGGGTGCCACCCACCTATTCTCACGCACTAAAGAATGCAGCGAAACTTTGTCTACACCTCCACTAAGTGAACCTATCAGATCAACCGTTGGGGTCAGCGAGAACGTGGCCTGGAAGTCAGGGAAAACGTGAAGGTCTTTTCTGTCCAGCGTGTCGTTTTCGAAAGCCACCTTCGCACCAGCCCTTATATCCAGTCCGTCAAGAGGTGAAAAGACGTACTGACCACCAATCGTCAACAAACTGCGCGGACCCGGATCGATAGACGCATCTTTGCGGCTGATGACAGAGTAATCAGCACGGATCTCAACAGAGTTGAGCTTATCGATCTCGTATCCGGTTTTGAACAAAAGGTCGGCGTCCGTTTCCTTAGCATCATAGCGATCCGCCATGTATGAGAAGCGAGCGCCAAGCGTATACTTGAACTTTGTCTTCCGTGTATTGGAGATCTCCCCTCCCAAGGAGAGAAAGTTGAACGACTGCCGTATGTCATCGCGGCTCACTGCCTCACCCGCTGGGTAACCATAGAAGTGCGTGGTCAGGTTCTCCCAACCGATCTTTCCGCTCGCCGTAATCACATCGCCAAAGGCTTTACCATACAACGACAGACCTGACGTTCCACCGCCGGAATTCTTGTCATCAACAGGACCTTTAGCTGAGCTGCGGTGCCAAAGATGAGCGCCTACCAGTTTGCGACTATCCTTCCTGTTGTTAAGAAATGCCTCTGCATAGGGACTCGCATAATTTCCGTAACCGAGACTTACATAACCACCATATGCCTGCGTCGCGCTCTCCTGCTTGAGTCGCAGCGGTCTGATCCGCGGTACAATTTCAGGAGCCTGGAAGTTGAAAGAGCGAAAGTCGTACGTAACCGATGGCGGCGCCTGCTCGGCAGGACGCGGTGGAATCTTTTCAAAGTTGCGGCTCGCCGGCGGGAGTGTCAGCTGACGCTCCTTGATGATCTCGACCTCCACATCTTCGAGACCACCCGTGTCCTGGGCAGCAACGGGCAACGCGAACGCGCCAGCCAGCAGAAGGAAAAGGATATATGTCGTTTTCTTGTGCGTCATGTTTAATCAGCGATTCTCCGTTGTATCAATCTCCACCTCTTCCAAGGCATCTTCAGGCGCTTCAACGGCCTGGCGTTCCTCAATGGCCCTCAACTTTCGACGCGCTTCCTCTTTCACCGCGGGATCCGGGAAATGCTCAATTAACGATTGAAGCGTGGCCTTGGCCTGGAAGTCGTCTTCCTGGGCAACGAAGTTGTCTGCTAATAGGAGAAAAGCCTTACCTACCCATTCCTCGTATGACGAAAAGTCGTTGTTCAGGCCGATCAATGTCTCATAGCATTGCTCATGCTCTCCCGTCAGGTAGAAGATCTTGCCGAGAAGATATTTTGCTTCAGCGCCGTATTCATCGCGAGCCGTATTCAGTGTGTTGAGGAATTCGTCCTTGGCCGTTTCATAGTCGCCTTTTTCCATTGCAGCTTTACCCAGGTACAGCGTTGCCATGTTCTGCGCGCTGGCATTGACGTTACCCTTCTCGAGGATGAGGTTGGCGTACACAGCAACAGAGTCGTATTGCTTGAGATGGAAGTATGATTCCATAAGTCCCGACCACGCCGTGAACAAATCCTTCTTATTTGATGCGAGTTGCTCGAGTCTTCGGAAGTCACGTGTCGCCCGGTCGTATTGCCCTCTTGAGAAGTATATCTCTGCGAGGCGTCCCGGGATGCGTGCGCCATATCCCGAGATGTTATCACGAGCCAACTCCTCATAAATCGGAATGGCCTCGTCGTAGTTGTTCATGCGGAAATACGACTCCGCCATATAGTATCGCGCCTCTGCGTTGCGCGCACTTTGCGGATATGATGTTGTGAAGGATCGCAGCGCATTGACCGCCTGTGCATACTGCTGATTGAAATACAAGTTCTTCGCCGTCTCAAACTCAACGTTCTCCAATCCTCTGCTATCCGGATTCGCGCGCTTGAAGGCCGCCAAATGAGTATCGAACTCACTCGACCTTCCTGCTAATGTTAATGCCTCCTGCAACGGAACGAGACTTTCCTCTGCAGCCGGGTGCGTCGGGTATTGTCGAATCACGTGGCTATAATCGCTAATCGTGGCGCTGTAGTTCTTTAGATTAAAATGAGATGCTGCCCGACGCATATACGCGTACGGTGCGTATGATGAGCTGGGCATCTCACGCAACAGCTGGGTAAGGCCATCGATCGCCTGCTGATAGTTGCCCTGTTCAATATCGAACTGGGCAATCTGGAAGAGCGCGTCGTCACGGTATTGCGATCTCGGATAACTCGACACCAATGAGCTCAACAGTCGCCGTGCCTCGGTGTAATTCCTCTGAAATCCGGTGATGGTACCGGTTTGAAGAAGGATGTAGTCATTATCCGGCGAGCCGATGTTGCGAGCGCGGTTATAATATTCGAGGGCATCGGGATAGGACCTCGACACATAGTAGCAGTCACCCAGCCGTATCAGCGCATCCGTATGATTTGGATTTCGACGATACGTTGCATCTACGTATTCCCTAAAGTACGTCCGCGCGCGCTCATAGTCTTTGAGGTTGTAGTAGGCGTATCCCAGGCCGTAGCGCGAAGCGGTAGCCAGTTCCCTGTCTGCACTTCCGAGCACGGCAGAATAATGGCGAGTAGCTTCCTGATGTCGGCCGAGGATCGAATAGGCCTCACCGCTCCAGAAGTTTGCAAGGGCAGCGTATCGTGCGTCAACAGGATTGCTGAGCGACTTAGCAAAGAACGACACCGCCTGGCTGTAATCTTCCTTGTTGAACAAATCAGATCCTTTCAGGTAGGTCGCTTTCTGGTACGCCGCCTGCATAGTCGCGTTTCGCGACGGGAGTGATTCGATGTACTCTATCGCCTTGTTAAAATTGTTTCCGTTGACATATGCCTGTGCCAGAATCTCACGCACCTCGTTGCGATGAGCACTGGAAGGGTACTTCTGAAGGAAAGCCTCGAGTTCAGGAATTGCAACCTCTGCCCTTCCCGCGTCATACGCCACCTTTCCGAACTGGAAGGCGCTCTCTTCGGCAAGTTCACGGTCGGCAGGATTGTTACGCGCATAGTTGAACGCATTCATGGCAAGTGGCTTGTCGCCTTGCCTCAGATAAATAATGCCGAGATAGTAGGATGCGTAGTAGCTGACCGTATCTGACGACGCTGCCGCCTTACGCAAATAGTCCAGTGCCTTATCCTGACGCCCCAGCGTATAGCTGGCATAACCTGCGCGAAACAACAGCGGACTTTCCGCTTTGCCGCCACCGCTCGCGAGGTAACGTTCATAGGCCGCTACCGCCTTTTCATAGTCGCCCTTGAAGTAGTAGGCTTCTCCGGCGAGCATGGAGATCTCGCGGGCATTGGTAACGTTGGGGCGCGACTGAACCGATTCCGCGTACGCCAACAATGCGTCATAGTCGCGCTTCCTATAGTAGACATTAGCAATGAGGTAAGGAACGACACCAGCATACGCGCTGTTTTGTTCAGCGCGTTTCAGGTCTTCGAGCGCGACGTCGTAGTCGCCATTAGCGTACTCAACATAGCCGGCGTAGTAGCTGGCAGCCGGTGCGTAGGCGTTTCTTTGTGTCTTCACAAAGTTGAACTGCTCCAGCGCCTCTTTGAGTTTCTTCTCGCTGAAGAGACTGTACCCCCAGGCGAACCGACCCTTGTTTTGCTGCTCAGCAGTAAGGGCAGGAAAGTCTACCTGGCGGAAGTACCGTGCGGCCTTTGTGTAACTCTTCTGATCGTAGAAGAACAGCGCGATGTCGTAGTAAGCGGTTGACGCGCGGGGGCTTGATGGATTGTTCTCGATAAAATCGTTGATGAGCCTTTCACCGTCCTCGTGACCCAGACTAAGGGCGCTGTATGCCATATAGTATTGGGCCTCGCTCCGGCGACTGTCGGAGGGCGGGGCGGCTTCCAGATACTCGGAAAAGACCTGTCGGGCAGCGCCGTAGTTGTTATGCTCCACCAGTTCGCGTCCCTTCGCAAATAGTCGTTCCGCCTTTTGTTGAGACAACTGTTCCTGTGCCACACCAGCGGTTGCCACCAGGAGCATCAGGCAGAATAGTGCATAGCGATAACTCACGTGCCTCCTGATTTTACATTAGAACTGAGGTGCCGGGGATTTATTGCAAATGTGAGGCCAAAAAAGTCAGTCAAAAAAGTACCCATACCTTAGTGTATGGACTCAAAGGTAACAAAAAGATGCTGGTACTTTCCAAACAAACGAACGACTCAGTGCATTATTCTGTATACGAGCTCGCGGAAAATTTGTCCCGGAGTTGCCGACCCGCTGTTGACACCTTTAAGTTGCAAGTCGGCTTGACGCAGCAATGAAATCCCTGCCGTTAGCTTTTGTCTGTCGAATCGACGTAAAGCCTGACTATAGTCACGAGCGGCATACGGACTCACTTTCAACGCACTAGCTATGGTTCGTTCATTCTTATCAGGAAGGTGGGCAGCGACCAGCAGCTTGCTGAAGAATGAGTAGAGAAATGCGACTGCGGGTATTATCGCAACACGACGCGTGTGGCTTTCGAAGTAGCTGACGATCTTGCCCGCCTGTAGCGTGTCGCCGGTGGCGATCGCCCTCTGAAGTTCGAAGATGTTGTACTCGCGACTGATGCCGACCTGCTTTGCGACTTGCTCTTCTGTCACCGTCCCCCCTTCCTTCCGATTCAGTAACAACTTATCAATCTCGTTCGTGAGGCGACTAAGGTCGTTGCCCACATATTCCGCCAGCATGTCGACAGCCTTGGGATAGATGGATACGTTTCGATCCTTGAAGTATTCGCGAATGAATTCCGGCAATTGGTTGTCGTAAAGCTTTTTGGAATCCAACGTAATGGCAAGCTTGTCGATTTGCTTGCCCAGCGCACGCCGCTTGTCGAGGGATTTGTATTTATGACAGAACACCAGTACCGTAGAGGGTACGGGCCGCTGAAGGTAATCGAGCAAGAGTTTGCTCCCCGTCTCCCTGTTCAGGTCAGGGACGTCTTGCGCTTCGCGCACAATGACGACCTGCCGTTCGGCCATCATGGGGTAGCGGCGCGCGTGCGTCAGGATGGTTGCCATCGGCGACTCTTTCCCGTAAAGCACCACCTGGTTGAATCCCTTTTCCGCGTCGCTTAGAACATTCTCTTCGATGTAGCCTGCGATCAGGTCAATGAAGTAGGGTTCTTCACCATAAAGGAAATATACCGGTCCATATTTCCGGGCTTTGAGGTCCGCTAAAATCTTTCTTGCATCCACGTGATACCGTTCAGCTTTTGCGTGACAAGGTAATCGCTGATCCGATACCAACCAAGGCTCCAGCGAAGTGAGATTCCCACGACACGTGCGGGTCGCCGGGAAGGATGCCGTAAAACACCCCACCGTACAGCAGGAAGACGACCACCGTGATGATCAGCGAACGGAAGTCGCGATAGAAGATTCCAAAGAAGATAAGGAAGAACGCCAGTGCATACACAATGCCGCTCGCGCCGATGTGGATGCTGTGCGGGCGCGCAAAGAGCCACACCAACAGGTTTGTCCAGAAGTAGGCGCGAAAGAATACCGTTGGCGCGAGTCGCGGGTAGAAGAAGTACAAAACGGAACCGAGGAAAAGCAGGGGGACCGTGTTCGAAATGAGGTGAAAGATGTTGCCATGAAGCAACGGCGACATGACGATGCCGACCAGTCCCGGCCAGGTACGCGGTACGATACCGAAAGCACTGAGCGGCCATCCGTAATAAGCTTCAAGGGTAAACAGCAGCCACATTAGGAAAACGATCCGAAGCGGAACGACGGAGCTGCTAAACAAGGACGATCGTTTCATTCACTTATGACCCGACCGCAATTAACACAAAATCCCTAAATCAATTCGGGGGGCCGGATCATGTCGAGGCCAATGTACTTCGCCTCTTCCTTGTCGATTGCGTTGTACCCCAGCAGACCACCCGACGACGCAGCTACTTCGCGGGCGAGCTCTTTGAGAAGGGAATAAAACTGTCGCCGGAACGAGCTTTCCACCCTGGGCAATATCGCGTTCAGGTCGGCGAGCTCTTCCACGAGTATCTGGTTTCGGGCTTCAGCATTGTTGGGGTAATTCTGAAGGAGGATCCTCAGCTTGTCTTCAAAGTCCTCCGAGGCCACGCTGAAATATTGCCAGAGAATGTCGTTCGACTTTGCCTTTCGCCGGGCCACCTGCATGGCCTTGTTAACTTCCCGCGAATCAATCTTTCCATCGGCCCCCGCCACCAGCATGCACACCAGGATCGGTGCTTTGAGCATCAACTCGATTTCCGACGCCTCCAGGACCTCAAACTCCCGTAACATGATGATTCAATTGTAGTTGTGAACAAACCGTTACTACAAATGTAAGCCATTGCGAAGCCCATAAAACTCCAAAACTGGACAGAACCTTACCTGAGCGGGGATTGGTGCATTTGTGGATTGTCAAATAGCCGCGAAAGTGGATATTTTACCCTGATTTTCAACTTTTTTAACTTCAAATCAACCCAGATGTACGATAAGGATCCCGTAAAGATTTTTGTTGTTGAAGACGACCCTGCCTACACCAAGTTCCTCAAGTACGTACTCGGGCTAAATCCCGACTATGAGACGGAGTTCTTCACAACAGGCAAGGAGTGCCTGGCCAACCTGCACAAGAACCCGTCGGTTATTACGCTGGACTACTCCCTTCCAGACATGTCGGGGGAAGAAGTGCTCAACCAGATACGGAGCCACGACCCTAACATCAACGTTATCATCGTTTCGGCCCAGGAAAAGATCGGGACAGCGGTGGAACTGCTGAAGGCCGGAGCGTACGACTACATCAGCAAGGACGAAGAGACCAAGGACCGCCTGCTCAACTCTATTAATAATGCGCGCAATAAACTATCCCTGATCCGGGAGATCGACCACCTCAAGAAGGAAATCCACGAAAAATACGAGTTCGAGAAAAGCATTATCGGCAGCAGCGTGGCCATCCGCCGTGTCTTCGACATGCTGGAAAAGGCGGTGAACACAAACATAACCGTATCAATTTCCGGTGAAACCGGAACCGGTAAGGAGCTGGTTGCCAAGGCAATACACTACAACTCCAAAAGGAAAAATAAACCTTTCGTAGCCGTCAATATCACGGCGATCCCGGATACCCTCATTGAAAGTGAGCTTTTCGGGTACGAGAAGGGCGCCTTTACCGGAGCTGTTACCCGCCGGATCGGGAAATTTGAAGAAGCCGAAGGGGGTACCCTGTTCCTCGACGAAATCGGGGAAATGAACCTGAATCTCCAGGCCAAGTTGCTCCGCGTACTGCAGGAGCGCGAAATCACGCGGATTGGCGGAAACCAGACCATCAAGCTGGATGTTCGCCTCGTAGTAGCAACCCACAAGGACTTGGCAGAAGAAGTCAAGGCCGGACGCTTCCGCGAGGACCTTTACTATAGACTCCTCGGTTTGCCGGTACACCTGCCGCCGCTGCGCGAGCGGGGCAACGACGTGATCCTGATCGCAAAGTACTTCCTGGACCAGTTCGCCCGCGATAATGGGATGAACAAGTTCAAGATCACTCCCGAAGCCCAGGAGAAATTGCTGAACTATCCCTACCCTGGCAACATTCGTGAACTCAAGTCAGTGGTTGAACTGGCAGCCGTTATGGCCGAGAACGGAGAAATCAGACCCCAGGATATCACCTTCAACAGCACAGCTCGGGTAGAATCCTTCCTGTACCAGGAAATGACGATGCAGGAATACATGTATCGCATCATCCGTCACTATTTAAATAAGTACGACAACAACGTTCTTGAAGTGGCCCGGAAGCTGGACATCGGTAAATCGTCGCTCTACCGCTATCTCAAGGATATGGAAGCCGTCGGCATCTGAGAATGAAAAGTCTTGAAGGCTATATTCGTACAGGACGATTTTACGAAGCCGTTGTTGAAGATGGATCCGACATCATTTTCATTGTCGACTTCGACGGAAATATCCTCTACCATAACCGTGCTGTAAAAGTATCCCTGGGCTATCGGCCGAGGACCCTGATCGGAAAGAATTTTTTCGACTTCATCCATCCGGATACGGTAGATGGCGTCCGCTCGCAATTCAAGCGCAGCATAAGGCGTGCCTATACACAGCAGGTTGAATTCAAGTTTCTTTGTAAGGATAAGACGTACCGGTTTCTCGAGTTCAACGCCATCAACCTGAAGTTTAAGGAGAACGTCCCGGGTCTCATTCTCGACTGCCGTGACATTACGGAACGAAAGCGCGACGCCGAAGAATTGGTACGACTAGGTAAGGCCAAGGAGCAGTTCCTGGCGAATATCAGTCACGAAATCAGGACGCCTATCAACGGCATTGCGGGGATGGCTACGCTTCTCAGCCAAAGCCAGACCCCTGACGAGCAGGAGATGTACCTCAGCGCCATCCGAAACTCGGCTGAAAATCTGAAGGTAATCATTAATGACCTGCTCGACCTTTCCGCTATTCAGTCGGGTAAGCTCAAATTTGAGAAGATACCGTTCAATCTTAACGACCTGCTCCCTACCCTGCTGAACACATTTACTTACCAGGCACGTGAGAAGAAGCTGGAGCTTACTTGTACGGTCGATAAGGAACTCAATACGCTGTTGCTCGGGGACCCGGTCAGGTTGAACCAGATTCTGATCAACCTGATCAGTAACGCTATGAAGTTCACCCACTCAGGATCTATACAGGTGCGGTGTTCTCGTGAG
>Ga0079224_100001749_pt1 | contig 25489 bp, 37 predicted proteins | sample Stecom2015_FD_80414 | JGI IMG/M metagenome (GOLD analysis project Ga0079224, IMG submission 80414) | Agricultural soil microbial communities from Utah to study Nitrogen management - Steer compost 2015 | ecosystem: Environmental > Terrestrial > Soil > Agricultural land | place: USA: Utah... | reverse complement strand
TGGAGACGCACCTGGGAATGGCCGCCAAGGCGCTCGGCGTGTACATGGCCACACCGGTCTTTGACGGGGCGAATGAGTATGATGTGATGGATGCCCTGAAGGAAGCGGGGCTGGATGAGGACGGCAAGACGATCCTGTACGACGGCCGAACCGGTGAACCCTTCGAAAACCGGGTCACGGTGGGCGTGATGTACATGATCAAACTGGCCCACATGGTGGACGACAAGATCCACGCCCGTTCCACCGGTCCCTATTCCCTGGTCACCCAGCAGCCGTTGGGCGGGAAGGCGCAGTTTGGCGGACAGCGGTTCGGTGAGATGGAGGTGTGGGCGCTGGAGGCGTACGGAGCCGCCCACACGCTCCAGGAGATTCTCACGGTCAAATCGGACGACGTGGTCGGTCGCGTCAAGACCTATGAAGCGATCGTCAAAGGAGAGAACGTGCCGGAGCCCGGTGTTCCTGAATCCTTCAAGGTGCTCATCAAGGAGCTCCAGAGCCTGGGGATGGATGTGAAAATCCTCGCGGAAAACGAGGAAGAAATCGAGATCCGGGAGATGGAGGAGGAAGAGGAGTCCGCGGGTGACAAACTGGGACTGGATCTGGAAAGCGGAGAAGCCGAAAAGACTCCGTCGACTTCCTGAACAGACCGTTGGATCACGAGCAGTCGAAGGAGGGGGCCGCGGCGGGTCGGCGGAGGCGCCAACCCGCTCCCGCGGCAACCTCCCGAGGCTTTTAGGCAGCGGCACGCATTGCGGCTAGAGGTGGCGCGAGTGGATATGACGGCTTCCCGCCGATCCGCAGTCCACGGCATGAATCGGGATGATCCTGAGGGAGGAATGCCCTGTGCTGGACGTCAACAACTTTGAATTCATGAAAATCGGCCTGGCCTCTCCGGAGAAGATCCGCTCCTGGTCCCGCGGCGAAGTGAAAAAGCCGGAGACGATTAACTACCGGACGCTGAAGCCGGAAAAAGAAGGCCTGTTCTGTGAAAAGATCTTCGGCCCGACGCGGGATTGGGAGTGTCACTGCGGGAAATACAAGCGGGTTCGCTACAAGGGGGTTGTTTGCGACCGCTGCGGCGTGGAGGTGACGAGGGCCAAGGTACGCCGGGAGCGGATGGGGCATATCGAGCTGGCCGCTCCGGTCTCCCACATCTGGTATTTCAAGGGAATCCCCAGCCGGATGGGTCTGGTCCTGGACATGTCTCCGCGCTCCCTGGAGGAAGTGATCTACTTCGCTTCCTACGTGGTCGTCGATCCCGGACCGACGCCCCTGGAAAAGAAGCAGCTCTTGTCCGAGAAGGAGTACCGCAACTACCGGGAGAAGTACGGTAACGCCTTTACGGCGATGATGGGGGCGGAGGCTATTAAGCGTCTCCTTCAGGAGATCGATCTGGACAAAGAAGTGGAGGCCTTGAGGCAGGAGCTGGCCACCGCCCAGGGACAGCGCCGCAACCGGGCGATCAAGCGGCTCGAAGTGCTGGAGGCCTTCCGGAATTCCGGCAACCGTCCCGAGTGGATGGTGCTCGAGGTGCTCCCGGTCATTCCGCCGGAGCTCCGGCCGATGGTGCAGTTGGATGGCGGTCGTTTTGCCACGTCGGATCTGAACGACCTGTACCGCCGGGTGATCAACCGGAACAACCGCCTGAAGCGGCTGTTGGATCTGGGCGCTCCGGACATTATTGTCCAGAACGAGAAGCGGATGCTGCAGGAAGCGGTGGACGCCCTGATCGACAACGGTCGTCGCGGACGGCCGGTGACCGGCCCCGGCAACCGCACCCTCAAATCCCTCTCCCACATGCTGAAGGGGAAGCAGGGGCGCTTCCGCCAAAACCTGCTGGGTAAGCGGGTGGACTACTCCGGCCGGTCGGTGATCGTGGTAGGCCCCAACCTGAAGATGTACCAGTGCGGCTTGCCCAAGGAGATGGCCCTGGAACTGTTTAAACCCTTCGTGATGAAGGAGCTGGTGGCCAAGGGCCTGGCCCACAACATCAAGAGCGCCAAGCGGAAGGTGGAACGGGTCCACCCTGAAGTGTGGGATGTGCTGGAGGAAGTGATCAAGGAGCATCCCGTCCTCCTCAACCGGGCCCCCACGTTGCACCGGTTGGGGATCCAGGCCTTTGAGCCCGTATTGGTCGAGGGAAGGGCGATCAAACTGCACCCGCTCGTATGTACGGCGTACAACGCCGACTTCGACGGGGACCAGATGGCTGTCCACGTACCCCTTTCCGCCGAAGCCCAGGCGGAGGCCCGGCTGTTGATGCTGGCGGCCCACAACATCCTCAACCCCAAGGATGGCAAGCCAGTGGTCACCCCTTCCCAGGACATGGTGCTGGGATGCTACTACCTGACCCTGGAGAAGGCGGGGGACCGCGGCGAGGGACGCATCTTCGCCACACCGGGTGAAGCGATTAACGCCTATCAGCAGGGTCTGGTCACCCTGCATGCGCGGATCGCCATTCCGGCCCGCCGGCTGAACCGGACGTCCTTCACCGAAAAGCAGAAGAACGCGCTTTTGATCACCACGGTCGGCAAGCTGATCTTCAACGAGATTTTCCCTGAAGCATTCCCCTATATCAACGAGCCGACCAAACAAAACCTGATGGAAGGCACGCCGGATCAATACTTCATCTTTGAAAAGGGCGTCAACATCCGGGAGAAGATCAGCAGCCTTCCGGAGGCCGATGCGGTGAAGAAGGGCTTCCTCGGCACAATTATCGCCGAGTGTTTCCGCCGGTTCGGAACCACCCAGACGACCATCATTCTGGATAAGGTCAAAGAGCTGGGTTACTCCTACTCCACCAAGGCGGGAATCACCATGTCCGTCACCGACGTGGTGGTGCCCGAAGAGAAGCAGGAGATCCTGAAACAGGCGGAAGAAAAAGTCGAGCTGGTGATGAAGCAGTACCGGCGCGGCCTGATCACCGACGAAGAGCGGTACGACCGGGTGATTTCCATCTGGAGTCAGGCCAAGGATGAGATTACCGACATCCTGATGAAGAAACTAGGCAAATTCAACTCGATCTACATGATGGCCAACTCCGGTGCCCGGGGGAACGTGTCCCAGATCACCCAGCTGGCGGGGATGCGCGGTCTGATGGCCAACCCGGCCGGTAAGATCATTGAGCTGCCCATTAAGTCGAACTTCCGCGAAGGTCTGACCGTGTTGGAGTACTTTATCTCCACCCACGGGGCCCGGAAAGGTTTGGCGGATACGGCGCTCCGGACGGCGGACTCGGGTTACCTCACCCGCCGCCTCGTGGATGTGGCCCAGGACGTGATTGTCCGGGAAGAGGATTGCGGCACCGACAAAGGGCTTACCGTCCGCCGGATCGAAGACGAGGGCGAAGTGATCGAGGAGCTTTACGACCGAATCGTCGGCCGGATCGCCTTCAAGACCATTCGCCACCCGGAGACCGGAGAAGTGATCGTCGAGCGGAACCAGATGATCGACGAGGACATCGCTGCTCGCATCGTGGATGCCGGCATCGAGGAAGTGGAGATTCGCTCCGTCCTCTCCTGCCGGACCCGCCACGGGGTGTGCAAGATGTGTTACGGCCGAAATCTGGCCCTCGGTACCCAGGTGGAGATCGGGGAAGCGGTCGGAATTATTGCCGCCCAATCCATCGGGGAGCCGGGAACCCAGCTCACCATGCGCACCTTCCATACCGGCGGTGTGGCCGGGGACGACATCACCCAGGGTCTGCCCCGGGTGCAGGAGCTGTTTGAGGCCCGCAATCCGAAGGGGCAGGCGACGATTTCCGAGATCAGCGGAGAAGTGACGGATATCCGCGAGGTTCGCGATCGTCGGGAAATCGAGATCAAGGGCGAAGTGGAGACCAAGGTGTACGGTGTTCCCTACGGCTCCCGGCTGCGGGTGTCGGTCGGCGATCGCGTCGAGCCCGGTGACGAATTGACCGAGGGATCGATCGATCCGAAGGAGCTCCTCCGCGTCAAAGGGATTCGCGGGGTTCAGGACTACCTCCTGCAGGAGGTGCAGAAGGTGTACCGGATGCAGGGGGTGGAGATCAACGACAAGCACATCGAAGTGATGATCCGCCAGATGATGCGCAAGGTGCGCATTACCGATGCGGGGGACACCGATCTGCTCCCCGGTTCCTACGTCGACATTCACGAATTCGAGGAAGCCAACCGGAAGGTGCTGCTGGAGGGGAAAGAGCCGGCGGTGGCCCGGGCGATCATCCTGGGAATCACCAAGGCGTCCCTGGAGACCGAATCCTTCCTGTCGGCGGCCTCCTTCCAGGAGACGACCCGCGTACTCACCGATGCCGCCATCAAGGGCAAGGTGGATCAGCTGCTGGGATTGAAGGAGAACGTGATCATCGGCAAGCTGATTCCCGCCGGTACAGGCATGGCCCGCTACCGCAGCCTGAGGGCCCGGGCCCACGGCGACAGCGAGGGAGCGGAAAAGGAGAAGGTGTTGGTGGATTGAGGGCCCTGTCGGGGGCTTTCATCGACGGATCGGGAGCTCGGGCATCCCCGATCCGTCGCCTTCCTTTTCCGGCAAGTGACCCCGCTGGTCCTTATTGACAACGGTTTGGCAAGGTGTTAAGATATCGTCGTGTGCTTGGTAAATTTCACTTTGGAGGGCTACCTGTGTCTTATGAAAAAGTGAAAGCGGCGAAATCATTGTTGATCGGTACCAAGCAGACGAAAAAAGCGATTGAGCAGGGGAAGGTCGAGGAAGTCGTCGTTGCGCAGGATGCAGACCAGCACGTGATCTCACCGGTCATTTCCATGTGCCAGAGCCGGAATATCGCCGTCACCTATGTCGATTCCATGAAGGAGCTCGGCAAAGCCTGTGGAATCGAAGTGGGAGCAGCCACGGCGGCGATCCTGAAGCAGTGAGGCTCGGCACCTTCCCATGGATCGCGTGGTGATCCGGTATGTTCTCGGAAGCCGCGTGCCGCTGTCGCGGGACGCGATCCGATTGTGCGCGGGTGACGATTCCCTTCCTTTGTCCACAAATGGACCGCCTGGTTCTGTGGTCTTGAATTCATGAGAAGGAGGTGACACGTTTGCCGACAATCAACCAGCTCGTCCGGAAAAGGCGGAAGCGGAAGCAGTCCAAATCGGCGGCGCCGGCTCTGCAATACGGTTACAACAGTTTCCGCAAAGAGCTGACTCCCCAGAACTCTCCGCAGAAGCGCGGTGTCTGCACCCGGGTCGGGACGATGACTCCCAAGAAGCCGAACTCTGCGCTCAGGAAATATGCGCGGGTTCGCCTGTCCAACGGGATCGAGGTAACGGCTTATATTCCCGGGATCGGCCACAACCTCCAGGAGCACTCGGTGGTGCTCGTGCGGGGTGGACGGGTGAAGGACCTGCCTGGTGTGCGTTATCACATTGTCCGCGGGGCGCTGGATACAGCCGGCGTGCAGGATCGGAAACAAGGCCGCTCCAAATACGGAACCAAACGGCCGAAGAAGTAATGAAGCTTGAAACAACGAACAAGACATACCTCGCGGTAAAGGAGGGAAACGCATGCCACGTAAGGGACCGGTACCCCGTCGGGAAGTTCTTCCCGATCCGATCTTCAACAGCAAGCTGGTGACGCGGCTGATCAACCGGCTGATGATTGACGGAAAGAAGGGGAAAGCTCAGCGGATCCTGTACGAAGCCTTCGATATCATTCGCGAACGGACGGGCAAGGATCCGATGGAAGTGTTTGAACAGGCTTTGAAAAACGTGATGCCTGTCCTCGAAGTGAGAGCTCGCCGCGTCGGCGGGGCCAACTACCAGGTGCCCGTCGAGGTGAAGCCGGACCGGCGCACCAGTCTGGGACTGCGCTGGCTGGTCAACTACGCGCGGCTGCGCAATGAGAAGACGATGCAGGAGCGCTTGGCCAATGAAATTATGGATGCGGCAAACAATACCGGCGCAGCTGTGAAGAAGAAGGAAGACACCCACCGGATGGCGGAAGCCAACCGGGCGTTTGCACACTATCGCTGGTAATCCCACAGCAAACGGGACTTTGAAAGGGGAAATTCCGATGGCACGTGAATTTTCATTGGAAAACACGCGCAACATCGGGATCATGGCTCACATCGACGCCGGTAAGACGACAACCACGGAACGGATCCTGTTTTACACCGGCCGCGTGCACAAGATGGGAGAAACCCACGAAGGAGCGGCCACCATGGACTGGATGGAACAGGAGCAGGAGCGCGGTATTACCATTACCTCCGCAGCGACCACGTGCCAGTGGAAAGGTCATCGGATTAACATCATCGACACTCCGGGACACGTCGATTTTACCGTCGAGGTGGAGCGGTCCCTGCGCGTGTTGGACGGAGCGGTCGGGGTCTTCTGTGCCAAGGGTGGTGTGGAACCCCAATCCGAAACCGTCTGGCGGCAGGCGGACAAGTACCACGTCCCGCGGATCGCTTACATTAACAAAATGGATATCGTCGGAGCCGATTTCTACGGCGCCGTCGAGCAGATCCGCGAGCGCCTCGGGGCCAACGCGGTGCCTATCCAACTGCCGATCGGAGCCGAGGACACCTTTGAAGGGATCATCGACCTGATCAAAAACTGCGCTTACTTCTACGAGGACGATCTCGGTACGCGCAGTAGGGAGCAGGAAATTCCCGACGAATACAAGGAGAAGGCGGAAGAATACCGGATGCAGCTGCTGGAAAAGGTGGCTGATCTGGACGACGATTTGATGATGAAATATCTGGAAGGGGAAGAGCTGACCGAGGAGGAGATCAAGGCGGCGCTCCGGAAAGGGACCCTCAATGTGGAGATTGTGCCCGTCCTGTGCGGCTCCTCCTACAAGAACAAGGAGGTTCAGCTCCTCCTGGACGCGGTGGTGGATTATCTGCCCTCGCCGCTGGATGTGCCGGCGATCCAGGGACAGCTTCCGGACGGCACGGAGGCTTCCCGGGAGTCCGGGGATGACCAGCCCTTTGCGGCACTGGCCTTCAAGATCATGACCGACCCCTATGTCGGGAAGCTGACCTTCTTCCGCGTCTATTCCGGAACCCTCAGCTCCGGCTCCTATGTCCTCAACTCCACGAAGGGCAAGCGGGAGCGGATCGGCCGAATCCTGCAGATGCACGCCAACCACCGGGAAGAGATCAACACCTTGTACGCCGGGGATATCGCCGCCGCCGTCGGGCTGAAGGACACCACGACGGGGGATACCCTGTGCGACGAGAAGCAGCCGATCATTCTGGAATCGATGGTCTTCCCCGATCCTGTCATTTCGGTGGCGATCGAGCCGAAGACCAAGGCCGACCAGGACAAAATGGCGACGGCTCTCGTCAAATTGTCGGAGGAGGATCCCACCTTCCGTTCCCACTCCGACGAGGAGACGGGACAGACGATCATCTCCGGGATGGGCGAGCTGCACCTGGATGTCATCGTCGACCGGCTGAAGCGGGAGTTCAGAGTGGAGGCCAACGTCGGGCAGCCCCAGGTGGCCTACAAGGAAACCTTCCGCAAGTCGGCCAAGGTGGAAGGGAAGTACATCCGGCAGACCGGGGGACGCGGTCAGTACGGTCACGTGTGGATCGAATTCGAACCGCTGCCTGAAGGGACCGGTTTCGAGTTTGAGAACAAGATCGTCGGCGGCGTCGTTCCGAAGGAATACATCCCCGCCGTTCAGGCCGGGATCGAGGAAGCGATGCAGAACGGCGTGCTGGCCGGTTATCCCATGGTCGACATCAAGGCCACCATTTTCGACGGGTCTTACCACGATGTGGACTCCTCGGAAATGGCCTTTAAGATCGCCGGCTCCCTCGCCCTCAAGGCGGCGAAGGAGAAGTGCGATCCGGTACTCCTCGAGCCGATCATGAAGGTGGAAGTCACCGTGCCCGAAGAGTACATGGGGGATATCATCGGGGATATCAACTCCCGTCGCGGCCGCGTCGAAGGCATGGATTCCCGTTCGGGATCCCAGGTCATCCGGGCCTTTGTCCCCCTGGCGGAAATGTTCGGGTATGCGACCAACCTGCGCTCGCGTACCCAGGGCCGCGGCACCTACATCATGCAGTTTGACCACTATGAGGAAGTGCCGAAGAACATCGCCGATGAGATCATTTCCAACGCATCGGGCGAATGATCCGCTGAATGAAGAAAGCCCCGAAGCGGACACCCGCTTCCGGCTATAATTTCCACTCACACCCGGCCGCCGGTCCGGGTCAGGGAACAAATGAAACATACAAAGGAGGATGCAGTGTCATGGCGAAAGAAAAGTTTGAGCGCACCAAGCCGCACCTCAATATCGGCACCATCGGTCACGTCGACCACGGAAAAACCACGCTGACCGCGGCGATCACCACCGTCTTGTCCAAGAAAGGTGGAGCGGTGGCTACGGCCTACGATGATATCGATAAGGCGCCGGAAGAAAAGGAGCGGGGGATCACCATCTCCACCTCCCACGTGGAGTATGAAACCGAAAACCGTCACTATGCCCACGTGGACTGCCCGGGGCACGCCGACTACGTGAAGAACATGATCACCGGGGCTGCGCAAATGGACGGAGCGATCCTCGTCGTGTCCGCCGCTGACGGTCCGATGCCGCAAACCCGGGAGCACATCCTGCTTTCCCGTCAGGTGGGCGTTCCCTACATCGTTGTCTTCCTGAACAAGGTGGACATGGTGGACGACGAAGAGCTCCTCGAGCTGGTGGAAATGGAAGTGCGCGATCTGCTTTCCGAGTATGACTTCCCCGGCGACGAAGTGCCGGTGATCAAAGGATCCGCCCTCAAAGCGCTGGAAAACCCGGACAGCGAATGGGGTGAAGCGATCCTCGAGCTGATGAAAGCCGTGGACGAGTACGTCCCCGCTCCGGAACGGGATACCGACAAGCCCTTCATGATGCCCGTCGAAGACGTGTTCACCATTACCGGACGCGGTACGGTGGCCACGGGCCGTGTCGAGCGCGGAACCGTCAAAGTGGGGGACGAAGTGGAGATCGTCGGTCTGCAGGAAGAAACCAAGAAAACGGTTGTCACCGGGGTGGAAATGTTCCGCAAGCTGCTTGACCAAGCCGAGGCCGGTGACAACATCGGTGCCCTGCTCCGCGGGATCGAGCGGAAGGAAGTGGAGCGCGGCCAAGTGCTGGCCAAGCCGGGCAGCATTCAGCAGCACACCAAGTTCACCGCTCAAGTCTACTGCCTGACCAAGGAAGAAGGCGGACGCCACACCCCCTTCTTTAACGGATACCGTCCGCAGTTCTACTTCCGCACCACCGACGTGACCGGCGTCGTCAAGCTGCCGGAGGGTACCGAGATGGTGATGCCCGGTGACAACGTCACCCTGGAAGTGGAGTTGATCGCCCCGATCGCCATCGAGGATGGAACCCGCTTTGCGATCCGGGAAGGTGGCCGCACGGTCGGTGCCGGCGCGGTGACGAAAATCGGCTAAGTTGGCGCGAAAAGCCGTCGACCCATCAGGTCGGCGGCTTTTTGATTTCGCTCAAAAATCTGCGTACGGCGTGGACATCCCGGAGAAAGGTTTCGTAAAAAGATTGCAGAAATAGCGAGAAAACACTTTCTTTCAAAGGACAGGCCGTATATAATACTATGAAAAATATATGCGAATTCTCATTTATTTCTCGAAGACCGAATATTCCGTTTAAAAAGGAGGAGGACGGTGAAAGCGAGGATTGGCCGTCTGACGGTGCTGGTTTTCCTGCCGATATGGCTGGCGACGGGATGCAGCAGCTTTTTCGGAGATGTCTTTGATGGAAGCGGTAACAAACAGGTGCTCAATCTGGTGGAGAAGGCGGAGCCGATCAATTTGGACACCGCGAAGCTGATCGACGACAGCTCGGTAAAGATTGTCACCAATGTGATGGAGGGCTTGATGCGCCTGGATAAAGACAACCGGCCGGTGCCGGGGATGGCCGCCGACTTTCCAAAGGTCAGCGCCGACAAAAAAACCTATACCTTCCAGCTGCGGGACGCGAAGTGGAGCGACGGCAAGCCGGTGACGGCCTATGACTTTGAATACGCCTGGAAGCGAGCGCTCAACCCCGAAACCAAGTCCGCCTATGCCTTTATCCTTTATCCGATTCAGGGTGCGGAGGAATATCATACCGGTAAAGGGAGCGCCGAGGAGGTGGGGGTGAAAGTCCTTGATGAAAAAACCCTGCAGGTCCGCTTGAAGGAACCGATTCCCTATTTTCTCAGCTTGACTTCCTTCATCACCTATTCGCCGCAGCGAAAGGATATTGTGGAAAAGTACGGCGATCAATATGCCGAGGATGCCGACAAGATGGTTTACAACGGCCCTTTCGTGCTGTCGGAGTGGGAGCATCAACACAGCTACCGCTTTGTAAAAAACAAAAACTATTGGGATCGGGATCATGTTTTCCTCGATGAGGTGAACGTGCGCATCGTTCCCGATTCGGAGGAAGCGATGAGCATGTATGTTTCCAACCGGACGGATGTGGTGATGTTGAACAACGATCTGATCGAGGCCTTCAAGGACTCCAAGGAATTCGTCACCGCCGATAGCGGGACCATCTATTTTCTCCGCTTCAACACGGACTTTTCAATCTTCAGGAACCAAAAAATCCGCCAAGCCTTCAGCCTGGCGGTGGAACGGGAAGAGCTGGTGGCGAAGGGGTTGATCGATGATATCCCCGCGGGTGGCATGGTGCCTCCGCTCGTCATGGGGTATGAGGGCTATTTCCGGGATCATGCGGAGGAATATGTGGATCACGATCCGGAAAAGGCCAAAAGCCTGCTGCGGGAGGGAATGGAGGAGCTGGACATCGACACCCTGCCCGCCATCGAGCTCCTCGTCTATGATGATGACCGGAAACGGATCGCCCTCGTCCTGAAGGAGCAGTTGCAAAAAAACCTCGGCGCCGAAATCCGGATCCATCCCCTTCCCCAGAAACAAAAATTTGAAGTGGAGGAGCAGGGAAAATTTCACCTCTCCTTCGTCCGCTGGACCGGGGATTACAATGATCCGATGACCTTCCTCGAGATGTGGCACTCCCAAAACGCCCTCAACTTCGGCGGCTGGAGCAACAAGCGGTATGATCGATTGATCGATCGCTCCCGGGAGAATACCGACTACCGGAAGCGCGAGAGGGACTTGATCGAGGCGGAGAAAATCCTGGTGGAAGAAGCGGGAGCGGCTCCCCTCTATTACGAAAAGGAAGCTTATCTGCAAAAGACCTATGTGAAGAACCTGGTCCGTCATCCGGTCGGAGCCAAGTATACGCTCAAGTGGGTACGCATCGATGAAAATCTGAAAAACGGGGAGCGCTGAGGCCTTTAAGCCAATCTGCCGGTAGAAAAGATCGGGGGCGCCTTGCAAAGGGGCGGGACAGGAGGTAACATGGCTGTTGGATATCGGCCGGTAGGCCTGGACGAAGAAAATCCGCCGGCGGGTAGGATCCGGATTGCGGGACATCTGCAAGATTTTTTGTCGGGGGAGGCCCCGATTTCTTCTTGCAACTGTCTCGTCTCTTTTATATAATATTACTCGTTGGTTTGTGGACAGCGATGAAGCGGAAGGTTGCCGACACACCCGGCCCCTTTGCCATGGGTGATCGGGAAATTTTCGCGGAGAAGTCCATTGTCAAAATGGGCGAAAGGGAGGGGCATTGATGGCCAAGCAGAAAATTCGCATCCGGCTCAAAGCGTACGACCACCGCATCTTGGACCAGTCTGCGGAGAAGATCGTCGATACTGCTAAGCGGACGGGTGCCGGCGTATCGGGGCCGATTCCGCTGCCGACGGAGCGATCGGTGATTACCATCCTGCGGGCGGTTCACAAGTATAAGGACTCTCGTGAGCAATTCGAGATGCGGACCCACAAGCGGTTGATCGACATCGTCAACCCGACGCCGCAGACGGTGGACGCGTTGATGCGGTTGGATCTGCCGTCCGGTGTAGATATTGAAATCAAATTATAGAGGCTGATGCAACCCAGGCCGTCAGGAGGTGTTTGAGGTGAAGGGGATTCTCGGCAAGAAGCTGGGGATGACACAGGTCTTTGACGCCGAGGGCACGGCGGTGCCGGTAACGGTGATTGCTGCGGGCCCCTGTGTCGTTCTCCAGAAGAAAGAAAAAGCGACGGACGGGTACGAAGCCGTTCAGCTCGGTTTTGAAGACAAGAAGGAACATCGGGCGAACCGTCCGGAAATCGGCCATGCCAAAAAGGCCGGGACGGCGCCGAAACGCTTTATCCGCGAGATTCGCGGGATGAATCCGGCGGAGTATGAACTGGGTCAGGAAGTGAAGGTCGACCTGTTCGCCGAAGGCGAAGTGGTGGATGTTACCGCCACATCGAAGGGGAAGGGCTTTGCTGGCGCGATCAAGCGGCACAATCAAGCCCGCGGACCGATGAGCCACGGCTCGAAGTATCATCGGGGACCCGGCTCCCTCGGGGCGGTCGATCCGGCTCGCGTGTTTAAGGGTCAATCCCTCCCCGGACGCATGGGAGGCGAACGCGTGACCATCCAGAACCTGAAGGTGGTCAAGGTGGACCCCGAGCGGAACCTGCTCCTGATCAAGGGTTCGGTGCCGGGACCGCGGAACAGCTATGTCATCATCAAGTCTGCCGTAAAGAGCCAGTGATGTTTTCGAAGGGAAAGGAGGATCCGACATGCCAAAGGTGGCAGTGTACGATATGAACGGCAGCCAGGTGGACGACATCGAATTGTCCGATGCCGTGTTCGGTATCGAGCCTCATGCTGCCGCCCTCCACGATGCCGTTGTCATGCAGTTGGCGTCGATGCGACGGGGGACCCATGCGGTGAAGAACCGGGCAGCCGTACGCGGAGGAGGACGCAAGCCCTGGCGGCAGAAAGGGACCGGCCGGGCCCGTCACGGCAGCATCCGTTCGCCCCAGTGGGTGGGCGGAGGGGTTGTCTTCGGACCGACCCCCCGCAGCTATGCCTACAAGTTGCCGAAGAAAGTGCGCCGTCTGGCGATGAAGTCGGCCCTGTCGTCCAAAGTGAGGGATAATGAGCTGATCGTCCTCGACGCACTGAAGATGGAACAACCCAAAACCCGTGAGATGGTGAAGGTACTGGACAATTTGAAGGCGGACCGGAAAGCGCTGCTGGTCAGCTCCGAATACGACGAAAACGTGGCCTTGTCCGCCCGCAACATTCCCGGGGTGAAGTTCGTAAAAGCCGATGGACTGAACGTGTACGACATTTTGAACCACGACAAAGTGATCCTCACTCGGGACGCAGTGGCCCGCGTGGAGGAGGTGTGGGGCCGGTGAAAGACCCTCGCGATATCATCCGCCGTCCGGTGATCACCGAGAAGTCGACGGATCTGATGGCGGAGAAGAAGTATGTCTTCGAAGTGGATCCGAAGGCCAACAAGACGGAGATCAAACAGGCGGTGGAGCAGATTTTCGGTGTGAAGGTGGAAAAGGTGAACACCATGAACGTCCGCGGAAAGGTGAAGCGGTTCGGCCGCTACAGCGGACGGAGGCCCAACTGGAAAAAGGCCATTGTGAAGCTGACGGAGGACAGCAAGGCGATCGAGGTCTTCGAAGTCTGATCCCCTGAGAAAAGGAGGGAGAATCAATGGGTATCAAGCATTTTAAACCCACCTCTCCGGGTGTGCGGCAGAAGACGGTCTCCGCCTTTGAGGAGATCACCACCGATAAGCCGGAAAAATCCCTTCTTGCGCCCTTGACCCGGAAAGCGGGGCGGAACAACCAAGGGAAAATCACGGTGCGCCACCACGGGGGTGGGCACAAGCGGAAGTACCGGATCATCGATTTCAAGCGGAACAAGGATGGGATTCCCGGAAAGGTGGCGACCATCGAGTACGATCCCAACCGCTCGGCGCGGATCGCCCTCATCCATTATGCAGACGGCGAAAAGCGGTACATCCTGGCTCCCCACGGGCTGAAGGTGGGAGACAAGATCATGTCCGGGCCCGATGCGGACATCAAGGTGGGTAACGCCCTGCCCCTGGCCAACATCCCGGTGGGTACGGTGATCCACAACATCGAGTTGAAACCGGGTCGCGGCGGACAGATGGTTCGCGCGGCGGGCGCCCAGGCGCAGCTGTTGGGGAAGGAAGGCGATTATGCCATCATTCGTCTCGCATCCGGCGAGGTTCGCATGGTTCGCAAGGAGTGCCGGGCCACCATCGGCCAGGTGGGCAACGTGGACCACGAACTGATCACGATCGGTAAAGCGGGACGGGCGCGCTGGCTGGGACGCCGTCCGTCGGTTCGCGGTTCGGCGATGAACCCTGTGGACCACCCGCACGGTGGCGGGGAGGGTAAAGCTCCCATCGGGCGGAAGTCGCCGCTGACTCCGTGGGGCAAACCGACTCTCGGTTTCAAGACCCGGAAGAAAAACAAGCCTTCGGACAAATACATCGTCCGGCGCCGCAAGAAATAATTTCTCCACATGGAGTAAGCGCAGAGCCGCGGATCACTCAACCGCCTTTCTACGTCGCCCTATGGGGCGCACGGGCGCTTTTGAAGGATTCGGGCCGTTCCCTGGAGAGCGGCGCGGTCAACGCGCTGTCGCTTACCTATACCCTTCTCGACCCGGAGAAAAACTGCCCGAAGGGAGGTCGCATGTATGGGTCGCAGCCTGAAGAAAGGCCCCTTTGCCGATGAGCACCTGATGAAAAAAGTGCGGGAGCTGAACGAGAAGAACGAAAAGCGCGTGATCAAGACCTGGTCCCGCCGTTCCACCATTTTCCCCGAATTCGTCGGGCACACCTTCGCCGTCTATGACGGTCGGAAACACGTGCCGGTGTACGTGACAGAGGATATGGTGGGACACAAGCTGGGTGAATTTGTTCCCACCCGCACCTTCCGCGGTCACGCTGGCGATGATAAAAAGACGCGCAAACGGTAGAGGACCGGTCTTGAAGAGAGGAGGTTTGAAAGATGCGAGCGAGAGCCGTCGCACGTTACGTCCGGATCGCACCCCGCAAGGCGCGGCTGGTAATTGACTTGATCCGCGGGAAGTCCGTGGAGGAAGCCTTGGCGATCCTGCGTTTTACTCCCCGGGCCGCCTCGCCGATCATTGAAAAGGTGTTGCGCTCGGCGGTGGCCAATGCGGAGCACAACTACAACATGGATACCTCGCGCCTTTATATCGAGAAAGCCTACGTGGACGAAGGTCCGATGATGAAGCGGTACCGCCCGATGGCTAGGGGGCGGGCCGGCCGGATCAACAAGCGGACCAGCCACATCACCGTGGTCGTGTCCGATGAATAAGGAGGGATGAACCGGTGGGTCAAAAGGTAAGTCCGGTGGGACTCCGGGTTGGAATCATCCGGGACTGGGAGTCCAAGTGGTACGCCGGAAAGGATTATGCCGACCTGTTGCACGAGGATATTCGAATCCGTGAATATATCGGTCGCCGGTTGAAGGATGCCGCCGTTTCCACCATCGAAATCGAGCGGGCCGCCAACCGGGTGAACATCACCATCCACACCGCAAAGCCCGGCATGGTGATCGGGAAGGGCGGAGCGGAAGTGGAAGCGCTGCGCCAGGAACTGGTCAAGATGACCGGGAAAAAGGTGCACATCAACATCAGTGAAATCAAGGTGCCGGAACTGGATGCCAAATTGGTTGCGGAGAACATCGCCCAACAGCTGGAACGTCGTATCTCCTTCCGCCGCGCAATGAAACAGGCCATCCAGCGGACCCTCCGGGCCGGGGCCAAGGGTGTGCGCACCCAGGTGAGCGGTCGTCTCGGCGGCGCCGATATCGCCCGGACGGAAGGATACACGGAAGGAACGGTTCCGCTCCACACTCTGCGGGCGGATATTGATTTCGGACTGGCGGAAGCCCACACCACCTATGGACGGATCGGTGTAAAGGTGTGGATTTATCGCGGCGAGGTTTTGCCCAAGAAGAAGGAAGAGGCGGAAGGAGGCGAGTGACATGCTGATGCCCAAACGGACCAAGTTTCGCAAGGAGCACCGGGGCCGCATGAAAGGACGGGCCAAGGGCGGCACCGAAGTGTCCTTCGGCGAATACGGTCTGCAGGCCCTGGAGCCGGGCTGGATCACCAACCGGCAGATCGAGGCCGCTCGGATTGCGATGACCCGTTATATCCGGCGGGGCGGAAAGGTCTGGATCAAAATCTTTCCTTCCAAGCCGGTGACGCAAAAGCCCTTGGAAGTGCGGATGGGGAGCGGGAAAGGTTCCCCGGAAAAATGGGTCGCCGTGGTGAAGCCGGGTAAAGTGATGTTTGAGTTGGCCGGCGTGTCGGAAGAGGTGGCCCGGGAAGCGCTGCGTTTGGCAGGGCACAAGTTGCCGATCAAGACGAAGTTCGTCGCACGGGAGAAAGCGGGTGGTGAGGCGGATGAAAGCTAAGGAGCTCGCGGAACTGACCACCGCGGAAATTGAACAAAAGCTGCGTTCGTTGAAGGAGGAACTGTTCAACCTTCGCTTCCAAAAGGCGACCGGGCAGTTGGAAAATCCGGCCCGAATCCGCCAAGTTCGCAAGGACATCGCCCGGGCGAAGACGGTACTCCGGGAGCGCGAACTGGGTATCGAAAGGAGGCGACAAGGATGAGCAGCCGGAACCAGCGGAAAGTCCGGATCGGAAAAGTCGTGAGCGACAAGATGGACAAAACCATCGTCGTCGCCGTGGAAACCTACAAGCGGGATCCGCTGTACGGAAAGCGCGTGCGCTACACGAAAAAGTTTAAGGCCCACGATGAGGAAAACCAGGCCAAGGTGGGCGACGTGGTCAAGATCATGGAGACGCGTCCCCTTTCCAAAGAAAAGCGCTGGCGCCTCGTAGAGATTCTGGAAAAAGCCGTCGTCATCTGAGCAGCGGTAGGTCAGGAAGGAGGGTAACCGATGATTCAGCCGCAAAGCCGCCTGCGCGTAGCCGACAACTCCGGCGCGAAAGAGCTGATGTGCATTCGGGTATTGGGCGGATCGAAAAAGTATTCCGCAGGGATCGGAGACATCATCGTTGCTTCCGTGAAACAGGCGACACCCGGTGGCGTTGTCAAGAAAGGGGATATCGTGAAGGCGGTCGTGGTTCGTACCACCCGACCGAGCCGGCGGAGCGACGGCTCCTACATCCGGTTTGACGAGAATGCCGCCGTGGTGATCCGTGAAGACAAGAGTCCGCGCGGAACGCGGATTTTCGGACCGGTCGCCCGGGAACTCAGGGAACGGAACTTCATGAAGATCATTTCCCTGGCGCCGGAAGTGCTGTGAATCCTTGAGGTAAGGAGGTGCCGAAATGGGAGCCAAGGGTCCCAACAAGTTGCACATTAAGGCGGGGGACACCGTCATCGTGATGCGCGGAAAAGATGCCCCGACCCGGAACAAGGACGGAAAAGTGGTCTACACCCGGGGGCGGGTCCTGAAAGTGTTCCCCAAGGAGCAGCGGGCATTGGTGGAAGGATGCAACATGGTCAAAAAACACACCCGTCCTTCGCCGAAGAACCCGCAGGGGGGCATTATCGAGATCGAAGCGCCCATTCACATCTCCAACTTGATGCTGGAAGACCCGAAGACGAAAGAACCGACACGGATTGGCTACAAATTCGTGGAGGGCAAGGACGGCAAGATGAAAAAAGTGCGCTATGCCAAAAAATCGGGCGAAGTGCTGGATAAGTGACCCCTGGTAGGGAAGGGAGGGAAAACCGTTGACGACACCCCGACTGAAGCAAAAATTCCGTGAAGAAATTACTCCGGCTCTCATGAAGCGGTTCAACTACCGTTCCCCGATGCAGGTGCCCCGGGTGGAAAAAGTGGTGATCAACATGGGCGTGGGGGAAGCGGTGCAAAACCCGAAGGTCCTGGACGGAGCCATGGAGGACCTCACCCTGATCTCCGGCCAAAAGCCGGTCGTCACCCGGGCGAAAAAATCGATCGCCGGTTTCAAACTGCGGGAAGGGATGCCGATCGGTTGCAAGGTAACCCTCCGCGGCGACCGGATGTACCACTTCCTCGACAAGCTGATCAACATCGCGCTTCCCCGTGTGCGGGACTTCCGCGGCGTATCGCCGAAGTCCTTCGACGGGCGCGGCAACTACACCCTGGGGCTGAAGGAGCAGCTGATCTTCCCGGAGATCGATTACGACAAGGTGGACAAAGTGCGGGGGATGGATGTCATCATCGTCACTACCGCAGAGACGGACGAAGAGGGTCGGGAGCTGCTGCAGGCGCTGGGTATGCCTTTCCGGAAGCAGTGATCGCCTGTTCTTCATCGATCGATGCCCTTCGGATGTTTCATGGGAGACGGTCCAGTGAAAACGAGCAGAGGGAGGGAATGCGGTGGCCAAAAAATCGATGATCGCCAAAGCGAAGCGCAAGCCGAAGTTTAAAGTGCGTGCATACACGCGCTGCGAGCGTTGCGGGCGCCCCCACTCGGTGCTGCGCAAGTTTCGCCTTTGCCGGATCTGTTTCCGTGAACTGGCCTACAAAGGGCAGATTCCCGGCGTGAAAAAAGCCAGCTGGTAACGGATGAGGAAGGAGGGAATGCCAGTGGTGATGACGGACCCGATCGCCGACATGTTGACCCGGATCCGCAATGCCAATGCGGTGCGCCACGAAAGCGTGGAAATCCCGGCTTCGAAAATCAAGCGGCAGATTGCAGAGATCTTGAAGCGGGAAGGTTTCATCCGGGATGCGGAATACATTGACGATGGGAAGCAAGGGGTTATTCGGATCTTCCTGAAATACGGTCCCAACAACGAGCGGGTGATTACCGGCCTGAAGCGGATCAGCAAACCGGGATTGCGCGTTTATGCCAAGAGCACGGAAATCCCGCGGGTATTGCGCGGTTTGGGGATTGCCATCCTGTCCACCTCGAAGGGCGTCATGACCGACAAGGAAGCGCGTCAGGCCCGGGTGGGCGGCGAAGTGCTGGCTTATATCTGGTAATCGGCGGAATCGAACGGAGGTGAGAACATGTCTCGGGTCGGCAGAAAACCGATCACCATCCCCAGCGGGGTGGAAGTGACCATCGACGGAAATACCGTGACCGTCAAAGGGCCCAAGGGCACCCTGACCCGGCAGATTCATCCGGAAATGACGGTCAAGAAGGAAGACAACGTGATCAAAGTGGAACGGCCCAGCGATGACCGGGTCCACCGGGCGCTGCACGGGACCACCCGCACGCTCATCGCCAATATGGCGGAGGGTGTGAGGAAGGGTTTCAGCAAGACGCTGGAGCTGGTGGGCGTCGGCTATCGCGCCCAGAAAAAGGGGAAAACGGTGGTTTTGAACGTGGGTTACTCCCATCCGGTGGAAGTGGCGGAGACGGATGGGGTTGAATTGGAAGTGCCGTCCGCTACCCAGATCATCGTCAAGGGGATCGACAAGGAAAAGGTGGGAGCGGTGGCGGCCAACATCCGGGCGGTCCGTGAACCCGAGCCCTACAAGGGTAAAGGGATCAAATACTCCGACGAGCGCATCCGCCGTAAAGAAGGGAAAACCGGTAAGTAATAAGTTGCACAGGAAAGGAGTGAACGCGGCGTGATCACCAAAGTGGACCGCAACAAGAAGCGGAAAAAGCGTCACCTGCGGGTACGCAAAAAGATTTTCGGCACGCCGGAGCGTCCCCGCCTGAACGTGTTCCGCTCCTCCAAAAACATCTACGCCCAACTGATCGACGACCTGGCCGGCCACACCCTCGTTTCCGCATCCACCCTGGATCCGGAGCTGAAGGGCGAAATCGAAAACGGCGGCAATGTGGAAGCGGCGCGCAAAGTCGGTCAGCTGATCGCCAAGCGGGCGTTGGAGAAAGGTCTGAAGCGTGTGGTGTTCGACCGCGGAGGTTATCTTTACCACGGACGGGTAAAGGCCTTGGCTGAAGGTGCCCGGGAAGGAGGGCTCGACTTTTGAACAAGGAAAACAAAGCGATGAAGCAGGAAGCTCCTGAACTGATTGAGAAAGTGGTGAACATCAATCGGGTGGCCAAGGTGGTCAAAGGCGGACGGAGGTTCAGCTTCAGCGCCTTGGTCGTCGTCGGTGATGGAAAGGGAATGGTCGGTGCCGGAATCGGCAAGGCCGCGGAGGTGCCGGAAGCGATCCGGAAGGGGATTGAGGAAGCCAAGAAGAATATGATCCGTGTCCCGCTCCAGGGAACGACCATTCCGCACGATGTGATCGGCAAATCCGGGACCGGTCGCGTCCTGATGAAACCCGCCACGAAGGGTACGGGTGTGATCGCCGGCGGAGCGGTCCGCGACGTGCTGACGGTGGCGGGGGTCGGAGACATCTTGACCAAATCGACGGGATCCAACAACCCCATCAACATGGTCCGGGCCACGCTGGACGGAATCCAGCAGCTGAAGACGCCGGAAGAGGTGGCGCGCCTCCGGGGCAAAACCGTCGAGGAATTGTTAGGATAAGGAGGGGTTGACCGTGGCGAAAAAATTGGCTATCACCCTTAAGCGGAGCATGATCGGCCGTCCGGAAGCCCATCGGGTCACCCTGCGCACCCTCGGACTGAAGAAACGGGAACAGACGGTGATTCAACCGGACAACCCCGCCATCCGCGGGATGATTTTCAAAGTGAAGCACCTGGTCGAGGTGAAAGAGGTCGACGAATAATCGGGAATTCCCGCAGAGGAGGTGCTATGCCATGAAACTGCATGAGCTGAAGCCTGTTCCCGGCTCCCGCAAGTCGCGCAAACGGGTGGGACGCGGGATCGCCGCCGGTCAAGGAAAGACCGCCGGACGGGGAACCAAAGGGCAAAAGGCGCGTGCGGGAGGCGGCGTACGCCCCGGCTTTGAGGGGGGTCAAAACCCGCTGTACCGCCGGCTGCCGAAGCGCGGTTTCACCAACCCGAACCGCAAGGAGTACGCGGTGATCAACGTGGAGGACCTCAACCGGTTCGACGAAGGGACGGTCGTGACGCCGGAGCTGTTGAAGGAACAGGGCGTCGTGAAAAACCTGAAGGACGGGTTGAAGGTGCTCGGTGACGGAGATCTCAAAGTGAAGCTGACGGTGAAGGCGCACAAGTTCTCCCGCACCGCCGAGGAGAAAATTGCCGCCGCGGGTGGGGCGACGGAGGTGCTCTGATGTTTCAGACTCTGGGCAACATCTTCAAAGTGAAGGACCTCCGCCGCCGGATTCTTTTCACCCTGCTGATGCTCGTCGTGTTTCGGATCGGCAGTTTCATTCCCGTTCCCAACACCAACAGCGAAGCCTTGAAAATGCTCGCGGAGCAACAGGGAGCAGGCCTGTTTGGCCTGTTGAACACCTTTTCCGGAGGTTCGCTGCTCAACTTCTCCATCTTCGCGATGGGGATCATGCCCTACATCACCGCATCGATCATCGTACAGCTGCTGACAATGGATGTGATTCCCAAATTCGCCCAGTGGGCCAAGGAGGGGGAAGTGGGCCGCCGCAAGTTGGCACAGGTGACCCGGTATGGTACCATTGTACTGGCTTTGATCCAGTCGATCGGTCTCTCCATCGGGTTTGACAGGATCGCCGGTCAAGTCGGCGTTCAGTTGATCGAGGATGAGAGCTTCGCCAGCATGGCGCTCATTTCCCTCACCTTGACGGCGGGGACCGCTTTTCTGATGTGGCTCGGCGAACAGATCACCGAGAAGGGGATCGGCAACGGGATTTCGATCCTCATCTTCGCCGGGATCGTCGCCGCGATCCCCCCGGGAGCGCAACAGATCTACCAGCATGAATTTTCCAATGCCGGAGACCAGGTGTTCCTGCACATCGTGAAGCTCGTCATCATTTTGGTCGTGATTCTGCTGATCGTGGCGGGTGTCATCTTCATCCAGCAGGGCGTTCGCCGGATTCCCGTCCAATACGCCAAGCGCGTCGTCGGACGTCGGATGTACGGCGGACAGTCTACCCACATCCCGCTGAAGGTGAATGCCGCCGGCGTGATTCCGGTGATTTTCGCCCTTTCGCTGCTGATCTTTCCGACGACCATTGCCAGCTTCTGGCCCAACAACCCCGTCTCCCAGTGGATCATGACCAACTTCGATTACTCGAAGCCGCTGGGGATGACCGTATATGTGCTTTTGATCATCGGGTTTACCTATTTTTACACCTTTGTCCAGATCAACCCGGTGCAGCTGGCGGATCAGATGAAGAAAAACGGCGGATTCATCCCGGGAATTCGGCCGGGGCGGAACACCACGGTCTACCTGACCAGGGTGATCAACCGGATCACCTTGACCGGGGCCTTGTTCCTGGCGGCGGTGTCGATCTTGCCGGTCTTCTTCACGGGACTCGCGGGTCTTCCCCAAACGGTTCAAATCGGCGGAACGTCCCTGTTGATCGTGGTGGGGGTGGCCCTGGAGACGATGAAGAACATCGAGAGCCAGCTGATCAAACGCCACTACAAGGGCTTCATCAAATAGATGGATACGGGAGAGTGGTCTGAGACCGCTTTGCATCAAGTCGGCTGAAACGGTCGCATCCTCCCTCCGAGGGCGGGGGGAAACAAACCGGGAGGGAAGGCTTTTGAAGATCGTATTGATGGGACTGCCCGGAGCCGGAAAAGGGACCCAGGCGGAACGGATCATCGACGAATTGAAGATCCCGCACATCTCGACCGGCGACATGTTCCGTGCCGCGGTGAAGGAAGGGACTCCCCTCGGCCTAGAGGCCAAAAAGTACATGGATCAGGGGCAGCTCGTGCCGGACCGGGTCACCATTGGTATTGTCCGGGAGCGGCTGGGCAAAGATGATTGTGCGGACGGGTTTTTGTTGGACGGCTTCCCGCGCACGGTTCCCCAGGCGGAGGCCCTGGATGAAGTGCTCGCTGAGATGGGGAAGTCCCTGGATCATGTGCTTTACATCCAAGTCGGTGAGGAAGAACTGATCCGACGGTTGACCGGCCGGCGAATCTGCCGGGAATGCGGGGCCACCTACCATCTCGTGTTCGCCCCGCCCAAACGGGATGGGGTTTGCGACCGGTGCGGAGGCTCCCTCTACCAGCGGGATGACGATCGGGAAGAGACGGTGGCCAAGCGCCTCGCGGTCAATCTGGAGCAAACGGAACGCCTGCTCGCGTATTATGAAGGAAAAGGGAACCTGCGCCGAATCGATGGAGAACAGCCCATCGAACAGGTGACCCGTTCCATCTTGTCGCTGATTCGAGGGGAAAGCGGATGATCGTACTCAAATCCGCCAGGGAATTGGAGCGCATGCGAAAGGCGGGATGGATTGTCCGGGAGGCGCACCGGGAAGTCCAAAAGGCGATCCGACCCGGCGTGACTACGAAGGAGTTGGACCGGATTGCCGACCGGGTGATTCGAAAGCACGGAGCGGTTCCTTCCTTCAAGGGGTATAACGGTTTTCCGGGAAGCATCTGCACATCGGTCAATAATGAATTGGTTCACGGCATTCCCGGGTCCCGCGTGCTGCGCGAGGGGGACATCATCAGCGTCGATATCGGCGCCCAATATGAGGGCTATCACGGGGACTCGGCGTGGACTTATCCCGTCGGGCGCATTTCCGAAACGGCGCAGCGGCTTCTCCGGGTGACTGAGGAATCCCTTTACCGCGGTTTGGCCAAGGCGGTGCCCGGTGCTCGATTGGGAGATATCTCCCATGCGATCCAAAGCTATGTGGAGGCCGAGGGCTTTTCGATCGTCCGGGAATACGTCGGCCATGGGATCGGCCGCGAGCTGCACGAAGAACCCAGCGTTCCCAACTTCGGTCCTCCGGGACGCGGTCCCCGTCTGAAACCGGGAATGACCCTGGCCGTCGAGCCGATGGTCAACGAGGGAAGCCGCTTTGTGCGCACACTGGATGACAACTGGACAGTTGTCACCGTCGACGGCTCCCTTTGCGCCCACTTTGAGCATACGATCGCCATAACCGAAGAGGGCTACGAAATCTTGACTGCCTGGGATGCGGGAGAAGGGTGATGGGTGTGACGGATTCCGAGGGTCTGCCCCGCCTGGGCCAGATTGTTCGGATTCTCAGGGGCCGGGAGGCGGGCAATTTCGCAATCGTCATCGGTGTGGAAAAACCTCGGTTTGTCTGGTTGGCTGACGGCAGCACGCGAAGGGCAGACAGGCCCAAGAAGAAAAACGTGAAGCACATTCAGCCGACGAAATGCATCGCCGAGGAAGTGGCCGATGCCTTGGAAAAAACCGGTCGCGTCCCCAATGCAAAACTGCGGTACGCTTTAAACCAGTACCTGCTCCATCACGGAAACGACGAGGAGAAAGGAGGGTGAGTCGATGTCGAAAGAGGATGTGATCGAGGTGGAAGGCAGGGTGATTGAACCGCTGCCCAATGCCATGTTCCGAGTGGAACTGGAAAACGGTCACAAGGTACTCGCCCATGTTTCCGGCAAAATTCGCATGCATTTCATTCGGATTCTGCCTGGTGACAAGGTAACGGTGGAACTTTCCCCGTACGATTTGACCCGTGGCCGGATCACTTATCGTTATAAGTGAAGGGTCGGGGCTTCGTCGGGATGGGGCTGGGCTTGGCAAAAGGAGGGATTCCAATGAAAGTACGGCCGTCGGTGAAACCGATCTGCGAGAAGTGCAAAGTGATTCGTCGGAAAGGCACCGTCATGGTGATCTGCGAAAATCCGAAACACAAACAAAAACAGGGATAAGACGGGAGGGAACAAGATGGCACGGATTGCGGGCGTAGACCTTCCGCGCGACAAGCGGGTGGAAGTGGCCCTGACGTACATTTACGGAATCGGCCGTTCCCGGTCCAAACAAATCCTTCAAGACACGGGGATTAATCCGGACACCCGGGTGCGGGATCTGACGGAAGACGAAGTGACCAAACTGCGCAGCTACATCGACAAGAACCTGGTCGTCGAGGGGGATCTTCGCCGCGAGGTGGCCCTCAACATCAAGCGGCTGATCGAGATCGGTTGCTATCGCGGTATGCGCCATCGCCGTGGACTGCCGGTACGTGGTCAGCGCACCAAGACCAATGCCCGTACGCGCAAAGGACCGCGTCGGACGGTGGCCAACAAGAAGAAATGATGTGAGGAGGGAAATCGGATGGCCAAACGGAATGCGACGACACAGCGCGTCAAGCGTCGTGCGCGTAAAAACGTGGAAAACGGAGTGGCTCACATTCGCTCCACCTTCAACAACACCATCGTCACCATCACCGATCCGCGCGGGAATACCATCGCTTGGGCCAGCGCGGGTGCGATGGGCTTTAAGGGCTCCCGGAAGAGCACGCCCTACGCCGCTCAGATCGCTGCGGAATCGGCGGCCAAGCAGGCGATGGAAAACGGGATGAAATCGGTGGAAGTGTTGGTGAAAGGGCCGGGTGCCGGTCGGGAGGCGGCAATTCGCTCCCTGCAGGCTGCCGGATTGGACGTCAACCTGATCAAGGACGTAACGCCCATTCCCCACAACGGTTGTCGTCCGCCGAAGCGCCGCCGCGTCTGAAACCGGGCGAGCGGTGTCTTTGGTTTAAATTTCCATGTTAACGCCAATACTGGATAGGACGAAGGTGGTGTCCTGTTGGTCAAATCGCGCCGGAACGCACGTTCTGAAGGAGGGTTCGATTCCGTATGATTGAAATCGAGAAGCCGAAAATTGAGGCGGTTGAAATTAGTGAC
>Ga0079224_100001748_pt1 | contig 25494 bp, 25 predicted proteins | sample Stecom2015_FD_80414 | JGI IMG/M metagenome (GOLD analysis project Ga0079224, IMG submission 80414) | Agricultural soil microbial communities from Utah to study Nitrogen management - Steer compost 2015 | ecosystem: Environmental > Terrestrial > Soil > Agricultural land | place: USA: Utah... | reverse complement strand
GACTCGGCTGCCCTGTGGGGAGAGGAGGTGGCGCGGAACTCGCCGCCGCTCGGAGACATCCTCGAGATGGGCATCCCGCTGGGCGCCGGCACCGATGCCACCGTCGTCACCCCCCACGATCCGTGGCTGGCGATCTGGTGGCTCGTCACGGGGGAGTCGTTCGACGGCGCCCCGCCCAGGGAGGAGCGGCATCGGCTGTCGATCGAGCAGGCCCTCCACGCCTACACGCGGGGGAGTGCCTGGTTCAGCTTCGAAGAACGCGAGCGAGGCCACCTGGAGCCGGGGGCGTTGGCGGATGTCGCTGTGTTGTCGGCCGATCCATTCGCGGTCGACCCGTCGGAGCTTCCCGGCATCGGCTCGGAACTGACCCTACTGGGAGGCGATCCGGTCCACACCGGCCCCGCTTACGGCGGAGTATGACCGCTTTCCCGAAGCAGGACGGCCAGGGCGCTCATGTCGTCCGCCCCCATGCCCGCCGAGACGGCCCGGCGGGTCAGCTCGGCGGTGGCGTCGAGTTGTTCCATCGGGGCGCCCACGCGGCGAGCCAGGTCCAGGATCAGCTCCAGGTCCTTGTTCACCAGGTCGAGGCTGAATGCCACCGGCACCTCGCCGGGCCGTTCGAACGCTTGCCGCTTGTACTGGAGGAACGGCGAGGAGGCGGCGCTGGACGCGAACACCTCGTATGTCTTCTCACGGTCGACACCGGCCTTCTCGGCGAGGACGAGGGCTTCGGCGATGGCGAGGTTGGTGGCGTGCACGAGAGAGTTCACCGCCAGCTTCATCGTCGCTCCCGTTCCATTCCTCCCGAGGTGGAACACCGTCTTGGAGTAGGTCTCGATCACCGGGCGGGCCTTGCTCAGCGCCGCGGCGTCGCCGCCCGCCATCGAGGTGAGCGCTCCCTGTTCGACGAGGGAGACGCTTCCCGACACGGGAGCGTCCAACAGGGAGGCTCCGGCTTCGAGGTAGTGGCCGGCGACCGAGGTGATGGTCTCGGGGTCGACGGTGCTCGTCTCCACGACCACAGCTCCGGCGCGGATCCCCTCGAGGATCCCACCGGGGCCGGTGTGAGCCTCCACGAGCGCGGCGTCGTCGGCCAGGCTGCACACCACAACGTCGGCGGAGGCGCAGGCTTCGGCCGCGCTGTCGGCGATCTCGCACCCGACGTCGCGGGCAACGGCGGCCGCTTTTTCGGTCGTCCGGTTCCACACCACGGTGCGGAACCCGGCGCCGGCGATGCGGCTGGCCATGGCGGCCCCCATGCGCCCCGTTCCGATCACGCTGACGGTGCGGATTTCGTCGGTCATGTCGACTCTCCTCGTTCCTCGGTTCCAACCGGACAGCTCACGGTGGCTCCCGTGGTTGCAAGCGATTGCAGACATAGGCTAACCTCTTAGGGCGGCTACTCGCCGGAGGGGACCACTGTTTGTCCTGTTCCGGGGAACAGCAAACGTTTGAAGTCATTAGAGTGCGACTCAGAGAGAAGGAGAAGAACCATGTCTGAGTTCCCCGTTGCTACGACTCCCGCTCCCGGCGTGATGGCGGTGGACTGGGAGCAGCGGGTCGACTTCGAGCGCCTGCGCCAATACCGGCTCGATCGGGCGCGTCGTCAGATGGAAGAAGACGACCTGGGTGCTCTGCTCCTCTTCGAGACATCGAACATCCGATACGTGACGTCCACCCAGATCGGTTACTGGGCGTTCAACAAGGGCGAGCGCTGGGCGCTCCTGACCCGCAACGGTCGTCCTCGGATCTGGGACTTCGGCTCCGCCGCCAAGGCCCATCGTCTCCAGCTCCCTCACATGTTCGACGCCGAGAACTCGATCGGCGGCAACACCGGGCTCCAGGGAGCCATCGGCCCCGAGGCGGGTCTCCATGCCCGGGCGGCGAAAGAGATCGCCGCCGTCCTGCGTGACGAGGGCCTCGAGAACGAGAGGCTGGGGGTCGACATGGCCGAGACGGCCGTGTTCCTGGCCCTGCAGAAGGAAGGGCTCAACGTCGTCGACGGCCAGCAGACCATGATGAAGGCCCGGGAGATCAAGAGCCCCGATGAGATCGTCCTCCTGTCCCAGGCGTCGGCGATGGTCGACGGCGTCTACCAGGACATCTTCGAGGCCCTGAAGCCAGGCGTCCGCGAATCGGACATCGTCGCCCTCGCCCACGCCAGGCTCTTCGAGATGGGCTCGGAGTTCGTCGAGGCGATCAACTCGATCGCCGGCGAGCGCTGCTCGCCCCACCCCCATGTCTTCTCCGACCGGCTGATCCGACCCGGCGACCAGGCGTATTTCGACATCATCCACGCCTACAACGGCTACCGCACCTGCTACTACCGCACATTCGTGGTGGGACGCGCCACCCAGGCCCAGCGCGACGCCTTCAAGCAGGCCCGGGAGTGGATGGACGCCGCGATCGAACTCGTGAAGCCCGGCAACACCACGGACATGATCGCCAAGGTGTGGCCCGAGGCCCACGAGTTCGGCTTCGAGGACGAGATGGACGCCTTCGGGCTCCAGTTCGGCCACGGCGTCGGTGTCGGGCTGCACGAGCGCCCGATCATCAGCCGTCTGAACTCGCTCGACGATCCGATCGAGATCAAGGAAGGCATGTACTTCGCCCTCGAGACCTACGCCCCGGCGAAGGACGGACGGTCGGCGGCACGGATCGAGGAGATGATGGTGGTCACGGCCGAAGGCCCCCAGGTCACCACTCTCTTCCCCTGCGAGGAGTTGCTGGTCGCCAATGAGTACTGAGACGTTCGACCCTCAGCTGCTGGACTACGCCAACCGTCCGCCGCGGCTGCCGTCGCCGCCCAACGAGGCGAACGACCGGCTCGACATCCCTCTCGACCAGAGGATGCGGATGTACGAGCTGCAGCAGGAACTGCGGCAGTTCGAGAAGCGGGCGTACGACTTGTTCATGCAGAATCTGGTCAAGGGGACCAGCCACCTGTCGCTGGGCATGGAGGCGGTGGCCACGGGCTTCGCCACGGCGTTGCGACCCAACGACTACACCTTCGCCACCTACCGCGGCCACGCCCACACGCTGGCCCGCGGCGTCCCGATGGGGCCGGTGATGGCCGAGCTCCTGGGCCGGGGCACGGGTCTGCTCGGCGGGAAGGGCGGGTCGATGCACCTGACTTCGGTCGAGCACGGGATGATGGGCTCTTACGCCATCATCGGTGCCCACCTGTGCATCGCCAACGGAGCCGCCTGGTCGGCTCAGATGCGGGGAAGCGACCAGGTCACGGTGGCCTTCTTCGGCGACGGCACCACGAACATCGGCGCCTTCCACGAGGCGGTGAACTTCGCCGCCGTGTGGAACCTCCCGATCGTGTTCGTGTGCGAGAACAACCGCTACATGGAGTACACGCCGATCGATCTGGTCACCCCGGTGGAGCACCCGGCGGCCGACCGTGCGTCCGCCTACGGGATGGAAAAGATCGTCGTCGACGGCAACGACGCCGACGAGGTCTACGACGCCGCCCGGCGGGTGATCGACAAGGCCCGCTCCGGTGAGGGGCCTTCGATGGTGGAGGCTGTGACCTATCGCCACGGCGGTCATTCCCGGGCCGACCCCGGCAAGTACCGTCCGAAGGAGGAGGTCGACGCCTGGCTCCAGCGCGACCCCTTGACGCTGTACCACCAGCGGCTGCTCCGGCTCGGCGTTCCTGAGATCGAACTGACCCAGATCGCTCAGGACGTCGCCCGGCGGGTCGACGAAGCGACCGAGTTCGCCAAGTCGAGCCCGCCGCCGAGTCCGGAGAGCCTGATGACCGACGTGTGGGCCGATGGAGGTTCGTCATGGCGGAGATGAGCTACCGCGACGCGATCGCGTTCGGGATCGCCCAGGAGATGCGCCGGGACCCCCAGCTGGTGATGCTGGGCGAGGACATCGCCGCCGCCGGCGGCGTGTTCAAGACCACCGTCGGGTTGCTGGAGCAGTTCGGGCCCGACCGGATACGGGACACCCCGATCTCCGAGCAAGCCATCCTGGGTGCGGCGATGGGCGCGGCGATGACCGGGATCCCCGTGATCGCCGAGATCATGTTCTCGGACTTCATCGCTGTCGCGTTCGACATATTGGCTAACCAGATGGCCAAGACCCGCTACATGACCGGAGGCCAGGTGACGGTGCCGGTGGTGGTGCGTACCCACAACGGCGGCGGCTCGCGGTTCGGCGCCCAGCACTCCCAGTCCGTGGAGAACTGGTGCATGATGATCCCCGGGCTCAAGGTCGTTGCCCCCTCGACCCCCCGCGACGTAGTCGGACTGATGGCCGCCTCGGTGCGCGACCCCGACCCGGTGGTGTTCCTCGAGCACAAGTCGCTCCTCGCCACCAAGGGGGAGGTGCCGGAAGGCGAGATCGTCGACGAACTGGGAGTGGCGAAGGTCGTCCGGGAAGGCACCGACTGCACGATCGCCGCCCTCGCCCTGATGGTGCCCCGCGCCCTGCAGGCCGCGGAGCGTCTCGCCGAGGAGGGGATCTCCGCCGAGGTGATCGACGTGCGGACCCTCGTGCCCCTCGACACCCAGACGATCCTCGACTCGGTGGCGAAGACCAGTCGCCTGTTCACGGTGGAGGAGAATCCCCGTCTGTGCGGCTGGGGCGCCGAGATCGCCTCGATCGTGTCCCACGAGGCGTTCTGGGATCTCGACGGGCCGGTCGTGCGGATCACCACCCCGCACATCCCACTTCCCTCGGCCGAGTCGCTCGAAGACATGGCGATACCCTCCGTCGACCGAATCTACAAAGAGGTCGTCGAGGCGATGGACTGACCCGGGTTCATCCGTAGAGGACCACGACAGCCAGCGGGGGCCGCTCGCACGTCGTCGCCAGGCCGATACCCGACTGCCGGTCAGCGGATCGCCTGGCGCGACGCCCGGCGGAATTCGCCTTCGAGCATCGAGTAGAGGGTGTGGTCCACCCAGTTGCCGCGGATCAACAGCTCCTCTCGCAACACTCCTTCCCGAGTGAAGCCGAGCTTTTCCGCCACTCGCTCGGAGCTGCGGTTTCCCACCGCGATGCGGAGCGTCAACTTGTGCAGCCCCAGGTGGTCGTAGCCGACGGCCATCAAGGCGCGTGTCGCCTCGGTGGCGTATCCCCGGCCGTTCATGTCGCTCCTGATCCAATAGCCGATCTCGCCGATCCGGCCCGATCGCGAGGTCTGCCAGATCGAGATGTTCCCGACGTGACGCTCGGGGTCGTTGCGATGACGGATGGCATAGTCGAACGCCTTCGCCTCCCGCCACGCCTGGATCGAGTCCCGGACGAAAGCGACGGCGTCCTCGCGGGTGTAGTCCATGTGGGCCCAGGGCAGCCATTCGTGGAGGTCCGCCAGCGACGATCGCACGCCTTCCTCCAATGCGGCAACGTCTCGACGGGTGAACCGGCGGAGGATCAGTCGCTCGGTGCGAATCATCTCGGGTGGCACACGTGCCATCGCTCTCAGAGTATCCGAGGCAACGGGCCCCTATGACCCTTGGGGGCGGGTTTAGTCTCGCCCCGGTGACTACACCCCGCGGCATGAGCCGCTTCGTCGGGCCCGTGGCCCTGTTCTGGGCGGCCGCGTACCTGTACATAGGCCTCGCCACGATCCCGACGTCGGTGGCTCCGCGGAGGCCCTGGGATCTCGTCCTCCACGCCGGCACCACCGGGCTGCTGGCCGCGCTCCTCTTCGAATGGAGTCGGTCGAGGATCGAGTCCTCGACCGCAGCCCGGTTCGCGGTCGTCGCCGCGTCCATACTCGGGTTCGTCGTGGAGGTGGGTCAGGCGATCGTCCCGCATCGAGGCTTCGACCTCGCCGATCTGGCGGCCGATGTCATCGGAGCCCTGGGCGCAGTGTGGCTCCACCCGCGTCTGGCAGCGAGGATCTCTGCGCCGCGGCTGGCGGCGGCGATCGTCGTCGCCGGAGCGGTCGCCTCGGTGCTGGCCCTCGCTCTGACTGGGCTCGGTTGAGCCTACGATCGGGCAGGTGTGGGACCGTCTCGACGTGACACCCGATCCGCCGCCTCCCGACGAGCTGGACGTGGCCGCGGTTCTGATACCCATCTACGACGACCACGACGGGGTGACACGGCTGGTCCTGACGAAGCGACCCGACACCATGCCCACTCACGCCGGGCACATCGCCTTTCCCGGCGGTAGGCCCGACCCGGACGACCGCGGTCCTGCCGACACCGCGCTCAGGGAGGCACACGAGGAAGTGGGGATCCCGCCCCACGACGTCGAGATCCTCGGCTACCTGCCGGCGATCCACACCGTCGAGTTCAAGCTGATGGTCGTACCGGTGGTCGGGCGACTCGACGGCCCGCCGGATCTCGTTCCGTCGCCGCGCGAGGTCGTCCGGGTGTACCAGCCATCGCTGGAAGAACTCGCCGATGAGAGCCGCTGGAGGTACGAGGACTGGAACGGCCGCCGGGTCTGGTTCTACGACCTCGAAGGCGACGTCCTCTGGGGAGCGACGGCCCTCATGACCCGCCGCCTGCTCCGTCTCAGCTCGTACTGATTCGCCGCCGATTTCCCCGTCGGGCCCGCACCCGGGCATCCTTCGACGGTGCTACGGGGACTCCGCCAGCGCGTCCTGGCTCACGAGCAGGTGGTGATGGTCTCGATCGCCACCGCCTTGGTGATGACGGGCCAGGGGATTCTCGGCCCGGTCCTACCGGTCTTCGCCCGCCGGTTCGGCGTGAGCGTCGCCGCCGTCGGAGTCGTGGTGGCCGCGTTCGGATTGGCCCGCCTGATCCTCAACGTGCCGCTCGGTTGGCTGTCGGATCGCTGGGGCAGGCGGTTCCTCCTCGTCGGAGGTCCACTGGTCGTGTCCGTGGCGATGGTCTTCTCCGGCCTCGCCGGGAGCATCGGCTCGCTCACGTGGTGGCGGTTCGTGGCGGGGGCCGGGTCCTCCATGTACATGGTGGGGGCGCTGGTCTACCTCACCGACATATCCTCCGCCTCCAACCGGGCCCGCCTCATCGGCCTCAATCAGGGGGCGCTCCTCTTCGGCCAGTCGATCGGTCCCGGTCTCGGCGGTCTCATCGCCGAGTGGTTCGGGATCCGGGCGCCCTTCTTCGTGATCGCCGCTCTGACTCTCGCCGCTTCGATATACGGCCTGGTGCGCCTCCCGGAGACCCGGCCAGAGACTCGTGGGGACTCGACTCCGGCCGGGAAGACGCCGGTATGGCGGCGTCTCGTGATAGGCCGGGTGTTCGCCGCCACTGCGCTGATCAACTTCGCCATCTTCTTCAGCCGTGCCAGCAGCCGCACGACGTTGATGCCGCTGTTCGGCGTCGACGAGCTGGGCATGACCGTGGGCCAGATCGGCCTGCTCCTGACGGCGATGGCGGTGGTGAATCTGTTGCTCCTGCCCGGATCGGCGATGCTCGCCGACCGCTTCGGCCGCGTCCGGGCGATAGTCCCTTCGATGTTGGGGGTCACCGTCGCCCTGGTCGTCCTCGGGCTGGCCGGCACCATCTCCACCTTCCTCGCCGGAGCGGCGGTGATGGCGCTAGCGACGTCCGTGGCTGGGCCGGCGCCGGCGGCGCTCGCCGCCGACGCGGTGCCCGCGGCGGACCGTGGTGTCGCCTTGGGGGCATTCCGGACCATGGGAGATCTCGGACTGCTCGTCGGTCCGCCGCTCCTTGGCCGGGTCGCCGATGTGGGAGGCTTCGGGGCGGCGTTTTGGGTGAACGCCGCCGTGGTTGCCATCGTGACCCTGGTCTTCATCTGGGCGGTGAGTATCGGTCGTGGCCGACAGACGAATTGATGCAGAATCGAACCCCGCGGCCTCGTGGTGGTCTCTGGCGCTGGTCGGCGTTCTCGCCGGGGTCCTGAGCGGGACGTTGGGGGTGGGAGGCGGCATCGTGATGGTGCCGCTGATGACCGGGATGCTGCGCTTCAGCCAGCACCGCGCCCACGCCACCTCGCTCGCCGCCATCGTGCTGATCGCCATCTCCGGCGTGGTTCGCTTCGCGATGGACGGAGAAGTCGCCTGGACGGTGGGTCTGGCCCTCGGCGTCGGGGGGATGCTGGGGTCGACGGTCGGCGCCCATCTGATGCATCGTCTCTCCCCGCAAGCCCTGAGGATCGTGTTCGGGGCGATCGTCGTGCTGGCCGGCATCCGGATGGTCGTCTCCGGCCAGCCAGAGGTCGGCGCCCAGCCATCGGACCTGTTGGGAGCAGTGATCGGGGTCGCCATCGGGCTGGTGGCAGGTGTGGCGTCGGGCGTCGGCGGGATCGGTGGCGGCATCATCATGGTGCCGGCGATGGTGTTCTTCCTGGGGCTCTCCCAACACGCAGCCGAAGGCACGTCGCTCCTGGCCATCATCTTCACCGCGGTCGCCGGAACGCGGGTCAACCTCCAGCACGGCCGGGTCGACCTGCGGCACGCCGGGGTCATCGGCGCCGCCGGTATCGTCTTCGCCCAGCTGGGCGCATCTCTGGCGCTGGCCATGTCGGGTGAGCGCCTCTCCCAGTTGTTCGGTGCCTTCGTGGTACTGGTCGGAATCCGGATGCTGGCGGTGACCTATCGCCAGCGACGAGCAGGAGGTGAATGACGGTGCGATTCGTCACCTACTCGGTCGACGACACGACTCGGGTCGGCGCGGTGGTCGACGAGCGGGTGGTCGACCTCGGTGCCGCCGGGTACGGCGACATGGTGGACCTGATCGCCTCGGGACGGGCGGCGATCGACGAACTGGCGTTGGAGTCGTATCCCGACCGACCTCTCGACGAGGTCCAGCTGCTGGCGCCGGTCCGGCCGCGAAAGAACGTCTTCGCGATCGGCCGCAACTACGTCGCCCACCTGGGCGAAGTGTCGGGTCTGAAAGCCGACGCCGAAACGTTGCCCGACCATCCCATCGTCTTCACCAAACCGCCGACTTCGCTCATCGGTCCGGGAGCGGCGATCGAGTCCTCGAACGACCCCACCGGCACGACCGACTACGAAGGCGAGCTCGGGGTGGTCATCGGCCCCGGCGGTCGGAACATCGCTCCCGAGTCGGCTTGGGACCACGTGTTCGGCTACACGATCATCAACGACGTCACCGCCCGCGGCCTCCAGAAGCGACACATCCAGTGGTTCGTCGGCAAGGCCGTCGACACCTACTGTCCGATGGGTCCCTGGATCGTGACGGCCGACGCGATCGGCGACGTCACCCGTCTCGAGGTGAGGACGGAGGTCAACGGCGAGCTCCGCCAGCACGGCCGGGTCGCCGACCTGATTTTCGACATTCCCACCCTCATCGCCACCTTGTCGGAGGTGATCACGCTGGAACCGGGAGACGTCATCGCCACGGGCACCCCAGCAGGAGTGGGTGCGGGCTTCGAACCACCGCGCTATCTGCAGCCCGGCGATGTCGTCTCCATCACCATCGATGGCATCGGCACCCTGACCAACCCGGTCCTCTGAAGCCGCCTTCGTAGGCTGCGCCCCCATCACGGGCGGCTTTTCGTTCGGGCGGGAGGTCGCCTCGAACCGGGACTGGGTGCCGGCTGGCACGAAGCTGGATGCAGACGGATTTCCGCCCGAGACCAGCTGCTCGAGCCACCCCGATCTCCACTCCGACTGCGACTCGGCAGATGCGGCCCGACCGGGGCCGGCCCCTGTCTTCGAGGCGGGCGTCGACGTGGTGATACTGGCGCCGTCGCCCGCGTACGACGCCGGAACGGTGGAGCGGTTGGCCGACGCGCTCGTCCCGTCGACCTGAGTCCTTCCTGCCCGGCGAGGATCTGACCATCGCCGCCGACTTCGGGACCTCCGTACCCTCCCCGTCTCGCCGCACCCCACGATGCTGAGATCGATGACGCGGTTGCGATTGGTTCTCGCCGTCGCGCTGGTGGCTCTCTTGGGGCTGGCGGTTCCGGGCGCCGTCTTCGCTGCCGAGGAGCCGGTGACGATCGAAGTGTTCTGGGCCGAGGGTTGCCCGTACTGCGCGGCCGAGCTCGAGTTCCTCGCCGACTTGTCGGACCGATACCCGGAGGTAGAAGTCGTCGACTACGAAGTCAGCCGCTACCCGGTCAACGCCGCGTTGTTCGAGGAGACGATGGCCGCGGGGGGCAGGGAGGCGGTCGCCGTGCCCACGACCGTCCTGTCGGAGCACGTGTGGGTCGGATTCGACTCGTCGATCGCGTCGGAGATCGAGGCGACGGTGGCGGCGATGCTCGCTTCGATCCCGGTGCAGGAGACGGAGGGTGAGGTGGTCGACCTGCCCTTCCTCGGGTCGGTCGACGTGGGCTCTGCCTCCCTCCTCGTTGCGACCCTCGTGATCGGCTTCGTCGACGGCCTCAACCCCTGCTCGCTTTGGGTCCTGTCCGTCCTGTTGGCTCTCGTCCTCCGCAGCGGCTCGCGGCGGCGGGTCCTGGCGATCGGCGGGACGTTCCTCACCGTCACGGCCGCGCTGTACGGGCTGTACATCGCCGGGATGTACGGGGCGCTGTCCTTTCTCGCCCATCAGACCTGGGTACGGATGGGGATGGCCGTCGTCGCTCTCGCTTTCGGGCTGGTGAACCTGAAGGACTTCTTCGCTTTCGGTCGGGGGATCTCGGTGACGATCCCCGAGAGCCGCAAGCCGAAGCTGTACCGGAAGATGCGGGAAGTAGCCGTCGAACGCCAGTCACTCCTGCCCGCTGTGGGCGGCACCGTCGCGCTGGCAGTCGGAGTGTCGGTGTTGGAGACCCCGTGCACGGCCGGTTATCCGTTGTTGTGGGCGGATCTGCTCGCCTCTCACGGGGTCGACTTGGCCGGGGCGGCCGCCCTGTTCGCGGTGTACATGGCCGTGTTCCTGCTCGACGAGTTCGCGGTGTTCCTGGTGGCGACCTTCGCCATGCGGGCCTTCAAGTTGGAGGAGAAGGGCGGTCGGATCCTCAAACTGATCTCGGGACTCGTGATGGTCGCACTGGCCGGGACGCTGGTCTTCGCCCCGGAGGCGATGAGCTCTGTCGGGGGAGCGGCCGCAGTGTTCGGCGCGGCGGTGGTCGCCGGCTGCGTGGTCCTCGTCGCCGACCGGCTTCGGTCCCGCCAAAGGAGCGCCGCCAGCCGCTGAGCCGCATCAGGTGGCGGCTTGGATCTTCTCCCAGAGGTGGCGGACGTGTTCGATGGTCGTGGTGGGTGTGCCGATCGCCACTCGCAGCGTGTAGGCGCCGTCGAGCACGGTGTGCGTGATGTACGCCTCTCCGGAGGCGTTGATCGTCTCCAAGATGCGCTTGTTGACGGCGTCGCCTCCCCTGTGGCGGAAGCACACCAGGCTGAACGGATGCGGGGCGGCGATCTCGAAGTCGGGGTGGGCCTCCACCCAACCCGCCAACTCCTGCGCCATGTCGATGCCACGGCGGACGTGAGCCCGGATCCCCTCCACCCCGAACGAGCGGATCACGAACCACAGCTTCAGGGCCCGGAAGCGGCGCCCGAGAGGTATCTGCCAGTCGCGATAGTCGATCACGGCTCCCGACTCGGTCGCCCGGTTCCTCAGATACTCGGGCTGTATCGATAGGGTCTCGATCAGGTGTGCCCGGTCGGCGACGAAGAACGCCGAACAGTCGAAGTTGGTGAGCATCCACTTGTGCGGGTTGAACACGTAGGAGTCGGCGCCGTCGAGGCCGTCGAGGATCCAACGCATCTCCGGCAACACCGCCGCCGTCCCGGCGTAGGCGGCGTCGACATGCAGCCAGAGCCCGTGGTTCGACGCCACTTCCGCCACTTCGGGGATGGGGTCGATCGCCGTCGAGGAGGTCGTTCCGATCGTGGCCACCACCGCCGCGGGCGTCAGGCCCTCCGCCTTGTCGGCGATGATCGCCTCCTCGAGGGCGTCGGGGTCCATCGACTGGTCGGGCCGGGCGGGCACGTGGCGGAGCCGTTCGGCTCCGTAGCCGGCGATGCGCACCGCCTTGTCGATTGACGAGTGGCCGTGGACGGACGTGTAGACGGTCAGGTCGCCTCCCGCCCCATGGCGATTCGCCTGGCCGTGGGTAGCGCGTTCGCGGGCGGCGAGGAGGGCGACGAGCGTGGCGGACGAGGCCGAGTCGTGGATCACCCCGCCCCCCGCGGAGGCGGAGGAGAATCGCCCGGGGAGTCCGCACATCTCCACCAGCCAGTCCAGAACGTGCGTTTCGAGCTCGGTGGCGGCTGGCGAGGTGGCCCACAGCATTCCCTGGACACCGAGGCCGGACGAGATGAGGTCGCCGAGCACCGCCGGTCCGGAGGCGTTGGCAGGGAAGTAGGCGAAGAAACCCGGCGATTGCCAGTGGGTGATGCCGGGCAAGATGACTTCTTCCAAGTCCCCGAGGACGGATTCCCATGACTCACCGGTCACCGGCGGCGATGACGGCAGCTTGTGCCGGATCTCGCCGGGCTCTACACGAGAGAGGACCGGCATCTCACCGACGGTCTTCATGTAGTCGGCGATCCAGTCGATCGCCGCGTGCCCCGCTTGGCGGAATTCCTCGGGATTCATGGTCAGAAGCAGGTTACCGGGATGGCATACCCCGCCGATCGGGTACCATTTCGTCCGGCCGCAAGCGCAGGCGCGGCTGTCGTTGCTTCTCGGGCGAAGGAGAGGGGTGAGTCGCTTTTCCCTGTCGGATGGCCGAACGCGGTGGGTACTCTTCGTGCTCGCCATCGGGCTGTTCGGGGTGATGGGGTGGTTCGCCGCCTCGGCTTTCCGCGCCTGGAACGACGTCGGGAGGTTCGACCGGGATCGTCTGGAGAGTGTCGCCGCCGAGGAACCCAACGAGAACCCGAGCCCGGACGACACGGCGGTGCCCGAGTTCCGGCTGCCTCCCATCCCGTCGGCGAAAGACGGTATCGACACCTTCCTGATGGTCGGGACCGACTCCCGGGATGCTCTCGACGATCTCGAAGGGTTCGGCGACTTCGAGGGGGCCCGAGCCGACGTTCTGCTCCTCCTCATTCGGCCACGCAACAACCAGAGCAACGCCGCCATCGTCTCGCTTCCCCGCGACCTGTGGGTGGCGACTCCCTGCGGCCAGATGAGGATCAACGACACCCTGCAGGGCTGTCAGGACATGAACGGCGAGTCGACTCTCCTCGCCACGGTGGAGTCCTTGACCGGTCTCGGTGTGGACCACGTGGCGATCGTCGACATGGCCGGTTTCCAAGAGGTCGTCGACCGACTCGGCGGCTACGAGATCTGCGTCGAGAACCCGGTGCGGGATTCCAAGGCGAAACTCGACCTGCCCGCCGGCTGTCACCTCGCCGACGGCGCCGACACGCTGGCGTGGTTGCGCAGCCGCAACACCCAGGAGCAACTGGAGGACGGTCGCTGGGTCCGCATGGACGGCGTCAACGACCTCACTCGCAACGAGCGGCAGCGCCAGTTCCTCGTCGACATGCTGGGCCGTCTCGGCAACTTCCGGGATCCCAGCGAGGCCCTGGAGACCGCCGAGGCGATCGCTCCGTTCGTCACCGTCGACAACGAGCTCGGGCTGACCCAGGCGGTGTCCCTGGCGTGGTCGATGCGGGGGCTCGACGACGATCTCACCGAGATCGACATTCCCGTGCAGGACTATCAGACCCAAGCCGGCGCTCAGGTGCTGATCGCCGCCGTAGACATCGAGTCGGTGATCGCCGATGTCATCGCCGTGGAGACCGTCGGCCAATCGGAGCGACAAGCCGCTGGATGAACCAGCGGAGGGTACGAAACGTTATCCTCCGATCCGAGGCGCACTCCAAGGAGAGAGATGAACATCGTCGTCGGCTACATCAACACCCCCGAAGGGGAAGCGGCTGTCGAATACGGCATTCGCGAGGCCCAGCTTCGTGAGGGAAAGCTGGTGGTCGTGCACTCCATGGTCGGTGGGGACCACGAAGACGTCGAGGAGTACCGAGAGAGTGCCGAGGCGATGGAGCGGATCCGTCAGCGTCTCCACGACGAGGGCATCGACCACTGCACCCACGAATACGTGCGCGGGCAGCGTCCCGTCGACGACCTGCTGGAGGCCGTGGAGAGCCACGACGCCGGGATGATCGTGATCGGCATCCGTTCCCGGTCCACGACCGGCAAGCTCTTGTTGGGCTCCAACGCCTTGGAGATCCTCCACGACTCCAGCGTCCCCGTCATGTGCGTCAAGGCCGACGAGGACTGAGACGGCCGACCAGTACCAGCCCGCCCACACCGGCGAGGAACACGGTCACCAACACCACGACGTAGACCACACCACCTATCGAGTCCCAGGCGAAGTCGTCCGGGTAGCGGAATAGCGCCCATGCCTGCATCACGCCCAGCGCGGTGTAGGCCCAGACCGCCGGGCGCAGGCGCATGAGGCAGTTCTCGCCCAGCGAGTGGAACGCGGCCAGGCCGAAGCTGGCCAGCCAGGCGCCGATCGCCCGCCCCGTCAGCGGTGTCACGTCCCACGGCCACCACGCCGCGTTCTGAGGCGCAGCGAGCAGAGCGATGCCGCTGGCGGCGAAGACCGCCCCCTGCGCCCCCACCAGCAGACGCAGAACAGTGGGGAGGGGAGCTTCTGGCGGAGGGTCGCCTCCCGGCTGGCGCGACTGGAGCCACCAGACGACCGCCATCACCACCGGCACCGTGGCGTAGATCACGATCCAGGCCCACGTGACGGCCCGCGTCCCCATCTCGAACTCCGGCCCCAGGTGGAAACGGTCGATGTGGAGCAAGGTGACTCCGAGAGTGAGGAGGGTGAACAGGAACACGGTGGGCACAGCCACCCGGGCGAATGCCCAGGGGCGGCGACGGACGGCGGAGAACTCGAAGAGGGCGCTCGACCAGTAGGACCCGCCGAGGAAGGCGGCGGTGAGCGGCGGGTCGATGGTCCAGGCGAAGAAGCGCTCCGTGCGCTCCGAGAACACGAACAGTTGGATGCCGGCCAGAGCGACCAGCACCCCCGCGGCCATGAGGAGTCGACGCATGGCCGGCGTCACGACACGGTGGTGCCGGGTCTGGGTCTCGGTGGTCATGGCCACTCCTCGAAGGGGTTCGAGCCAGCTTCCGCCCCCTCGTCTCCCCGACGCGGCAGGCGCCGTCCCCGGAGACCCGCGAATGCTAGGTGGCGGTGATGATCTCCGGCGGGTGAATTGCTCGCCGTTCGGGTAGAGGTCCGTCCCACTTCTCCACCCGCACGAGACATGTCATCGCCGCCGGTCCCTGCGCCAGACCCGACGTGCCGCAGTCGTAGGTGAGCACGTTGGGGTTGCCGGCGACATCGAGCGAGAACGGGTCCGAGGGGTCGATCGGGTCGAACCACGCCCCGGTGGCCAACTCGACCACTCCGCGCATCACACCGTCGTCGACCCTCACCCCCGCCAAGGTGGCGCCGCGATCGTTCCACACCTTGACGACGTCGCCATCGGCGATACCGCGGGCCGCGGCGTCGTCGGGATGCATCCGGAGCGGTTCCCTCCCGGCGATCTTGTTGTCGGCGCTGGTTCGGCCGTGGTCGAACTGGGAGTGGAGCCGGGTCTTCGGCTGGTTCGAGATCAAGTGGAGCTGATCGGGAGCGGCGTTCCCGAGCCACTCCGCCGGCTCCAGCCAGGCGGGATGCGGCGGGCACCCCTCGGGCTCGGCCTCGGCGATCGTCTCCGACCACAACTCGATCCTTCCCGACGGGGTCGGGAGAGGGTCGTCGTCGGGTGAGGCGCGGAAAGCGGCGAGGAGGATCCGCTCCGCCTCGGGAGTGGGTGGCTGGCGATGCACCCCCTTCTCCCAGAAGTCCTCGAACGGTGGCGCAGCCGGGTCTCGCTGGCGGATCTGTTCGTAGAGCCATCGGATCCACTCGTCCTCGCTGCGACCCTCTGTGAACTCCTCGCCCACCCCGAGACGCTCGGCCAGGGCGGCGAAGATGGCGTGGTCCGATCGGGACTCGCCATAGGGCGGCACGGCCCGACGCATGGCGACCAGGTAGTCGTCGGGGGGAGCTCCGCCGATGTCATCGCGCTCTATGGGCAGCGTCGCCGGGAAGACGATGTCGGCGCGACGGGCGGTGGCCGTCCACCAGGGCTCGTGCACGATGATGGCGTCCGGCTGACGCCATGCCTGTACCAGCTTCCCGAGGTCCTGGTGGTGGTGGAAGGGATTGCCGCCCGCCCAGTAGATCAGGTGGATCTCCGGGTAGGCCCTCTCTTGGGTGTCGTAGGTGTACTTGCCGCCGGGGTCGAGGAGCATGTCGGAGATCCGGGCGACCGGGATGTACTCCGACACCGGATTGGGTCGTCGCGGCACCGAAGGAAGCGGGATGCGAGTGACCCCGTTGCCGACCGATCCGACGGCCCCGTAGCCGAGGCCGAACCCGCCTCCGGGCAGCCCCACCTGGCCCAGGGCGGCACCGAGGGCGACGATCGCCCAGTACGGCTGCTCCCCGTGGTCGGAGCGCTGCAGCGACCACGACCCGTTGATCATCGTCCGGTGGGAGGCCATCTCGGCGGCGAGAGACGAGATCCGCTCCGGTTCGATATCGCAGATGCTGGCGGCCCACACCGGATCCTTGGGTGTGCCGTCGTCCCCGAGGACGTAGGCGGCGAACCGGTCCCAGCCGACGGTGTAGCGGGCGAGGAAGTCCTCGTCCACGAGGTCCTGGCGGATGAGCTCGTGGATGAGGGCGAGGATCATGGCCGTGTCGGTGTTGGGACGGATCGGCCACCATTCGGCCACGGGGAGGTCGTCACGGACCGGACCGATGTTGACGAAGCGGACCCCGGCCTCCACACACTGCTCGATGTAGCTGGAGAGCAGATGGCGCCCCTGCCCGCCGGACTGCACCTGGCTGTTCTTTCGAGGCACGCCACCGAATGCGACGAACAGCTCGGTGTGGCGGACTATGACAGGCCACGACGTGTGGTCGTCCTGGATCCTCTCGTACGAGTAGCCGAGCACGCGGGGGATGATCACCTCGGCGGCGGCGTGGCTGTAGGTGTCCCGCTTCCCGGTGGCGCCGCCGATGAGCGAGACGAAGCGCCGCAGCTGGCTCTGGGCGTGGTGGAAGCGTCCCGCCGACGCCCATCCGTAGGAACCGGCGAAGATCGCCTCGTTGCCGTATGTCCGGCGGACGCGGTCGATCTCGGCCGCGGCCAGGTCGAGAGCGGTGTCCCAGTCGACCTCCACGAACGGGTCGACGCCCCGCAGGCCCGTGGCCGCTCCCGGGCCGTGCTCCAGCCACGATCTTCGAACCGAAGGGCGCCTGACCCGCAACGGGTGGTCGTGGTCGCGGAGCGACTGGCCGATCGGGGACGGGTCGGGGTCGTCACGGAAAGGGTGGACCGCTACGACACGTTCGCCGTCGGTCTCTATCTCGTATGCGCCCCAGTGGGTGAGCGTCAGCGTCCGGGCCATCCCGGCCAGGTTACCGGGCGCCTCTGGACGGCTCCGCCGGGTTTGTCAGGGGAGCGGGCCTTCTGTCGCCGAGCTGCGGAGAAGACCCACCACGATTCCGTCGGACAGGGCCTCCCAAGAGGCATCGATGATGTTCTCGTGGACGCCGATCGTCCCCCACGAGTCGGTGTGGTTGGACGTCTCGAGGAGGACCCGCACCGTGGCGCCGGTGCCGTCGGCCGCATCCAGCACCCGCACCCGGTAGTCGGTCAGGCGCAGGTCGGCCACCTGGGGGAAGACTGGGCGGAGAGCCTGGCGCAAGGCAGTGTCCAGGGCGTTGACCGGACCGTCGCCCTCGCCGGTGGTGATACGACGTTCGCCGCCCACCACGACCTTCACCGTCGCCTCGGCGGTCACCTCCTCGCCCGACCGACGCTCGATGTTGACCCGGTACGACTCCACGTGGAACAGATCCTGGGTCCAGCCAGTTGCCTTGCGCAGCAGGAGCTCGAAAGAGCCATCGGCAGCCTCGAAGTGGTAACCGCGATGCTCCAGCTCCTTGACCTCCTCCAGCACGGCGCGGGCGGTGGCATCGTCGATCTCGAAGCCGAGCTCCTTCGCCTTGTTGAGCACGGACGCCCGGCCGGCCTGCTCGGACACGACCATGCGGGTACGATTGCCCACCTTCGCCGGATCGATGTGCTCGTAAGCGTCGGGCCGCCGTGCGAGGGCCGAGGTGTGGAGACCCGCCTTGTGGGTGAACGCCGACGCCCCGACGTAGGGACGGTGGGGATCGAGGCTGATGTTGACGAGCTCGGCGATGTGGTGGCTGATCGGGGCGAGCATCTCGAGCTGGTCGGGGGACACTACCTCGTGGCCCATCTTCAGGACCAGGTCGGGGATCACGCTGCAAAGGTCGGCGTTGCCGGTGCGCTCGCCGTAGCCGTTGATGCAGCCCTGCACCTGGACGGCGCCTGCTTCGACCGCGGCGAGGGAGGACGCCACCGCGCAGCCGGCGTCGTTGTGGAAGTGGACACCGAGGGGCACGTCTACCTCCGCTTCCACCTTGCCCAGGATCTCGACGATCTGGGTGGGGAGGGTGCCGCCGTTGGTGTCACACAGGACGATCCGCTCGGCGCCGGCTTCGGCGGCCGTGCGGGCGGCGGCCAAGGCGAACTCGGGGGTGCTGCGGAAGCCGTCGAAGAAGTGCTCAGCGTCGAAGAACACTCGGCGCCCGTGAGAGCGGAGGAACTCGATCGACTCGCCGATCATCGCCAGGCCCTCGTCGAGGTCTGTGCGGAGCGCCTCTCTCACGTGGTAGTCCCAGGACTTGCCGACGATGCAGATCGTCTCGGTCTCGGCTTCCAGGAGGGCGCGGAGCTGGGCGTCTCTTTCGACCGAGGTGCCGGGGCGGCGGGTCGATCCGAACGCCACCAGCTCGGCGTTCCTGAGGTCCAGGCGGGTCTTCGCCAGCGCGAAGAACTCGTCGTCCTTGGGGAGCGCTCCCGGCCATCCTCCTTCGATGTAGGCGACGCCGAGATCGTCGAGCAGCTGGGCGATGCGCAGCTTGTCGCTCACGGTGAGCGAGATTCCCTCCTGCTGGCTCCCGTCTCGCAAGGTCGTGTCGTAGATCTCGAGCGTCGTCTCCATGGGGGTCTCCGTGCCGTTCAGGTATGAAAAAACCCCCTGCGGTTGCAGAGGGCGAAGGGCGCGGGCCGGGATGTGGCCTGCGCCTCAGTCGATAATGATGATGCCGTGGACGAAGTGCTGCATCTGAGCCAGACAGTATGCCCCCCGCCTTCGCTCGGGTCAACCCGGGCTGCGGCAGGGGGCACCAGGAGTTCGATCAGCTGACGGCGCGCTCGATCAAGCTCGCCACCTGCTTTTCCACCTCGGGGGTCCACTCGGTGATGGCGAAAGTGACCGGCCACATCGGCCCATCGTCGAGGTTGGCGACGTCGTTGAACCCGAAGGTGGCGTAGCGGGAGTCGAACTTCGACTTCGCCTGGAAGAAACACACCACCTTGCCGTCGGCATTGGCGTACGCCGGCATCCCGTACCAGGTGCGGGCGGCGAGTTCCGGGGCACGCTCGATGACCAATGCGTGGATGCGCTGCGCGATCAGGCGGTCCTCGTCGGGCATCGCCGCGATCGCATCCAGCGCTGCCTTCTCCATCTGGGCCTTCTTCTTGCCGCCCTTTTCCGCCTTCAGTTCGGCGGCCCGCTCCCGCATCGCCGCCTTCTCGGCCTCCAAGAACCCGCCGGTCTTGTTCGTGGCGCTCATTGCGACTCCTTTCACGACTCGTGTCTTCCGTTCCCCTCCGGACGTACCCGGATGGCGATCGCGAAACTACGAGATGTCACAGAGGCGTCGCTTCTCGATTCCTGATCGGTTCCCGGTCACTCCGTCAAGGCCCTCGCCAGCTCCAGGTTCCGCTCGGCGCGGTCGCGATCGCGACGGCCGAGGCCACAGGCCGCCGCCAAGTCGACCGAACCGCCCACCAGCCTCTCGATCCGGTCTCGCAGACGCCTCAACTCTTCGACCCCGCGTGCTTCGTGGACGATCCCGGCGGCGAAGCGGACCCCAGGAGAGAGTCGCAGCTCGGCCAGCTGGGAGTAGAACTCGTCGTCTGCGGGTGGAGGCTCGATCCCGCGGCCGAACGGCATGTGCACGAACTCGAGGGTCTGTGCCTGCGGCCACTGCTTGACCAGGGAGTTCGCCAAGAGCACGGCCGGGCGGGTGTCCTCGGGCTCGGCCATCGACCGGTGGTTCATGTCGCCGTAGCAGAGATGGATCCCGAAACGGGTGCCGCGGCGGGTCCGTCGGACCACCTTGAGCAACTCGGCCGCTATCCGGCCGGCAGCCAGGGGCTGGGAGCGCCTCGGCAGCCGGGTGAGAAGGATCAGCGGAATCGGGATCTCCATCTGGAACACGACGTCGTCGCCGGCGGTGTTCTGGATGAGTGTGATCTCGCGGACGGTGGCGTCCCGGAAAGGAGCCACGTTGCGGAGGGCGGCTGCCGGTTTGAATCCGAACGCCCCCAGGGCGAGGTCGAGATGCCCGGGGATGCCGACCTGGAGGCTCACCGGCCGATCGAGGGAGCCCCGAAACTCCTGGAACGCGGGCCACGACTGCTCGAAGTACTGGAAGTAGTCGAGGTCCAACGTGGTGAACGACCGGTTGGGCGCCACCTCGAACGAGGGGGTCTTGCCGTAGTCGCTCCAGTCGCCGTCCTGGGCGAGCCGGAGGTCGGGATGTCGGCGCAAGTCCTCGACGATCCGCTGGATCCAGTTGAGCCGGGCACCGGTCTCCCCGTCGGGCACCCAGGGAGGCAGTCGATCACCGAGCTTGTCGGCGAACAACTCGAGGGCGGCCTTGGTGTCGTCGGCGGGCACGGTGCCCACCAGGTGGACGTGGCGGTCCGTCATGCGGTCTCCTTTCGCTCGTTGCTTCCTCCACGCGCTCCGAGCGCCGCACGACGGGGTGCGGGCGACTCATCGATCAGGCATTGGCACCGAATCGGGTCCGGTTGCCGCGGTTTCGCAGGGCCTGTCCCTCCACCGCTCTGGATGAGCGCGTCGAGGCCAGGATGTCGCCAGCTGGGATGTCCGTCAAGGCAGTTGAGTTGCGTTTTATATAAACAGGGATTTAAATAAGGCGAGTGAACGCACTCGATGTGCTCGGCGACCCGGTACGCAGGCGCATCCTGGATCTGCTTGCCCGAGGTGAGGCGACCGCCGGCGAGTTGGCGGCAGTCGTCCGAGACGAGTTCGGGATATCCCAGCCGGCCGTCTCGCACCACTTGCGGGTACTGCGAGAGAACGGCTTCGCCGCGGTGCGCGTCGATGGGGCCAGGCGGCTCTACCGGCTCCGACCCGACGGGTTCGGCGACGTCGACGAGTGGCTCGATCGGTTCCGCCGCATCTGGGCAGGACCCCTGGAAGCCCTCGCCACCGAAGTGGCGAGGGGCAAGCGAGAGACGAAGCAGACATGACGCTCGACGTCGACCATCAGATCTCCGCAGTCACGAGGAGTGTCGGAACGAAGTCGCTCGAGTCCGGCGAAGCCCGGGTGCTCACCGCCAGCCGCGTGTACTCCACCGACGTCGCCGACCTGTGGGACGCGGTGACGAATCCCGAGAGGATCGCCCGGTGGTTCCTGCCCATCAGCGGCGACCTCCGCCAGGGAGGCCGCTACAGCCTGGAAGGCAACGCCTCGGGCACCATCGAAGAGTGCGACCCGCCGCGCCGTTTCGCTGCCACCTGGGAGTTCGGCGGCCAGGTGTCGTGGATCGAGGTCCGCATCACCGAAGAAGGCGACGGCGAGGCCCGTTTCACCCTCGAGCACGTCGCCCACGTCGACGACGACCTGTGGGCTCAGTTCGGGCCCGGAGCGACCGGCGTCGGATGGGACGGTGCACTACTGGGCCTGGCGCTGCACATGGCCGACAACGAGGCGTCGGCACCGAAGGACCTGGAGGCGTGGGCGGTCTCGGAGGAGGGTCGGGCCTTCTACGGGGCGAGCAGCGCCGCCTGGCGGGACGCCAGCATCGCCGCTGGCACCGACCCGGCCGAGGCGGAGGCCGCCGCCCAGCGGACGACTGCCTTCTACACGGGGGTCGAGGCCGGCTGATCGAAGACCACCTGGGTCCCCGACGCGACCTCGTGGAGGCCTCGCTTCCCGAACAGGGGAGGCAGGGCGACGGCGGCGAGCAGAACCATCGAGACGACGAAGAAGAGAGTCGCCGACGTGGTCGCCTCGGGGGCCGTGGCGAATCGAGTCGCCGCCAGGTGGCCGAACTGCCACGGCAACAGCTTGATCGCGTTGCGGCCCAGCACCTTGGCGAAGGATGCTTCGTCGGCGAGGCGCAGGCCGCTGCGACGCTTTCCCCAGGTGGCGTGGTTCCTCCCCGCTTCGGTGATGGTGAGGTAGGCGAGAGTCGGGATCACCGTCAGCACGGTTATGGCGACGTCCGAGCCGGTCCGGCTCTGCCACACACCCGCGCCGTCGATCCACCCGAGCAGCGTGGGCACACCGACGACCACGAAGAGGGCCGCGACCCCCGTCAGGATCACCAGGTAGTCCCACAGCCAGGACCGGAGCCGTCTCGCAAGCACGCGTTGCCTTTCCCGCCTCCCACCGTATCGGCGGCAGCCGGATTTCGAGACGCGATTTCTCTGCGACCCCCTAGGCGGGGCCGGATGGGCTTTGTACGTTCGGCGCCATGGCCCATTTCAGCCCGCGACTGTTCGCCTTCCTGCGGGAGCTCGCCACCAACAACGACCGGGAGTGGTTCGCCGCCCACCGCGACGAGTACGAGCGGTGCGTTCGCGATCCGGCTCTGAGGTTCATCGCCGACCTGGCGGCGCCGTTCTCCGGCATCTCGCCCGAGTTCATCGTCGAGCCCTCGGTCGTCGGCGGGTCGTTGGTGCGGATGGCCCGCGACACCCGCTTCTCCGCCGACAAGTCCCCGTACCGCACCTACCTCGGGGTCGGCATCCGCCACCGGATGCACCGGGAGCGTCCCACGCCTCGCTTCTACCTCGCGATCCAACCTCGCCACTCCTATCTCGGGGTGGGGTGCTGGCGACCCGACTCCGCCACGGCGAGGGCGGTCCGTCGGGAGATCGCCGAGCAGCCGGACGGATGGGAGAAGGCGGTCGGGTCTCCCGGCTTCGAAGAGCACTTCACATTGGAAGGCGACCACCTCGTTCGCCCACCCCGGGGATTCGACGCCGATCATCCGCTGATCGACGACCTGCGACGCAAGGACTTCGCCGCCTCCACCCGGTTCACCAACAAGGCGGTGACGTCAGACGACTTCATCGACGTCTTTCTCGCCCGCTGTCAGGCGGCGGCACCGTTCGTGTCGTTCCTGTGCTCGGCGCTCGGCGTCCCGTTCTCTTGACCCAAACGTTGCGTTTCGCGCCACGAATCGGTCATGAAAAGGGTTACGATCAGGGACGAGATGTCGAGCAGCCGGAACTGGTGGTGGTGGAGCGAACGTCCTTAGCTCCGCGCGCCAGTCTCGATTGCCGAGCCGCCGGAGCGATCCGGCGGCTTTCCTGATCCAGGCCCCTTTCCGTTTGGAGAAACCAGATGACGACACGATCGACACCGATGAAAGTGTTCTCGGGGATCCAGCCCACCGGCGACCTCCACCTGGGCAACTACGTCGGAGCGCTCGCCAACTGGGTGAAGATGCAGGACGACTACGACGAGACGATCTATTGCGTCGTCGACCTGCATGCCATGACGATCCCGTACGACGTCAGGGAGTTCCACGCCGCCCGGCTGCAGACGGCCAAGATCCTCCTCGCCGTGGGCATCGACCCCACGCGATCGCTCCTCTACTACCAGTCCCAGGTCCCCCAACACGCAGAGCTCGCCTGGATCCTGGGGACGATCACCGGTATCGGCCAGCTGGAGCGGATGACCCAATACAAGGAGAAGGCCGACAAGGCAGGCCAGAACCTCGGTCTCTTCTCCTACCCGGTGCTGATGGCCGCCGACATCCTCGTCCACCGGGTCCACGCCGTGCCGGTGGGCGACGACCAGACCCAGCATCTGGAACTGACCCGGGACCTGGCGGAGCGCTTCAACTCGCGGTTCGCCGAGTTGTTCCCCCTCCCGGAGCGGATCACGCCGGAGATCGGGGCCCGGGTGATGTCCCTTCAGGACCCGATGTCGAAGATGTCGAAGTCGGATCCCAACGTGAACTCTCGGATCCTCCTGGTGGACGAGCCGGACGCCATCGCCAAGCGGATCAGGACGGCGGTGACCGACTCGGAGACGACCGTGGCCTACGACTGGGACCGAAAGCCCGGCATCTCGAATCTCCTCGAGATCTTCTCGTTCTTCTCGGGCCGCAAGATCGACGATCTCGTCGACGAGTACGCCGACAGCGGGTACGGCCGCTTCAAGGAGGCGGTGGCCGACGCGGTGATCGACGGGCTCACCCCGATCCGCACCAAGTACAAGCAGCTGGACGATGCCGAGGTCGCTCACGTGATGGAGCGAGGGGCACTGGACGCCCGTGCCCGGGCAGAGCGGTCGATGGTGGAGATCAGAGAGGCAGTCGGTCTGGCCGGCTATTGAGGCGGAGTCCGGGAGATCGACCCAGTCAGCCCTGTCCGATCTGTTCGAGGAGCTCCTGGGGAAGGAGCAGGATCACCGCCGCCACCAGGTTGAACCCGGAATGCACGAACACCGCCGGGCCGAGGCGGTCATGACGCAGCGTCACGTGAGCCAGCACCAGGCCCACCAGGAAGATCTGGACGAAGACGAGGATTCCCGCGCCGATCGAGGTCACCCCGAATAGGTGGAAGATGGCGAACACGAGCGCCGTCACCACCATGACTGTTCGGCGCGAGCGGCCGGCCAGGGCCCGCAGCAACACGCCCCGGAACATGAGCTCCTCGGACAGGGGGGCGAGGAGAGTCGATATGGCCACCATCGCCAGCCGGGCACCGAACCCCTCCAGGGCGGCGAAGATCTCGGCCACTTCCTGGCTCGGTCCTTGGTCGGGTACGAGGAGCTGTTGGAGCGGAGTGAACAGGATGGCGATGCCGATCTGGAGGGCCACACCGAGCCCCAGGTAGACGACGTCGGCCGGGTGGATGTCGAAGCCGAGGCTCTCTGGTCCGAGGTCCCGGGCCCTCCCGATCAGCCACATCACACCCAGGGTGCCGACGAACTGGCCGCCGAAAGAGGCCAACAGGACGATGTCGGCGGGAGCATCGGCCAGCGCGGCGACGGCGCCGGCGATGAGAGAGCCGACGAGCGCACCGAGCACGACCAGAACGAGATCGACCAGTGTCCACCGGGGAGCCATGGCGGGTGAGCGTAACGGTCCGGCCGGATGGAGGGCACTGGTAGCCTTCACCGGGCACGACGTTCGGCGGAGGAATCCTCGTGGAAATCGACATCGGAATCGGCAAATCTGGCCGACAGGCCTTCGGATTCGACGACATAGCGATCGTCCCCAGCCGGAGGACACGGGATCCCGACGACGTCGACATCAGCTGGCAGCTGGACGCCTTCCGCTTCGAGCTCCCCATGATGGGCTCGGCGATGGACGGGGCGCTCAGCCCCACCACCGCCGTCGAGATCGGAAAGCTCGGCGGTCTCGGAGTGCTCAACCTCGAGGGGCTGTGGACGCGCTACGAGGATCCCGACCCCTACTACGAGGAGATCGCCGAGCTCGAGGCCGACAAGGCG
>Ga0079224_100001747_pt1 | contig 25497 bp, 19 predicted proteins | sample Stecom2015_FD_80414 | JGI IMG/M metagenome (GOLD analysis project Ga0079224, IMG submission 80414) | Agricultural soil microbial communities from Utah to study Nitrogen management - Steer compost 2015 | ecosystem: Environmental > Terrestrial > Soil > Agricultural land | place: USA: Utah... | reverse complement strand
ATCGCAGGAGAAACTGCTCCAACATTGGCTGTAACTGAGCCCGGTTTATATGCAGTAAAAGTTTCTGTTCTGGATTGTGAAACAACCGATGAAGTAAATATTGGCGTAGGCACCATGGATATTGATCTTGGAGAAGATATTATCTCCTGTCTGGGAGATCCAATTATTCTTGATGCTACTCCGCCATTTGGAGCAAACTTAGCCACTTATGAATGGACAAAAGACGGAGCTGTAATTTCAGGAGCTACTGATGCTACCTTGACCGTTACAGAGGCCGGAGTATATGGTGTGGCTGTAACAGTGGAATATTGTGTGGGAATGGATGAGATTACCGTCACCACAGACGCTATTACCGTAGATCTAGGACCTGATTTTGAAAGTTGTTTTGAAGACGGTGTAGTTCTAGATGCAAATGCTGATGGCAGCTTCCCAAGTACCACAGTATATGAGTGGACGCTAAACGGAAACGTAATCGCCGGAGAAACAGACTCTACTTTGGCAATCACACAAGAAGGTACTTACGGAGTTACGGTCAATGCAGGAGGATGTATCGCAACGGATGAAGTGGTGGTAACGCCGGGAGCTATTTCCGTAGATCTGGGAGAAGATTTTACAGCATGTTTTGATTCAGACATCACACTTAATGCAAATGCCGATGGACAACATCCCGATGCAACAGTTTATGTGTGGTCTCTTGATGGGAATATTATTGTAGGTGCTGATCAGGCAACACTGCTCATAACAGAACCTGGAACATATTCGGTAACAGCAACCTTAGGAAATTGTTCCGCAACAGATTCAGTTGTAGTATCTCCGGGTGAAGGACTTATTGTTTCGCTAGGTGAGGACGTACTTCTTTGTCCTAATGAAAAGCATATTTTAACTGCAATAACTGATGAGGAGAACGTTACCTTCCAATGGTTTAAAGATGGAAACGAAATAGCCGGAGAAACCGGAAATTCTATTGAAGTAAGCGTAGATGCAGGAAATATGACTACTACATTTACTGTAGTAATTACCTCAGGGGGATGTACAGGAACAGATTCTGTTGATGTCAGACTTTACCCTGTCGGAAATTGTATCATTTCACAAGGTATCTCGCCAAACGGAGATGGCTTTAATGATAGTCTGGACCTAACCTTCTTGAACGATAGAACTGGAATTAAGAAGTTGCAGATTTTCAATAGATTGGGAGCTTTAGTTTTCGAACAAACCAACTATGTGAATCAGTGGGAAGGTCAAACCAATGACGGTAAAGAACTTCCAACAGGAACTTATTTCTACGTAATTGACCTCAACGGAGAAGATACCGTTTATGGACAACAGGCAACTGGGTGGATATATTTGAATAGAAAACCGTAATTCACCATGAAATCCTTTTTAACTATCAATATGATAACAATGAAAAAGAATATATATATCCTTACAGTGTTAATGGTCGTGCTTCTCTTCCAGGAATCACGAGCACAACAAGATCCTCAGTACACCCAATATATGTATAACATGAACGTGGTGAATCCTGCTTATGCGGGGTCTAAAGAAAGTCTGTCACTCACCGGTCTCTATAGAAACCAATGGACAGGACTTGATGACAATCCGGTTACCTTTACCTTTGCCGCACATTCACCTGTAGGGGAGAAAGTAGGCCTGGGTCTTTCTGCCATTCGCGATCAGCTCGGGCCCGTAACAGAGACTAACGTTTTTGCAGATTTTTCTTATACCCTGCAATTGTCAACATCTTTGAAATTAGCATTAGGAGTTAAAGCCGGTGCAACTTTTCATGATGTAGGATTGACCTCTTTGGAACTGCAAGATCCAAATGACCCGTTCTTTTCTCAGAACATCAATAACGTGTACCCCAACGTTGGAGCCGGTGCCTTCTTTTATGGAGATAACTTCTATATCGGATTATCTGCTCCAAACTTGTTAAAGTCTGTTCACTTAGATGAAAACGGATTGAAATACGGTTCTGAAGTAAATCACTACTTCGCTACTGCCGGATATGTCTTCCAACTTTCAGAAAACTTTAAATTAAAGCCATCCGTTATGGTGAAATCTGCTTTTGAAGCACCGGTTTCTTTTGACGGAAACCTGAATGCCTTGTTCTATGACCGCTTCGAAATAGGGGCGTCTTATAGACTTGATGATTCTTTCAGTGGGTTGATAGGTTTTCAAGTAAATGACAATATCAGAATTGGATACGCCTATGACCACGTGATGTCTGATATTAAAGCAGTAGGTCCTGCTTCTCACGAAGTAGTATTGACCTTTGACCTATACTTCAAACCAAAAGTGTTGAGATCACCAAGATTCTTCTAATAATTAAATAAATTTCATTTAAGATGAAAAAGATATATACAATATTTTTACTGCTAGCGATTAGCTCTACGGTAGCATTCGCTCAATCAAGTAAGACAAAAAAGGCTGATAAGCTATACGATCAGCTAAAATATACAGATGCCGCAGAGGAATATCTTTCGCTTGTAAAGAATGGAGACAATTCCAATTATGTCCACGAACGCCTCGCTAACAGCTACTATTTTGTAAATGATACCAAAAATGCTGAAACCTATTACCAAAGAGTAGTAAAGGATAAAAATGTGGATCCGGAAACAGTTTTTAACTATGCGCAAACATTAAAATCCAATGGGAAACCAAAGGAGTTTAATGAGCAAATGAAAAGATTTGCACAGATGAAACCCAACGATTCCAGAGCCGTTGAGTTTATGAAAGATCCAAATTATTTGCCGAGAATTATTGAAGAAAGCAAACAGAAATATACCGCCTCTAACCTGAATGAGCTGAATTCCAAATTTTCAGACTTCGGAGGAAGAATCTATAACGGTACTTTCTATTTTACTTCAGCAAGAAATACTGCGCGCAAGACGTATGAATGGAATGACGAACCTTTTTTAGACATCTACAAGGCATCTATAGTTGGAGGAGTTATAAAAGACGCCGAGCTGCTGAAAGGTGATGTCAATACAAAATATCACGAAAGTACAGTGGCCATTTCACCCGACGGAAAAAGAATGTATTTTGATAGAAACGACTATTACAAAGGAAAATATAAGAAAGATAAAGACGGGATTAACCAGCTGAACATCTACTATGCTACTAATGTTGATGGAAGATGGACAGATATTCAACCTGTGTCTTTTAACGATACGGAATATTCAAACAGTCACCCGGCCATTAGTGCTGATGGAAAAACACTTTATTTTACAAGTGACAGACCGGGAGGTAAAGGACAATCAGATATCTATAAAGTGGCTATTAAGGCTGATGGAAGTTTCGGAACTCCGGAAAATGTTACTGATGTGAATACTGAAGGACGAGAAGGATTCCCGTTTGTAGATGCTAACGGAACGCTTTATTTCTCAAGTGACGGGCATATGGGAATGGGAGGTCTTGACGTGTTTGCAGCCAAAGCGAAAGGGAACGGATTTGAAAAGCCGGTAAACATGGGGCATGGAGTAAATAGCCTTAAAGACGATTTCGCATTCTTTTATGATGTGAAAACTGAAGAAGGATTTGTGTCTTCAGACAGAGCAGGAGGAAAAGGAAGCGATGACATCTACCGAATTGAAAAGATCAAATCTTGTGAGCTTATTGCGAATGTTACCGTCATAGACATACAGACTAAAGAAAAACTTTCCAATGTACGACTTGAGTTGTTCGACAATAAAGAAAATAGATTAAAAACACAGACATCTGATAACCAAGGAAAAGGAAGGTTTGCTTTAGCATGTGATCAAGGTCACGTGATTCAAGCATCAAAAGAAGGCTATGAGAGCGGTGCGCAAACCATTGCATCTGTTTCAAAAAGTGAAGAAAAAGAAATTACTATTGCCCTTAGACCAATTGACTTGATTGCAGAAGAAGGTAAAGTAAAACTTAATGCCATCCATTTCGATTTCGATAAACACAATATAAGACCTCAAGCTGCTTTTGAACTCGATAAGCTGGTGGAATACATGAAAAAGAACAAAGATGTGGTAATTAAGGTGGAAGCGCATACAGACAACCGCGGTTCTGCAGCTTATAACAAGGCATTGTCTAACAGAAGAGCAAAAAGTACCGTAGAATATGTAATTTCCAAAGGAATCTCCAAAGACAGAATCAGCGGAGAAGGATTTGGTAAATCAAGACCTCTCCACGATTGTGGTGATAATTGTACGGAACAACAACACGAGGATAATAGACGTTCTGAATTTATTATCGTGAAGAAATAAGTAGAGAATCCAAATTAAAATTAAGCCCTTGTTGATCTATTTCCGCAAGGGCTTTTTTAATCCCAAGATTTAAAATTTAGCCTTAGCTAAATTTTTATTTTCATAAATAAAACATATTTTTGCCTCAAATGAAAATTATGCTTACCCGTGCTGAAGAAAATTATCTAAAAACCATCTATCATCTTGAAGGGGATAAACCACAAGAGGTGAATACCACGGCCATTGCTGAGGCTATGGAAAATAAACCTTCATCAGTAACAGATATGGTGCAGAGGCTATCAGACAAAAACTTGGCAACTTACAAGCGGTATCGAGGGGTGAGGCTCACTGCCCGCGGAAGAAAAATAGCTACCGGCGTAATCCGAAAACATAGGCTGTGGGAAGTCTTTCTTGTAGAAAAGCTCCATTTTGAATGGGACCAGGTCCATGATATTGCAGAACAACTGGAACATGTTCAATCAGACGAACTTGTACGTCGGCTTGATGATTATCTTGGAAACCCTGAATTTGATCCACACGGTGATCCCATTCCAAACGCAGATGGCATTATGGCTCGAACCGAGAAGAAGTTACTTTCAGATGCGACTCCGGAACAAATGGGAGTATGTGTGGGAGTTAAAGAATCAAGCGCCGATTTTCTACAATATCTTGACCGACTCAAAATAAATATCGGAACAAAAATAAAAGTAGTTGCCAAAGAATCCTTTGATGATTCAGTTTTAATAGAAGTTGATGGTGTTCTGCTTTCTCTTTCAGGAAAGGTTGCAGAGAATCTGTTTCTAAAACTGATTTGAAGATGAAAATACTACCATTCTTAATTCTGTCATTCCTATTTCTAGCCTGCAACAAACCTAAACCAAAAGATGACCGTTTGAAGGTTTTGGCAACGACCAACATTGTAGCAGACCTTATTTCCCGAATCGGAGGAAATGAAATTGCACTTTGGCATCTCATGGGGCCGGGAGTGGATCCGCACCTTTATAAAGCAAGCGAAGGAGACGTCTTGAAGCTTTATGAAGCAGATATTATTTTCTATGGAGGCCTCCATCTTGAAGGGAAACTGACCGATGTTTTTGCGAAATTAAAAGATAAGCGACATATGGTGGCTTTAGGAGATTCGCTTCCAAAAAATCAATTACTGGAATCTTCCAATTTCGGCGGAAGTTATGATCCGCACGTATGGTTTGATGTTGATCTTGTAAAAGAAATGTGTTCAGTAATAACCAAGGAACTCATAGCCATCCGTCCTGAACAAGCAGCTTTCTTCCGGGAAAATAATATGGTTTTTCAAAAGGAACTATCAGCCCTGAAAGCAGAACTAATAGAGAAAGTCAATGAAATTCCGGAAGAAAAAAGAATACTTGTGACTGCTCACGATGCTTTTGGTTATTTCGGAAAATCCTTCGGATTCAAAGTCGTCGGGTTGCAGGGAATTTCAACAGCTACAGAGGCCGGAGTAAAAGATGTTCGGGCGTTGGCTGATTTTATTGTGACGCATGAAATTAAATCCATTTTTGTTGAAAACTCAGTGCCAAGAAGAATGATAGAAGCGTTACAGGCAGCTGTGAAAGCAAGGGGATTTGAAGTAAGCATTGGTGGAGAGCTTTTTAGTGACACCCTTGGAAATAAAAACAGTTCTGAAGGTACATACATCGGGATGTACACTTATAACGTGAACACCATTGTAAACGGATTAAAAGAATGAAGGAAAATATTGCAATACAAGTAGATGATCTCACAGTGGCCTATGATTATAAGCCGGTGTTATGGGATATTGATTTGAAAGTTCCCGAAGGCGTTCTAATGGCAATTGTGGGGCCGAATGGCGCCGGAAAATCAACCTTAATTAAATCTATTCTCGGACTTATTAAACCCATTGCGGGAAGTGTGAGAGTTTTCGGAAAACCTTACAAAGAGAACAGAAAAAGGGTTGCATACGTGCCTCAGAAAGGAAGTGTGGATTGGGATTTCCCAACTACCGCCCTGGATGTTGTTCTTATGGGTACATACGGAAACTTGGGATGGATCAAAAGACCGGGAATTAAAGAGAAGAAAATTGCCCTAACCGCAGTGGAGCAAGTGAAGATGACCGACTTCCAAAACAGGCAAATAAGCCAGCTCAGTGGCGGACAGCAACAAAGAGTATTCCTGGCACGTGCACTTGCACAAGATGCCGATATTTATATAATGGATGAACCTCTACAAGGAGTAGATGCTGTTACGGAAGTTGCCATTATAAACATTCTCAAAGAACTTCGGAATCGAAACAAAACTGTGGTTGTAGTACATCACGACTTGCAGACAGTGCCGGAATATTTTGACTGGGTTACCTTCCTGAATGTCAAAAGAATTGATACAGGTCCTGTGAAAGATATTTTTAACGATGATAATCTTACCCGTACCTATGGGATTAACTATAAAGTGGCACTAAATCAATAGAAAATGTGGGACTCCTTAAAATTAATCTTTACCGATTATACGGTAGGTGTCATAACCTGTGGAACAGCATTGTTGGGGGCGATCAGTGGCATGTTGGGGTGTTTTGCGGTGCTGAAAAAAGAAAGTTTGCTTGGAGATGCTATCTCACACGCTGCACTGCCGGGCATAGTCCTTGCTTTTTTGATTACCGGAACAAAATCGTCATCCGGATTACTGATAGGAGCTTTCTTGAGCGCGCTGCTCGGATTATTTTGGATTCGAAAAATTGTGACAAAAACGCATCTAAAAACAGACACAGCTCTTGGGCTGGTGCTTTCGGTTTTTTTCGGATTCGGGATGGTATTACTGACATTCATCCAAAAAATGCCTGACGCAAACCAGGCAGGATTAGACAAATTCCTCTTTGGTCAAGCTGCCACACTTATGGTAGAAGATGTGTGGATGATGGGAGCGGTAACGACTCTTTCTTTATTTGTAGTTATTTTGTTTTGGAAAGAATTTAAAATCATGCTCTTTGACAAGGATTATGCACATTCAATAGGAATTAAAACAAAGCTTCTGGATGCATTGGTTTCTCTTCTAATTGTTGTAGCCATTGTTCTCGGATTGCAAACGGTGGGTGTTATCCTTATGAGTGCCATTCTTCTTGCACCGGCCGCAGCTGCACGGCAATGGACAAACAGTCTGAAAAATATGGTCATACTCGCAGGGATTTTTGGGGCGTTATCCGGCATAACAGGCACGGCAATAAGTGCATCTTCGGCACATATTCCCACCGGACCTGTGATTGTAATGGTGGCGGCGGTGATAGTGATCATTTCTTTAATATTCTCGCCGGAACGGGGATATTTATTTAAACAAATTAAGCATCGTAGAAACAGAAACGATCTGAAATTAAAAAAGACACTTCAGCTAATGTATAACATTGCAGTTTCTCACAAGAATGTTTACCACCCACACTCTGTTAAGCTTTTGAATAATTTTAGGGGATATTCTAAGAAAAGCATCCAACAAATGCAGCGTGACGGATGGATCAGCATAACAGGCGGGATGTGGTCTATAACGCCCAAGACATTTGAATATATAACTCAATCAAAACAGCAGCAAATATGATTCTGCCCCAAATTGAAATACAAATAATTGCAGCATTGGTTGCCATGGCTTGTTCTATTTTGGGCGTGTTCTTGGTGCTCAGGAAGATGGCTATGATAAGCGATGCGATCAGCCATTCCATTCTTCCCGGAATTGTGGTTGGATTTTTTATCACCCAAGATCTCAATGCTCCGCTCTTGATCTTTTTCGCCGCCCTTACAGGAGTGATAACGGTTATTTTGGTAGAATACATTCAGAAAACCGAATTGGTAAAAGAGGATACCGCCATAGGATTGGTATTTCCCGTACTTTTTAGTTTAGGAATAATTCTTATTACAAAAAATGCATCCGATATTCACTTAGATGTGGATGCAGTACTTCTTGGAGAATTGGCTTTTGCACCATTTGATCGAATAGTGATAAACGAAATCGATCTTGGGCCCAAATCTTTGTGGGTGATCGGAATAATTCTCTTGATAATAATCATCTTGGTTGGACTTTTTTATAAAGAATTAAAAATAAGCACCTTTGATCCAAGCCTTGCCGCAGCCTTAGGTTTCTCTCCTGTTTTGATTCATTATGGATTAATGACAGTGTCATCTGTTACAATAGTGGGTGCGTTTGACGCAGTAGGTGCGATTTTGGTAGTGGCGCTGATTATTGCTCCGGCAGCCATGGCATACTTGCTCACAGAAAAATTAAAAATTATGCTGGTTCTTTCGGTTCTGGTCGGGGTCATTGCAGCAATTACGGGTTATCAACTTGCCCACCTTCTGGACGCTTCAATAGCCGGATCTATCGCTACCATTCTGGGGCTTTTCTTTGTTTTGGTTTATTTATTCGCTCCAAAAAAAGGAATTGTGGCGCGCTATTATCGTACCGGAAGACAACATTTGGAAATATCGCTACTATCTCTTCTTTTGCACATCAGCCGACACCGGGAGAAGGAAGAGCGGCATGTAGATCATTTGCAAGATCACCTCAACTGGAATAAATCAAAAGCGAAGAAGTTGCTCCATCATGCACAAGAGACCGGCCTGATTGAAATTCAAAATCAAATTATTTCCTTGTCTCCCAAAGGAAAAGAATTTGCCGAAGCGTCTATCAATTTTATTCTGGAAAATCAAGAACACCGGATCGCATTGTTGAAACGGGAGTTATTCTTAAAACAATGAGAAATTGAAGGAATGGCTTCTCTCAGAGAACGATTTATTCCTCCTATAATCTGTGGATCCTAAAACTCATCTCAATGGTGGTTCCTGCTCCCGGACTGCTTTTCACCACGCGAATCTTTCCGCGGTGATACTCTTCGATTATACGTTTCGCAAGTGAAAGGCCTAGCCCCCAACCACGCTTTTTGGTGGTATATCCGGGATGAAAAATTTGCTTAAACTCAGCTTTGGTGAGACCTTTTCCCTCATCAGTAATTTGTACAGAGGCAAACTTTGGGGTCTCTGTAATATGGACTGAAATTGTACCCTTCCCCTTCATGGCATCAATCCCGTTTTTCACAAGGTTTTCAATGGTCCAGCTATAAAGCTCAGTATTTAAAAATACCGGAATGGAATGCTCCGGAAGGTCAAAATGAAATGAGATAAGCTTAGAAGTCCGTTTTTCTAGATAACTGAAGGCAGCCTTGGTTTCTGAAACCAAATCTCTGTCCTCCAAATCGGGAATCGAACCTATTTTAGAAAAACGATTGGTTATGGTCTCCAGCCTCTGAATATCTTTCTCCATCTCCAGGACATACTCTTGATCTACATCCTCAGTTTTCAATATCTCAGTCCAGCCCACCAATGAAGAAAGAGGAGTGCCAATTTGATGTGCCGTTTCTTTTGCCATCCCGGCCCATAGACGGTTTTGTTCGGCACTCTTTGAGGTTCTATAAAATAAATAAATGGCAAGAATAAAGAGAAAGAGAATTAAAATGAGCAGTGCCGGATAGTACTTCAGCTTGTTTAGAATTGGAGGATTGCCATAATAAAGTACTTGTTGTAATACGCCTTCTTCATTGTAAATTTCTATCGGTGTATTTTCTGATTCAAATTTTTGAACCAGACGCTGCCTTTTCTTATCCGAATCAAAATCTTTTGCTTTAATATTTTTTTCGGTATAAGAGTGCTCCTTTACGCCATACAAAATCATGGGAGTAGTAGCATTGCTCTGGATTACGGTAAGTACCATTTCGCCCACCAGGAAATCAGAATTGTCATTGCTTAGTAGTTCCTGATATGCCTGAGCCCAAATCTCCATTTTCTCCCGCTCAGTTTCTTTCAGATGATTAAAGAAGTTATAAGTGTTCCATAAAATCAAACTGATTATAAAGAGAGATGCTAAAATAAAGGCCCAACGAATAAGAGTGCGATTGCGCAACATAAGAAGAGATTTTAACAAAGATTTCGGTTCCGGTATCACTTTGTCAACACACAAATATCCGAATTATTGTGGAAATGCAATTTTTGTAAGGAACCAATCTTTGATACCTTTGCGATATGATAACAATAACTCCAAAAGAAGTTTCGGTAAAAGAGATTCATGCCCATCTGTTGGGGGCAGTTTCTCCCAGACCTATTGCATTTGCAAGTACAATAGATAGCCAAGGAAATATCAACTTGTCGCCTTTCAGCTTTTTTAATGTTTTTAGCGCAAATCCCCCGGTAGTGGTTTTTTCTCCTGCCAGAAGAGGACGGGACAATACGACAAAGCATACCTTCGAAAATTTATTGGAAGTACCCGAAGTGGTGATCAATATCGTGAATTATGATATGGTGCAACAGACTTCGTTGGCCTCTACAGAATATCCTAAAGGAATTAATGAATTTGTTAAAGCAGGATTTACGCAATTGCCCTCCTTGGAAATAAAACCTCCCCGAGTAGCAGAAGCACCGGTACAGATGGAATGTGTGGTAAAGGATATCATCCGGTTGGGGGAAGAAGGAGGAGCGGGAAACCTTGTTATTTGCGAGGTAGTAAAATTCCACATGAAAGAAGAAATTTTGGATGAAAACGGAGTGATAGATCCATATAAAATTGACACGGTATCCCGTTTGGGTGGTGACTGGTATTCCAGAGCAAAAAACGGATTATTTAAAGTTCCCAAACCACTCACAACTATTGGCATAGGGATCGATAATCTGCCTCCAAGAATAAAGCATAGTAAAGTACTCACCGGAAATGACCTGGGAATCCTGGCCAATGTAGAAAATCTGCCTACGCCGCAAGAAATTCAAAACTTCTTGAACGCTTATGCAGAAGGAAACTTTTTGAATGCTAAAGAAGAGATGTTGATCCACCAAAACGCACAGAAATTTCTACGTGAAGGAAAAATTATGGAGGCTTGGTGCCTCTTAATGGCCACGGAAGGCAAGCTTGAAGAGAATTAGGTTCTCAGTAAAGAAGAGTGATTTCATAAATAAAAAGTCATAAATCAAACGTGTCTAAGAGAGGTAATTGATAAGGCAATAAATTAAAAATAACATATATTAGAAGCCCAAATTTTCGAATTTAAAATATTATTGAGTAATGGAAATACAAGGAAAAATAAAACTGATTGACGAAACCAAAACCTACGGGAATAATGGTTTTCGAAAAAGAGAAGTGGTTATTACTACCGAGGAGCAGTACCCACAAACGATTATGATTGAATTTACACAAGACAAAACTGATTTGCTAAACAACTTCCAAGTAGGGCAGGATGTGAAAATAAGCATCAATATCAGAGGAAGAGAATGGGTAAACCCGCAAGGAGAAGTAAAATATTTTAATAGTTTGAATGGGTGGAGAATAGAAAGTCTGGCGCCCTCTCAGAATTATTCCGGACAAGAGATGCCACCTATGCCTCCTTTAAGTTCTTTTGAATCTACAAATGATTTAAACGAAGATGAGCACGACGATCTGCCCTTCTAAATTTGATTTCGTAAGTCTCAGAAGTGTATAGCTTTCTTTCAAAACATGCTTTATGTTTCCCCGTTATTGATGATGTTGGAGACGGTATCGTTGCAATAGGCGGGGATCTTTCATTAGATCGGTTGGTATTAGCCTACAATTCCGGAATCTTTCCTTGGTATAATTCCACAGATCCCATTATATGGTGGAGTCCTGACCCAAGGATGGTATTGTTTCCGGAGAAATTCCGCGCTTCAAAAAGTCTCCGAAAGACAATGCGGTCGGGAAGATTTGAAGTTACAAGAAATAAAGCTTTTAACGAAGTAATCGATAACTGCGCTTCCGTGAAACGGACCGGACAGAAGGGAACCTGGATTATTCCTGAAATGCGCACTGCTTATAAAAACCTCCACAAGGCGGGATTAGCCGAATCTTTCGAAGTTTGGCAAGAAGAAAAATTGGTAGGCGGATTATATGGCGTTAACCTGAAAGATAAAAAGGTGTTCTGTGGGGAGAGCATGTTCAGCCTGGTTTCAGATGCCTCAAAGGTTGCCTTTGCAACCCTTGTTGGTTATACCCTTGCAAAGAATTATAAGTTTATAGATTGCCAGGTATATACACCACATACCCAAAGCTTAGGCGCTGAAGAAATTCCGAGAAAGGAATTTTTAAAAATGTTAGCTACCTGATTCCTTTTTCCGGAAACATCCAACCAAATGATCGTCCACCAATCCGGTAGCTTGCATAAAAGCATAGACTATCGTGCTGCCTACAAATTTAAATCCGCGTTTTTTCAATTCTTTACTTAACCGATCACTCAGTTCAGTGGTAGCCGGAACATCAAGTTGGGTTTTCGGATAGTTTACAATTGGTTTATTCCCGATAAAATTCCAAACAAAAGCACTAAAACTTCCATGTGCCTCCCGCAAGGCTAAGAAAGCTTGAGCATTGGAAATGGCGGCTTGTATCTTTAACCTGTTGCGGATAATGCCCTCGTTTTGCATCAAGTTATTTGTTTTTTCCAAATCGTATTGGGCGATTTTGTTATAATCAAAAGCATCAAAGGCTTCGCGAAAGTTTTCTCTTTTTCTCAAGATGGTAATCCAGCTTAGCCCCGCTTGAAAAGTTTCTAAAATTAGAAATTCAAAAAATACCTGATCATCATAAACGGGGACACCCCACTCTTCATCGTGGTATTTTATATAAAGCGGATCTGTACCACTCCAGCAGCATCGGGTTTTGGGTTTCATAGCTTGTAGAATTAATCCTGTCCCGGAAAAACAAAGGTAATGGTTCCAATTTGTTTTGGTTTGGAAGCCATAGTTGTAAAGATTGCATGAGAGGAATATGCTTTCGCAGCGTCTATCAGACATTCATTGGTGGTGGTGGATGCCGCTCGGTTATAACTTGATTTCTGCACCATCCCTTTGCTGTCCACTTCTACGTTCACTACCACCGTTCCTGAGGCAGCGCAAGTATAAACCGGGTTGGGCAGGCGTAGAGCTTCGCGTCCCGGAAGATTATAGAATATGTTGGTTTTTCGGTTTCCACCGGCATTGACAGCAACAGTTTCATTTTCATTTTTCGCATTACTGAAGTTTTTGTCGGGCGGATCAAGACGGGCAGGTATGTTCAACTTTTTCAGGGCGCTGTTGCTCTCTTGCGTGTGCCTCAGAGCCTCGTTTAACTCCTCCAATTTACCTTCAGTGGCTTCTGTTAATTTCCGGCTCTGCCGGGAAATTTCTGCTCTTTCTTGTTCCGACTGATTGAAGGCCTTGTTGGTCTCAATTTCAGTAAAATTCTCGGATATGAAATCAGGCTCTTGCTCTTGAGGAACTTCGATAGGCAGAATCTCTACGTCATAAGTGGCGGTATCATCAGGAATGATAAACCCTCTCAACCGAATGCTGTATAAAATCAAAACAAGACACCCACAAAGGAGCGAAGTGATAATAAATGCGCGGTATGAATAATTGAAATTCATTTTTGAACGAACATACATTCCGCAAATTTCAACAATTCAGCAAGGGTCGGAATGAGTGTTAATGTTTTTTTAACTTGAAAATGATTCCGCAAAATCATTGATATCGATGGCGTTATCTACGGAAAACGTGCCTATTTTAGTGCGACGTAAGGCAGAAAGGTAAGCGCCAACTCCAAGACTTTTTCCAAAATCATGGGCTAAAGAACGAATATACGTGCCTTTACTACAAACAACCCGAAAATCTACTTCAGGTAAGGAAATTCGAGTTATTTCCAATTCCAAAATGGTCACCCGTCTTGAAGGAATATCTATTTCCTCTCCGGCTCGCGCCAATTCATACATGCGCTTCCCGTCTTTTTTTAGAGCTGAAAATACAGGAGGCTGTTGGTCAATCTCTCCCAAAAACATGCAAGTGGCTTGCATAATGTTTTCGTTCGTTATGTGGGAAATATCAAATCTGGTATCTATCTCGGTTTCCGCATCATAACTGGGGGTAGTAGCTCCCAGCGTAAAGGTACCGGTATATTCTTTTTCCTGTGCCTGGTAGATGTCTATCTTCTTGGTGAATTTGCCGGTGCAAATAATCAAAAGTCCCGTTGCCAAAGGATCTAAAGTTCCGGCATGCCCAACCTTTATTTTTTTAAGATCAAACTTTTTCCGCAGGAGCCATCGCAGTTTATTCACAACCTGAAAAGATGACCAATGCAGGGGCTTATCAATAAGAATTACTTGACCTTCCTTAAAGGCTTCGGCCGGAAGTTGGGAAAAATTCATGGCTGGAGAATTTAAGAGACCAACTTAAACAATGGTCAGCTTCTGGATAAAGAAATGAATAAACAAAATAGCAATTCCGGCAATTATACGGTAATAACCAAAGAGCTTGAAACCGTGCTTGCTGAGATAACTTATAAAAAACTTTATGGCAATCATGGCTACCACAAATCCCACCACATTCCCGATAATTAAATAATTTACTTGTTCTGAGGTCAATTCAAATCCCGCTTTGTAATAGTCGTAGCTTTTTTTAACGGTAGCCCCAAGCATAGTGGGAACAGCAAGAAAGAAAGAAAATTCAGCAGCAGTCTTTCGCGATAATTTCTGGGTCATTCCCCCAACAATGGTCGCCGCGCTTCGAGATACACCGGGAATCATTGCCAGACATTGGAAAAAACCAATTTTCAGCGCAGTGAGATAAGAAATTTCTGTGCCCTCCCCGTCGCCAAACCAGTCATCTATTTTAATAAGAATGATTCCTCCTATGACAAGAGAGACGGTAACAGTAATGGGGTTCTCTAACAAGCTGTCAATAAAATCACTCAATAATAACCCAAAAACAACGGCAGGTAGAAAAGCAACAAAAAGCTTGTAGTAGAAATCCATACTCTGAAAGAATCGTTTGAAATAAAGAACAACAACAGAGAGAATCGTTCCCAGCTGAATCACTATAGTGAAAAGCTTGGTGAAGTCTTCGTGTGCTATTCCAAAGAAAGAAGACGTAATAATCATGTGCCCGGTAGAGGAAACCGGCAAAAATTCTGTCAGTCCCTCAACTATTGCCAAAATAATGGCCTGTAACGTATCCACTATTCTTGTTCCTTTTTAGGGTTTAACAAAATGGCATAGACCTGTATGGCAAACCCCAAAAGAACAATGGCAGGAGCAAGACGGATGCGCCTCCAGCTGTAAATTTCCGGATTAAAAACATTGGGGTCGTTGCTTCCGCCGCCTGCCATTAATAAATATCCGAGCACAATAAACCCAATCCCGATAAACATAAAGAGGTAATTCTTACGTCCAAAAACAAAAGAATCTCCTTGTGTTGATTGTTCAATTCGGCGTTTTTCCATCCAAAAAAATTTAATTTTTAATAATATAAATCGTCTGTGCGCAAATTTAAGAAACGTTGTGTTGCTATAAAAGTGCTGAACCAGGTTATCAATGAGCCCATCAATAAGATAAAGACAAATAATCCTGCCAACAATAACCGATCATTTAGAAGCTGAAGCTGAGGAAAGCTCTTATCCAAATAGTATAAAACAGCACCCATTCCTGCCATAGCTATGGCAGCGCCTATGATGCCGAGTCTCACACTCTTCCACACAAAGGGGCGCCTGATAAAACGTTTGGTAGCGCCTACCATCTGCATGGTTTTGATTGTAAATCGCTTGGAATAAATGGAAAGTCTAATGCTGCTGTTAATAAGAAGAACGGCAATAAAAGTAAAGATTCCGCTGACAACAAGGATCCAAAAACTAATACGCTGTACGTTTTCTGTTAATTGCGCAATTAATGGTTTGTCGTAAATAACATCTTCCACGAAATTCTTTGCTTTGATCTCTCCTGTGATTTCTTCCATTTTCTCCGGAGTCACATAATCAGCCAAAACATATACATCAATACTATTTTGTAATGGATTCTCCCCCAAATACTCAATAAAATTTTCTCCCAAAACCTGCTGGTGCTCTTTGGCTGCATCTTCTTTAGATACATATGTGGCGCTCTTGGTATAATCGGCCATGGCCAAACTTTGTTTCAACTGTTCAATTTCTACTTCCTTTGCAGTGTCTTTTAAAAAAATGGAAATGGCAACTTGCTCTTTAAAATAATCGGCTACTTTCTTAGAATTCAAAACCAAAAGTCCCAAAATTCCCAAGAGAAATAAAACCAATGAAATGCTTATTACTACAGAGAAATAGGAAGAAACAAGTCTTCGTTTTTGATATCTTTCAAAAGAGGAACTCATAAGAAGCAGGAGATTTAGGTTGTAAAAATACAAGTTATTTTGTATCTGCGGGTAAGCAGACATCAAAGATTGCTCATCATAAACGCATAATAACAGCCGATTATTTCCACAGTCACAAGGAATTGTTTTAAACATGGATACTTCCTGAATTAAACGTAAATTTGCAGCCTAATTTTAGAAAAAGGACCATGAGTAAATATCACTTCAACGAAATTGAACGAAAATGGCAAAAATATTGGGCAGAGAACAAAACCTTCGCCGCCGATAACCGAAGCGAAAAACCGAAGTATTACGTTCTCGATATGTTCCCATATCCATCGGGAGCCGGACTTCATGTGGGGCATCCGCTGGGCTACATCGCGAGTGATATCTATGCCCGCTACATGAGACATCGCGGGTACAACGTTCTCCATCCCATGGGATATGATTCCTTTGGGCTTCCGGCAGAGCAATACGCCATCCAGACCGGACAACATCCGGCCAAAACAACAGAAGAAAACATTGCAAGGTACCGAGAGCAGCTCGATAAAATCGGGTTTTCATTTGATTGGGATCGTGAAGTGCGCACCTCCGATCCGGAATATTACCGGTGGACTCAGTGGATTTTTCTTCAACTTTTTGACAGTTGGTATGATAAAGAAGCAGACAAAGCACGTTCCATTGAGGAACTGCGAATAATTTTCTCTTCGGAAGGAAACAGTAACGTGAAAGCCGCATCCGATGATGATGTACCTGTATTTACAGCTCAGGAATGGCTGGATTTTGATAAAGTCGCAAAAGAAGAAATTCTTTTAAAATACAGACTAACATACCTTGCAGATACAGAGGTGAATTGGTGCGCGCAGTTGGGAACTGTTTTGGCAAACGACGAGATCGTAAACGGCGTTTCGGAAAGAGGAGGATATCCGGTCGTACGAAAAAAAATGAAACAATGGATCATGCGCATCAGTGCCTATGCACAAAGATTGCTGGATGATCTAAACAAGATAGATTGGCCGCTGCCTCTGAAAGAATCACAAACCAACTGGATAGGAAGAAGCGAAGGCGCAGAAGTGACTTTCAATCTTTTAGATTCCGGTCATAAAATTAATGTGTTCACAACGCGTCCCGATACCATTTTTGGTGTAAGCTTCATGGTCCTTGCGCCGGAACACGATTTGGTATTAAAAATTACAACAGAGGCGCAAAAACAGGAAGTCCGGAATTATATAGATGCAACGGCAAAAAGAAGTGAGCGTGACCGGATGGCTGATGTGAAAAATATTACCGGGGTATTTACAGGAGCCTATGCCATACATCCTTTTACGGGAGAAAATATTCCTGTTTGGATTGGAGACTATGTTCTTGCCGGATATGGAACTGGAGCAGTAATGAGTGTCCCCGCGGGAGACCGTCGAGATTATGATTTTGCAAAACAATTTAATTTGCCTGTTCCCAATATATTTGAAGGAATCGATGATGTCGAGTTGCCTTTTGCAGCTAAGTCGGACATAAGACTTGAAAACAGCGACTTTTTAAATGGTCTCGAATATCAGAAAGCCGTGGCGATCGTTATTCAAAAATTGGAAGAAAAAGGAATCGGAAGAGGAAAAATATCATTCCGCATGCGCGATGCAGTTTTCAGCCGGCAGCGTTATTGGGGAGAACCGTTTCCTATATACTACCAAGACGGAATGCCTCAAGCCATTTCTGAAAAATACCTCCCCTTGAGACTTCCGGAAGTTGAAAAATACCTTCCGACAGAAGAAGGAGAACCCCCTTTAGGCCGTGCTGACATCTGGGCATGGGACACAGAAAAAAACGAGGTTGTGTCAAATAATGCGATCGATAATATTACCGTTTTTCCGTTGGAACTGAATACCATGCCGGGTTGGGCGGGAAGTAGCTGGTACTTTTTCAGGTATATGGAAGAGAAAGAAAACAGAGCCAAATATTTTGCATCAAAGGGAGCATTGGACTATTGGCAGGACGTAGATCTCTATATTGGTGGAAGCGAACACGCTACAGGGCATTTGCTCTATAGTCGGTTTTGGGTAAAATTTCTTTTTGACAGAAATCTGGTGCCTGTTGACGAGCCGTTCAAAAAACTGATAAATCAAGGCATGATCTTGGGTGAGAGTGCATTCATTTATCGGGTAGAGGGTGAGGAAAAAAAGAAATTTGTATCTGCCGGCCGGGCAGAAGCATACAATACACACCCCCTCCACGTGAATGTGGATTTTGTAGATGGGCACAATCAACTAAATATAAAAGCACTTGTCGATTCAGGAGGGGAATTCGCAGATGCCACTTTTGAACTGGAAAACGGGGAAATATATGTAGGGAAATCAGAAACCTTTAAAGTTTCCCGAGAAGTGGAGAAAATGTCTAAAAGCAAGTTTAATGTGGTAAATCCTGATGCGATTTGCGATCAGTATGGGGCAGACACATTGAGAATGTATGAGATGTTTCTAGGCCCGTTGGAGCAAGCAAAACCATGGAATACAGCCGGAATAACGGGGGTGCATGGTTTTCTGAAAAAACTGTGGAAACTGTACCATTCCGGAGAAAATGAAACTTTTTTTGTTGTCGAGAAGACAGCAGATACATCCAAAGAGGGAATGAAAATCTTGCACAAAACCATAAAGAAAGTTCAAGAAGATATTGATGGTTTTAGTTTTAATACCTCAGTATCTACCTTTATGATTGCTGTGAATGAATTAACCGCAGCCGGATGTTACGCCAGAGAAATCCTAGAGCCTCTGTTGATTTTAATTTCTCCCTACGCCCCCCATATTGCCGAAGAACTGTGGGAGAAACTGGGACATACCGAAAGCATTTCGAAAGCAGCCTTTCCCATATTCGATGAGAAATATTTGGTGGAAAATGAAAAAAACTATCCCATCTCTTTCAACGGAAAGATGCGCTTCAACTTAAATCTACCGGCTTCTTTGTCAAAAGAAGAAATAGAAGCTGCCGTTATGTCACACGATAAGACTGCGCGTTATTTGGAAGGAGCATCTCCAAAAAAAATTATAGTGGTGCCGGGGAAGATTGTGAATATCGTGATTTAAATTGCACACTATTTGCTATAGAAGAAATGTAAAAACCATATTAAAATGACAGGATACTATTTACTTGCCGGAGTTATCTTCCTGGTAAGCTGGTTGGTGAGCAATCAGTTAAAATCAAAATTTAAAAAATACAGCCAAATCCACTTGCGAAACGGCATGAGCGGAAAGGAAATAGCAGAAAAAATGCTAGCTGATAATGGTATTTATGATGTGAAAGTAATTTCCGTGCCAGGGCAACTTACAGATCATTATGATCCAACAAAAAAGACAGTGAATCTAAGCGAGCCGGTGTATATGCAACGAAATGCCGCGGCCGCAGCAGTAGCTGCCCACGAATGTGGACACGCCGTGCAACATGCTACCGCATATAGTTGGCTAAAAATGCGGTCGGCAATTGTGCCGGCAGTGAGTATTTCGAGTAAATTGTCGAATTTCGTTATAATGGCGGGCATCATTCTTTTCGCTACCGGATCTGCCTTTGGCGCTTGGATTTTTGCTATAGGAATCGGGCTCTTCGCAATGACAACTTTGTTTTCATTCATCACCCTGCCTGTAGAATTTGACGCTAGCAAAAGAGCGCTCGTATGGCTTGAAGCCAATAACATGCTCACACCTCAAGAACATGATGGAGCCAAAGATGCGTTAAAATGGGCGGCACGTACCTATGTCGTTGCAGCTATTGGTTCTTTGGCAACATTGCTGTATTTTATCTCCATGTTTTTAGATAGAAGGTAAAAATAAATCATAATTAAGATCATAAAAGCTCCACAAGGTTTGACCCTGCGGGGCTTTTTTTTGTTATTGACAATGCCCGGAAATATGAAGTTGATATATTCATGGGTTTGTGAGTACACTAATAAGAAAGAGAAAGGTAATCCTAAAATTAATGCAAGGGTTGCCAAAATATTTGCTAAATTTGTTATTCATCTTTTTTATTAACTAAATTGTAACAATTATGATCTATGATTACACGCGTGGAAAGCCACAAAAGCGTAGTGCAACTTGGAGGTTTGGTTTCATCCCTCTAACGTTTATTATCGCCCTTTTAGTAAGTTCCTTGGGGTGGTCTCAAAGCGCAGTCCATTTGGGAGGTAGCGGAACTGAGACTTCTAATTATTCTCCTAATTATTATTTGTATAATTATTCATATTCCCAAGTAATTTATACTGCTGCTGAAATGGTTGCCCAGGGAGCAGTCGCCGGAGAAATCACCAAAATCAGATATAAAGCGAAAGCTTCAATGTCCACCACGTATTGGAAAGACTGGATAGTTTACATGGGCACAACAACCAAAACCAATTTCTCTTCAACTACCGACTGGGTTCCGGTCGCTTCCTTAATTCAGGTATTTAATGGGGAAATTCCAAGTTCAGTGGTAGCAAATGAATGGATGGAGATTACCCTTTCCACACCGTTCACCTGGGACGGAACAAGTAATATCATAGTTGCTGTTGACGAAAATACGCCTGACTATGGGAATAATCCTTCATGGGCAGGATATATTTTGGCACCTTCATCAGGAAATAAGTCAATTTATTATTATTCGGACTCCACCAATCCGAATCCCGCTTCGCCGCCAACTGCCAGTAGCAGAAGTAATACTGTTGCTCAAATCCAATTTGTAGGAAGCCTTCTTGCACCTTGTACCGGAACACCTTCAGCAGGTACGGCTTCCGCCAATCCTGCACGAGGTACTGAAGGATCAACTTACGTTTTGTCTACAACCGGAGCAACAAACGGTATGGGGCTGACATTTCAATGGGAGCATAATTCGGGAAGTGGATGGACCCCTGTGGGAACTCCAACGTCAGAAGCTACAACCTATTCCGCAACTGCTCAGGGACCTGTAGGAACCGTGGTAGAGTGGAGACTAAAAGCGACTTGTACAGCCTCAAACGAATCTGCTTATTCAACTGTGGCATCATTTACAACAGATCTTTATTGCACTCCTTCGGCAACAAATAATTCGAGGTTCATTAATAATTTTTCAACGACAGGAGGTTCTGTAAATATTTCGAATCTTAACAGCGGTTTTTCCACCGGGGGATATGGAAATTTTGTGGATACACACTCTGTTTCTCAAATGGTAGGAGAATCTGTAAGTTTTACTACAGACATCTCCGGAGGTACTGCCGGATTTAGAGTTTGGGTAGATTGGAATCAAAACGGAACTTTTGAAGCCAATGAGGTAGCCTATGCTTCTACCGCCTATGGAAACTCACAGTCTGGAACAATCACAGTTCCTACCAATGCACTTACAGGCTCTACTAGAATGAGGATCGTGAGTCATTATTTAAGTACAACAGGAGATACTAGTCCGTGTACTACTGCATTTACAAATGGAGAATTTGAAGATTATGAATTTGTTGTCGTGCCATTGCCGGCTTGTACCGGTACGCCTGCAGGAGGAACTGCTTCGGTCAACCCAACCTCAGGAAACATCGGTACTACTTACACGGTTTCTTCCACCGGTTATACCACTGCATCAGGATTATCCTTCCAATGGGAATCAAATACCGGTAGTGGATGGGCAGCTTCGGGAGATGCTACTGAGTTCTACGAAGACAAAACAGCAACAGCTCAAGGGCCCGTGGGAGCCACGGCGGATTGGAGATTAAAAGTGACCTGCGTTGCTTCTAACGAAAGTTCATACTCTACTGTTGCAACATTTACTTCAGAGAGAGTATATTGTACGCCTTCAGCTACCAACAGTTCCCGCTTTATCAATAACTTCTCTACAGAAGATGGAATAACTAATATTTCCAACATGGCGAGTGGCTTCTCGACAGGAGGTTATGGTAATTTTACTGCCACTCACTCCGTTTCTCAAATGCTTGGTGAGACAATAGACGTTACCGCTGACATCTCCGGAGGAACTGCCGGACTGAGAGTATGGGTAGATTGGAATCAAAACGGAACTTTTGAAGCCAATGAGGTAGCCTATGCTTCTACAGCCTATGGAAACTCACAATCCGGAACAATCACAGTTCCTACCAATGCACTGACAGGTTCTACTAGGATGAGAGTGGTGAGTCATTATTTAAGTACAACAGGAGATACTAGTCCGTGTACTACGGCATTTACAAACGGTGAATTTGAAGATTATGAATTTGTTGTTGTGCCCTTACCCGGTTGTACCGGTACACCCGCAGGAGGAGCCGCTTCAGTAAATCCGGCATCAGGAAATGTGGGATCTATCTATACTGTGTCTTCAACGGGATACACTGCTGCATCGGGATTATCCTTCCAATGGGAATCAGACTCCGGAAGCGGATGGGAAGCATCAGGAGATGCTACGGAATTCTATGAAGATAAAACTGCCACAGCACAAGGACCTGTAGGAAGTACAGTGGATTGGAGATTAAAAGTGACCTGCGTTGCTTCTAATGAATCTTCATATTCAACAGTGGTTACATTTACTTCGGAAAAAGTATATTGCATTCCTGCTGCAACAAATACAGCACGATATATCGACGATTTCTCTACCTCAAATGGAATCACTGACATAACCAATATGTCAAGCGGCTTCTCTACCGGTGGGTATGGAGATTTTTATGACACTCATAGCGCAACGCAATTAGTAGGAGAAGATATAGACTTTGAAGCAAGTTTTGAAGGAGGTACATTCGGATTTAGAATCTGGGTGGACTGGAACCAAAACGGAACATTTGAGGCGGATGAAGTTGTTTATGCTTCATCAGGATTTGGAAATAGCCATTCCGGAAGCTTTACGGTGCCTGATACCGCACTACCGGGAGATACCAGAATGAGAATTGTAAACCATTGGTCAAGCACAACCGGTGATGCAAGCCCCTGCGCTACTGCCTATACTACAGGCGAATTTGAAGATTATAAATTTACTGTTGTGCCGGCTCCAACACCTGTTGTTTATTGTACCCCAGAAGGAACGAATAACACCAGGTATATCAATAACTTTTCGACAACCGGAGCATTAGTGAATACCAGCAACTTGAATTCAGGATTCTCTGCTGGTGGATATGGCGATTACTATGATTCACATATGATCCAGCAAATCGCAAATGAAGAGGTAAGTTTTGAAGCTGATATTTCAGGCGGAACAGCCGGATTCAGAATATGGGTAGATTGGAATCAAGATGGAGAATTTACTGCGGATGAGGTAGCCTATCAATCTTCAGGTTATGCAAATTCACAAACAGGTTCTTTCCAAGTTCCTGCCTCGGCATTGTCGGGGGAAACTAGAATGCGTGTAGTAAGTCACTGGTTGAGTACTACAGGTGATGTGGATCCATGTGCAACCGGATTTACTTATGGTGAATTTGAAGACTACAAATTTGTGGTGCAGGCTCTAACACCTTGTACCGGGACACCAGATGGTGGTACGGCGGCAGTTACTCCAGACGAAGGAAATGTTGGATCTACTTATCAAGTTTCTTCAACAGGATATTCCATCGCATCAGGTATGAGCTTCCAATGGGAATCAAATACAGATGGTGCCGGATGGATTGACGAAGGAACACCAACTGATTTCTATGAGGCAGTTTCAGCTACTGCACCTGATGAAGTGGGAGTTGAGGTTGAGTGGAGATTAAAAGTGACATGCGTTGCTTCTAATGAATCTTCTTACTCTTCAGTGGCTACATTCACCACTGTGAAATTATATTGTACTCCGGGAGCAACCGATGCCTCAAGGTATATCAGCAGCTTTAGCACCACAGGTGGAAATCCGAATATTACAAACGATGGTACCGGATTCTCTGCCGGAGGTTATGGTGATTACTACGATACCCATTCTGTTGGACAAGTGCCCGGTGAATCAGTTAATTTTAACGTAAGCATTCAAGGGGGAACAGCCGGATTCAGAATCTGGGTGGACTGGAACCAAGACGGAACGTTTGATGCTGATGAAGTGGCATACGCCTCTGCAGGATATCTCGCTGCACACTCCGGCTCATTTACAGTTCCTGCAGCCGCACTGGAAGGAGAAACCAGAATGAGAATCGCAAGTCATTGGCTAAGTACCACAGGTGATGTTAATCCTTGTGCTACAGGATTTACTTATGGCGAATTTGAAGATTATAAATTCGTCGTTGCCGAACTCACTCCATGTGACGGAACCCCTGAAGCCGGAACAGCTGCAGTGGCTCCGGCAATAGGAGCACCGGATTCTACATACATTGTGTCTGCATCAGGTTTCTCTATTAATACAGGATTGTCATTCCAATGGGAATCCAATACAGACGGAGCCGGATGGGTAGATGAAGGAACCGCTACAGATGAATATGAAACATTCTCAGCAACCGCACCAAGTGAAATGGATGTTCAAGTAGAATGGAGATTAAAAGTGACTTGTACGGCTTCCAACCAATCGGCATATTCAACCACAGCTACATTCACCACCGGAATAGTATATTGTACTCCGGCCGCAAACTGTTCAGACGGAGATAATATCACAAACGTAACCTTCCGTGAGATTAATAATTCATCCACCTGTAGCCCCGGCGGATACGGAGATTATACGCACTTAACTGCAACGGTCGTGGCAGGTGAATCCTACCCAATATCAGTCACCGTGGGAGATGGATGGTATGAGAGAGTATCATTGTGGATTGACTGGAACAAGGATGGCCTTTTTGATCAGTCAGACTACGTCGGTGAAATCGGAGACGGTGGTCAAGGCGTGGTACTGGAAGATGTCATTGACATACCGGCAGGTACCGCTGATGGTCAATACCGCATGAGGTTTATGGTTGGTGCTGTAGGATCTACAAACCCCGCGCCGGAGGAGCCATGTCTCAATGATCCGACATATTTCGGAGAATTTGAAGATTATACCTTGGTGGTAGATTCCGGAGTTGGAATAGAAGATAATGCATTCGTCAACTTCTCATTCTATCCAAACCCGGTAGAAGACGTACTTTATCTGAAATCAGAGATCGCAATCGAATCTGTTTCTGGATACAACGTACTGGGTCAACAAGTGATTAATAACAAACACCTTAATAATGGAACCATAGATGTTTCTGAACTCGCTTCAGGAGCCTACATCTTCCACGTGAAGTTTGTTAATGGAAAAGAAGAGGCTTT
>Ga0079224_100001746_pt1 | contig 25511 bp, 25 predicted proteins | sample Stecom2015_FD_80414 | JGI IMG/M metagenome (GOLD analysis project Ga0079224, IMG submission 80414) | Agricultural soil microbial communities from Utah to study Nitrogen management - Steer compost 2015 | ecosystem: Environmental > Terrestrial > Soil > Agricultural land | place: USA: Utah... | reverse complement strand
TAATGTTTATAATCACTGTACCCGGCCGGGGGGATCCCGGGGGGAGCGGCGAGTACGCCGTGGTTTGGGGGCTGATCGATCGGGGTAAGCCGTCCGGATGCCAGGCGCATCCTTACCGCACACCAGAACAATCAAAAAAACCCCTGATGGGCATGGTTGGCTGGTGGTTCTTCAGCGGATAGGGACGTTCCGCCGTCGCTCCCCGCCCACGGGGTCCTACTTGTTCTCTTGGCGTTGATCGGTGGTAGGCCACCGCCATCCGCCCTGAACAAGGAGAGGGATTCGTCTTTGGCAGGGAAGCGAACCACAGCGGCGCCCAGCGGTCCGCCGGCGGGGCTGGCGCGGGCCGTGTTGGGCTCCCTGAGGCGGGAGGCCCAGCGGCGCCGCCGGCGCGTCAGCTTGCGGGCGGCCCTGTGGAGCCAGTTTCACCAGTGGGTTCACGACGACGCGGTCGAGGCACTGTTGATCCATGGCGTCCGGGCGCTGTACACCTTGCGGGCAGGGACGTGGCAGCGCTGGCCCACGCCCTTCCGCAGCGAACTCCACGTGCGGGAGCTGGTGCGGCGCCTCACCCTGGAGCCGCGGCGCGCCCACGGTCCGGTCCACCGGCAGCTGCCCGAGGGGTTTGAATTGTTTTCCTGGGAGGACCCGGGGGGCGACACGGTGGTGTTCCTGCGGCGATCGCGCCCGCGGCGGCCCACACTGGGAGAGCTGGAGGCCTTGCTGCGGGGAGACGGCCACCTGCTCAAGCTCCTCGCGCGCCAGGTGGGCCGGCGGGAACCCATCCTCGTCTGCGGCCCGGGGCAGCACGCCCGGGAGCAGGTGCTGGTGGCCCTCACCGCCCTCTTGGACACCGACCGCCGCATCGTGTGGCTCGTGGACGGGCAGCGGCCGGTGCCGGTGGCCCGGGCCGCGGCCGTGGTGACGGCCGACTGCCGGCGGCTGCAAGTGGATCCCCAAGGGGCGCGGGCCCTCCTGGACCAGGTGCTGGCCCTCGCGCCCGATTGGATCATCGCCCAGGACGCGCCGCCGTCCCTCCTGGCGGCGGTGGAAGGTTGGACCGGCGCCGGCGGCCTGGGGTTCCTGGCAGCCACCGCCTTTCCGTTGCAGCGGGGCAGCGCCGTCCGGCGGGGCACGCGGCCCAAGGCCCGGTCCAGCCAGGACTTGCCTGTAAAGTTTCGCTGGATTCTCGAGGTGGCCGGCTACCGGCGGCCGGTGGTGGAGGGAGTGTGGCGCGCGTTGCCGGCGGATGGGGAAGATCGTTGGTGGCAACGGCTGCCGGTCAACGGGGTTCCGGCCCCCGCCGGGCTCGCTGCCGTCCCCGCTGCCGGCGCTTCGCGAGGGATGCCGGCCAGCCGGGCGGCGGAAGGCCCGGCCGCGCTTTACGCCGGCGACGCGGGGCAACCCGCCCGGCGGTGACCTGCCCCGGTGCGAAGGGGAATCCTGATTCCAGGGGAACAGGGGGGTGACGGCCAGACGCGGAGGCGGCCATTAGGATCGACGGCCCGCGGAGGAGCCGCGGGCCGTCGCCGTGTCCTGGCGCAATGGGCGGCGGCGCCAGCGACCGGTCAGACCGCCCGCTGCACCTTGCCCGCCTTAAGGCACCGGGTGCACACGTAGGCCCGCCGCACCGTCCCGTTGAGGACGACGCGCACCTTCTGCAAGTTGGGCAGGAAGATCCGGCGGGTCTTGCGGTTGGAATGGCTGACGTTGTTGCCGGTTTCCGTGCGCTTCGCGCAGACGATGCATGCCCTGGCCATGGGATTTCCTCCTTCGTGCAAAACCTGATATAGTGTAGCATAGAGCCTGCTCGCGGGCAAGCAGGAAAGGGTGGACGGGAGACGAAACCATCTCGGGTAATGTCCAGCAGGGTGGAGTGAGCATGGCGCAACAGCGGGAGACGGGCCTGGGCAAGATCCGGATCGCGGACGAGGTGATCGCCACCATCGCGGGCGTCGCGGCCACCGAAAGCTACGGCCTGGTCGGCATGCACGCGCGCAACGTCCAGGAGGGGCTGTCCGTGCTGCTGCGCCGTGAGGATTTGGCGCGCGGCGTTCAAGTGACGATCGCCGACGACAACCGGGCCATCATTGACCTGTCGGTGGTCGTGCAGTACGGCGTCAATATCGCCGAAGTAGCCCACAACGTCATGGAGCAGGTCAAGTACGCGGTGGAAAGTCAGTGCGGCCTGGAGGTCGCCCGGGTCAACGTGCATGTGGAAGGCGTTCGCGTGGACGCCCACGCGGCGCCTGCGTCCAACGCCGGTGCGCGCCACCGCCGGCAGCCCACCCGCCGGTAATGCGAGGAGGTTTGGCGGCGTTGGCGCCGAGGCAACTGACAGCCCAAGTGTTCTGTGAACTCATGGCCGCGGGGGCGGCCTACCTGGAGGAGCGCAAGGAAACCGTCAACGCGCTCAACGTGTTTCCGGTGCCCGACGGCGATACGGGGACCAACATGGCCCTGACCTTGGCTGCCGCCCGGCGGGAACTGGGTGACGCCCATGGACTTAGCTTGGGCGATGCGGCCCAGCGGCTGGCCCGGGGAGCGCTATTGGGAGCCCGCGGCAACTCGGGCGTCATCTTGTCCCAGTTTTTGCGGGGTTTTGCCCAAGGGATGGCCGGTTGTGAGACGGCCGGCCCCCGGGAGCTGGCTGCGGCCTTGGCCGCCGCCACCGAAACGGCCTACCGCGCCGTCATCAAGCCCGTGGAAGGGACCATGTTGACGGTGGGCCGGGGCGCGTCCGAGGCGGCCGAGCGCGCGGTGCGCGCGGGCGCGGATCTCGAGGGGGTGCTGGCGGCGGCGGTTCACGGCGCGCGGGAGGCCTTGGCCCGGACACCCAACCTGCTGCCGGTGCTGGCCCGGGCCGGGGTGGTCGACGCCGGCGGTCAGGGCTTTGTGTACTTCTTGGAGGGCATCCTGGCTGCGGCCCGCGGCGAAAGGGTGCTGCCGGCGGCGGGGGCCGCTTCGGCGCAGCCGGCACCGGCCGGGGCAGCGCCCGCGGCTGCGGGCCATCCTCCCGCCGCCCATCACGCCCACGGCGCCATCACCCATGAACACGTGGAGCACCGCTACTGCACGGAGTTCCTCATCCGAGGCCGCAACCTGGACCTGGACGTGATCCGCCAGCATCTGGAACCGCTGGGCGACAGCTTGCTGGTGGTGGGCGACAGCGAGCTGGTCAAGGTGCACGTGCACACCAACCATCCTGGACGCGCCCTGGAGGTGGGCACCACCCACGGCGAGCTGCTGGAAGTCTCGGTGGCCAACATGCAGGAGCAGAACCGGCTAGCGGCCCAGGGAGCGTCGTCCTCGGCGCCCGCGGCCGGCGCCGTCGCCGGAACTGGGCCGGTGGACGCCAACGGTGCCGTTTCCAACGGCTGGACCAAGGCCATTGGGGTGGTGGCCGTGGCCCAAGGGGACGGCTGGCGGGCGCTCCTGGAGTCGCTGGGGGTGGACCAGGTGGTGGCCGGGGGGCAGACCATGAATCCCAGCGCCGCCGAACTGGTGGCGGCCATCGAGGCCGTCCAAGCTCCCGACGTGGTGGTGTTGCCCAACAACAGCAACATCGTCTTCACGGCCCGCCAAGCCATGGAGCTGACCGATCGGCGGGTGCACGTGGTGCCGACCCGCACCGTGGCCGCCGGGGTCGCGGCCATGATGGCGTATACGCCCGACGGCGACCCCAAGACGGTGGCCCAGACCATGGACGAGGCGGCCAAGCAGGTGCGCACCGTGGAGATCACCTACGCGGTACGCGACAGCGAGGCCTGGGAGGTGGCGGTGCGGGCCGGCGACTGCATCGGCCTCATCGACGGCGAGATCCGGGCCGCGGGCCCCGATCCGGAGGCCACCGTCCTGGCCGCCCTGGAGCAGCTGGTTTCCCCTGATGATTCCCTGATCTCCATCTATTACGGCCAAGACGTCTCCGAGGAAACCGCCCAAGCCCTCGCGGCGCGGGTCCGGTCCCAGTGGCCCCATTGCGAGGTGGAGGTGTACGCGGGCGGGCAGCCGGTGTACTTCTACATCCTTGCGGTGGAGTAACGCGCGCCGGCAGGGAGGCTAGGCGCCGTGGCCGCCCGCGGGACCGCGCGTGAAACGGGACGCCGACATCCCTGGGGAAGGAGCCGACAGGATGGCCAAGATTCGCGTGGTGGCCGACAGCGGCTGCGACATTCCAAAGGACATGGCGGACGAACTGGGCATTCGGCTGGTGCCCCTCACAATTCATTTTGGCGATGAGGAGCGACAGGACGGGGTGGACCTATCGCCCGAGGAGTTTTACCGGCGGCTGCGGGCGGGCGAGCTCTCCCGCACCACCCAGCCGGCCCCGGCAGCCTTTGAGGCGGTGTATCGCGCCCTGGCGGAGGAAGGGGTCGAGGCCATCGTGTCGATCCACCTGTCGTCCAAGCTGAGCGGCACTATGCAGTCGGCCAGCCTGGCAGCCCAATCCGTGGCGGTGCCGGTGCACGTGGTGGACTCCCGGTCGGCTTCCCTGGGCAGTGGCCTCATCGCCATCGAGGCGGCCCGTATGGCCCGGGACGGGGCCAGCGTGGACGAGATTCTGGAGCGGGCCCGGGCCATCGTCGCCCAACAGCAGGTGCTTTTTATGGTGGACACGTTGGAGTACCTGCAGCGCAACGGGCGCATCGGCAAGGCCCAGGCCTTCCTGGGCGGTCTACTGAACGTGAAGCCCATCTTGACCTTGGAGGACGGCATCGTGGCGCCGCTGGAGCGGGCCCGGGGGCGGGCCAAGGCCGTGGCCCGGCTGCTGGACCGCCTGGCGGCGACGGCGGGTGCGGCGCCCCTGCGGGTGGCCGTTCTCCATGGGGACGCGCCCGCGGAAGCAGCGGCTCTGGCCGGCCAAATCCGCGCCCGGGTCCAAGTCGCGGAGCTCTTCATCGGGCTGTTGGGCCCCACCATCGGGACCCATGTAGGCCCCGGCACCCTGGGCATGGTCTACTACCCGGCCTAAACCCCGCGGAACCTACCCGGAGGACGGGCATGCCTGGCGATGTGTGGGACGAGCCCATCACGGCAGTGCCGGGGGTCGGCCCGGCCCGCGCGGCGCGCCTGATGCGGCTGGGCGTGGCGTCGGTGGGCGATCTCCTGCAGCTGGTTCCCCGCCGGCACGTGGACCTGAGGGATACGCGCCCGGTGGCGGCCCTGGTGCCCGGCGTGCCAGTGACCGTCGTGGGCCGGGTGGGACCTGTGCGCTGGCGGCCCAGCAGCACCGCGCCGCACCTGTGGGTGGGGCAGGCTTCGTTGACCGATGACCGCGGCGATTCCCTGGAGCTGGTCTGGTTTGCCCGGGCACCGGCCGGCCGGCGCCGGCCGGTCCGCTGGCCGGTGACCGTTGTCCCCGGCGCCCGGGTCGCGGCCAGCGGGCGGGCGGAGCCGGCGGCGGGACGGGGCTGGCGGATGCGGCAGCCGGTGCTGGAGCCGGTGGATGGGGCGGCGCCAGCCGCGGGATCGCCCACTGCGGGGCTGCCGGCACCACTGCATACGGGCCGGATGGTGCCCGAATATCCCCTCACCAAAGGCCTTACCCAGCGCCTCATGCGGCGGATGGTGCAGGGCGCGCTGGCATACGCCGCCGGGCGGATCCCGGATCCATTGCCAGCCCATCTCCGCCGGGAGGTTGGACTGTGCACTAAGGAAGAGGCTTTGCGGTGGCTGCATTTCCCCGACGACCCCGAAGGCTTGGCCCAGGCCCGGCGGCGGCTGGCCTTTGAAGAATTGCTGCTCCTGCGCCTCGCGGCGGGCGCGCGCCGTGCCCAAGGCGCCCGCGGGCCCGGCTGGCCCTTGGGAGCCCCCGGCCCCGTCGTCCAGCGCTGGCTGGAGCAGTTGCCCTTTGCCCTCACCGGCGCCCAGCGCCGGGCGATGGCCGAGATCGACGGGGATGTGGCCCGGGCCCGTCCCATGCAGCGGCTGCTGCAGGGGGATGTGGGCAGCGGCAAGACGGTGGTCGCGGCCTATTGCCTGCTGCGGGCTGCGGCGCAAGGCCTGCAGGCAGCCCTGCTGGCACCCAGCGACCTTTTGGCCCAGCAGCATGCGGCCACGTTGGCGGCTTGGCTGCGCCCGCTGGGCATATCCGTTGGCCTTTTGCGGGGCGCGACGCCCCGGGCCGAACGGGAAGACCTGTTGTCCCGGCTGGCCCGGGGCGAGCCCCTGGTGGTGGTGGGCACCCATGCCCTGCTGCAGCCCTCGGTGCCTTTCCGCCGCCTGGCCATGGTGGTGGTGGACGAGCAGCACCGCTTTGGGGTGCGGCAGCGGGCGGCCCTGGCGGCCCGGACCCGCCCGCCCCACTTGCTGGTGGTCAGCGCGACCCCCATTCCCCGCACCCTGGCCCTGTGCCTCTACGGGGATTTGGATGTGTCGGTGCTGGACGAGGCGCCGCCCGGCCGGCTGCCGGTGGATACCCGTTGGGTGCGGCCCGGCCGGCGGGCGGAGGTGTACCGGTTTCTGCGCCGGGAAGTGGCAGCCGGCCGGCAAGGATACGTGGTATTTCCCGCCATCGGCGACAGCGACGGCGACGAGGAGCAGGAGGTGCTGGCGGCCGCTGCCCGCCTGGTCCGCGGGCCCCTGGCCGGCATCCCGGTGGGCCTGGTCCATGGCCGGGTCCCGGCTGATCAGCAGTCGGAAACGATGGCTCGGTTTCGGGCGGGCGAAATCAAGGTGCTCTTGGCCACCAGCGTGGTGGAAGTGGGCGTGGACGTGCCCAACGCCACCGTGATGGTCATCGAAGGTGCCGAGCGCTTCGGCCTGGCCCAGCTGCACCAGCTGCGGGGCCGGGTGGGGCGGGGCCAGCAGCAGGCCTATTGCTTCCTGGTGGCGGACCCCACCACGCCCCAGGCCCGCCGCCGCCTGCAAATGATGCGCACCACCCACGACGGCTTTGCCTTGGCCCAAGCGGATCTGCAGTTGCGGGGACCCGGCGAGCTGTTGGGGCTGCGCCAGGCAGGACTGCCAGATTTGTCGCCGCTGGCCCGGCACCCCGATCCGGACTTGCTCGCGGCGGTGGAGCGGTGGGCGAGGATACTCCTGGACGCGGCCGCAGCGGCGGGCGGCGAGGCGGCAGGAGCCACAGGCCCTGCCACCCCGCCGGAATACGCGGCGCTCTGGGAGGCGGTGGCAAGGCGCTGGCGCCCGGCGGAAGGGACCTACGGCGGGCTGGGGGCGTGAAGGATGAGGGTCATCGGTGGTCGCTGCCGGGGGATGCGGCTGCGGTCGGTGCCAGGAATGGAAACCCGGCCCACCACGGATCGGGTGCGGGAGTCCCTGTTCAACATCTTGGCTCCTTGGGTCCCTGGCGCCCGGGTGCTGGATCTGTTTGCCGGGACGGGCGCTTTGGGGATCGAGGCCTTGAGCAGAGGCGCCCGGGAGGCGGTGTTCGTGGAGCGCAATCCCCGGGCTGTGCGGGTCTTGCGGGCCAATTTGGACCATACGGGCCTGGCCCCCCAGGCCCAGGTGCGGGTGGGCGATGCCGTCCGGGAGCTGGCCCGGCTGGGCCGGGAAGGGCGGCGCTTTGACCTGGTCTTCCTTGACCCGCCCTACGGCCGCGGCCTGGCCCGGGATGCCCTGCTGGCCTTGGCGGAGGCAGCGGTGGTGGCGGGCGAAGCCTGGGTGGTGGTGGAGCACTCGGGAAGAGAGGAGATGCCCGAACGGGCAGCGAATCTGGCCAAGGCACGCGCGGTCCGCTACGGCGACACCGTGCTGACCTTCTACCGGCCGACGGCCGGCTCCAGCCCGACGGCGGCCCCGGAGCCCGGCGCCCTCCCCAGGGACGGGCAGCCGGAGACCGGCGGACAGGAAGGGGGCGCGTGATGCGCATCGCGGTTTGTCCTGGGAGCTTTGACCCGGTGACTCGCGGTCACTTGGACATCGTCCAACGGGCTGCCCGGCTCTTTGATCTCCTGTACGTGGCGGTCCTGGACAACGCCCGCAAACAGCCGCTGTTTACCGCCGCAGAGCGGGTCCAGATGCTGGCCGAAGCTACCGCGTCCATCCCCAACGTGCGGTGCGAGACCTTCTCTGGCCTCGTGGTGGAGTACGCTCGGAGCCGGGGCGCCTCGGTCATCGTCCGGGGTGTGCGCAGCCCGTCGGACTGCGAGTACGAGATGCAGATGGCGGCAATGAACCGCGACTTGCACCCAGACTTGGAAACGCTGCTCTTGCCCAGCGCGCCGGCCTACGCCCACGTGCGCTCCAGCCTGGTGAAGGAAGTGGCGGCCTTGGGCGGGCCCATCGACCAATGGGTGCCCGAGAACGTCCGCCGACGGCTGCTGGCCCGTTTCCGGACGAAAGGCGGGCAGGCGCCATGAACCGGATGAACCTGCTCCTGCTGTTGGACCGGCTGGAGCAGCTGGTGCAGGAAAGCCCCCGCATGCCCTTGGGCAACCGGGCGCTGATCAACGCGGGCGAGCTTTTGGAACTCATCGAAAAGATCCGCGAAGCCTTGCCCGATGAGGTCAAGCGGGCCGATAAGCTGGCCGCGGAGTCCGAGCGGGTCATCCAGCAAGGCCAGACAGAGGCCGAACGGATCGTCCGGGAGGCCGAGGAGTACGCCGCCCGCTTGGTGAGCGAATCCGAGGTGCTGCGCCGGGCCCAGGCGGAGGCCAAGAAGATCATTGAAGAAGCCCAGCGGCGGGCCAAGGAACTGGAAGAAGGCGCCGACGCCTACGCCGACGGGGTTTTGCGCAACCTGCAGGAAGCCCTGGAACGGACGCTGCGGGCCGTGAAAAAGGGCCGCAGCGAGCTGCAGCGCTAGCGCGTCCCTTCAGCGCACCCGGGTCCAAAACACGGCCAACCGGCCCAAGGCGGCCCCGACGCCCACCACGCCCAGCATTCCCAGGGCCAGTTGCGCGGCGGTGGCGGTGGCATGAAACAGCCGGGCTCCAAAGGTCAAGGACTGGGCTGCCCACCAAGGGGCCAGCACAGGCAAGGCGCCCACGTCCACCCAGCCTTGCAAGGGACCCAGGATCAGCCACGTGAAACCGGCGGCCAGCAGCGCGTGCAGGCAGCGGGCGGCGATGTAAGGCGCCAGCCGGATGTCGGTGCGGTGCACCATAACGGCCACCTGGGCGTGGACCGACAGCCCGCTCCAGGCGATAATGGCGCTGGCGGCCACCGCTTTGTCCAGCAGGGGGGCCGCGGCCAAACTGGCGGCCTTGGCGCCGATGGTGATTTCCATGCCGCCGCGGATGAGGGCGTCTGCCACCGTAGGATGCACGTTTAGAGGTTCGAGGGCCGCGGCCAGCAGCTGGCCCGCGATCCCCACAACGCCCGCGATGGACAGCACTTCGAGGATCACCGAGAACATGACGATGGAACCCCCGACGAACAGCAGCGTGTTCATGGAGTTGCGCACCGCGTCGCCAAACAGCTCCCCAAGGGGCCGTCCGTCCCGCTGGCGGGCGGCGCGCAGGGCCGCCAAGGCCCGCAGCAGGACGGGCTCCGCGGTGTGGGGATCCCGGGAGGCGGGCCCCCGCGGGGCGTGAAACCGCATCAAGAGGCCCACGGAGATGACGCCCAGATAGTGGCCCAGGGCCAGGGGACCGGCCAGCTCCGGCAGGGCAAACATGCCTACAGCCACCGCCCCGGCCAGGAAGAGAGGATCGGCGGTGTTGGCCAGGGACACCAACCGCTCCCCTTCGGGCCCTGTGCACAACTGGGCCCGCCGCAGGTCCCCCGCCACTTTGGCGCCCAAGGGGTAGCCGGCCGCCAGGCCGATGGCTACGGCGAAGGCCCCCGCGCCGGGGATGCGGAACAGGGGCCGCATGAAGGGTTCCAGGAGGACGCCGATAAAGTGCACCACGCCCAGCCCCATCATGATTTCGGCCATGACGAAAAAGGGCAGCAAGGCGGGGAACACCACGTCCAGCCACAGCTGCAGGCCCGCGAGGGACGCCGAGAAGGACGCCTCGGGAAAGAGCAGGATCATGGCCGTGATGAGCGAGGCGAGGGCGGCCAGGCCGTAGACGGGCACGGCTGGGCCAGAGGCTTGGTGCACGGAGCGTCCCTCCTGTCCGCTGATACATACGAGAGGGCGCGGGCGGTTTATGTCATGGGTGCGGCGTGGTGACAGGGGGATTTCGTTGACACCCCTGGGGGCAGGCCGTATAATTGGGGCGGTGCATGATGGGGGCGGTGACAGAAGCCGTGCAGCTTTCCGTCGCGTCGATTCGCGATCAGCGGGGAGCGTCTCTCCCCTTTGATTTTATTGTGCCGCCGGCGGAGCTGGCGCCGCTGGCCGACGAAGTGCAACCGGTGACCCCGGTGCGGGTGTACGGCCAGGTGACCAACACCGGCGACTCCATGTTGGTCCAGGGCGAGGCCCGGGGCGAGTTCGCGCTGACGTGCGCCCGCTGCCTGCAGCCGTTGCACACCGAACTGGCGGCGGAGTTCCAGGAACGGTTCCGGCGGGAAGGGGCCCGGGTGCCGGCCCGGGGAGAGGCGGAAGGGGAAGGGGACCCGCCCGCCGGTTTGCCTGAGGACGACGCCCGCCTTTACCGGGGCAACTGGCTCCATCTGGATGAAGCCGTGCGGGAGGCCTTGCTGCTGCAGCTGCCCATGAAACCCGTCTGCGGCCCCGACTGCCGCGGCTTGTGCCCCCAGTGCGGGACCAATCTCAACGAGGCGACCTGCGACTGCCAGCCGGAAACTATCGACCCGCGCCTGGCGGTGCTGCAGGAGTGGGGCCGGCGGCCGCCGGCCCCCTGAGCCATGAGCGGCGGGCCGCGCCCTCCATAATTTCGTACCGGTTTTGCCGTGTGATCTTTTCAGCTGGATTCGAGGAGGTAGAACACGTTGGCCAATCCCAAGCGGCGCCATTCCAAGGCGCGGACCGGCAAGCGGCGCTCCACCTGGACGCTGTCGGCGCCTGGCTACGGGCCGTGCCCCCAGTGCCACGAGCCCAAGCTTCCGCACCGGGTGTGCCCCGCGTGCGGCTATTACGACGGGCGCCAGATCATCGCGCTGAACCAGGACAAGGAGTGACAAGCTGCCCATGACCGCACGGGAGCCGGCGCCCATCGCCCTCGATGCCATGGGGGGCGACCGGGCACCGGAGGAGTTGGTGCACGGCGGTCTATGGGCGGTGAAGGAGCTGGGCATCCCCGTCTGCCTGGTGGGGGACCGGCCCCGCCTAGAGGCCCTGTTGGCCGGACAACGCCTGCCCGATGGGCTTTCCATCGAGCACGCCCCTGAGGCGGTGGCCATGGACGAAGCCGGGGCGGAGGCGGTGCGCCGCAAGCGGTCGTCGTCCATCGTCGTCGCGGCGCGCCTGGTGGCCAGCGGGAAAGCCGCCGCCCTGGTGAGCGCGGGCAATACCGGCGCGGCCATGGCCGCGTCTTTATTCCACATCGGCCGCGTGCCCGGGGTGGACCGTCCGGCCATTGCCATCCCCCTGCCCACCCGCACCGGCGTTTGCCTCGTCCTGGATGCGGGCGCCAACGCCGAGGTGCGGCCCGAGCATCTGGTGCAGTTCGCCCGTATGGGCCGCATCTACGCCCAGACGGCCTTTGGGATCCCCGAACCCCGGGTGGGACTGCTCAACGTGGGCGAGGAGCCGACCAAGGGACCGCGGTTGGTGCAGGAGGCCCACGGACTGCTGGCTGCCGCCCCGGGGCTCGGCTTCATCGGCAACGTCGAAGGTAAGGACGTGCCCCAGGGCGTGGCCGACGTGGTGGTGTGCGACGGTTTCGTGGGCAACATCGTGCTGAAGCTGGCCGAAGGGGTCAGCGGCGCGTTGTTGGATTTGTTGCGGCAGGAGGTGTTCACCGGCTGGCGGGGTGCCGTGGCCGGGCTGCTGCTGCGGCCGGCCTTGCGCTCCTTGAAGACGCGGCTGGACTACGCCGAATACGGCGGCGCGCCGCTTCTCGGGATCAAGGCGGTGGTGGCCATCGCCCACGGCCGCTCCGACCGCCGGGCCATCTTTAATGCCATCAAAGCCGCGGCCGAGGCGGTGCAGCGGGCGGTGCCCGACCGCATCGCCGCCGCGCTGGCGGCAACACCTGAGGAATGCGAGGCGCACGCATGAGATCCGCAGGCATTTTGGGCGTGGGGTTCGCGGTGCCCGAACGCCGGCTCACCAACGCTGACCTGGAGAAGATGGTGGACACGTCGGACGAGTGGATCACGACTCGCACCGGCATTAAGGAGCGGCGCATCGCCGACGACGACACGGCGGCCTCGGACCTGGCGGTGGCCGCGGCGCAGCGCGCCCTCCAACAGGCCCAGGTGGATCCCGCCGACATTGATTTGGTCATCGTGGCTACCGTGACCGGGGATTACGTCTTTCCCTCCACGGCGTGCCTAGTGCAGGACCGGCTGGGGATCCCGCGGGCGGCAGCCTATGACTTGGCCGCCGGCTGCTCGGGCTTCGTGTACGGCCTGGACCAGGCATGGCACGGGGTGCGCACCGGCGCCTACCGGCATGCCCTGGTCATCGGCAGCGAGATCCTGAGCCGCGTCACCGACTGGACGGACCGCTCCACCTGCGTGTTGTTCGGCGACGGGGCCGGGGCTGTGGTGGTGGGCCCCACCGCGCCGGGCTTCGGGCTCTTGGCCACCTACCTGGGGAGCGACGGCTCGGGGGCCGACAAGCTGTACATCCCCGCCGGGGGCTCCCGCCGGCCGTTGACCGCGGAGGCCTTGGCCCAGCGCGAACAGTACGTGCGCATGTGCGGCAACGATGTGTTCAAGTTTGCGGTGCGGGTGATCGAGGAAGCCAGTCTGGAAGTGCTGCGCCGCGCCGGACTGACGCCCAGCGACGTTAACTTGTTTATTCCCCACCAGGCCAACATCCGCATCATCGACGCGGCAGCCCGCCGGCTGGGCCTTGATTGGGAGCGCATCGTGGTCAACGTGGACCGCTACGGCAACACGTCGGCCGCTTCCATCCCCATCGCCTTGGGCGAAGCCTTGGAAGCGGGCCGCATCCGGCCGGGCGACTACATCGTCACCGTAGGCTTTGGCGCCGGCCTGACGTGGGGCGCCGCCGCGATGCGCTGGAGCGGGCGGGACGGTGCGCCATGAGCGGTGAGCGGGTGGCTTTCGTCTTTCCCGGGCAAGGTTCCCAGGCCGTGGGCATGGGCCGGGAACTCTACGAGGCCTTTCCGGTGGCTCGGGATGTATTTCACCAAGCCGACGAGGCCCTGGATTTCCCCTTGAGCCGCCTCTGCTTTGAAGGGCCCGAGGAGGAGTTGCGGCTGACCTACAACACCCAGCCGGCTCTGCTTACCGTCAGTGTCGCGGCCTTGCGGGTCTTGGCGGAGCACGGGATCGTGCCTGATCTGGCCGCGGGCCACAGTCTGGGCGAGTACAGCGCCTTGGTGGCCGCGGGCGCGCTGGATTTTGCCGAGGCGGTGCGCCTGGTGCGGCTGCGGGGGCAGTTGATGAACGAGGCGGTGCCCGCGGGCACGGGCACCATGGGTGCCATCATCGGCCTGGAGGCGCCGGCGGTGGAGGAGTTGTGCCGGCGGGTGCAGGCCGGCGTGGTGGAGCCCGCCACCTACAACAGTCCCGGCCAGATCGTGGTGGCCGGCGAGGTGGCTGCGGTCCAGGAGTGTCTGGAGCTGGCCCGCGAGGCGGGCGCCCGGCGGGTGCAGCTCCTCAACGTCAGCGGGCCTTTTCACTGCCGCCTGCTGGAGCCCGCGGGCCGGCGCCTGGCGGAAGCCCTGGCCAGCGTGGACATCCGCGACCCCGAAATTCCCGTCATCGCCAACGTGAGCGCCGAACCCGTCACCACCGCGGACGCGGTGCGAACCGCCCTGATCGAGCAGGTGAGCCGCCCTGTCCTGTGGGAGCAGACGGTGCGCCGCCTGGCCGCCATGGGCGCGGGCTGGATGGTGGAGGTGGGGGCCGGGCGGGTCCTGTGCGGGCTGGCCAAGCGCATCGCTCCGGAGCTGGAGTGCCTGCCGTGCGGCGACCGGGCAGGACTGGAAAAAGTCCTTGCACGCAAAACTGGGGGTGGTGTAACATGAGACTTGCGGATCGGACGGCCCTGGTCACCGGCAGCACCCGCGGCATCGGCCTGGCCATCGCCCGCCGGTTGGCGGCCGAGGGAGCGGCCGTGGCCGTCACCGGCCGCAGCCCCGAGCAGGTGCAGGCGGTGGTGGACGAGCTCCAGGCCGAGGGCGCGCGGGCCGCCGGCTTCGCCGCGGACCTCACCGTGGGCGAGGCAGCGGAGGCCCTGGTGGACCAGGTCATCCAGCACTTTGGCCAGCTGGACATCTTGGTCAACAACGCCGGGGCCACCCGGGACGCGCTCTTTATCCGCATGAAGCCCGAGGACTGGCAGTACGTCCTCGACGTCAACCTGCAAGGTGTGATGCACTGCACCCGGGCAGCCGTGCGCCACATGCTGCGGCGCCGCTATGGCCGGATCATCAACATCTCGTCGGTGGTGGCGTTGACGGGCAATCCCGGGCAGACCAACTACACCGCCGCCAAGGCGGCCGTCATCGGCTTCTCCAAGAGCTTGGCGCGGGAGCTGGCCGGGCGCAACATCACCGTCAACGTCGTCGCGCCCGGGTACATCCGGACCGACATGACGGATCAACTCAGCCAGCAGCTACAAGAAAAGTACATCGCGCAAATTCCCATGGGGCGTGTCGGGGATCCCGAGGACGTGGCCTACGCCGTCGCGTTCCTGGCCAGCGACGAAAGCAAGTACATCACCGGCCACACGCTGGTGGTGGACGGCGGCCTTACCATGGGATGAGCGGACCTGTGGGGACAAGGAGGAGTGGTTCGGGTGGACGTCTTGGAAAAGGTGAAGGAAATCGTCGCGGAGCGCCTCGGAGTGGATCAGGACGAGATCGAGCCGGGCTCTTCCTTCGTGGATGACCTGGGCGCGGACTCCCTGGACGTAGTGGAACTGGTGATGGCTTTCGAGGAAGAGTTCGATCTGGAGATCCCCGACGAGGACGTGGAGCAGATCGCGACCGTGCAGGACGCGGTCAACTACATTATTGAACGCCGGGGACAGGCCGACTGACGGGCCGCGACCGGAGTTGAGCAGCGCGCCGGCTCCGGCGCGCTTCTGTTATGGATACTTTTCACCCACCGCGGGCCCGCGGGACCGGGGAGGTGATGGCATGAAACGTCGCGTCGTCGTGACGGGCATCGGCGCGGTGACGCCCATCGGCGTCGGCAAGGACGCCCTCTGGGACGCCCTGGCGCGCGGCGTTTCCGGGATCGGTCCCATCACGCGGTTTGACGCCGCGGACTATCCCACCCGTTTTGCCGGCGAAGTCCGGCAGTTTGATCCTACGGAGTACATGGACCGCAAAGATGCCCGACGGCTGGATCGGTTTGTACAGTACGCGTGGGCGGCCACCCGCATGGCGCTGGAAGACGCGAAGCTCGATCCCGCCCGGGTGGACGGTGAGCGCATGGGCGTACTGATCGGCTCCGGCATCGGGGGCATCGAAGTGCTGGAGCAGCAAATCCGGGTCCTGGCCGAGCGCGGCCCGTCCCGGGTGAGCCCTTTTCTTGTGCCCATGATGATTCCGGACATGGCCGCGGGTTACGTGTCCATCCAGACCGGCGCCAAGGCCCACAATGCGTGCACCGTCACCGCCTGCGCGTCGGGGGCCAACGCCATCGGCGATGCGGCCCGCATCATCGAGCGGGGCGACGCGGACATCATGATCACCGGGGGCAGCGAGGCGTCGGTGACGCCGGTCGCCCTCGCGGGGTTTAGCGCGGCTCGGGCCTTGTCGACCCGCAACGACGACCCCCAGCGGGCTTCCCGTCCCTTTGACAAGGAGCGGGACGGCTTCGTGCTGGCGGAAGGCGCAGGGATCCTGATCCTGGAAAGCCTCGAACACGCGCAGGCCCGGGGGGCCCGCATCTACGGCGAGGTGGCCGGGTACGCGTGCACTGGGGACGCCTACCACATCACCCAGCCCGCCCCTGAGGGCGAGGGCGCGTACCGGGCGCTGAAGCTGGCCTTGCAGGATGCCGGCGTCGCTCCGGAACAGGTGGACTACATCAACGCCCACGGCACGTCCACCGAGTACAACGACTACTTCGAAACGCTGGCCATCAAGCGGGCCTTGGGCGAGGCGGCCTACAAGGTGGCCATCAGCTCCACCAAGTCCATGACCGGCCACCTGCTGGGGGCGGCCGGGGCTGTGGAGGCCATCGCATGCCTGCTGGCCATGAAACACGGGCTGATTCCGCCGACCATCAACTACGAGGTGCCCGATCCGGGCTGCGACCTCGATTACGTGCCCAACGCCGCCCGCAAAGCCCAAGTCAACGTGGCCGTCTCCAACTCCTTTGGGTTCGGGGGTCACAACGCTGTGCTCGTCTTCCGCAAGGTGGGCTGAGGACGGCCGGGGAGGCGCCGGCAAGTGGCGGCAGCGCGGCGAAATGAGCCTGAAGTGCAAGGCGAGCCCGAGGAGCTACAATCGATGGCCGGGCTGGAGGCGGTGCTGGGGGTGCCGCCGCGCCCGGCCCATCTGTTCCTGGAAGCCTTTACGCACCCGTCCTACGCCTACGAGCAGCCCGAGCCCCGGCCGCCCCACAACCAGCGCCTGGAGTTTCTGGGCGATGCGGTGGTGGGGCTGGTGGTAGCCCATGAGCTGTGGCAGCGGTTTCCCCAGCGGCCGGAGGGGGAACTGACGCGCCTGCGGGCGGCGATGGTCAACAGCCAGGCCTTGGCCTCGGCGGCCCGGCGCCTTGGGCTGGGGCGCTGGCTGCGCACGGGGCGGGGCGATGAGCTGACGGGCGGCCGGGAGCGGGATTCGACCTTGAGCGACCTCTTTGAGGCCGTGGCCGGCGCGTTGTTTGTGGCCCATGGCCTGGACGCGGCCCGGGAGTTTGTCCTGCGGGGGCTGGCGCCGGCCTTCGACGGGCTAGAACAGGGCCAGGCGGGCGCGATGGACGCGAAGACGCAGCTGCAGGAGCGGCTGCACGCCCTGGGCGCTAAAGGGCCGGAATACCTGGTGCTGGCGGCGGAAGGTCCGCCCCATGCCCGCACCTTTACCGTGGCGGTCCATTGGCAGGGGCGGCGGCTGGGAGTGGGGCGGGGCGCCAGCAAGAAGGCGGCGGAGCAGGCGGCCGCGGCCCAGGCGCTGGAGCGCCTGGAGGCGGACGGCGTTTCTAGGCCTTTGGACGGCGGCCCGTGACGGCGGATCAAAAGGTCCGCTGCAGCCCCACCACCCGGCCTAGGACGGTGGCGCTGTCCGTCGTGCCGTAGGCCGCCATCCGCAGGGGCCGGCCCGTGATGGGATGCACAAAGCGGGGGCGGGACTCGGGGTACATGCGGCACAGGACGAGGCTGTCGGGCCCCGCCTGCACCAGCACCAGGTCGCCGTCCGCAGGCGGCTGGCCGGGGTCGATGAGCAGGACGTCGTTGCGCTCCACCAAAGGACGGTAATCGTCGGAGTCCACCGTCAAGGCAAAGGCGCCGTGGCTGACGGGCTGGGTAGTGACCACGTACCCGTGGGGCGCCGCCGGTGGCGACGGGGCGGCGGACACCAGCGGCACTTCGGCCACCCGGGCGGCCCGCAGGGGGCGTTGGGGTGCGGCCGTCGCCACAGGATATTTCCCCGTCAACACCGCGGCCCGAAAAGACTTAAGCCCGGCGAAACCGGCTTTGCGCAACCAGTAGTAGACGCTGCGCTCCTGGGCAAAGCCCAGCTCCTGGGCCAGTTGCCGGGCAGTGACAGCAGGCCGCTGGAGGATGATTTCGGCCATCCGGTCCACGGGTGGGTGGCGTTCGCTCATGAGTGGTACACTTTGGTTACTGGCAAGCAGAAAACCTTTACAGTAATCCTGATAAGTACGCGGCCGTATATAGCCAGAATGTGCATGAAACCGGTACCCACAGGGAGTTGCTCCGGCAGCGCGGCGTCCGTGGACCGGCCGCGGGGTGCGGCCCGGGGCCGGTGTGGGGGGAGGCGTGTCCGCGCGGGAGGCGCCGGCGCGGGGATGGGGGCGGGTCCCGGCCCGGAAACATGACCTGAATCGTCAATTGAAAAGGAAGCATTCGCGGGTGGGCGAATATATTGGACGATCGATCGGGGTCACGATGACACGGTCGGGCGGGATGCACATCCGAAGGAGGAGACGCCGACCATGGAGGTACTCAAAGTATCCGCCGCGTCCAAACCAAAGTCCGTTGCCGGCGCCCTGGCAGCAGTCCTGAGGGAAAAGGGGATGGTGGAGATTCAAGCCGTCGGGGCGGGGGCGGTGAACCAGGCCGTCAAGTCCATCGCGATCGCCCGGGGTTTCGTGGCGCCCAATGGCATCGACCTGGTGTGTGTGCCCGCGTTCAGCGAGATCGAGATTGACGGCGAGGAACGCACCGCGATCCGGTTTATCGTCGGTCCCCGTTGACCGGGGACCCAATGGGGTACGCCTGCGCATCGCGTCATATTCTCCCGAGACAAGCCATAAATCTGAGACCGAGGTTGTTCCGACAGGGAGGGGGACGCGATGCGCGGCGACAACCAACAGCGGGACTTGGCGCTGCTGGCGCGCATCCGGGCTGGGGATGGGGCCGCCAAGGAAGAGCTGGTGGAAAAGTACATCCCCATGGTGAAGCACATCGCCCGCCACCACTATTCCAGTTTCCTCGAGTTCGAGGACCTGATGCAGGAGGGGCTCATCGGCCTGTTGGGGGCCATTGAGGAGTACCGGCCCACGGAGTTTAACGTAAAGTTCAGTTCCTTTGCCTACCTGTGCATCCTGCGCAAGGTGTACAACGCCATCAAGCAGACCAACAACAGCAAGCACAAGGCCCTCAATGACGCGATTTCCCTCCACAGCTGCCCGCCCGGCGACGACGCCCGGCCCATGCTGGAGCGCTGCGACGACGCGTCCTTGCGGGATCCGCTGGAATCCGTGGCCGAAAAGTTGACGCAGCAGCACTTGAAGCGGCTGCTGCGCAGCCACCTCTCGCTGCTGGAGTACACGGTGTTCAGCCTGCTGCTGCAGGGGTACACGGTGGCGGAGATCGAAAGGGCCATCGGCGTCAGTGCGAAGGTGGTGGACAACGCCCGCACCCGGGTTCGGCTCAAGCTGCGGCGCCTGGTGGAGCGGTACGGGTCGCTGTTGGACCCGCGGGTGCCCCTCGCGGCCCGCCGGCGCAAGGACCTGTACGTGCAGCTCAAGGTCAGCCTCAGCGGTTAAAATCGCCTGCGGCCTGTGGTAAAATGCAGGGGTGGTTGCCAAGGAGGTGCCACCCCGGTGCGGCTTTTGGCCCTGCACCTGTTGGGTTTCAAGTCCTTTGCCGACAAGACCGAGCTGCGCTTTGGCCCAGGCATCACCGCCATCGTGGGACCCAACGGCAGCGGCAAGAGCAACATCGTCGACGCGATCCGCTGGGTGTTGGGAGAGCAGAGCACCCGGGCCCTGCGCTCCCACCGCGCTCCCGATCTTATCTTCAACGGCACCGCCCATCGCAAGCCCCTGGGCTTGGCTCAAGTGACCCTGGTGCTGGACAACAGCGACCAGACCCTTCCGGTGGAGTACACGGAGGTGGCCATCACCCGCCGGGTGTTCCGTTCCGGGGAGGGCGAGTTCCTCATCAACGGCCAGCCTTGCCGCCTGCGGGACATCCAAGAGCTCCTCTTGGGGACCGGTCTGGGCAAGGGCGGCATGGCCGTCGTCGGCCAAGGGGAAGTGGACAGCATCTTGAGCGCCCACCCGCTGGATCGGCGCCTGCTTTTGGAGGAGACGGCCGGCACCAGCCGCTACCAGGCTCAAAAGCGGGAAGCCATGCACAAGCTGGGACAAGCCCAGGCGGACCTGGAACGGGTGCGGGACCTGGTGGGGGAGCTCTCGGCCCGGGCCCGGGACTTGGCGGCCCAGGCGCAGGCCGCGGCCCGCTGGCGGGAGCTCAACCAGCAGCTGCGGCAATACCAGGCGGCTCGCATGGCCCGGGACTGGCTGGCCCTTTCCCAGCGGTGGCAGCAGGCCCAGCGGGAACTGGAGGCGGCCCAACACGCGCTGGCCGAGGCCGAGAAAGGGCTGTCCGCCGCGGAAGGCGAGACGCAAACCGGACGCGACGAGCTGGCCCGGGCCCAGCAGGAACTGGCGGCGGCCCGCCAAGCCCTCCACGAGGCCGAGGCGCGGCGGGCCCAATTGGCCCACGGCTTGGAGCTGGCCCGGGTCCAGCGGCAGGCCGTGGCCCAGCGCCTGGCCAGCCTGGCCGGCGACCGCGCGCGGCGGATGGAGGCCCAAGAGCAGGCCGCAGCGGAGCTTGAGCGGCTGGCCAAGGAGCTGCAGGAGCAACGCGCGGCCCTGGAACGGCTGCGGGAGCAAGTGGCAGCCCAGGAACGGGAGTTGGCCGCTTACGACGCCCAGCACCATGAGGTGGTGGCTCGGCTGGAGCAGGCCCGGGTCGACGTGCTGGAGGTGCTGCAGCAGCTGGCCGATGCCCGCAACGAAGCCCGGCGCCTGGAGAACGACCTGGCGGGTTGGCAGGCCCGCAAGGAGCGGCTGGGGGCCGCGGCGGCGAGCCTCGCGCAAGAGCAGGCCGCCGCCGCGCGCGCTCGCGAGGAGGCGGCCGCCGCCCTGGCCCGGCAGGCCGAGGAACTCCGCCGCCGCCAGCAAGAGGCCCAGGGCCGGGCCGCGGACCTGGCCGCGGTCCGGGAGCAGTTGGCCGCGGGGCGGCGCGCCTTGGATCAAGCCCGGAGCCGGCTGCAGGAGGTGCGGGCCCATCGCCAGGCCCTGGCGCGGCTGGAGGAAACCCACGCCGGTTACCAGCCCGCGGTCAAGGCGGTGCTGGGAGCCAAGCCCCCGTTGCCGGGCCTGCAAGGCACCGTGGCCCAGCTGCTCGCGGTGCCGGCCCAGGTGGAGGTGGCCGTGCAGGTGGCCTTGGGCGCCGCGGCCCAGTACATCGTCATGGCCGATGAAAAGGCCCTGCAGCAGGCCATCGACTACCTGCGCCAGCGCCGGGCGGGGCGGGCCACGTTCCTCGCGCTGGAGACCCTGCGGGCGCGCAGCTGGCCCGCGGAACACGCGGACGCACTGACGGCACCTGGGGTAGTGGGCCGGGCCGCGGACCTGGTGGAGTGCGGGCCCGAGGGGCGCATCGTGGCCGAGCACCTGCTGGGTCGCACTTTGGTGGTGGAGGTGCTGCCCCGGGCTCTGGAACTGGCCCGGAGGCTGCCCGGCGGCGTGCGGCTGGTGACCCTGTCGGGTGAGTTGGTGGTGCCGGGCGGGCCTGTCACCGGCGGTTCCGCGCCCGCCGCCGGCGCCGGCGGCCTTTTGGCCCGGCGCCGGGAACTGCGGGAGCTGGCGGAACGGGAAAGCCAGGCCCAGGCGGAGCTCGCGGAGCAGGAAGGGGCGGTGGCGGCCCTGGCGGCCCGGGCGGAAGAGCTGGAGCAGCAGCTGGCCCAGGTCCGGGAGGCCGCCCAGCGGGCAGAGGTGGGCCTAGCCCGGCAGCGCCAGCTGGTCGCGTCCTTGGACAGCGAAGTCCAGCGGCTGGCCAAGACCCTGGCCCTCAACCGAGAGGAGCAGGCCGAGGCCGACCAGGCCATGGCCGAAGGCGCCCAGCGCCTGGAGGCGCTGCAGGCGGCGCTGGTCTCCTTGGAGGAGCGGGAGGCGCAGCTGCGGGCGACCCTGGCGGAGCTGACCGAACAAAGCCGGCGGGAGGAGGCCAGCCGCCGCCGGCGGCTGGACGCCCTGGGGGAGGCGCGGGCCCGTCTCGCGGTCCAGGAGGCCGCGGTCCGGGGCCTGGTCCGGGAGCGGGAGCAGTGGCAGGCCCAGGCGGAGGCCGCGGCCACGGAGCTGTCCCGGCTGGCCGAGGCCGAGGCTCAGCTGGCCGCCGAGGGCCGCCGCTTGGAGGCCGAGGAGATCCGCTTGGAGCAAGCGCTGCCCGAGGCAGATCGGGCTGTGTCCCAAGGCCGCGCCCAGCTGCAACAGGCCGAAGCGGCGGCCGCCGCGGCCCAAGCGGCTGTCGACGCCCGGGAAACCCGATGGCGGGAGCAAGCCGGGGCCGTGGCCGCCCTCAAGGAACGGGTTTGGTCGCTGGAGGCGGAGTGCGGCCGGCACCGGACAGCCCTGGAGGCCCTGGCCGCCCGCATGGAGGAGTTGGGCCTGACGCCGGACGGGGCGGCCGCCGTCGCGGCCCAGGGTGTGCCTTCGGCGCAGGAGGTGCGCCGGGTGCAGGAGGAGCTGGAAGCCTTGGGTGCGGTGCACCTGGGCGCCGCGGAGGAGCTGGCCCAGGTGGAAGAGCGCCTGGCCTTTCTCCAGGAGCAACAGGCCGACCTGGAGCGGGCGGCCGGCGTGCTGGAGGAGGCCATCGCCCGGCTGGACCGGGTGTGCGAAGAGCGGTTTGCGGCCACGTTTCAGCGGGTCGCGGCCGCCTTCGACGACCTTTTCCAGCGGCTTTTCGGCGGGGGGCGGGCCCAACTGTCCCTGGTGCCGCCCGAGGGCGGGGTGGACGTGCACGTGCAGCTCCCGGGCCGGCGTACCCAGCATCTGCTGGCCCTGTCCGGGGGCGAACGGGCGTTGACCGCCATCGCGCTGCTCTTTGCCATGCTGCAGGTAAACCCCAGCCCCTTTTACGTGCTGGATGAAATCGACGCGGCGCTGGATGAGGCCAACTTGACCCGGTTTCAGCGCATGCTCAAGGAGGCGGCCGAGACGGCCCAGTTCATCGTCGTCACCCACCGGGCGACCACCATGGAGGCCGCGGGGATCTTATACGGCGTCACCGCGGCGCACCCGGGCGTGTCCACGCTGGTGTCCGTAGACCTCGAGCAGGCCGCGGCCACGACGGCTTAGCCGGGTGCGCCCGGCCGGAGAACAGCAGCTCCGGAGAACGACAGCTTTGGAGGGATCAGGATGGCCCAGCCGGGCGGATGGCTGGCGCGCTTGCGAGCCGGCTTGGCCCGTACCCGCGCTGGACTCGCGGAGCGGGTCGAGGGGCTTTTGGGCGGCGGCCGCATCGACGAATCGGTGTACGAAGGGCTGGAGGAGGCCCTCATCCAAGCGGACATGGGCGTGGCCACCACCATGCGCATCATGGATGGGCTGCGGGAGCGGGTGCGCCGGGAGTCGCCCCGGGACGCGGCCGCGGTCAAGGAGCTGTTGCGGGAGGAAATCTTGGCCGTGCTGGAGCCCGTGGCCAAGCCCCTGACCCTCGCGCCCGCCGGGCTGACCGCGATGCTCATTGTGGGGGTCAACGGCGCCGGCAAGACCACCAGCGTCGGCAAGCTGGCCTACCGGTTTCGGCAGCAGGGCCGCCGGGTCGTCATCGGGGCGGCGGACACCTTCCGGGCCGCGGCCATTGAACAGCTGCAAGCCTGGGGCGAGCGGGCCGGCGCCACCGTCATTGCCCACCAGCCTGGGGCCGACCCCGCGGCGGTGGCCTTTGACGCGGCCCAGGCGGCCGTCGCGCGCGGGGCCGACGTGCTCCTGGTGGACACGGCCGGACGCCTGCAGACCCGCACCAACCTGATGGAAGAGCTGAAAAAGGTGCACCGGGTGCTTTCCCAGCGGCTGGGCCCGCAGCTGACCGAGGTGCTGCTGGTGCTGGATGCCACCACGGGGCAAAACGGGCTTTCCCAGGCACGCCTTTTTGGCCAGGCGGTGCCCCTGACCGGCATCATCTTGACCAAGCTGGACGGCACCGCGAAGGGCGGCATTGTGGTGGCCATCGCCGGCGAGTTGGGGCTGCCCGTGAAGCTGGTGGGCGTGGGCGAAGGGGTCGACGATCTGCAGGACTTCGACGCGGCAGCTTTTGCCCAGGCCTTGTTCTCTTGACAAGGACCGGCGGGGGACGGTATACTGACCCCTGTAAAGCCCGTTTGCTTAACAGGAGTGACCCCGTGCCCCGTGACGGCTGACAAGAAGGTCCGCATGCACCTGCTCTACGATTTTTACGGCCAACTGCTGACGGACAAGCAGCGGTCTTTCTTTGAGCTGTATCACCACGACGACCTTTCGCTGGGCGAGATCGCGGAGCAGCATGGCGTCAGCCGGCAGGCGGTGTACGATATCCTCAAGCGGGCAGAGCGGACGCTGGAGGACCTGGAGTCCAAGTTGGAGCTGGTGGCCCGCTGGATCCGGGAACGGCGCGTCATCTACGAGCTGCGCCAGGAGCTGCGGGCCCTGGCGGAGGACGTGACGCGGCTGGCCGCTGAGCTGCCCGGCGGCGGCCAGGCCCCCGGCGGCGCCGGGGTGGCTGCGGAAGGGCAGAAGGGAGCGGGCAGCGCTGCGCTGGCTCGGGTGCACGCGCGCATCCGGGCCCTCGAGGCGCGGCTCGACCTCTTGGCGGGCGACCATCCGGACGCGCGCTAGGGCGCGGCCGCGGACCTCCGCGGCGCCCGTGGGAAAAGGCGGTGGACCCTTGTTCAGCAACCTGGCGGAGAAGCTGCAGACAGCCCTGGGCAAGCTGAGGGGCCGGGGCAAGCTGTCGGAGCAGGACGTGGAGCAAGCCTTGCGGGAGGTACGCCTGGCCCTCCTTGAGGCCGACGTCAACTTCCGCGTCGTCAAGGACTTCCTCGGCCGGGTGAAGGAGCGGGCCGTGGGCCACGAGGTCATGAAGAGCCTCACCCCCGGCCAGCAAGTGGTCAAGATCGTCCACGAGGAATTGACGGCCCTCATGGGCGGCAGCCACGCCCGCCTGGACCTCAGCGGGCGCCCGCCCCACGGGGTAATGCTGGTGGGGCTGCAAGGCGCGGGAAAAACTACCTCTGCGGCCAAGCTGGCCAGCGCCCTGCGCAAGCAGGGCCACCGTCCTCTCCTGGTGGCGGCCGACGTCTACCGGCCCGCAGCCATCCGCCAGCTTCAGGTGCTGGGCGAACAGCTCAACTTGCCCGTGTTTGCCCTGGGTGAGCGCCATGACCCCGTGGACATCGCCCAGGCCGGCATGTCCCATGCCAAAAGCCACGGCAACGACATCGTCATCATCGACACGGCCGGGCGCCTGCACATCGATGAGGAGCTCATGGACGAGCTGGGCCGCATCGCGGCCGCGGTCCGGCCCAAGGAAACCCTCTTGGTCCTGGACGCCATGACGGGCCAGGAGGCCGTCAACGTGGCCGAGCGCTTCAACCAGCAGTTGGAGCTCACCGGTTTCATCCTCACCAAGCTGGACGGCGACGCCCGGGGCGGCGCCGCTTTGTCGGTGCGGGCGGTGGTGGGCAAGCCCATCAAGTACGTGGGCGTCGGCGAGAAGCTGGACGCGCTGGAGCCCTTTCACCCGGAGCGCATGGCCTCCCGGGTTCTGGGCATGGGCGATGTGCTGACCTTGATCGAAAAGGCCCAGGCCGCCATGGACGCCGAAACCGCCGAGAAGATGGCGGCCAAGTTGCGCACCGCCGATTTTACCTTGGAAGACTTTTTGGAGCAGCTGCGCCAGGTGCGCAACATGGGTCCCCTGGACCAGCTGCTGGGCATGATGCCCGGTTTTGCCGGCGCCAAGCAGCTGCAGGGCCTGCAGGTCGATGAGAAGCAGCTGCGGCGAGTGGAGGCCATCATTCAATCCATGACGCCCCAGGAACGGGCCCAGCCCGGGATCATCAACGGCAGCCGCCGGCGGC